>JADHED010000236.1_pt1 | contig 75523 bp, 80 predicted proteins | sample 8952041 | NCBI WGS metagenome assembly JADHED01 (sample SAMN16124423, study PRJNA663239) | bioreactor sludge metagenome | isolation source: sludge (control) | place: India:Bengaluru | collected 2018-09-08
CCCCGCAATCGTAAGCTACTATCGTAGAATCTATTACGTAAGAATCACGGGTCGTGGGGGGGGGTGGGGGGGGTGTGTGGGGCAAAACCCCCCCAATGAGGGGGTGTGGGGGCGGGGGCGGGCGCGTGGCACCCGGCGGCGCGGGGTCGGGCGCCCCCGCCGACGTGGTGGCAGGCGCGGGCGCCCGCCAGGCCCCAGACGATGATCGCGGCCACGCGCGCCCGGCCGCCGAGCGCCGACGCCGCCGCGCCCACGAGCGCCGCGCCGCCGCCGATCACCAGGGCGGCGAGCTCGGGTCCGACGGGGAGCCGGCCGGCGACGAGCAGCCCGGCGCCGGTGGCCGCGACGGCGGCCGCCCAGGCGGCGTGCCATGCGATCCCGAACGCCGCATCGCTGCTGCGGCGCGCCTTCGACGATGTCGGGCGGGCCCTGGCCATGGTTAAATCTCGCTGGCCCTGTCGGGCCCTTCGGCGGACACTACCGGCCGCAGGGGATTCGGGCGAGTACGCAGGTCCAGGCGCCCGAAAGACTTTCGTAAGCGGCCGGCGCCACCTTGCAGGCCCCGACCGAGCAGGCGCACCGCCGATCCATGGCTCACGAAGCCAACTCCTCGTCCGGCGCGCAGCCGCGCGCCCACGCCCGCATCGAGGCGGCCCTGGAAGAGCAGAAGCGCTCGTTCCTGCGGATGGTGAGCCATGAGCTGCGCACGCCGCTGAACTCCATCCTCGGCTTCTCCGAGATTCTCACAGCGGAACTGTACGGCCCGCTCGGCTCTCCCCAATACAAGGAGTATGCCGAGATCATCCACGCGAGCGGCCAGAAGCTGCTGAAGCTGGTGAACCAGGTCCTGGAGATCGCCCGGCTGGAAGGCCGCACGATCGACTTCGACACCGCCCACGAAGCGCTGGAGCCGGCGCTCGACGACGTCCTGACCGGTCTGAAGCCCGAACTGACCGCGCGCGGCGTGGCGGTGGAGGTCGAGGGCAAGGGCGCCCTGCCCTCGGTGACCGCCGACAGCCGCGGCCTGCGCTCGGTGCTGACCCAGATCGTCCACAACGCCGTGGCCTTCTCGCCTGAGGGCGGCCGGGTGCGGATCTGGGTCGAGCGCGACGGCGACGCCGTGGACATCCACATCCGCGACGAGGGCGACGGCGTCGATCCGGCCGAGTTGCAGCGCTTGATGGCGCCGTTCGAGCAGGGCGAGAACGCGCTCACCCGCAAGGCCGAGGGCGCGGGCCTTGGCCTGCCGATCGCCGACCTGACCTGCAAGGCCATGGGCGGGCGGCTGAAGCTGACCTCGGCCCGGGGCGAGGGCCTGACCGCGACCGTTCGCCTCCCGGCCGGCTGATGGCGGTTGCGCCGGGACCCGGCGGTCCTTAAGTCGCGCGCCACATGTCCGGCATCGACGACACCCTCACCGAGCTCGCGGACGAGTTCGACCTCCTGGGCGACTGGGAGGAGCGCTACCGCTATGTGATCGAGCTGGGCAAGGAGCTCGCCCCGCTCTCGGACGCCGAGCGGTCGGACGCCAACAAGGTCCGTGGCTGCGCGAGCCAGGTGTGGCTGGTGACCGAGCCCCAGCCTGACGGCACGCTGAGGTTCCGCGGCGATTCCGACGCCCATATCGTCAGCGGCCTGGTCGCTCTGCTGCTGCGGCTCTACTCGGGCCGTGCGCCGGCCGACATCCTGGCCTTCGACGCCAAGGCCGCGTTCGAGACGCTGGGGCTGGCCGGGGCGCTGTCGTCGCAGCGGTCCAACGGCCTGGCCTCGATGGTGCAGCGGATCCGGCGCGACGCGGAAGCCGCGCTGGCGGCCTAGGCGGCGGCCGCGGCTGCGCCGGGGGCCGGGCGGATGCCGCTGGAGACGGAGCCCAGGCCGACGACGGCGTCGTAGCCGAGGATCATGTTCACGTCGCCGGCCTCGGTGACCAGCGGCAGGCGGATCCAGACGATCGACAGGTGCGAGGCCCCGCGCCAGGCCAGGTTGTGGACGCCGACGCCGGGCTTGCGCTCATGGACCACCTTGCCCAGTTCGTGGCGCCAGTACTCGGCGGCCGCCGAGTTGTAGACCTCGGCGAGGGTCCGGCCGGTGATCTCGCGGCCGTAGACGTTGTAGAGGCCGGTGCCGGCGAGCCGCACCCGGTAGTCCAGCCCGTCGCCGCGCAGCACGTCGGTCAGACTGACCGTGGGCAGCAGGCGCTTCATGTGGCCGGGGTCGATCTCGCGCCGGGTCGGCGCCGGGGCCCCCGCCTTCAGCGAGTTCCAGTAGGCGAACATCTCTTCGTGCGCGCGGATCGCCGCGGCCGGGGGACCTAACTGCGCCGCCATGTGATGAGTCTGCAATAACGGCTTGGATTCATGATGAATCACATAAGGCCTGACCCGCGAATCGGCGGCAAGCCGAAATTGGTTAACGGCAAAGAAAAACGCCCGCCGACAGGGTCGGCGGGCGCTTCTGATTCAACCTTGGGCGCAGAGCGCCGCGCGGGTCAGCGCTTCTTCTTCGGCGCCTGACGGCCGCCCTGGCCGAGGCCCATCTGCTTGGCGAGGTCGGACCGCGCCTTGGCGTAGTTCGGAGCCACCATCGGATAGTCCTTCGGCAGGTTCCACTTCGCCCGGTATTCCTCGGGGCTCATGTTGTACTTGGTCCGCAGGTGCCGCTTCAGCGACTTGAACTTGCGGCCGTCCTCGAGGCAGACGAGGTAGTCGGGGGTGATCGAACGGCGGACCGGCACGGCCGGCTCCTTCGGCGCCGCCTCGACGGTCTCGGTCCCGGACGAGACGCCGGCCAGGGCGCGGTGCACGCTCTGGATCAGGCCCGGCAGGTCGGCGGCCGCCACAGTGTTGTTGCCGACGTAGGCGGAAACGATGTCCGCCGTCATCTCGATGACTTCCGTCTTCTCGTCCATTTCTCTTGGTTCCGAAGTTTGACGTCGAATTTCGACGTCTTGTGATTCTCTAACTCGGTTCGCCGTCATTATCGGCATCCGGCGCCGTCTACAACCGGGAAATACAGCAAAACGAACACGCCTGTTCCGAGAACAGAAGTCGCGTGTAACGTAAACAACGGTTCAACCCTAGAGGCGAGTTGGACGCCGGTTCTACCTTTACATTCGACTTGAGCCACATCGCCAACGGACCAGCCCAAAACGAAACGGCGCCCGCGAGGGGCGCCGCCGGGTCCATTTCTGGGATCGCAGACCTATTCGAACTTGGGCGACGTCCAGTGCGGCCAGATGTCGGGCATGTCCTTGGAGACCTTGTCCGGGTAGTTGGGCTGACGCTTCTCGAGGAACGAGGTCACGCCCTCCTTGGCGTCGCCGGAGCGGCCGCGGGCCTGGATGGCGCGGCTGTCGGCCTTGTGCGCCTCCATCGGGTGCGAGGCGCCGGCCATGCGCCAGATGAGCTGGCGGGTGACGGCGACCGAGACCGGCGCGGTGTTGTCGACGATCTCGCGCGCCAGGGCCCGGGCCGCCGGGAGGAGGTCTTCCGGCGCGTGGACCGAGCGGACCAGGCCCTTGTCGAGACCTTCCTGCGCCGGGAAGATCCGGCCGGTGTAGCACCACTCCAGCGCGGTCTGGATGCCGACCAGCCGGGGCAGGAACCAGGACGAGGCGGCTTCGGGATTGATGCCGCGCCGGGCGAAGACGAAGCCGTAGCGGGCGTCGCTCGAGGCGAGGCGGAAGTCCATGGCCAGCTGCATGGTCACGCCGATGCCGACGGCCGCGCCGTTGCAGGCCGAGATCACGGGCTTCAGGCTGTCGTAGATGCGCAGGGTGACGAGGCCGCCGCCGTCGCGGTGCACGCCCTGCTCCTGGCGGGACGCCTGGTCCTGGCCGCCGCGGGCGTCGTAGTCGAAGGTCTGGGCGCCGGCCGACAGGTCGGCCCCGGCGCAGAACGCGCGGCCGGCCCCGGTGATGATCACGGCCTTCACGTTGTCGTCGGCGTCGGTCTCGTCGAACGCGGCGATCAACTCCTGCATCATGGTGGTGTTGAAGGCGTTCAGCTTGTCCGGGCGGTTGAGGGTGATCGTCGCGATCCCGTCTTCCACGGAATAGAGCAGCGTCTCGAAGCTGGGCATGGGCTCTCCTGGTCTCGTTTGCGCGGGCCATACCGGGCGGTTGACGGACGGTAGGTCAAGGCCCGCAATTCGCGTCTGACAAAGGGCCGGCGAAAGACCGGCGCCCGGGAGACTTGTGCATGCATCCGGCGACCCACGCGAAGACCCACCCCGACCGTCCCGCCTACATCATGGCCGGCTCGGGCGAGACGGTGACCTACAAGCAGCTCGACGAGCGGTCGAACCAGGGGGCGCACCTGTTCCGCTCGCTGGGCCTGAAGGCGGGCGACGTGATCGCCATCTTCATGGAGAACCACCCGCGCTATTTCGAGATCGCCTGGGCGGCCCAGCGCAGCGGCCTCTACTACACCTGCATCTCGTCGAAGCTGACGGCGGGCGAGGTCGAATACATCGTCGGCGACTGCGGCGCGCAGGTGCTGATCACCTCGGCCGGCGTCGGCTCGGTCGTTGACGACCTGCCGGCGCACCTCAAGGGCGTGAAGCTCTACATGGTCGGCGAGGCCCGCCCGCCCTACGAGAGCTTCGAGGCCGCCCGCGACAAGTTCCCGACCACCCCGATCGCCGACGAGACCGCCGGCTCGGACATGCTCTATTCGTCGGGCACCACCGGCCGGCCCAAGGGCATCAAGCCGGCCCTGACCGGCGCAGCCATCGACGAGCCGAACGCGCTCGTGATGATGACCCAGACCCTGTTCGGCTTCCCGCCGGGCTGCACCTACATCTCGCCCGCGCCGCTCTACCACGCCGCGCCGCTGCGCTGGTGCATGAGCGTCCACAAGCTGGGCGGCACGGTCATCGTGATGGAGAAGTTCGACCCCGAGGTCGCGCTCCAGCTGATCGAGAAATACAAGGTCAACGTCGGCCAGTTCGTCCCGACCCACTTCGTGCGGATGCTGAAGCTGCCGGAGGAAGTGCGGAAGAAGTACGACGTCAGCTCGATGGTCTCGGCAGTGCACGCCGCGGCCCCCTGCCCCGTGCCGGTGAAGGAGCAGATGATCGCCTGGTGGGGCCCGGTGATCTACGAATACTACGCCGGCACCGAGGGGAACGGCTTCTGCTTCATCAAGGCCGACGAGTGGCTGACCCACAAGGGTTCGGTCGGCCGCGCCGTGCTGGGCGAACTGCGCATCTGCGACGAGGAGGGCGAGGCGTTGCCCCCGCGCACCGAGGGCGTGGTCCACTTCGCCGGCGGCCCGCCGCTCAGCTACCACAACGCCCCCGAGAAGGTGGCCGAAGGCACCAACAAGCACGGCTGGACCACCCTGGGCGACGTGGGCTGGGTCGACGAGGAGGGCTTCCTCTACCTCACCGACCGCAAGAGCTTCATGATCATCTCGGGCGGGGTGAACATCTACCCGCAGGAGATCGAGAACCTGCTGATCGGCCACCCGAAGGTCGCCGACGCCGCCGTGGTGGGCGCGCCGCACGAGGAGATGGGCGAGCAGGTGGTCGCCGTGATCCAGCCGGCCGACTGGGCCGAGGCGGGCGACGCGCTGCGCGACGAGCTGATGGCCTTCGCCCGCGCGAACCTCAGCCACGTGAAGGCGCCCCGGAAGCTGGACTTCATGGAGGAGCTGCCGCGCCATCCGACCGGCAAGCTCTACAAGCGCCTGATCCGCGACGCCTACTGGGGCAAGGAAGGCTCGAAGATCGTCTGAGCCGGACCTTGCCGCTCCGGCTTCGCACGGACGGCGAGCCCTGCTACAGCCGAACACCTGTTTTACCGCACGAGGGAGCGAACGAATGAACCCGGTCGAGATCAAGGACCTGCCCGGCATGGTGGGCCAGGAAGTGGGCGTGTCGGACTGGGTCCTCATCGACCAGGACCGCGTCAACAAGTTCGCCGAAGCCACGGGCGACCACCAGTGGATCCACGTGGACGTCGAGCGCGCCACCAAGGAGATCGGCGGCCCGATCGCCCATGGCTACCTGACCCTGTCGCTGATCCCGATGCTGGGCGCCGGCCTGCTGCCGGTGAAGGGCGTGACCCGCGGCATCAACTACGGCTCGGACAAGGTGCGCTTCACCAACATGGTCCGCGTCGGCAAGCGCGTGCGCATGCGCCAGAAGCTGATCGGCGCCGAGCCCAAGGCCGGCGGCATGCAGATCAAGAACGAGTGCACGATCGAGATCGAGGGCGAAGACCGCCCGGCGTGCGTCGCCGAGACCATTTCGGTCGTCTACGGCGCGTGAGGACAGAGGCTCCCCCGGCCCAGCCGGGGGAGCCGTTTCCTAGTTCCGCGCGGCCTCTTCGGCGGAGGCCGTGCGGCCGCCCGCGACGCTGGTCTCCGCCGCGGCCACCGTCGCCGGCGCCAGCGGGTTCTGCATCAGGTCGATCGTCTCGCGGATGTATTTCGCGTGGGTGACGATGCCGATCTCCAGCCGCTCGCTGTTCAGCTCCACCTGCTGGGTCAGGAGACCCGCGATGAAGCCGGGATCCTGCGGCTTGTCCGACACCTGGGTCATGCCCGGCTGGACCTTGGTCGACCGGCTGACGAACACCGGGCCGCCCGAGTTGCCCGGGAAGACCGAGAAATCCAGCAGGAAGGTGGGGAACACCTTGGCGGGCGCGATCGGATACGACGCGATCCGGCCCGAGCGCAGGATCGGGAATCCGGCGGAGTTGGCCGACAGGCCGCGCGGGAAGCCCAGCGCCATCATCTCGTCGCCGGCGCCCACCTGCTCCTTGGAGAAGGTGTCGTCCGCAGCCAGGTAGTTCACCGGCAGAGCCGCCTTGGCGAACTCGGGCGGGGCCGTGATGCTGATGGCCGCCACGTCGCGGCTGGGGTGGTGGGTCCAGAGCGCGCCGCCCTCGGCGTCGCGGATCTTGAACGGCTGGGGCGCGTAGCTCCACGACCCGTCGGGGTTGGAGATCCGATAGCCGATCCGCACGGTGGCGCCCGGCATCTTCTCCAGCACGTGGTTGGCGGTGACCAGCACCGTCCGCGGCGCGCCGTCCGGGCCGGGGGCCGAGATGAGGAAGCCGGTCCCGACCGTGCGCGTCCCGTCGCCGAGCGGTTGCTCGAGCTGGACAGTCGCGTTGATCAGCTCGACCGCAAGGTCCATGACCATGGTGGTCCCCGTTACTCTACTTAAGCCCCTCGCGTCTTTGATGCGCGATCTCGATGCACAAGTAGTGAATCACGGAATCCGCGGCGCCAACAAGTCGCCACTTTTGACTGCGGCCCGACGCCGCGCGCGGGATCGCGCAGGGGGTGAGGCGCAGATCGCAGCGCTGCAGAATGCGCCAGGATCAACGCTCCGCGTGGGGCCTGAGCGCGCAGTCCTTGGCGTGATCCCGCGCGATGGCATTGCGTTGTTCCGCATACCAATTTCAGAATAAATCGCCTGCATTACGATTGTTGTGCTATGATGCACATGATCGATGGCGGACAACCGCCTAAGACGGAATAGATGAGCTTCGCCCATCTTCCGCTTGATCCTTGAAAGACTACCATGCAACCTCTGAAAGAGCGCAGCTGGGATGCGCTCCGCCCCGGATACTGGGCGGTGCAGATACGCCTCGACCCCACGGCGGGGCGTGGCGACCGCTTCCTCTGCCACGCGCCGAACACGCCGAGCGCCTCCGCGATGGCCGCGCGTCTGATGGGAAGCGCGCTCCCCGTGCGCGGCTACGAGATCAGCTGGATCGACGAATCTCTGCTGGAAAGCCAGGGCGGCGCGTTGCCCCCCGTCGGCGAGTCCGTGAGCGTGCGCGATCCCGACGAATGGGCGCGCCTTCTCGCCGCCCATCGCCTGTCTGACCCGCCGCGCCCGCCAAGGGCGGCGTCGCAGTGAAGGCGGGCGGACGGCCCGCCCAGCCGTCGACCTACACCGTTTCCGACCGGACGGGGGTGTGGAAGGTCTACCGCGGGGCGGCCGCGCTTCGCCAGTTCCACACCCGCGGCGACGCCGTCCGCGCGGCGTGCTTCACCGCGCGGGACGAGGACAAGCGCGGAGGCCGGGCCCGGGTCGTCGTGGCTCCGGGCGACCAGATCGTTCCCCACTATGAACCGTACTTCGGCCTTTGAAGCCGGCCGGTCGCAGCAGGGCGCCAACCGCCCCGCCCTTCAACGATCGGCGACAGCATCCCCGAACGCGTCGGCCCGGAGGTCAGGCCGACGCTTCGAGGGACGCCCCGTGACTCAGATTCGCCGCCCTTAAGCGGCCATGGCGGCGTGACGGCGCCGACGGGCCAGGATTCCGAGAGCCCCGAACCCCAGGATCATCATCGACCAGGTCGCAGGTTCGGGGACGATGCCGCCGCCCGTATCAGGCCGTGCGGCGTAGTCGACCGAGAGATCCTCGATGAGGAAGCCGCCTGCGCCCGTCAGGTTGATGGTGTTGAGCAGTCCACCGGTACTGAAATCGTACACGCCGATGGAGGGATCGTAGAGGTTGGAGACCAGGAAATTGGTTCCGTCATAGGCGATGCCCGTGCCGACACCATTGGCGGTGGTGATGAAGCTTTCGACGAGCCGGTTCCCGTCCAAATCCCAGATGTCGTATGTGCCGCAAGCGTCGCACCGGTTCCCGATCAGCTTGCCGTTGAACCACTCCAGGCCATCCATGAAGTTCTGGGCGCCCTCAAGATTGATGGTCTTCACGTTGAGGCCGGTCGTCGGATCGATGCGGAATGCGCGGTTCGTCCCGGCGTAGTCCGCCGTCCAGAAGTGACTGCCGTCCCAGGCCAGCGTCGACATGCTGGCGTTCGAGGTCAGGATCGAACCCAGGGCCGTCCCCGTGGTGCGGTCCATCTTGTAGATGTTTGGGTCGCCCACGACGGTGTAATAGAGTGTGTTCCCGATCGTCACGACGCCCCGGCCGTTTCCTGAAGGCTGGCCGATGAACCGTTGGGTCTCGACACCGGTCGCCCCGTCGATGATGTGGATCGGATTGTTCCCGGCGGACGCAGAGTTTCCGTAGACCGTTACGGCCCCAGCGGAGGTGGCGTAGGCGGCGGCGAGGGCCACCGCGGCGGCGGCGGCCATCAGGTGCTTGCGAGTCATGTTGCTACCCTCCTTGTCGACGTCTGCCGACGTCACAATCGAGCCTGCCCCAAGAATTCCCCGCACAACCGTGTTCTTTGATCGCTGATATACGAAGGCGCTCGGTGCGCCGGGATGTCAATCGCGGCGGCGGGCGAATATCCCTTCCGTCCGGGGTGAAGCCCCCCGCGCCGCGGGCGCTCTCCGACGGCGCGCGACTCAAGTCCACCTGCCCATTCCCGGGGACGGGAAGGCTTGAGCGCAACCGCGCGCCGTCGCATCTAGCGGACATGAGCCTCCCCACACCGCCCGTCGCCCCCAAGGTCCCCACGCGGATCGAACAGCTCGGCCGCGTCCGCACCGACGACTATGCCTGGATGAAGGACGACGGGTGGCAGCAGGTGCTGCGCGACCCCAAGGCCCTGCGCGCCGACGTGCGCACGCACCTGGAGGCGGAGAACGCCTACACCAAGGCGGTCCTGGCGGAGACGGAGGCCCTGCAGGCGCAGCTGTTCGCCGAGATGAAGGGGCGCATCAAGGAGGACGACAGCTCGGTCCCCAGCCCCGACGGGCCGTTCGACTACTACGTCCGCTACGACCTGGGCGCCGAACACCCGATCCACGCCCGCCGGCCGCGCGACGCCGAGGGGCCCGAGACCGTGCTGCTGGACGAGGAGGCGCTGTCGAAGGGCAAGGCCTATTTCCACGTCGGCGCGGCCAGCCACAGCCCGGACCATGCCCTGTTCGCCTGGGCCGCCGACGACCAGGGCTCGGAGTACTACGAGATCCGGGTGAAGGACCTGGCCACCGGCGCCGAGCTGGGGACGCCGATCGCCAGCGCCTACGGCGACTTCGTCTTCTCGCCCGACAGCCAGTGGATCTTCTGGATCTGGCGCGACGAGAACGCCCGGCCGGCCAAGGTCTTCCGCCGGCCCGCCCGCGGGGGCGAGGATACGCTGGTCTACGAGGAGGCCGACGACGGCATGTTCCTGGGCGTCGGCGTCGCGGCCGACGACAGCCACGTCCTGATCCACGTGGGCAACCAGGAGACCACCGAGCTGTGGCTGATCCCAGCCGCCGACCCGACCGCCGCCCCGGTGGTGGCCGAGCCGCGGCAGGTGGGGGTCAAGTACGAGCTCGACCACTGGACCGACCGCTGGGTGATCCGCACCAACGCCGACGGCGCGGTGGACTTCAAGCTGTGCGTCTCGGACGCGGCGGTCCCGACGAAGGGCACGTGGCGCGACTGGATCGCCCATCGCCCCGGCCACTACGTCGCCGGTTTCGCCGCCTATGCCGGCCACCTGGTCCGCGCCGAGCGGGTGAACGCCCTGGATCGGCTGGTGGTGATGGCTCGAAGCGGCGAGGAGCACATCGTGGCCTTCGACGAGGAGGCCTACGCCCTGAACCTGGAGGGCGGGTACGAGTACGCGACCACCCTCACCCGCTTCGTCTACCAGTCGCCGACCACGCCCCGGCAGTGGTTCGACTACGACATGGCGAGCCGCCAGCGCACCCTGCGCAAGACCCAGGAGGTGCCGTCGGGCCACGACCCGTCGCAGTACGTCGCCCGCCGGCTGCACGCCCGCGCGGCCGACGGGGCCGAGGTGCCGATCACCCTGCTGATGCGGAAAGACGTGGCCCAGGACGGCTCAGCCCCGGTGCTGCTCTACGGCTACGGCAGCTATGGCCACGCCATGGAGCCCAGCTTCTCCATCCGCAACCTCAGCCTCGTCGACCGCGGCTGGATCTGGGCCACGGCGCACATCCGCGGCGGCTCGGACAAGGGCTGGGGCTGGTTCCTCGACGGGCGCAAGGAGAAGAAGCCCAACACCTTCACCGACTTCATCGCCTGCGCCGAGCACCTGATCGCCGAAGGCTATGCGTCCAAGGGCCGGATCGCGGCCTACGGCGGCTCGGCCGGGGGGATGCTGATGGGGGCGGTGGCGAACCTGCGGCCGGACCTCTGGGGCGCGATCATCGCCGCCGTGCCGTTCGTGGACGTGCTGAACACCATGAGCGACACCACCCTGCCCCTGACGCCGCCGGAGTGGCCCGAGTGGGGCAACCCGATCGAGGATGCGGCCGCCTACGACCTGATCGCCAGCTACAGCCCCTACGACCAGGTGAGCGCCAAGGCCTACCCGCCGATCCTGGCGACCGGCGGCCTTTCGGACCCGCGCGTCACCTACTGGGAGCCGGCCAAGTGGGTGGCGAAGCTGCGCGAACATGCGACGGGCGACGCCCCGATCCTGCTCAAGATCAACATGGAAGCAGGCCACGGCGGCGCATCCGGCCGTTTCGACTTCCTCAAGGAGATCGCATTGGACTACGCCTTCGCCATCTGGGCGCTGGAGCGGGGCTGGACCGGGGCATGATCATTCGGGCGGCGACATCCGAGGACGCCGCGGCGCTGGCGGCGATCTACGGCCACCACGTGCTGCACGGGTTCGGCACCTTCGAGGAGGAGCCGCCCTCGGCCGCCGAGATGGACAGCCGCCGGGCCGCCATCGTCGCCCGCGGCCTGCCCTACCTGGTCGCCGAGGACGCGGGGCGGGTGCTGGGCTTCGCCTACGCCGGGCCGTTCCGCCCGCGGCAGGCCTATCGCTACACCCTGGAAGACAGCGTCTACATCGCCCCCGACGCCGTCGGCCGCGGGGTGGGAAAGGCCGTGCTGTCGGCGGTGATCGCGGCCTGCGAGGCGCTGGGGATCCGCCAGCTGGTCGCCGTGATCGGCGATTCCGGCAACGCGGCCTCCATCGGCCTGCACCGGTCGCTGGGGTTCGTCGACGCGGGCGTCGGCAGGAGCTTCGGCTGGAAGCACGGCCGGTGGGTCGACATCGTCTGGATGCAGAAGGCGCTGAACGGCGGAGATCAGACGGCGCCGGACGGCCCGGGCGCCCGTCTGTCGGGTAGCTGACCAAAGTATAGACGCCATTAGGCGAAGGTGGCGTGTGGAACTCGCGAAATAGGCGAGCGAAGCCAGCCCTCCACACCCTTATGTATATGTACGTAATTGCTTAGGGTCGGAATTTTCCGCACAACACGTTTTGTCGGCGGGGACCGACACGGAATGCATTATACATGTTTCGGTTGTGGACGGGAGACAACACAACCGACGTGGCAGATTCAGGATCACCCCCCGGCGCAGCTCGGGGGCAACTCGTCGCGATCGCGGCGAGCGTGATCGTGCTGGTGGCGCAGCTCTGGCTGCGCCCCGTATTCGGCCACTCGGTTTATCTGCTGAGCGCGCCAGCGCTGCTGGCGAGCCTGTGGCTGGGCGGCTGGCTGTCCGGCGTGACCGTCTCCGTCCTCACCGTCGCCATCGCCTTCATGCTGGACCTCGGCGACCAGCACGACGTCATCCAACAGGTGGTGCGTCCCGCCAGCTTCATGGCCATCGGCCTGATCGCCTGCGAGGGCTTTCGCCGGCTCGAGACCGCCCAGCGGGCGACCCGCGACCTGGTGCGCCGCCAGCGCCGACGCGAGGCGCTGCTGCAGGCCGGCCTCGACATCGTCGCCGACGCCCTGGTGGTCACTGAGTCCGACGGCCAGATCCACATGTTCAGCAACGCCGCCGAGCGCCTGTTCGGCTGGAAGGCCGACGAGATGATCGGCCAGAGTTTCAGCCGCCTGATGCCGCCGGGCGAGGACGCGGCGCTGTCGGGCGGCGCGGGCGAGGACGTCAGCGGCAGCATCCGCCAGGTCACCGGCCTGCGCCGCGACGGCTCGACCTTCCCGATGGAGCTGCAGATCGCCGAGGTCCGGGCCGACGACTCCCGTTTCCGGGCCATGGTGGTGCGCGACCTGACCTCGACGCAGGAGGCCGAGCGCCGGTCGGAGGAACTGCGCGCCCAGCTCACCCAGCTCTGGAGCGCCAACTCCATGGGCGAGATGGCCTCGGTGCTGGCGCACGAGCTCAACCAGCCGTTGTCGGCGGTGGCGAACTACCTGCGCGCCGCGCGCAACATCATCGCCCGCATGGAGCTGGAGGACGACGACCTGATCGACGCGGTGGCCCGCGCCGGCGACCAGGCCGTGCGGGCCGGCGAGATCGTCCGCACCATGCGCGACCTAGCGACGCGGGGCGGCACGCTTCAGAAGCCGGAAAGCCTGTCGGCGATCATCCGCGAGGTGGACTTCATCATCACGCTGATGGCCCGCGACGCCAATGTCCGCGTCGTCTACGATCTCTTCAAGGGCGACGATACGGTCATGGCCGACCGCATCCAGATACAACAGCTCGTGGTCAACTTGGCGCGCAACGCAATTGAAGCTGTCACCAAGTACCCGAACCGCCAGCTCAACATCTCCACCAAACTGGATTCAGCGAACCAGCTCATCACATCTATCGAAGACAGTGGCCCGGGCATCGACCCCAGCGTCACTGACCGACTGTTTCAGCCGCTCGCCAGCACAAAGCCCGAGGGAATGGGGCTGGGCCTGTCCATTTCGAGTGCTATAGTCGAAAACCATAGGGGGCGGATCTGGGTCGAACCCAGCCGTCTGGGCGGCGCCGCGTTCTGTTTCGCGTTGGCGCGGGTAGGTGAAGATGGCGGGGATGACGAGCGAGCGGACGGTGTTCGTCGTCGATGACGACGACGCGGCGCGGGACTCCCTCGTCATGCTCCTGAAGTCCGACGGCCTGGGCTCGCGCGGGTTCGCGTCGGCCCACGACTTCCTCGCCACCTTCGATCCCGAGGCCCGCGGCTGCATCGTCAGCGACCTGCGGATGCCCGGCATGGACGGGATCGAGCTGATCCGCGAACTGAAGGCCATCGGCTGCATACTACCGGTGATTGTCATCACCGGACATGCCGACGTCAGCCGGGCGGTCGACGCGATGAAGGCCGGCGCCAGCGACTTCATCGAGAAACCCTTCGAGAGCGAACAGCTGCTGCGGGTGATCCGCGCCTGCCTGGAGGATAACGACGCGGCGGTCGACGCCAATGCGGCCAAGACCCGGGTGCTGCGCCGGCTGGAGAGCCTGACCGCGCGCGAGCGGCAGGTGCTGGACCTGATCCTGGAGGGCGCCAGCAACAAGATCATCGCCGCGCGGCTGGCCATCAGCCCGCGAACGGTCGAGATCTACCGTGCCAACGTGATGTCCAAGATGCGCGCCGACAGCCTTTCGGACCTGATCCGCTCGACGATCACCGCCGGCGCCGCCTGAGGCGTCAGGCCCGGGGCAGGTAGAGCGTGGCGGTCGTCCCGCGCCCCTCGGTCGAGTCCAGGCGCAGGGCCCCGCCGGCCCGTCGCACGAACTCCTGCACGCCGCAGAGGCCGAGGCCCGAGCCGCCACGGCCCGCACGGGTGGTGAAGTAGGGATCGGTCGCCCGCGCCAGAACCTGGGGCGACATCCCGTGGCCGGTGTCGGCGACGGAGACGGCGACGTAGCGACCAGGGCGGATGTCGAGCCCGGAGGCCATCAGGGGATCGAGATCGACGGCCTCGGCCGCCAGGACCATCGTCCCGCCGCGCGGCATCGCATGACCGGCGTTCATGCAGAGATTGAGCAGCGCGGAGTCGAGGCCGGCGCGCTCGGCGACGCAGAGCAGCGGCGCCTCGTCGGCGCGGACGGTCACCGCAACGCCGCGCGGCGCGGCCATCTGCGCCATGCGGGCGACGGAGGCCACCGCCTGCGCGCAATCGGCCAGCACCTGCGGCCCGCCCTTGGGCCGGGTCAGGTCAACGAGGCGCTGCAGCAGTTCGGCGCCGCGCTCGGCGGCGTCCTGGCTCATCCTGGCCAGCTCGCGGCCGTCGGAGCCTTCGGGCAGGCGCTGGGCCAGCGCTTCGTTGGCGGCCAGGATCACACCCAGCAGATTGTTGAAATCGTGCGCCAGCACGCCCGCCTGACGCTGCAGGGCCGCCAGCTCGCCGGCCGGTCGAACCGGGCTCCGTTCCGCGAAACCGTCGAACGCCACTGTCGTCACGCCTCGATCATGGCCGGAATGTGGCCAAGGAAATCATCACCACGCACGGGGCCGGGGCGCACCCTGAGACGACTACCTAGGTAGACCCCCTGAGCCGCGCCGCCGGCGTCGGCAGGCGCCGTTCAGGCCGCCAGGCGGTCGTGCGCGCCGGGCTTGTCGCGGAGCATGTAGCCGCCGCCCCAGACGGTCTCGATCAGGTTCTCGCCGCCGGCCGCCGCGATCTTCTTGCGCAGCTTGCAGATGAAGACGTCGATGATCTTGATCTCCGGCTCCTGCAGGCCGTTGTAGAGGTGGTTGAGGCAGGCTTCCTTGGTGAGGACCGAGTTCTTCCGCAGGGAGAGCAGCTCCAGCATCTTGTACTCGCTGGGGGTCAGGTGGATCGGCTGGCCGTTCACCTCGGCGCTGCGGGTGTTGAGGTTCAGCGCGATCGGGCCGGTGCGGATGATCGAGTCCACATGCCCGCGCGAGCGCCGCACCACCGCGTTGATGCGCGCCGACAGCTCGGCCTTGTGGAACGGCTTGGTCACATAGTCGTCGGCGCCCGAGGCCAGGGCCGAGACCTTGGTGTCCACATCGAGCGAGCCGGTCAGCATGATGACGGGGGTGGAGATCTTCTTCATGCGCAGCTCGCGCAGGGCTTCCGAGCCGGTGATGTCCTCCAGGTCGAGGTCCATCAGGATCGCATCGTAGTCGTAGGTCTCGGCCAGCTCGACGGCCTCTTCGCCCGAGGAGGTGAGCGACACGTTGTGCCCGTCGGCCGCGAGGATCAGCTGGACGCTGCGCGCGGTGGCCGGATTGTCTTCCACGAGAAGGATGTGCATCGGTCAGTTCCCCAGTTCGGTTGCGCCTTGAGGCCCGCCAGAGATGACGGACTTCGAAATCTTCATCAGCTCGGCCATGCGGAACGGCTTGGCGAGGACTTCGTCCGCGCCGAGGTGCTTGGCCCAGCTCAGGTAGTCGGCGCCGCGCGAGCGGCCGGCGCCGGAGATGGCGATGACCTTCGGCGGGCGGACGCCCTGCTTGATCGCGCGGATCGCGCCGATTCCCTCGATGTCGGGCATGACGATGTCGGTGACGACGAGGTCCGGTCGGTGGGCCCCGGCCATCCGCACGCCCTTGCGACCGTTGTCGGCGGAGACGACGCCGAATCCCGCGGCCTGGAAGGCCATGGCCATCAGGCGCAGCAGCGCCGGATCGTCGTCGATGATGAGGACCTTGCCCTGCATCTGCTCCCCCGAGCCCGCTCTAAACGCGCACCGAAAGGCTGCTGGACGAAGCCGCCGAAGCGTTCCCGCAAAACGGGTGGCAGGCGGTCATCCGGGCGTCCCTCATTCGGTGTTCACTATGGTTAACGACTAAGAACCACAGTGATTCGGGCGCTGGAAATCCGGGGTGATTGCTTAAGTAGAATCCCGTGTGACGGGCTGTCGCAGCACGTGAGGGTTGCTATCTACACCTGAGCTTGAATCGCCTCGGAAGCTCGTCGAGGCGCTCAGGGCGAAGTGGCTGGGGAACTAGGACTCGAACCTAGAATAACGGTACCAAAAACCGCTGTGTTACCATTACACCATTCCCCAGCAGGAACGGCTCCGAAGGGCGCGGAGCCCGTGGAGGCGGGGGAGATAGCGCAGCAGGACGGCCGATGCAACGCCCTGTCGCAATCCCTTTTCAAACCTGTTCGAGGCCGCTTGCAGGGCCGCGGACCCTCCTCTATAAGCGCGCCTCCAAGTCGGAGTGTGGCTCAGTCTGGTAGAGCACTGCGTTCGGGACGCAGGGGTCGCAGGTTCAAATCCTGCCACTCCGACCATCTTCTCCCCGCGAATTCGGGGAGCCCCCTTCCCGCCAGAACCCCTGATATTCCCGAAGCCGGACAAGTCGCCGCAGCCGGCCGCGCGCGCGAAAATTGACGCCGCCACGGGCCTCTGGTCCAACGCCGGCGAGCCGCCGCAAGGGCTCGGAATCAGGACCATCTCTCCATGACGGCAGGCAACCGCATCGTCTTCGCCAGCGACCACGCGGCGATCCCGCTCCGTCAGGCCATCGCGGCCCATGTGACGGCCCAGGGGTGGACGGTCGTCGACATCGGACCGACCACGCCGGAGAGCACGCCCTATCCACAGCAGGGCGAGGCGGCGGCGCGGCGCGTGGCCTCCGGCGACTGCCGATTCGGCATCATCCTGTGCGGCACGGGCCAGGGGATCATGATGGCGGCGAACAAGGTCCAGGGCATCCGCTGCGGCGTCTGCGCCGACACCTTCTCGGCCCGGATGATCCGCCAGCACAACGACGCCAACATGCTGTCGATCGGCGCGCGCGTCGTCGGCGAGGGGTTGGCGCTGGACATCGTCGACGCCTTCCTGAAGGCCGAGTTCGAAGGCGGACGCCACGCCCCGCGGGTGGAGATGATCAAGGCGCTGGAGCGATAGGTCTCCGCCCGACCGAGGGCGTCAGGAGCGCGGACCCGCGTCCGTGACGCGGACCAGCCGGCCGCCCCGCCACGAAAACGTCTGGCGGCACGGGTCGGAACCGGTCCCGCCGCAGTGGACGCCGTGCACCTCGAGTTCCAGCCGCGGCGGCCCGGCGACCACCGCATGGCCCAGGACCTGGCGATCGAACACCAGCTGGTAGCGACCGCCGTAACCGCGCGTCCACACCTGCACCGGACAGCCGCCCGTGCCGCAGAGCCGGCCGGTGGGAACAGCCGCGAAATCCACGATCCAGTCGGCCTCGGCGCCGGCGGTCAGCCTGGCAGGTCGGAACAGACCCACGGCGCCGGCCAGGGCCTCCTCGGTCGCCCCGGCATGGCGCAGGCGGGCCAACACCGCGCGCTCGACCTCCGCGGGCGGACGGGCCGGACCGTCCCCGGCAGCCGGAGTCGCGCACGTCGCGAGCAGGGCAGCCGCCGCGAGGACGTTTCGGGTAGGTCTCAAGGCCTTCGATCCACTTCGAGGTTGCCGGCCGGCCGGGCGCCGTCGTAGCGCATCCATCAGACACCATGGTCTAGCTTGCGCGCCGTGGTCCAGAAGCCATCCAGAGGCCCTGCGCGGGAGCGTGCGTCCTGACCGATCTGCTCGTCATCGTCGTCCGCCTCGCCGGCGGATTCTACTTCCTGACGGCGTTCCTGGTCGTGCGCGCGGCGGCGCAGACCGCGCTGCTGGACGCCATGCTGGGCGCGCTGTCGGCCAACGATCCGCGCGAGGCCGCCGCCGCCAGGACCCGCCGACTGTGGCTGACCGGCGGGGCCGTGGTGACCGGGCTGGGCGGGCTGGCCGCCGCGGCGGCGTGGTCAGCCGCGGCGCACTTGTTCGTGCTCGCCTGCCTGGGCCAGTGGACCTGGTTGCTGGTCGTCGCGCCGCTCTGGGTGGACCCCTTCGACCCTCCCGAGGCGCCAGGCCGCCGGGCGACGCGCAACGCCGCGATGGGTCACACCGCCCTGACCATCGCCGTCCTGGGCGCAGAGGCGAAGCTGGCGACCTGGCCGGAGCTTTCCTGGCCGATCCAGACCGCGACGGCCGCCGCCGGCGCCGCCCTCGTCGCCTTCGCGCTCTACATGCTTCGGCAGGGCGTGCTGGCCGCGCCGTCGAAGGCGGGAACACAGGGAAACCAGGCCGACACGGCCGACGATGCTCACGACTCCCTTTCTCCGCCAGACGAGGAATGACTCCATGGCCCGCCGCCTGAAGCTTCTCGCCGCCCTGTTGGCACTGGCGCCGGTATCGGCGCTGGCGCAGACGCAGGAGCGGTGCGCATCGGTCACGCCGCTCTCGGACCGCGACGCCGCGGCCGCCTCGCAGGCGGTGCGGGGCGGGCAGGCGGTCACGAGCTGGTCGCCGCCGGTGGCCGGCGGCACCCTGGGCTGCGCCGATGCGGTGACCCCCGACGGAAAGCAGATCCTGTCATTCCGGAGCGAACGGTTCTCGATCAACGGCGTGCCGATGATCGCGCTCTATGCCCGACCCTACGCCTATGTCGGCTACGCCCAGAACGGGACCCCGCGCCTGACGACGCCGGCGCCGGCCGACGGCTTCGCCTGCGAGCGGGGGACGACCGCGGGCCAGTCTCTGACCGTGTGCGGATCGCGCCACGACGCGGACGGCAAGGTCGAACTTAAGGCCGGAATCGCCGGCCCCTATTCGCTGGCCATGCTGTCCGCGGACGGGTCGCTGTTCGGGGAGTTCAAGACTCTCGACACGGCCAAGCCGCCGCAACTGGTCTGGAATGGCGCGGTCGTCGACGGCGTCTGGCAGCAGAAGATGCTCTACGCCATTCCCTATGGCGCCGTGGCCGTGTTCGAAGGCCCGGCCTTCGGCCAGTTCGTCTCAAGCCTGAAGCCCGGCGATCCGCTCGTGATGCGGGTCTGGAAAAAGGACGCGTCGACGCCGACCAACGCCCGCCTCGACACCGGGCAGTTCGTCGGTCAGCTCCAGTCGATCCTGGCCGTGGCGAAGGCGATGTCGGGCTCCTGACCCCGACCGCCCGCGACCGCAGGCCGCGCAGGCTGGCGGTCGATTTTGATCTCCGACAATCCGTTGCTGCCCGGCCGGAGCTAGCGTGCCCGTCAGGTGCGGAAACGATGACGAACTCTCACACCAGCCAGGCGCAATGGCCTTCAGCGAACGGAGAACGGCCGGTGCGGCTGCTGTTCTTTGGCGCGGCCGTCGACAAGCTGGGCCGGTCCGCCGATCTGGCCCTGCCGCCGGGCGGGTGCACGGTGGCGGCGCTCCGCGACCTGATCGCGCGCCGGTTCGACGCCGGGGCGAGCGCCCTCGCCGAGCCCAACGTGCGGATCGCCGTGAACCAGCAGGCGGCCGACGAACACGCCTGGGTCTGTTCGGGCGACGAGGTGTCGATCGCGATCCCGCCGCCCGGCGCCTGAACCGCCGCTTGACCCCGAGCCCTGGCGACGGCCTCCTGCCGGCCATGCTGAATGAACTGGCAGTCGTCGTGCTCGCCGGCGGCGAGGGACGCCGGATGGGCGGCGGCAAGCCGATGCGGCCCTTCGGAGACGCGACCCTGTTGTCGCGCGCCCTCTCCCATGCCCGGCGCTGGTCCGGCGTCGTCGCCGTCGCCGTCCGCGACGCGGGACAGACGGCGGAGATCGACGCGCCGCTGATCCTGGACGATCCCGCGATCGGCGGCCCGGCCGCCGGACTGGCGTCGGGGTTCGGCTTTGCGCTCGCGCAGGGCGCCAAGCGGCTCCTGACCCTGCCTTGCGACACGCCGAACCTGCCCGTGGACCTCGCCGAGCGACTGGACGCGGCGCTGACGGCGGACGCCGGCTGCGCCGTCGCGGCGAGCCTCGGGCGACTGCATCCCACCTGTGCGCTGTGGCGTGTCGAGACGGCGGCCCGCCTGCCGGTCTACCTGCGGGAGCGAGCGTCGCTGCGAGGCTTTGCCGAGACGTGCGGCATGGTGACGGTCGAATGGGACGCCGCGCCGGGCGAGGACCCCTTCGCCAACGCCAACACGCCGCAGGAGCTGGAGGCGCTCGCCGCCCGTCAGCGTGACAGCAGCTGATCCCGCGCCCAGCGGATCGCCGCCGTGAACTGGCCGCCCGCCAGCTTGGGCACATTGTGGCCCGCCCCCACGCAGTCCACCACGTCGATCAGGGGATGGGCGCGCAGCAGCGCGCGGCTGGGCTCGTCGACGAAGCTCGGCAGCACCTCGGCCGTCCGCTCGGGCAACAGCGGGACCTGCCCCAGCAGGGCGCGTGTCGGGCAGGCGACGCCCTGCAGGAGGCCCGTGTAGTCGCGCGGCTCGTGCGCGCCCACGGCCACGCCCAGCACGTTCCACAGGAAGGCCTCGCTGCCCGACGGCGCCTTGGCCGGATAGCCGCGCAGCGGCCAGGCGTCGGCCGTCCGCAGCGGCGGCTCCACCAGGATCATGCACCGGGTCTCGCGGGCGCGCATGGCGAGGGCGACGAGCGCGCCGACCGAGACGCCGAGCACGGCCGCCGGACGTCCCGCCAGACGCGCCGACAGGGCCTCGGCGTAGGCCGCGCCGAAGACGCCGACCGAGCTCGCCGCCAGTTCGGGACAGTGGTTCCCCGGCAGGTGCGCGCGCCAGACGTCCAGTTCGGGGAACATCGGCGGGAGCCGGTGGAGGTAGGTCGGATGGGCGAAGGCCCCGGCGATGGTGAACAGCACCGGCCGTCCGGTGTCGGCGCCGTGCATCTGCACCGGCCCCAGGCGAGTCTCGATGGTCACCGGCGGTTCCACGCGCGACTTGGTAGGCGGAATCGACGCCCGGCGGAACCGGGGGCCGCACTCTCGTCGCACCCTGCTTCCGCAGGGGCGCAATGTGTGCGAGAGCCGCTCTGAAGATCAGCGACTTGCAGATCAGCGACTGGCGCGCACGGACCGAATGAAGCAGTTCCTCATCACCATGGCCGGGGTCTTCGCCGGCCTGATGATCTTCCTGGTCGGCGTGCCGATCATGCTGGTCGCGATGGCCATGGGCGCCAGCTCGCCGGCCGCGGTGCCGCACAAGAGCGTGCTCGAGCTGGACCTCCGCGGGCCGCTGACGGACCAGGCGCCGCACAATCCGCTCTGGGGCATCGGCCGCAATTCGACGGCGGTGATGTCGATCATCGAGACCCTGCACCACGCGGAGTCCGACGACCGCGTCCGGGGCCTCCTCCTGCGCCTGCCCGAGGGCGGGCTCGAGCCGGGCATGGCCGACGAGATCCGCCAGGCGCTGCTTCGCTTCCGGGCCGCCGGCAAGCCGGTCTACGCGCACAGCCAGGGCGTCTATCCGGGCGGCGTGGTGACGGCGACCTACATGCTGGGCCGCGCGTCCGATCAGCTCTGGATGCAGCCCGGCGCGTCGTTGCAGGTCACCGGCGTCGCCACGGAAGACCTCTTTCTGAAGCGCTTCTTCGACAAGTACGGCATCGTTCCGCAGTACGAGCAGCGCGAAGAGTACAAGAACGCCGTCAACGGCTACCTCAACAGCGACTACACGCCCGCGCACAAGCAGGCGACGCTGTCGTGGCTGGGCTCGGTCTACCAGTCGAACCTCGCGGCCGCCGCCGGCGACCGGAAGGCGGACCCGGCGGTCCTGCGGACGACCCTGGAAGCGGGTCCCTACCTCGCCGAGGACGCCCTGCGGCTGAAGCTGATCGACCGGGTCGGCCAGGTGCGCGAAGCCGAGCAGGCGCTGCTCGACAAGGCGGGCGACGGCGCTGAAGCGGTGGACTTCGACGACTATGCCGACGCGGTGGATCAGCGCGAGCGCCGCCCCGGCGACGCCATCGCCGTCATCGAGGCGGAAGGCCCGATCGTGACCGGCCGCGACCAGGGCACGAATCCCTTCACCGGCGGCTCGACCATCTATTCCGACGACCTGGCCGAGGCGATCCTGCGGGCCGCCAAGTCGAACTCGATCAAGGCCATCGTGCTGCGGGTCAATTCGCCCGGCGGGTCGGACACCGCCTCGGAACAGATCCTCGACGCGATCCGTGTGGCCAAGGCCCGGGGCAAGCCCGTGGTCGTCTCGATGAGCACCTATGCGGCGTCGGGCGGCTACTGGATCGCGTCGGAGGCCTCGGCGATCGTAGCCCAGCCGACCACCCTGACCGGCTCGATCGGCGTCTTCGGCGGCAAGTTCGCCCTCGGCGAGGCCGCCTCGCGCTTCGGCGTCGACCTGCGCCAGACGGGCGTGGGCGGCGGCTACGCCTCGGCCTTCAGCATGGGCCAGCCGTTCACCAACGCCCAGCGGGCCGCTTTCGCCGGCTGGATGGACCGGATCTACGCCAACTTCATCGGCCGCGTGGCCGTGGGCCGCAAGCTGCCGGTCGAGCGGGTGCGCGAGATCGCCAAGGGGCGGGTGTGGACCGGCGCCCAGGCGCGGACGCTGGGCCTCGTCGACGAGATGGGCGGCTTCTACCAGGCGGTGGACAAGGCCAAGGCGCTGGCCAAGCTGGAAGGCGACGTGCCGCTTCGCCGGATGACGCCCACCGAGGGCGCGTTCGAGGCGCTACAGAAGGCCCTGGGCGTATCCGCGAGCTCGGCGCGGACCCTGGCGGCCGCCGCGTGGATCTTCGGCGATCCGCGCGCCGAAGCGGTGCTCGATCAGGTCGCCGAGGCGAAGCTGCGCAGCGGCGCCGCCGGAACGGTGCTGGCCCCCACGCCCCTGCCCTGAGCCTCGCCCTCAGGCCGCCTGGCTGCGGCGGCCGCGGATGAAGGTGACCTCCTTGCGCCCGAAGTCGAGGCTGACCTCCTCGAAGTGACGCAGCACGTCGACGCCGACCAGGATCGCCGGCTTGTCGTCCAGGCCCCACAGGCTGAAGATGTGCAGTGGGGCGAAGGCGGCGCGGATGTTGTTCAGCGCCATGCCGCCGAGGCGCAACCGCGGCAGGGCCGCCAGGGTCGCCGGCGAGGTCTGGCCCGTCGCGCTGAGCAGCTGGGTCTCGGTCATCCGATCCTTCAGGCCCGGCCGCTGCTGAAGCAGGAGCCGGTGCAGGACATCGTTGCCGCAGGTGATCTGGGCGCCGGAATCCAGGAAGGCGCGGACCGGCACGCCGTCCACGTCGGCGTCGAAGATGACGAGCTGGCCCGAGCGGTACTGCGCCGGCACGGTGATCGCCGCGTCGCGGTCCGGAATGCGCGTGCCCCCGCCGCCGCCCAGCATGTTCACCGCCGCGCCCCGGCCCGATGGCCCGACCTCGAAGGTGTTGCGGGCGAAGTTGAGCCGGATGCGACGCCCCTTCAGCACGTCGATCCCCAGGAGGCCGTCGGCGCCCAGGCTGGCGCGCGGCAGCACCGGCAGGCTGAGGTTCTGCGACTGCGCCTGTCCGACCCGCAGGCGCGGCACCCGCACCAGCGGCGCCGGCTGCGCGCCGACGATGCCGTGCACGGGGGTCGTCCCATCGCCGACCAGGCTGCAGCGGGCGGCGGTTTCGGTCCCGATGACGGTCCGGTTGGCCCCGGTGTCGATCACGAACTGGAACGGACCGCGCCGATCCAGGAAGACCGGCACGGTCATCCTCCGCGCCTCGTCGAAGGCGGTCTCCAGCCGGGTGGGCTGGCCGGGCGGCGGAGGCGGCGGCTGGACGTCGGCGAGGTTGATCGAGACCAGTGGCTCGGCCCGCCGCGGGGTCGCGCAGGCGGCCGCCAATCCTCCGAGCAGGAGCGTCTGCGCGGCCCTGCGGCGGGAGAGCGTCATTCGGCGTCGTATCCGAAGCGCGCCACCCAGGGCGCCAGGATCGGCTGGGCCGGAGCCAGCTGGTCGCGGTAGCGGCGCCAGGCGCCGACGCCCTCGGCGGACAGCCCGCGCGAGAGCTGCACCCCGCTGGGCGTGGCCACCGCGCGGTCGCGCGCCTTGTCGGCGAAGTTGCGCATGGCGTCCGAGAACGGCAGCCCCAGGAAGGCGCAGACCTCGCCCACCACGCCGTCGAAGTCCGCCACCAGGGACTCGTGGCGCACCACCAGGGTGCGCGCCGACATGGCGGGCTCGAGGGCGTCGGCGATCCGCATGGCCGCGTCGTAGTAGCCGGCCGCGGCCGGCAGGGTGAGCAGCTGATAGGCCGAGCTGCTCATGGTGAAGCGCCGGCGGTAGCACGACAGCACCACATCGCGCGGATCGCGGCGGGCGAAGAGGATCTTCGCATCCGGGAACAGCTTCAGGATCAGTGGCAGCCGGAACGTGTTCAACGGATGTTTGTCGACGAACACCTTGCCCTCGGGCCGGCCGCCCTCGGCGCGCACGCGGTCCCAATAGGCGGCCCGGAGCGGCGCAAGTTCGGCCTCGCCCGCGCGGGCCAGGCGCGCCACGTCCGCGGGCTGCATGAAGAAGGCGCGCTGGGCGTCGGCCAGGGTCTCGCGCTCCTCCAGCGCCTCCACGTCGGGATGGCTGGCCAGCACCTGTTCCAGCAGCGTGGTGCCCGAGCGGGGAAAGCCCAGCAGGAAGACGTGCGCCGTCGGCCCGTCCGCGGGCGCCGCGGCGGGCCGGGACGTCCAGGCGTCGGGGGTGATCTCGGTCAGGGCGTCGGCGACGCCGCGGGCGAAATCCAGGGCGCTGACGCCCTGGCCGTAGGCCGGCGCATAGGCCCGCCACAGCGCCATGTTGCAGGCGGCATAGGCCTGGAAGGCCTCGGCGGGGCGGTCCTGGGCGTCGATCACGTCGCCCAGCAGGCCCTGGGCCAGGGCGCGCTGCTGGACCGTCAGGCGCTCGTCGCCGATCAGCAGCTCAAGGCGACGCTGGGCGCGTTCGCCCGCGCCCTCGGCGGCGTCGGCGACGGCGAGCACCATCACCGCGTCGGGGAAGTTCGGCTCGGCCTCCAGCACCGCCTCGGCCAGCGGCTTGGCGTCGGCGTGGGCGCCGCGGCGGCTGAGCAGGTTGGCCAGTCCCTGCATGGCGCCCAGGTTGTCGGGCTGCAGGTCGAGGGCATGGCGATAGGCGGCCTCGGCCTCCTTCAGGCGTCCCATCGACTCGAGCGCCGCGCCACGCGCGCAGTGCGCGCCGGCGAACTCGGGCGCCAGGGCCACCACGCCGTCGAACACGGCCAGGGCCTCGCGATAGCGTTCGGTGCGCGCCAGGATGAGCCCGAGGGCGTTGCGCGCGCCGATGTCCTGCGGCGCGATCTGCACCGCCCGCTCAAGCGCCTTCATTGCATCGTCGAAGCGGCCGTCCTGCTCGGCCTTGAGCGCCGCCAGGTTCAGCACCATCGGATGCTCCAGCCCCCCTTTCAGGGCCTCGTCGGCGAGGGCGGCGGCGCGGTGGAAGTCGCGGGCCTGGGCGGCGGCCTGGATGGCCTGCAGCGTGGCGCGGTCAGCACCCGGTGGACCCAGCCGGGCAGCGCGGCGTCGACGTGGGCCATCAGTTCCACATAGTCGCGGTAGTAGCGGCCGATGTCGGCGAGGTCGTAGCTGAAGGGCTGGCCGACCGCGAAGTGCTGCTTGAAGGCCGAGAAGCCGCAGCCCAGCGGATGCCGGCGCGCATCGATGACCTTGGCGTTCGGCAGGATCAGGCGCACCAGCCCGACGTGCATCCAGTTGTTGGGCAGCTTGTCGATGAAGTACGGCCGGCCGAGTTTTCGGTGGACCGCGGCCCGCTCGAGATATTCCGCGCCCAGCGCGGCCAGCTCCGCCGATGTGAGGGCGGCCAGGACGTCGGGATAGGCGCCCTCGCGCTCGCGCCGCGCCGGCCCAGCCAGGCGCGCCGCCAGCTCGGGGATGTATGGCAACTCCTGCGTGCCCTCGACCTGGCTGTGGCTGGCGAGGATCTGCTCCACCAGCGTCGAGCCCGACCGCGGGAGCCCGACCACGAAGATCGGGTCCGGCCGCGGATCGCCCTGCCCCGCATGGGCGGCGAAAAACGCCTTTCCGAACAACGCCTTGGCGCGGCGCATCTGGATGGTCGTCTCATCCGGGTCATAGGCCAGTCGCCGGCGCTGGATCGCGGCGCCCGCCGCGTAGCGCCGGAACGCCTCGGCGTGGCGGCCGGCGTCCTCCAGCGCCTTGCCCAGCGCGAACTGCAGCTGCAGCCGATCGGTCTCGGCCAGCTCTGCGTCGAGCGCGTCGGCCATCGCCTGGACGTCGGCCTCGGAGAATCGAACGGTCTTGAGATTGGCCAGGCTCCACCAGGCCTCGCCGAGCCGCGGGTCGAGGTCGAGGGCGCGGCGATAGGCGGCCACGGCCTCGCCGGTGCGCCCGACCGTCTTCAGGACGTGGCCGTAGCTCATCCAGGTCAGCGGCTGGTCGGGATGGTCCGCCAGCACGGCGGCGTAGGCTTCGGCGGCGGCGGCGTCCTCCCCCAGCCGCAGCAGGGACGAGGCGCGCAGGTGCAGATAGAGCGGGTCGCGCGGCGCGGCGCGCAGCAGGCGGTCGGCCTCAGCCAGGGTCTCGGGAACCCGGTCCAGCCAGTTGAGCACGAGGGCGTGGGCGAGGCGGGCGGGGGTGAAGTCCGGCGCCAGCTCAAGGGCCCGGGCCAGCAGCGCCTCGGCCTCGGCGTTGCGGCCGGTGCGCGACACGGTCTCGGCCAGGATCCACAACGCCAGCGGATCGGTGGGGCGGGCCGTCAGCACCCGGCGCAGCACAGGCTCGGCCAGGTCCACGCGCTCGGCGATCAAGGCGTCGGCCGCCTGGGCGAGCTCCGGGTCCGCGACGGAGGCCCGCATCTCGCGAGCGAGGGCCTGATCGGCGGCGCGGCCGTCGCCGATCAGCCGCAGGCGGTGGCTCTCGGCGCGCCAACGGGCGGCGTCGGTGGGCGAGGCGATGGTCGGCGCGCGGGTGGCGGGCGGGGCAGCCGGGGCGGGCGCGACACCCCCGATCCGGACGGTCATCCGACCTGTGTTCCAGTTGCTCAAGCGTATCTCTCCCAGGGGAAGAGCTTAGCAGGTGGGCCCTCAAACGACATGGGGCGGCGGATTGCTCCGCCGCCCCACGCTTAGTCCGAGGTCTGTTCGTCGACTTAGAAGTCGGCGGTCAGGCCGATGAAGATGTAGCGGCCGAAGGCGTCGTACACTTGCGGCCAGGTGTTCCCGTTGCAGGGCCCGGTCGGGCAGTTGGACGAGCCGTTCAGCGGCGGGTCGACGTCGAACAGGTTGTTCACGCCGGCGCGGAAGTTGAGGTTGTCCCGCATGGTCCAGGACGCCGTCAGGTCGAAGTAGTCGCGCGACTTGAGCACGCGGTCCGTTTCGTACTGCAGGCCCGGGTTGTTGAGCTGCGGGTTGGAGGAGTAGGCGTCCAGCGTGACCTTGTTCACATGACGCCATTGCAGCGACATCGAGAAGTCCTTGAACCACTCGCCGTAGGTGAACGGCGTGGTCCAGGTCAGGCGGGCCTTGTGGCGCCACTCGGGGTTCGGAGCCGTGAGGCCGCCCGAGACCGAGCAGATGGTGCCGTAGTAGCCGGCGCAGTCGAAGTCGTCGCCGCCCGGCAGCGGCTGGACCTTCAGCGTGTCGAGGTAGGTCCCGACGAAGTTGAAGTTCAGGCCGCCCATGTTCTCGAGGCCGAGCGCCTCGAGGTCGGTGCGGTAGTTGACGGTGAAGTCGAAGCCGGTCGTCGACAGCGAACCCGTGTTGAGGGTGGTGTCGACCACGTAGCCCTGCGGCGACAGCCAGATCGAACCGGCCGAGTCACGCTTCACCAGACCGCAGAAGGTCGGGTCCAGGGTGCTGAGGCACTGGTTGATGATGGTGTCGGCGCCGATGCCCGAGATGAAGTCCTTCACCTTGATGTTGAAGTAGTCCACCGAGGCGTTGAAGCCGGGCAGGAACGACGGCTGCCACACCATGCCGACGGTGTAGGTGTCGGCCGTTTCCGGGTCGAGGTTCGGGTTACCGCCGGTCAGACCGTTGTACTGGTTGGCCGGGTTCTTCTCGATCGCCACGACCTGGGCGGCGGTCAGACCGAACGCCTGGGCGCAGCGGGCCACCAGCGGGTTGCTGGCGGCGAGGCCGGCGCAGGGGTCCTGCGTGCCGTCGAGGACGACGTTCTGCGGCGAGAAGAGCTCGAGGACGTGCGGCGCACGGACGGCGCGGTTGTAACCGCCGCGAACGCGCAGGCCGTCGACGATCTCCCAGTCACCGGCGATCTTGTAGGTCTCGGTGGTGCCGATCGACGAGTAGTCCGAGTAACGGAAGGCCAGTTCGAGCGTGACCGACTTGGCGAAGGCCATGTCCTGCACGATCGGGAGGCGGGCTTCCGAGAACATTTCGTACACGTCGAACGAGCCGTTCACCGGCGGCGAGGCGCCGCCCGAGCCGTTCAGGGCGCCCGACGACGACACATAGTCGGCGGCGTAGTCGAGGGTCTCGCGACGATATTCGGCGCCGATCGACACGCCCACGCCGTCGTTGGCCCACGGCGACTTCACGCCGTAGTCGGTGAGGTCACCGCCCAGCGAGAAGTTGACGATGCGCTCGAACAGGTTGCCCTGCTGCGTGGAGGGGGTCTCGAGGTAGTCGAGCTGTTCCCGGGTCACGCCGCCCAGCGAGAAGATGTTGTAGGGCACGCAGGCGGTGTCGGAGCCGTTGACCACCGACTGGCAGGTCGGACGGCCGTTCACGGACACGACGTTCAGGGCGTTCTGGATCGCGGTGGTGCGGAAGAAGCCCGTCTGGACCTGGTTGAACGACACGCGACCGTATTGCATCGCGAAGTCGTAGTTCCAGTTGTCGTTCAGGTCGCCGCGCAGGCCGACCACGTAGCGGTACTGCTGGTGCTGGGTCTTGCCCTGACGGCCGCCGCCTTCGACGTTCCGGCGGGACACGATGCCGGTGAAGGTGCCGGCCGGGTTGCTGGCGCAGGTGCCGCCGCCCGACGCCGCCGTGGCGTTGAGCAGGCCGCGTTGCTGAGCCGACAGCAGCGGGTTGGCGCAGTTGACCGAGAACGTGCCGGCGAAGATGCCGCCCGGCGCGATCTGGTAGGTCGACGTGTCGTCCATGAACATCACGTCGGCGTAGGCCTTGGCCCAGTCGTTGATCTCGTACTCGGCGAAGGCGCCCAGCACGTAGCGGTCATCCGGACGCTGGTAATAGTTGGTCGGACCGAAGTTGTAGACGTCGGTCGCCGCATTGCGGGTCCGGAAGGTGTTGCCCGGGCCGGCCGGGTCGACGACGAAGCTGCCGACGCGGGCCGGGAAGGCCGTGCCCGAGCCGCCGCAGCCGGCGCTGGCGAAATCGACGTCCGAGTTCAGCGTACAGGACGAGAAGTCGCGGTTGCCCTGCAGGATCGGTTCGACGTGACGGTAGCCGGCGTAGGCGGTCACGTTGCCCTTGCCGTCCGGCGAGTTCACGCCGAGGACCAGGGTGACCTGGCTCATCTCACCGTCGCGGACGTTGTTCTTCGGCAGCTGGAAGAACTGCGGGTTGGCCGAACGACGCTGGGCCGCGAGGACCACGTCGGCGACCGAGTTGTTGTTCTCATGCTGGTAGAGGCCGTACTGCGCGTCGATGCGCACGCCCTCGAAGTTGCGCATCATGATGAAGTTCACGACGCCGCCCACGGCGTCGGCGCCGTACACGGCCGAGGCGCCGCCCGTCAGCACGTCAACGCGCTGGATCAGGGCCGAGGGGATGAAGTTGATGTCGGCGGCGAGCGCGCCACCGGCGGTGTTCGGGGTGCCGGGCATCAGGCGACGGCCGTCGATCAGCACCTGGGTGCGGGTCGCGCCGAGGCCGCGGAGACTGATGGTCGCCGTACCGGTCGAGCCGTTCGAGAGGGCCGAACCCTGGGCCGCGAAGGCCTGGGGCAGGCTGTTGATCATGTCTTCGACCCGGGTCACGCCCGTGGCCTTGATTTCGGCCGCGCTAACCGCGGTGACCGGGCTGACGCTCTCGAGGTTCGGCGACGGGATGCGCGTGCCGGTGACGACGACTTCGGAGACTTCCTCCTGGGCCATCGCCGGACCCGCGACGGCCAGCAGAGCCGCGCCGCAGATCATGGAAGACGCCAGAAGGCGTTCCCGCATGGACTTGAATTTCACGGTCTAGATCCTCCAGCGGTCCTGCCTCTAGGGCGGCCGCTCCCCACAAAAAGGCGATCGGTCCCGGAAGCGGGGCCGCCTCCGGTTACGCTGGAGTTACGAGGGTCGCGCTCAACCGGTCAACGAACATTAGCTCTAGGCAATGTTTCGGGCGCCCACCTGTCGCATTCTGGTCACAGATTGCCGCACCCCAGGGGAAATCGGGCAAGGTTTCGTCAACAATGGTTACCGCGCGGAGGCGGAATCACGAGGGCGGCGCCCTTCCCCGTTAAGGATTGGAATCGCCCGTGGGCCGTTGCGCGGCGCGCCCGGCGCCCCTTAATGGCCACGAAAACCATCCTGGAATCGAAGCCTATGGAAACTCTGCGCGCGCGGACCGCCTGCCTTGTCCTGGCCACGCTCGGCGTCGCCCTGGCCCCGGCGGCCGGAGCCCAGCCGAAGGGCGAGTCGCGGGCCGCGATCGTCCAGAAGCTGATGGACTGCCGAAAGGTGGCCGACGACGCCGGCCGCCTGGCCTGCTTCGACCAGGCCACCGCGGCGCTCGACCAGGCCGAGGCCAAGGGCGACGTGGTGATCGTCGACCGCGAGCAGGCGCGTCAGGTGCGCCGTCAGGCCTTCGGCTTCGCCCTGCCCTCGATCTCGATGTTTGAGAAGGGCGAGGCGAAGGAGGATCTGGAGAACGTCGCGGGCGCCATCGACAGCGCGCGCCAGAACAATGCCGGCAAGTGGGTCATCAAGCTGCAGGACGGCGCCGTCTGGACTCAGGTCGACTCCAACGAGCTTCACAGGACGCCCAAGTCCGGCATGTCCGTGAAGATCCGGCAGGCCTCGATGGGCAGCTTCCTGATGAGCATCGACGGCGGCGGGGCCTTCCGCGTCCGCCGGGTGGAATAGGCCCTCAGCCCGCGTAGAACGCGTTCCGCGCCGCCATCATGGCGTTGATCCGCTCCTTCTCGCCCGGCTCCAGGAACGGGTTCCAGACGTCGAAGATGAGGATGACCCGCAGGGCGTCGGCGTCGTTCCAGGCCTCGTGCTCGATGGTGTCGTCGAAGACCCAGGCCTCGCCCATCTTCCATTCGCGGGTCTCGTTCCCCACGCGGAACGCCGCCGGTCCCGGCAGCACCAGCGGCAGGTGGCACAGCAGCCGCACATTGGTCGACCCGGTGTGAGGCGGGATGCGGGTGTGGGCCTCAAGCGCCGAGAACATGGCCGTGGGCGCAAAGCCCGGCTGGCGCGCCATCGGCAGCCGCTCGAGCAGCGCCGCGGTCCGGGGACAGGCCTCGCACACCGCGTCCTGCCGCACGCCGTCCTTCCAGAGGAACAGCGAACTCCAGCGCCGGGAATGGTTGAGCTCGCCCCACTGGTTCACCGGCGCGTCAGCCGGGATCTGCATGTAGGGCGCGAACTCGTCCATGCGAGCCGCAAGCAGCGCCTGCAGCTCAGCCTGCACGACCGGCGTGGCGGCTTCGAGCTCGGGAAGCCAGGGGAACAGCTCGCGCGGGAAGAACGGGATCGCCGGTAGGCGCGGGTAGTGCAGCAGGAGGGGCTCGTGGTTGTAGACCTTGCGGACCCCGGCATAGACGCCGATCGCCTCTTCCAGCCTCCGCCGCGCCAGCTCGCTGCCGTCGTCCAGCGCGCCGACCTGCTCGGATAGATAGGTGGCCAGGGCGGCGCGGGTCTTCTCGACCACCTGCCGGGCGCGGGCCAGGGGGCTCTTCAGGTTGGGCGGCAGGTTGGCTTCGGCGGGCGCCAGCTTGATGGCGTTCTCGTAGACGCGGGCGGCGACCCGCTCGCCCGACAGGCGCTCGACCAGGGCGCCCTTCGAGAGCAGGGCCAGGAAGTTGTAGGGATCGAGGGCCAGGGCCTCGTCGATCGCCGCCAGGGCCGCCGGCAACGCGCCGCTGGCCCGGTGGATCATGGCCTTCTGCATCCGCACGTGCGGATCGTAGGGCGCGACGGCCTCGGCCTCGTGGACGAAGCCGAGCGCGGACTGGGCGTCGCCCCGCTGCATGGCCGCAACGGCGTCGGCCAGGAGCTGCTGCGGCGATGTGGGTTGCCCCCCGGCGACCATGACCGACCCTTCGCGTACTGACGTTCGCCAGCTATCCGAGGTCGGGGCCCGATTTCAAGGCGAGGCTTGTCGCACCCCGTTGTTGCGGAGCGCGGCCCAGGCGCCGATGATGCGCGTCCCCCAAGTTTCGGAGCCGGCCATGAGTGATTTCCGACGCGTCACAGACGACTTCACCACCTCGCCCCAGATCAGCGTGGCCGAGGTGGACGAAGCCGCGAGGCTCGGCTTCAAGACGATCATCAACAACCGTCCCGACGGGGAGTCGCCCGACCAGCCGGCCAGCGGCGAGATCGAGGCGGCGGCGCGCGCGGCCGGCCTCGCCTATTTCCACGTACCGGTCGTCGGTGGCCCGGGCCCCGATCAGATCGAGGCGGTGCGCCGGATCCTCGATGAGGCCGAGGGGCCGGTGCTGGCCTTCTGCCGGTCGGGCACCCGCTCGATCGTGACCTGGTCGCTCGTCCAGGCCCAGTCGGGCGCCCGCGCGCCCGGCGAACTGGTGAGCCTGGGCCGCCAGGCCGGCTACGACCTCTCGGGCGTGCTGCTCTGATGATCCCCTACGTCCGCGACATCGACATCGAATACGGCCGCTGCGACCAGGTCTCGCCGCTGATCCGCCGGGTGACGGCCAACAACCCGGGGCCGTTCACCTTCAAGGGCACGGGGACCTACATCGTCGGCCGCGGCGAGGTGGCGGTGATCGATCCCGGCCCGGACGACCCGGCGCACCTGGAGGCGATCCTGGCCGCGGTCGCCGGCGAGCGGGTGACCCACATCGTCATCACCCACCACCACGCCGACCACTCCCCGCTGGCCGGACCGCTGAAGGCGCGGACGGGGGCGACCATCTACGGCTGCGCCGTGGCGACCCACGACGCCGACGACGGCGGCGTGAAGATGGAAGCGGACCACGACCTGTCGTTCCGGCCGGACGTGTCGCTGTGCGCGGGCGGGACGATCTCCGGCCCCGGCTGGACCCTGGAGGCGATCCCGACGCCGGGCCATACGTCGAACCACCTGTGCTTCGCCCTGCCGGAAGAGAACGCCTGTTTCTCCGGCGACCACATCATGGGCTGGTCCACCACCGTCATCACCCCGCCGGACGGCGATATGACGGACTACCTGGCGAGCCTGGAGGCGATCCGCAGCCGGGGATTCGACGCGCTCTGGCCGACGCATGGGCCGCCGATCCGCGACGTCGACACCTTCATCCGCGCCTATGCCGAGCACCGGCAGGAACGGCTGGACCAGATCACCGACGCGCTTAAGGCGGGACCCGCGCGCATCCGCGAGCTGGTTCCCCGCCTCTACGCTGACGTGGACGCCCGGCTGCACCCGGCCGCGGCGCGGTCGATGCTGGGCGGCATGATCCACCTGGTGCGCCAGGGCGTGCTCACCGCCGATGGAGCGCCTGGTCCCGACAGCGTCTACGCGCTGGCCTGAGGCTACAGCGCCTTCTCCAGCACGACGAAGTAGAGCCCCTCGCGCGTCGGCGTTCCGAAACGGGCGTCGCCGTAGGGAAACGGCTTGGTCGCCCCGGTGGGTCGATAGCCCCGACGGCCGTACCACGCGATCAGGGCGTCGCGCGCGTGCAGCACCGACATCTGCATCGTCCGGCCCCCGTTCGCGCGGGCGTAGGCCTCGGCCGCCTCCAGCACCGCCCGCCCCAGGCCGCCGTCCTGGCGGTCGGGGCGCACGGTGAGCATCGAGAGGTACCAGCCCCCGTCGGGGCCGGCGTCGAGGCGCACATGGCCGACGTGCTCGCCCGCCGCGTCCCGCGCGATCAGCAGCACCGCGCCGGGCGCAGCGAGGTCCTCGGCCAGGAGCGAGGCGTCGATCCGCTGCCCGCCGACCAGGTCTTCGACCTTCCAGTCCGTTTGGCCCTCGGCCTGTCGATAGGCGCGATTGGTAAGGGCGATGACGGCGGGGTGGTCGGCCTCGGTCGCGGGCTGCAGTCGGATGGCGTGGCGGGTCTCCATGGCGCCGCCAAAGCCAGGACGGGCCGGCGACGTCAAGCGCGCGCGCCGCCGGCGACGCCGATGTCGCCCAGGATCATCGGCATCGTCTCGAACAGCGTTGAATAGTGTCCGAGGCCGGGAAAGAGGGTGACCTGTGTCCCGGTCAGCCGCGCGGCGAGCGCCGCGGCCAGGGCTGGCGGCGCCCACGCGTCCGCCTCGCCTTGCCAGATACGGGCCGGGAGGTGCGCCCCCTGGAGGTCACCCGACCAGGGTCGGACGTAGGCCAGGATATCCCGCACGTAACCGGCGCGGGCCGGACCGTAGGACCGGGCGAGGAGTTCGACGAGGGTCACGCGGAAATCGCGGCTCGCGGCGAGACGCGCCTCTGCCCCCTGCGCCCGCGCGAACAGTCCATCGACCACGGCCCGCGGCGCCAGCCGCACCGCGAGCCCCTGCGCCCAGGTGGTCAGACGGAAGAGGCCGGGCGAGCGCATGGCCAGCCGGAAGAGCGGCCCGCCCGCCATGCTGTCGAGCACGTCGTCGCCGTCCAGAGGCCCGGCCGGCGAGATCAGGTCCAGCCCCGCGAGGGGGCATCTCAGTCGCAGCGCCGTCTCGACCGCGACGAACGCCCCGAGCGAGAATCCCACCAGCCGGACGGGCGTCCCGCGCGCCAGGGCGTCGACCTCGGCCGCCAGCGCGTCGAAATAGGCCCCGCCGGTCGCCGCCGGCGCCAGGACCGCGCGGTCCAAGGCGACCAGCCGCACGCCTGCGCCGCGCGCCGCCGCCTCGAACCAGCCGGTCTCGGCAGGCCCACCGGGACAGCCGTGGAAGTAGACGCAAAGCGGACCCGCCGCGGCGCCCCGGGATTCCGCCATCGATGGGACGGCGCTAGGCGCCGACCGGCGTCTTGGCCGTCGGCAGGACGTAGTCCTTCATCCGCTCGCGGATCAGCTTCTTGTCGATCTTGCCGGTGGCGCCCAGCGGGATGTCGTCGACGAAGACGACGTCGTCCGGCGTCCACCACTTGGCGATCTTGCCTTCCAGGAAGGCCAGGAACTCTTCCTTCGTCCCGGTCTCGCCCTCGCGCAGCTTGACCAGCAGCACCGGGCGCTCGTCCCACTTCGGGTGCGCCGCGCCGATGACCGCGGCGTTGGCCGCCTTGGGATGGCCCATGGCGATGTTCTCGATCTCGATCGAGCTGATCCACTCGCCGCCGGACTTGATGACGTCCTTGGCGCGGTCGGTGATCTGCATGAAGCCGTGCTCGTCGACCGTCGCCACGTCGCCGGTGTCGAAGAATCCGGTGTCGTCGAGGATCCGGCCACCCTCGCCCTTGAAGTATTCGCCGACCACGTAGGGGCCCTTGACCTTCAGCCGGCCGAAGGTGGTCCCGTCGTTCGGGAGCACCCGCCCCTCGTCGTCGGTGAGCTTCATTTCCAGGCCCAGGGCGGGGCGCCCCTGCTTCAGCTTGAAGGCGAGCTGGGTCTCGGCGTCCATGGCGTCGATCTTCGCGGTGCTACTGGAGATGGTGCCCAGCGGCGAGGTCTCGGTCATGCCCCAGGCGTGGGTGACGTCCACGCCGTATTCGTCGCGGAAGCCCCGGACGATGGCTTCGGGCACCGCCGAGCCGCCGATCACGACGCGCTTCAGGGTGGTCAGCTTGCCCTTGGTGTCGCGCAGGTGCGTGAGGAGCATCTGCCAGACGGTGGGCACGGCGGCCGAGAAGGTGACGCCCTCGCTCTCGATCAGTTCGTGCACCGATGCGCCGTCCAGCTTCTGGCCCGGCATCACCACCTTGGCCCCGACGGCGGGGCAGCTCAGCGCCAGGCCCCAGGCGTTGGCGTGGAACATCGGCACCACGGGCAGCACCGTCTCGCGCTGCGACAGCGCCAGGACGTCGACGCCCATGGTGACGAGCGTGTGCAGGAAGTTCGAGCGGTGGGAGTAGAGCACCCCCTTCGGGTTGCCGGTCGTGCCCGAGGTGTAGCAGAGCGCCGCGGCGGTGTTCTCGTCGAAGTCGCCCCAGTGGCAGTCGGCCGAATTCTGCTCGATCAGGTCCTCGTAGCAGAGCGCGCCCGGCAGGTTCACGCCCTTCATCCCCTCGCGGTCGGTCATGACGACGATGTGCATGACGGTGGGCAGCTTGGAGCGGTGTTCGGCCAGGATCGGCACGAAGGTGAGGTCCGTGAAGATGACCCGGTCTTCGGCGTGGTTGATGATGTAGCAGAGCTGCTCGGCGAACAGCCGCGGGTTCAGGGTGTGGCAGACGGCGCCGATGCCCATGATCCCGTACCAGGCCTCGATGTGGCGGCCGGTGTTCCAGGCGAGGGTCGCCACCCGGTCGCCCTGGCGGATGCCCATGCCCTTGAGCGCGTTCGACAAGCGCTTGGCGCGACCGTGGATCTCGGTCCAGGTGCTGCGGACGATGGGGCCCTCGACCGAGCGCGTGACGACTTCGCGGTCCCCGTGCCAGGCCTTGGCGTGGTCGAGGATCTTGTCCACCGTCAGCGGCCAGTTCTGCATCAGCCCCAGCATCGAGCGTCTCCCGGGTTATCGGTTGTTACTTGGGGATTACGCTTAGTCAGGCCGGGCCGCTTTCGCAACGCAGCACGGGCGTCAGGCGTCGAGCCAGGCCCTCGCCGTCCGCTCCGACGGCGCCGTGGCGTCCACGTGCGGCCAGCCCGTCGGCTCGGTCAGGCGGGCCGCCTGGTCGTGCAGGACCTGGACGGTCGCGTCCGACGCGTCGCCGGTGCGCGCCGCCACCCGGGCCTCGAGCACGGCGAGCGGCACCTCCATCCACGCGCCGCGGAACGGGACGCCACACTCCGCCGCCAGGGCGTGGACACGAGCGCGCAGGCCCGGGTCCAGGAAGGTGGCGTCGAGAACCACCGCGCGGCCGGCCTTGAGGGCGGCGCGGGCGTTGTCGAACATGGCGTCATAGACGGCCGCCTGGGCCTGCGGCGTGTAGGCCTCCGTCGGGAGAGGTTCGGTCGGCGCGACGCCGGCGAGCCGCTTCCTCACCTCGTCGGTGCGCAGGATCACCGCGCCGGGCGACGCGCCCATCAGCGGGGCGGCGGCGCGGGCGAAATGCGACTTGCCCGACCCCGACAGGCCGCCCACCGCCGCCAGCATCGGCGGCGGCGGCGAGAGGTGAGCGATGGCCGCCTCCACATAGGCGCGGGCGGTGGCCGGATCGTTGGAGTGGGCGGTCACGTGCGCCCGCACCGCGGCGCGGGTGGACAGCATGAGCGGCAGGGCGGCCAGGCCCTCCCACAGCTCGGCCGGGAAATGCCGCGCCGCTTCGTCAAGGTAGCCCGACAGGGCGCGAACGCCGGCGTCGCGACGACCGCGGAAGTCGAGGTCCATCAGCAGGAAGGCGATGTCGTAGAGGACGTCCAGGTCCGACAGCAGGTCGTTGAACTCGATACAGTCGAACAGCACCGGTCGACCGTTCTCCAGCAGGATGTTCCCCAGGTGCAGGTCGCCGTGGCAACGCCGGGAAAAGCCGCTCGCCGAGCGGTGGGCCAGCATCGGGGCCTGGCGTTCCAGCTCGGCTTCGGTCAGGGCGATCATGGTCTCGACCCGCGCCTGATCCAGGCCCGCGCAGGTCTCCCGCAGGAGCTGGGCGTTTGACCCCACGGTGAACGACAGGGCGGTCAGGCCGCCGGCAGGGCGCTGGGGCGCGGCGGCGTGGAAGCCGGCGATCATCCGGCCAAGCGCCTCGGCGAGGTCGCCGTCGACCGCTTCGGGCTGGGCCGCCAGCACGCCGCGATCATCGAAGCGGCGCATCTCCAGGACGTAGTCGACCGGCTCGCCGCCGCCATCGAGCGCGAGCCCGCCGTCCGGCTCGCGGGTGATCCGCCGCACGGCGCGATAGATGTCTGGCGCGCCGGGCTTGTTGAACTCCAGCTCGCGGTCGAGCGCCCACTTGCGCTGGCCGAGCGTCGAGAAGTCGGCGTAGCCCAGGTCGGCGTGCCGCTTCATCTTCCAGGCGGTCTCGGGGCCGAGGAAGACGTGGGCGCAGGCGGTGTCCACCCGCCGTTCGCCGCGCGGCCCAAGCCAGGCCATGACCTCCGCCTCGAGGGCGGTCAGCGACTGGCCGCTCAAGGATACAGCCGGCGGGTCGTCCAGCCGCCTTCCGCCCGGTCGAACACCAGCCGCTCGTGCAGGCGGAAGGGACGGTCGCGCCAGAACTCGATGACCTGCGGCGCCACGCGGAAGCCCGACCAGTGGGGTGGGCGCGGGACCTTCCCGAGGCCGAACTTCAGGCCGTACTCGGCGATGCGCTTTTCGAGGGCCAGGCGGTCAGGCAGCGTCCGCGACTGCTCCGAGGCCCAGGCGCCGAGTTGCGCCGGCCGGGCGCGGGTGGCGAAGTAGGCGTCGGCCTCGGCGTCGGTCACCGGGCTAACCGTCCCACGCACCCGAACCTGGCGGCGCAGCGACTTCCAGTGGAACAGCAGCGCGGCCTGCGGATTGGCGGCCAGCTCCCGACCCTTGGCGCTGCCGAGGTTGGTGTAGAAGACGAAGCCCTGCGGATCGACGTCCTTCAGGAGGACCATCCGCACGTCGGGCAGGCCATCCGCGTCGGCGGTGGCCAGGGCCATGGCGTTGGCGTCGTTCAACTCCTTCTCCAGGGCGTCCTTGAGCCACTCGTGGAACAGGGCGAACGGGTCGGTCTCGCTCAGCAGCGGCGGCGGCTCGGCGGCGGTCACCTGGCGGACGTAGTCGTCCTCTGAGGGCGACGGCGGGATGGGGGGCTTTTCGGTCACGGCTCCGCCTATAGCGCGGGCGGCGGCCTGCTCTCCAGCTCTTAACCGCCCGTTGACGCCGTTTACCCTAGCGTGGACAGCCATGACTCGGCCCGTACCCGAGATGTCGCTGCGTGACGCCCGCGAAGTGCTGGGCGTGGGAGCGGACTCGACCCCCGCCGAGATCCGCCGCGCCTATCGCGAGGCCGTCCGCCGGGCGCACCCGGACGCGGGTGGCGACGTCGGCGTCTTCCGTCAGGTGGTCGACGCGTACCAGCGTCTGCAGGATCCGCTCAGCCCGCCCTTCGTCCAGGCGCCCGTACGGGCGCGGCCCACGCCGGATCCGGACCTGGAGATCAGCCCGCGCCAGGCGCTGGAGGGCGGCGAGGTCGATCACCGCTTCCCCGACGGTCGGGCCATCCGCATCACCCTGCCGCCGGGCCTAAGGTCCGGCGACCGGGTCCAGGCGGGCGGCGAGGAATTGTGCGTCTACATCCGTGCGCACGACGGCGTGCTGGTGCGCGGCGACGACGTCTGGATGACCGCTCGAGTCGCGCCCGGCCTGCTCAAGAAGGGCGGCCGCATCACGGTGGACACCCCCCTGGGCCGCCGCAGCATCTGGATTGATCGAAAGGCCGCCGAGCGCGGCCTGGTGCGGGTGGAGGGCGAGGGCCTGCCGGCGCGCGGCCGTCGACCCCACGGCCACCTCTTCGTCCGCCTGTCCGCCGCCCCAGGCCTGGCCGACAGCGCCGCCATGGCCCTCCTCCGCCGCTTCGCCGCCGCCTGGGCGGCCTGATCCCCCAAGATCGTCCAACGCCCTCCTGCCGAGGTCTCGGCCCAGCCTGGTACAGTTCTTGCTTAACTGTACTTCACGCAAGGAGGAGCGCGCATGTCAGTCAGTGGAATCGGCGCGATGATTGGCCTCGCCGCGCCGCAGGCGGTGAAGCCGGGCGAGGCCGGGAAGAAGGCGCAGGATCCCGCCGAGATCGCCAAGGCCAAGGCGGAAGCCTCCGCCGCGCGCCAGAAGGCCGACCTTGCAGCGATCCGCGAGAAGGGCGTCTATGCCTGGGCCCAGGAGCAGAAGTACGAGAAGATCAAGGAGAAGCTCCGCGAGGAGATGGAGGCGCGCGCCGCCTCCAAGCCCAAGGGCGAAGTCGAAGGCGATCCCGAGACCTGGAACAAGCCGGACCTCGCCATCGAGCAGGAGGTGGCCCGCCAGATGCGCGACATGCTGGAGGCGGCCATGAAGTCCGAGAGCGACGCGGCCGCCGCCGAGGGCAAGGCCGCACAACCCATGATCATCGACATCTCGGTATAAGCGCGTGGCGGGCAGAAACGGCCCGGCGCATTTTGCCTACAGGGTGTGCCGGGCCCGCCATTCGTCGCGGGTCATCTCCCAGTAGACCGAGCGTCGGGTCGTGCCGTCGGGGCGGACCGCCTCGCGCTCGCCCATCCGGCGGAATCCTGCGGCGTCGATGCCCTTCTGCGAGCGGACGTTGTCGAGCGCCGCGGTCAGGCACATCAGGCGCACGCCCAGCGTCTCGAAGATCCAGGAGAAGCTGCGGATCATCCCGGTCCCGCCCTGCCCCCTGTTCTGCAGGTCGGCGCGGATGGCGCCGGCGATCTCGGCCGAGGCCCGCTCGGGCCAGACACTGATCCGCGAGTAGCCCGCGACCTCGCCGATCTCGTCCAGGTTCACGATCAGCAGGGCCTCGCCCGCCAGCATCTGCGCCTGGTTCTCCGCGACCCAGCGGGTGATGCTCTCCTCGGTGATCGGCCGCGGCAGGTCGTAGATCGGCCCTGACACCCGCTCGTCAGACAAAAGTGCGACCAGGCCCGGAACGTGGCGCAGCTCGGCGCGCTCGCGCCCTGACCCCAGGGCGCTCACGTCGACCGTGCGCACCGCCTCGCGGATGGCCTCGGCCTCTTCCTCGGTGGCGTGCAGGACGGTCTTGGGCGGTGCGCTCATGAGTCCGCCAGGCGCTCCAGCGCCTCCCCGTCCAGCCGGCGCACGGTCCACTCGGTCATCGCGCCCGCGCCCAGCGAGTCATAGAAGGCGATCGACGGCGCGTTCCAGTTCAGCACCGCCCATTCCAGGCGGCCGAGATCGGCCTCCATGCACCGCTGCGCCAGCCGTCGCAGCAGGGCCTTGCCCGCGCCGACCCCGCGCGCCTCGGGACGCACGAAGAGGTCCTCCAGGTAGATCCCCGCCCGGCCGCGGAAGGTCGAGTAGTTGTAGAACCACAGCGCGAAGCCCACCGCCTTGCCCTCGTACTCCGCGATCTCGCAGAAGCAGCGGGGGTTCTCGCCAAAGAGGTCGCGGCGGATATCGGCCTCGGTGGCCTCAACCTCGTGCAGCAGCCGCTCGTATTCCGCCAGTTCGCGGATGAACTGCAGGATCAGCGGCGCATCGCCCATGGTCGCGACGCGGATATTGACGCCCTGGCTCAAGCGCGGGCCCCCGTCGTCTCCTCCGAAACCTCCCACAGGCGTTCCGCCGCCTCCGGATCGAGGGCGTGGGGCATCACGCCCTCGAAGGGGTTCGCCTCGGTCCACGGCAGGGCCTGGTTGCAGTGCTCCAGATAGAGCCCGCCGACCCCCTCGAGTTCGGGCGCCAGAGCCGCCCAGACGCTGGTCGCCGCGCCCTGCTCGGGCGTCTTGAAGCGCTCGTTCACACGCCCCTGCTCGTCGATCCAGCCGAACGCGCGCATCTCCTCGTCGGTCAGGTGGCGCTGCAGTGGCGTGCGGATGCCGCCCGGCATGACCGCATTCGCCGTGACGCCCAGGTCGGCGAAGCGGTCGTGGAAGCCGACGGCGAACAGCGCGTTGGCGGTCTTCGCCTGGCCGTAGGCCTCCCACTTGTCGTAGGGCCGCTGGCGATAGTGGATGTCCTCGAAGTGGATGCCGCTCCGGCGGTGGCCGATGGACGACAGCGACACCACCCGGCTGGCGCGCCCCTCCTCGGCCGCGTTCATCAGCCCCCGGGCCAGAAGCATCGTGAGCAGATAGTGGCCGAAGTGGTTCGTGCCGATCTGCATCTCCAGGTCCTGGGCGGTGTAGCTCAGCGGGCAGGCCATCACCCCGGCGTTGTTGACGAGGATGTCCAACGGCTTGTCGCCCCAGGCGCTGGCGAACGCCGCCACCGAGGTCAGGTCCGACAGCTCCAGCCGCCCCACCGACACCTTGCCCGGCGCGGTCTTGCCGATATCGGCGGCGGCCGTCTCGCCCGCCTCGGCGTTGCGGACGGCCAGGGTCACCGTCGCGCCGGCCTCGGCCAGGGCGCGCGCCGTCTCGACCCCGATGCCGGATGCGCCGCCGGTGACGATGACCGTGGTCCCGTTCAGGTCGTGGCCCTCGGCGACCTCGCGCGCCGTCGTCCGCGCGCCGAACTCCGACGTGATCCGACCGGTCATCACGCCACCTTCGAGAAGTCGGGGGCGCGCTTCTCGGCGAAGGCGGCGAACGCCTCCTTGGCCTCGGCCGACTTGAGCTGCGCCGCGAAGATCCTGCCTTCGGCCTCCATCTGCGCGGCGACGGCGGCCGGATCGCGCATCAGGGCCTTGGTTGCGCGGACGGCGGCCGGCGGCTTGGCGGCCACACCCTCGGCGGCCGCACGGGCCCGGGCGCGCAGCTCGGCGGCGGGGACGGCGGCGTTGGCGATGCCCCACGCAGCGGCGGTCTTGCCGTCCACGGCCTCGCCCAGGGCGAACATCGAGAACGCCCGCGCATGGCCGATGCGGGCGGGCAGCAGCAGCGACGAGGCCGCCTCGGGCACCAGCGCCAGGTTCACGAACGGGGTGGTCAGCAGCGCGTCCTCGGCCACGAAGACCAGGTCGCAGTGCAGCAGCATGGTCACGCCGACACCGACCGCCCGGCCGTGCACCGCGGCCACGATCGGCGCCTTGGCGCGCGCCAGGGCCTTCAGCAGCGGATTGCCATCCTCGCGCGCCGCATTGGCGCCGGTGTCACCCGCGTTCACCGCCGCGAAGTCGCCGAGGTCGTTGCCGGCGGTGAAGATGTCGCCGTTGGCCTGGATCAGCACGCAGCGGATCGAGGGATCGTCCGAAGCCCGGTCGATGCCGTCGCCAAGGCCCTGGTACATGGCCCGGGTCAGGGCGTTCTTCTTCTCGGGGCGGTTGATCGTCAGCGTCAGGACGCCGCCGGAGAGCTCCGACAGGATGTGATCGGTCATGGAGTGTCGGGCCCTCCCGAGCCTCAAACGTTCGTTTGTTCCGACACTACAGTTAAGCGGCGGCGCGATACCAGTCGACGCCGTTCTCATCCCGCTCGCGCACCGCCTCGCCGCGGGCCAGCAGGCAGTTGAGGTGCGCAAGGCTCTCGCCCGTGGCCAGGCCCAGCAGGCCCTCGTCGATCTTCCGGCGGAACAGCACGTGGAAGACGTCGACCACCCGCTTCGGCTCGGCCAGCAGGGCCCTGAGGCGGGTCAGGCCGCGCTCGTGACCGCCGACGAGGTGGTCGATCCGCGCGTGCAGGCCGCGGAACGGCTCGTTGTGCGCCGGCAGCACCAGGGTGTCGTCCGCAACACGGCCCTTGATGGCCGTCAGCGAGGTCATCCAGTCGGTGAGCGGATCGCCCTCAGGCTCGGTCGGGAACACCGACACGTTGGACGAGATCTTCGGCAGCACCTGATCGCCCGAGATCATCAGCTTCAGGTCGGGGCAGTAGAGGCTGCCGTGTTCGGGGCTGTGGCCCGAGCCGACGACCACTTCCCAGTCGTGATCGCCGATGCGGATGCGCTCGCCGTCGACGATCCGCCGGTAGCTGTCGGGCAGGGCGTAGAGCCCACGACCGAAGCCCCCGAACCGGGCGCGGTAGGTCTCCAGCGCCTCCTCGTCCCAGCCGGCGCCGCGGAAGAAGACGATGGCGTCCTCAGGCGCCTCGCGGCCCGTATCGGCGGCGAGCGAGCGACAGGTCACGAACTCGAGGCGGGTGATCCAGAGCCGGGCGTCGAACTTGCGGGTCAGGTAGCCCGACATGCCGATGTGGTCGGGGTGCATGTGGGTGACGAACACCCGCGTCACCGGCTTGCCTTCCAGCGGGCCCTTCAGCGCCGCGCGCCAGGCGTTGCGGGTCTCCACCCCCGAGATGCCGGTGTCGACGATCGCCCAGCCGTCGCCGTCGGCGATCGCCCAGACGTTGATCCAGGCCAGGGAGCCGCCCAGGGGCATCCGCAGCCATTTCACGCCGGGGGCGATGTCCACCGCCTCGCCGGTCTTCGGCGCCGCCTCGAACGGATAGGTCAGCTTCGGCCGATGGCTCTCCCAGCCGCCCTCTTCGATCCCGTCGCGCAACGCCGCCCACTCCCCACTGTTTGGAGGCATTATCCCGCGCGGACGCTGGGGAGGGCAAACGGCGATTGCGCCTTGCGCTGCCTCAAAGCTCCGCCGCCATCCTGCTATACTGTCGCACGTCGGGGGACGGCTCCACGCAACACGGAGGATTCCCATGGCCAATCGAGAGTTGACGCCCTGGTCGCGCGGCGGTCTTGCACCGTTCGGTCGCGACACGTTCACGTCGTTCCGGCGCGAGATGGACCGCCTGTTCGACGACTTCTTCGCCCCGGCGGCGGCCGAGAGCCGGAGCTTCGCCGCCACCCAGAGCGCGGTATCGCCCAGCATCGAGGTCGACGAGACCGACAAGGCCTATGTGGTGAAGGCCGAGGTGCCGGGGCTCGCCGTCGGCGAGATCGAGCTCAGCCTGCGGGACAACGCCCTGACGCTCAGCGGCGAGAAGCGCTCGGAGCGGACCGAGGAGAAGGAGGGCCGGCGCTATTCCGAACGCGCCTACGGTCGCTTCTCCCGGACCATCCCGTTCCCGACCGAGGTCGACGCCGACAAGGTGGAAGCCGGCTGCGAGAACGGGGTCCTGACTGTCACCCTGCCGAAGAACCCGCAGGCCAAGGACAAGACGCGGCGCATCGAAATCAAGGGGCCGGCGGAAAACGGCGGATCGTCGGCGAACCCTCCGTCCGCCTAGGCTGACGTAGCGGCGCCGGTTGCCCGCTGCGGGATCCGGCGCCATGTCGGGAGCTTCCGCCAGGAGGCTCCCGTGACCGCCATCCCCGACCGACCCGACGCCGCCCTCGCCGCGAGGCTCGACCCGCTCCTCGACGCCGCCCTGGCCGAGGGACGCATCGCCGGCGCCGTCGTGCTGGTGGCCCGGGACGGCGCCCTCGCCTACGCTCGCGCGGCCGGCCTGGCCGACATCGAGGCAGGCCGCCCGATGGAGCGGAACGCCATTTTCCGCGCCTCGTCGCTCACCAAGCCGATCGTCACCGCCGCTGTCCTGAGCCTGGCCGAAGCCGGCGTGATCGGCCTGGACGACCCTGTCGCCCGCTGGCTGCCCGATTTCCAGCCGAAGTGGGAGGGCCAGGCGCCGACGATCACCCTGCGCCAGCTGCTGACCCACACGGCCGGCCTGTCGTACGGCTTCATGCAGCCCGAGGACGGGCCCTATCTGAAGCTGCGCGTCTCGGACGGCATGGACCAGCCGGGCCTGTCCTTCGCCGAGAACCTGAAGCGCATCTCCGACGCCGGCCTCACCTTCCCGCCCGGCGCGGCCTGGCTCTACTCGGTGGCGATGGACGTGCTGGGGGCGGTCGTCGAGGCCGCCACCGGACGCACGCTGGGCGAGGTGGTGGCCGAGCGGGTGACGAACAAGCTCGGCATGGCCGACACCGGCTTCACCGTCACCGACCGGAACCGGCTCGCCCGCGCCTATGCCGACGGACCGCCGCCGGTCCCGATGGGCGAGACCCACGTCGTGCCGTTCGCGGGCCTCTCGGGCATACGCTTCGCGCCCGACCGCATTTTCGACCCCGCGTCCTTCCCCTCGGGCGGCGCCGGGATGGCCTGCTCGGCGCCCGACTTCATCACCTTCCTGGAAGCCATCCGCCAGGGCGGCGGGCCGGTCGTCTCCGGCGAGACGGCCGCCGCCATGATGACCAACCAGACCGGCGAGCGGGCGATCGTCACCAGCGGGCCCGGCTGGGGCTTCGGGTTCGGCGGCGCGGTGATGCTCGATCCCGCGACCGCGGCCTCGCCGCTGCCGGCGGGATCGTGGATGTGGGGCGGCGTCTACGGGCACAGCTGGTTCGTGGACCCGGCCGGCAAGACCAGCTTCGTGCTGATGACCAACACCTCGACGGAAGGCATGAGCGGGCAGCTCTCGCGCGACCTGATGGAAGCGGTGGCCAAGGCCTAGCTGCGCTTGTCCCCGGCGGGCGGGCGGTGCATCGTCCGGCCGCTTTCGGGGAGAGTGCTCATGTTCAGGTTCGCCACCGTCGCCGCCATCGCGGCCTTGATGTCAGGTTCCGCGCTGGCCGCGCCCAAGGCGTCGGCCGACACCGGCGAGGCCGCCTTCCGGAGCCTCTACAAGGAACTGGTGGAGACCAACACCACCGGATCGGCCGGAAGCTGCACCCTGGCGGCCGAGCGCATGGCTGCGCGGATGAAGGCGGCCGGCTTCCCGGACGGCGACCTCGTCGTCTTCACGCCCGAGGGCAAGCCCAAGGACGGTGGCCTGGTGGCGACCTTCCCCGGCAAGGATCCCAAGGCCAAGGCGATCCTCCTGCTGGCCCATATCGACGTGGTGGAGGCGCGGCGCGAGGACTGGACCCGCGATCCGTTCGTGATGGTCGAGGAGAACGGCTTCTTCCACGGCCGCGGCGTGGCCGACGACAAAGCCCAGGCCGCGATCTGGACCGATACCCTGATCCGCTACCGGCAGGAGGGGTTCAAGCCCCGCCGCACGCTGAAGCTGGCGCTCACCTGCGGCGAGGAAGGCGGCGGCCAGGTCAATGGCGCGGCCTGGCTGGCGAAGAACCGGCGCGACCTGATCGACGCGGGGCTTGCGATCAACGAGGGCGGCGGCGGCGCCTTCGGGCCCGACGGCAAGCGCCTGACCAACACCATCCTGGTGGCTGAGAAGGCGCCGGTGACCTTCACCTTCGAGGTGACCAATCCGGGCGGTCACAGCTCGCGCCCGCGCCCCGACAATGCGATCTACCAGCTGTCGGCCGCGCTCCAGCGGCTGGCGGCCTACGAATTCCCCGTGCAGTTCAACGACGGCAACCGCGGCTTCTTCCAGCGGATGTCGAAGGTGGTCGGCGGAGAGACCGGGGCGGCCATGGCGGCCATCGTGGCGAACCCCAACGACGCCGCCGCCAACGCCCTCCTCAGCAAGGACGTGAACTACCACGCCTACCTGCGGACCACGTGCGTCGCGACCATGCTGGACGCAGGCCACGCGGGCAACGCCCTGCCCCAGCGCGCCCGGGCGACGGTGAACTGCCGCGTGCTGCCCGGCGTGCCCACCGAGGAGGTCCAGAAGACGCTGGAGCAGGTGGTGGCCGATCCCGGCGTGAAGATCACCGCCAGCCCGCGCTTCTTCCCGGAATCCAAGCCGCCGGCCCTGACGCCGGCGATCCTGGGCCCGATCGAGAAGGTCACCGCCCAGATGTGGCCGGGCGTGGCCGTGGTGCCGGTGATGGAGGCCGGGGCGACCGATTCCAGCTTCCTGAACGCCGTCGGCATCCCCTCCTACGGCATCTCGGGCCTGTTCTTCGAACCGGACCTGGGCGGCGTCCACGGCCTGAACGAGCGCGTCCGCGTCCAGTCGGTGATGGAGAGCCGCGAGTTCCTCTATCGGCTGGTGAAGCTCTACGCCGACCAGAAGGACTGAGCCCTGAAGATCTGGATCGCCGCCGCGCACGACGCGGCGCATCGCAATGGCGGCTGGGCGTTCGTGAGCTCGGGCGGGGAGGCTGCGGGCTGGGCCGGCGGCGACCGCCGGACGACGCGCGCCCGGATGATCCTCGCCGGCTTCCTCGCCGCCCTGAAGGACGCGCCGGCCGGGGCGACGCTCGCCGTCGTGGCGCCGCGCGCCGACGCCCTTGTGCTGCACACCCTGCTGAAGCCGCCCGCCGAGCCGCCCGAGACCGACCTCGACCTGCGCGCCGCCCTGGGCGCGGCGCTGGCCGGGCAGGACTGGAAACTGGCGGTCGGCGATCCGGCCGCCGCCACGCCGCTGCAATTCGCCGCCGCCTGGGCGGACCTCGCCAGCGACAAGGCCAAGATGGGCGGCGCCTTCACCGCCGCCATCCCGAAGACCAACCTGGCCAAGGTGAAGGGGCTGTAGCGGCCTACGCCTGCTCGGCCATCCAGACCCGAAGGGCCCGCAGGAACGGCAACACCTCCCGGAACTCCTTCTCAGTGAAGCCCTCACGCAGCTTCTCCACCTTCGGGCGGATGGCGGCCATGGCGCGGTTGTAGGCCTCGCGCCCGTCCGATGTCAGGCGCACCCGCTTGCTGCGGCGGTCGCGCTGACAGGGCTCGATCGTCGCCAGCCGCGTCGCCTCCAGGCGCTGCAGCGTGTTGGTGATCGCCCCCGGCGTCATCTTCAGCGCCTCGGCGATCTGGGCCGGGGTCAGGTCGTCGCCCCGCCGGGCGATGAGGTTCAGGACCTCATACTGCGGATAGGTCAGGCCCACGGGCAGCGACCGGGTGATCGACACCCGGACACCGTGTTCGATGAGGCTGATCTCGTCGAAGACCTGGACCTCGGGATGTTCCTCGATGACTGCGGCCATGCGCCCGCTCCTCCGATCCTGTCGGCGGGAGGAGCATATCGTTCAATATCGAACTATCTAGTTCAATACTGAAATATCAGCCCGACGCGACCGCGTCCCGCAAGCCTTTCCGGGCGAGCCCGTCGGCCCGCTCGTTCAGCTCGTGGCCCGCATGGCCCTTCACCCACCGCCAATGCACGTCGTGACGCGACCGGGCTTCGTCAAGTCTCCGCCACAGATCATCGTTCTTCACCGGCTTGCCGTCGGCCGTCTTCCAGCCGCGCCGTTTCCAGCCGTGGATCCACTCCGCGATGCCCTTCTGGACGTACTGGCTGTCGGTGTGCAGCTCGACCTTGCAGGGTTTCTTCAGCGCCTCCAGCGCCTGGATGGCCGCCATCAGCTCCATGCGGTTGTTGGTGGTGCCGGGCTCGCCGCCGCAGATTTCCTTCTCGGTCTGACCGTGGATGAGGATCGCGCCCCAGCCGCCCGGCCCCGGGTTCCCCGAGCAGGCCCCGTCGGTGAAGATCATCACGTGCGGCGTCACGCGCCGGCCCCGAACAGCACCAGGTCGGGCGACGCGCGGTGGACGGCCAGCTTGCGCTCGTACTCCAGGGGGTCCTTGGGCTTCACCAGCGCTCCCGCCGGGATCGCGCCCCAATCGTAGAGGCGCGTGAGGAAGAACCGCATGGCCGCCCCGTGCGCCAGGACCGGCAGAGCGGCGCGCTCGTCCTGGCCCAGCGGCCGGACCGCCTCATAGCCCGCCAGGAACTGTCGCGCCGCGGTGATGTTGAAGCTGCCGTCCGGTTCGAAGCACCAGGCGTTCAGCGCCACGGCGATGTCGTAGGCGAACGCTTCCGTGCAGGCGAAATAGAAGTCGATCGCGCCCGAGAACTTGCCCCCGGTGAAGAAGACGTTGTCCGGGAAGAAGTCCGCGTGACAGACGCCGGTCGGCAACCCGCGCGGCCAGCGCTCGCCCAGCATCGCCAGGTCGGCGAGGATCGTCTGCGAGAGGCCGGGTTTCAGCCCCTCCGCCGCAGCCTCCAGCCCCGAGAACATGCCGGCCCAGGCGGCCTGGCCAAGATCATTCGCGCGGCTCATGGGAAAGCCTTCGCCGGCCTGATGCAGGCCCGCCAGGCCGCCGCCGGCCTCGCGGCAGTGCGCCGCCGTGGGCCGCCGCACCGACAGGCCGTTCAGGAAACCGGTGATCGCGCAGGGCTTGCCGCGGACGTGCCGGATCAGCCGCCCCTGCCGATCGGCCATGGGCTCGGACGACGGATAGCCATGCCGCGCCAGCCAGCGCATGAGTTCGAGGAAGTACGGCAGGTCGTCCGGGTTCGTGCGGCTCTCGTAGACGGTCAGGATGTAGCGGCCGGCCTCGGTCTCCAGCAGGAAGTTGGAGTTCGAGACCCCCTCGGCGATCCCCTTGAACGCGAGCGGCGCGCCCAGGTCGTAGTCGGCCAGCAGTTCGGCCAGCTCGTCGTCGGTGATGTCCGTATAGACCGCCATACCCGCCGCATGGGCGAGCGGCCGGAGTCGGTCAAGACAGGAGTTCTGTGCTAGCCTTCAAGCGGCCTCGTGGAGGGTTCCATGATTGCGTTGAAGGTCGAGAAGATCGGCGACCGGGCGGCGGTCGTCCTGAGCGAAGAAGCCCTGGCCGCCCTGCACCTGAACGTCGGCGACACCCTGATGCTGGCGCCCTCGGGCGACGGCGCCTTCGCCGCCCTGACGCGCGAAGGCTGGGCCGAGGACACGCATGCGCGGGGTCGGGCGTTCCTGAAGCGCTACAACCGAAGCTTCAGCCAGCTCTGAGCGCCTAGGCTACCGCCCGCGGCAACTTGAAGGTCACCGTCTCGCGGGCGGTGTCGATCTCCTCGACCGTGACGTCGAAGTGGTCGGACAGCTTGTCGATCACGCCCTGGACCAGCACCTCCGGCGCCGAGGCGCCCGCCGTCACGCCGACTGTGCGCGCACCCGCCACCCAGGCGAGGTCCAGCTTGCCGGCGTCGTCGATCAGGTGGGCCTCGGCCCCACTGCGCCGCCCCACCTCGGCCAGGCGGACCGAGTTCGAGGAATTGGAGCTGCCGATCACCAGCAGCACCTCGGAGCGGGCGGCGATCGCCTTCACGGCCTCCTGGCGATTGGTGGTGGCGTAGCAGATGTCTTCCTTGTGCGGCGCGGCGATGCCGGGGAACCGGGCCCGGAGCGCCGCGACGATGTCGGCGGTGTCGTCCACCGACAGGGTCGTCTGGGTGACGAAGGCGACGTTGGCGGCGTCGCGGGGCTGGAACGTCCCGGCGTCCTCGACGGTCTCGATCAGCGCCACCGCGCCTTCGGGAAGCTGTCCCATCGTGCCGACCACCTCAGGGTGGCCGGCGTGGCCGATCAGCACGATCTCGCGGCCGGCGTCGTAGTGACGCTGGGCTTCCACGTGCACCTTGGAGACCAGCGGGCAGGTGGCGTCGAGGTACAGCATCTGGCGGGCCCGGGCCTCGGCCGGCACTGACTTGGGCACCCCGTGGGCCGAGAACACCACCGGCCGGTCGGCCGGGCAATCGTCCAACTCCTCGACGAAGATCGCGCCCAGGGCCTTCAGGCGGTCGACCACATGGCGGTTATGGACGATCTCGTGGCGCACATAGACCGGCGCGCCATACTTTTCGATCGCCCGCTCCACGATCTGGATCGCCCGGTCCACCCCGGCGCAAAAGCCCCGCGGGGAAGCCAGGAGGACGGTGAGCGGACGGCGGGTCGACATGGCGCGGAACGTAGTGCGACGGACGCCGCTCCGCCAGAAGCCATCGGCAAGATCGGACGCGCCCGCGCGCGGCGTCCCCGGCCATGACGGCGTCCGGAACCGCAGGCGGGACCGGCGGAGGATCGACGGCCCGTCTCAGTCGGGCTCGACAACGCCCAGCCGCCGCATGACGGCCGGAAAGAACGTCGGGCCGACCTGAACCTCCACACCGTCCACCAGGACGAGAGTCGCCAGCCCGCGACCGGTGCGTCGCACCTCGCGCACGCGGGTGGGAGCCACGAAGGCGGACCGATGGACACGCATCAGGCGCGAGCCTTCGAGCTGGCGTTCCAGCGCCGCCATCGTCGTCCGGTGCATGAGGCTGCGCGAGGCCGTGTGGAGCAGCACATAGTCCTTGGCGGCCTCTATCCACTCGATCTCGCGGAGCAGGACCCGGACGTGCCCGTGGCGCGTCTGAACCCAGATGCCTTCGGCGTCGTCGTCGTCGTCCGACTGCAGGGTCAACTGACTGCGCAGCGCCTGGCGCATCCGCGCCCGCTCGATCGCCTGACGCAGCCGGTCAAACCGTACGGGCTTCAGCAGGTAGTCGGCGGCGTCCACTTCGAAGGCGTCCGCCGCGTACATCTCGAAGGCCGTCACGAAGACGATCTCGGGCCGCTTTCCCGGCGGGATGTCCGCCGCCACGCTGAGACCGTTCAATTCCGGCATCTGGACGTCCAGCAGAACCAGGTCAGGCTGTTCGGCGGCGATCATGGCCAACGCCTCCTGGCCGTCGCCCGCGGCGCCCACGACGGCCACGTCCGGGATCTGGCCCAGCAGCGCCTGCAGGCGCTCCAGCGCCGCCGGCTCGTCGTCGACGAGAAGGACGCGCATCGTCATGCCGCCTGCGCCGCTCCGCCGTCGCGCTGCAGCGGCAGCCGGACCATGGCGAGGAAGCCACTGTCGCGCGGCGTGGCCTGAAGCACGCCTCGGGTCCCGTAGAGCGCCTGCAGACGCGCCCGGATGTTCTCGAGCCCCACGCCGCCCCCCGGCCCGGGCTTCCGCAAGGGCGGCGCGCCGGCGTCGTCCTCGACGATCACGACCAGGTCCTCGCCATCCTGCATGGCCTCCACCCGGAGGGTCACGGTCCGGCGAGTCCTGGCGACCCCGTGCTTGACCGCGTTCTCCACCAGCGGCTGTAGGAGGAAGCTCGGCACCTGAGCGTCCAGGAGCGGGTCAGGACACAGGAAGCGGACGGCCAGCCGGTCGCGGAACCGCTCGCCCTCGATGGCGAGGTAGGCGTGCAGCGTTTCGAACTCGTCCTCCAGCGTGATCAGGGCCTGCGGATCGGCGGCGAGGGTCACACGGAGGAAATCGGCGAGGCGGGACAGCATGGTCTCCGCCTCGGCGGTGCGGTGCGTCACGACCGCGGACGACACGGCGTTCAATGTGTTGAAGAGGAAATGGGGGTTGAGCTGGTAGCGCAGCGCCGCGAGGCGGGCGGCGGTGGCGGCGCCCTGGGCCTCCAGGGCGGCCGCGCGGGCGTCGGCCAGGGCCTGGTCCCGTTCCCGGATGGCGGAATTGGATCCCAGCACCAGAAAGATCGCCCCGGCCAGGCCGAAGATCCAGGACAGCCCGATCCAGTTGGTCAGGAAGTGCGTCAGGAGCGCCGGTCCAGCTATCGGCGGCAGCTCCGGGTTCAGCATCCGTCGGAGCGGTTCCTGGACCAGGATGTCGGCGCCCGAAACAAGCCCGCCGCAGGCGATGGCCGCGACGATCACCATCAGGTGGCGCTCCACCGGCCGCCAGCGGCTCACCCGGCGCGTCGCCGCGTAGAGCATGCCGGTCAATCCGACGCCGCCCATCCCGATCAGCAGGATGCGGAGGGTGGAGGTCCGGCTGGGGACAGCGCCGGACACGAGTCCAGGCGCGAAGAACAAGGCCACGTCGGCCGCCCAGAGGACGAGCGCCAAGGTGGCGGCCTGTTTGAACTCGCGACTGACGACCATCGGGGCGACCCTAGCGCGAGGTCGAGGCGGGCGCACGGGGCTGCGTCGACCGCCGCCGCCGCTTCGTCGAGTCGAAATCAGGTTTGGTCGCGCCAGATCGGGATTTCGTCGCGCGGGCGCATCTGGCGATGCCCACGTCGCGCCGGGTGGGACCGCGAGGCCAGCCGATCCTAGTTCAGGGCCCGATTGGCGTGGGACGCCCCCGCCGCCCAGGACCTGACCCATGGCGCCGCCACGGATTCTCGCATGTCTCGCCGTCGCCGCCCTTCACGCCGGCGGGGCCTCGGCCGAGCCTCTCGAACGCCTCCAGGGCGGCCTCGCCGCCACCGAAGTCCGGGTCGACGGCCTGGGCCCCTTTCGCTTCGTGATCGACACCGCCGCGACCCAGACCACCCTTCTGCCATCCTACTGGACCGCGAGCGGCGCCCGGCCCGCCACGGTCCGCACCCAATCGATCCAGGGCGTCGGCGGGGCTTCCGAGATCGAGATTGTCCGCATCGGGCGCCTCGCCGTCGCCGACCGCACGTTCGACGGCCTCGAAGCCTATCGCCTCGGCGCAAGCCCTCTAGACCGGCTGGGCGCCCAGGGGGTGCTCGGCGCAGATGTGCTGTCCCGCCACGTCCTGGTGCTGGACGCGGGCGCGCGCGACTGGCGACTGGACCAGACGATCGCCGCGGAAGACGCCCGCCTTCCGGGCGAAGCCTTCACCCTCGACGCAGCGTCGACCGTGCGCCTCACCGTGACGATCGACGGCGTCCGCCTTCCGGCGATCGTCGACACCGGCGCGACCGGGACCATCATCAACTGGGCGGCCGCACGGGCGCTCGGCATCGAACCCGAGGACCCCACCCTCGGCGGCGGCGGCACGGCCCAGGGGGTCGGGGCCGCCGCCACAACCCTCGTCAAACGTCAGGTCGAGCGCTTCACCCTGGCCGGCGTCGAGCGCCGCGGCTCGACGATCCGCATCGGCGACCTCCCGATCTTCGGCGCCCTGGGCTTCACCGGGGGCCCGGCGGTGATCGTCGGCATGGACCAGTTCGCCGATCGCCGGCTCGTCATCGACTACCCCAACCGCCGCCTCCACGTGGGCCGCCCCCCGGCGCCTGCCGGCGTCTCCCCATCCGCAAGTTCAGGAGTATCCCGATGAAGTCCCGCGTCCTGCCCGCCGTCGTGCTGGCCGCTTCCCTGACCCTCGCCAACAGCGCCGCCGCCGCCGTGATCTTCAAGCAGACGTTCGAGGGCCCGCTCGGCGCCAACGAAACCCTGAGCGGCCGCTTCAAGGTGGTCGACGGCCAGATGGGCCATGAATTCTACTACGCCAACAACGAGTACTCGTTCTATCAGGTCGCCCTGGACCTGACGGGCGTGACCTCCGCCCTGCTGAAGTTCGACTACGACATCAGCAGCGAAGGCAGGTTCGACGGCTTCAACGTGCTGGGATCCACGTCCACCACCTTCAACGCCGCGAACGATCTGCTGACGCCCACGGCGCCCGGCTTCTACGGGCCCATGGGCAGCAATTTCGTGCGCCTCGGCCGCACCGCCGCCTCCGGCGAGCTCGAGGGCTCCGCGAGTTTCGACCTGACCCGCTTCGCCGGCCAGACCGTGAACCTGCGCTTCCAGTTCCAGGCCGACCAGTTCGCCTTCAAGCCCGGCGTCCGCCTCGACAACGTCGTCGTGACCGGCACGCCGCTGACCAGCCCCACGCCCGAACCTGCGACCTGGGCGACGCTGATCCTGGGCTTCTTCGGGCTGGGCTCGGCCCTGCGGCGGCGGCGGCAAGCCTGCGGCGCGGCGGCCTGAACCGGAGACAAGGACAGCCGGCGGCAACCGTCGCGTTGCCGCCGCATTCGTCAGGCTGTACTTAGCGCCGACCGCCGCCGCTTTCCGCGGCCTTCAAGTCTGGACGCTTCTTCCCATGCGCCGCCAAATGCTCCTCGCCGCCGCCGTCCTGGCGGCCATCACCGCCGTTCCAGCGGCCAGCCAGGCCCAGGGTCGTCGCGACCCCGAGGCCGAACAGCGCAAGCAGCAGGAAGAAGCCGCCAAGAAGCGCCGCCAGCGCGAGGAGTGGGGCGACAACCAGGCCCCCCTGCCGGCCCTCCGCAATGCCGGACCCTGCCCGTTCGTGAAGTCGCTGTACGACGCGTCCCGCTATGTCGAGTTCAAGGACGGCCGCGAATCGTCGGCCGCCGTCGGGTTCACGGGCGAGGTTCAGGGCATCTCGGCCGGCTGCTCCTACAAGGACGACCAGCCGATCCAGGTGACCATGGAGGTCCTCTTCGAGATGGGCCGCGGCCCCCAGGCCGAGGGACGCCAGAAGACCTACCGCTACTGGGTCGCCGTCACCGACCGGAACCGAAGCGTCCTGGCCAAGGAGACCTTCGAGCTGCCGGTGACCTTCCCCGAGGGTTCGGACCGCGTCTACGTGACCGAGAACATCGGCAGCATCACCATCCCGCGCGCCGCGGTGACGACGTCCGGCTCGAACTTCGAGGTCCTGGTGGGCTTCGAGGTGACTCCGCAGATGGCGGCCTTCAACCGCGAGGGTAAGCGCTTCCGCCTCAACGTCGGCCAGGCGGGCGCGACCCCGAACCCATGAGCGACCTGAAGACGGTTCTGGGCGAGGCGGTCGAGGCCGCCTTCGCCGCCGAAGGCGTGCCTGCCGAGCTCGCGCGCGTGACCTCCTCCGACCGGCCCGACCTGGCCGACTTCCAGTCCAACGGCGCCCTGGCCGCGGCCAAGCGCGTGGGCAAGAACCCGCGCGAGATCGCCACCGCCGTCGCCGAGCGGCTGAAGGCCGATCCGCGCCTGGCCGCGGTGGAGATCGCCGGCCCCGGCTTCATCAACCTCAAGGTGGCCGACGCGGCGCTGGCTGACCGCGCGAACGCCGTCGCCGCCGACCCGCGCGCCGGCGCCGAGACTCTGGCCGACCCGCGCAAGGTCATCGTCGACTACGGCGGCCCGAACGTGGCCAAGCCGATGCACGTGGGGCACCTGCGCGCCTCGATCATCGGCGAGAGCATCAAGCGCCTCTACCGCTTCCGGGGCGACACCGTGGTGGGCGACGCCCACTTCGGCGACTGGGGCTACCAGATGGGTCTGCTGATCGGCGCCGTCTGCGACGAGAATCCCGACGTGGCCGCCCTCGTCGAGCAGCTCAACGCCACGGGCGACGTGGCCGACGAGATCCCGGACGCTTTCCGGCGGATCACCCTGGCCGACCTCGACCGCCTCTATCCGCTGGCGGCCGCCAAGGGGAAGGAAGACCTCGCCTACCGCGACCGGGCCCGCAAACTCACCGCCGACCTGCAGGCGCACAAGCCGGGCTGCTACGTCCTCTGGCGGCAATTCCGCGCCGTGACCCAGGTGGCGCTGGAGCGCGACTTCCACGCCCTGGGGGTCGACTTCGACTGGTGGAAGGGCGAAAGCGACGCCGATCCGCTGATCCCGGAAATGGTCGCCGAGCTGGACGCCAAGGGTCTGCTCGTCGACGACCAGGGCGCCCGGATCGTTCGCGTTTCCCGCGAAGGCGACAAGCGCGAGCTGCCCCCCCTGCTGGTGGTCTCATCCGAAGGCTCGGCGATGTACGGCACCACAGACCTCGCCACGATCCTGGACCGCAAGCGGACGTTCGCACCCGACCTCGTGATCTACTGCGTGGACCAGCGCCAGGCGGACCACTTCGAGATCGTCTTCCGCGCCGCCTACCTCGCCGGCTACGCGGCCGAGGGTCAGCTGGAGCACATCGGCTTCGGCACCATGAACGGGCCGGACGGGAAGCCCTTCAAGACCCGCGAGGGCGGCGTCCTGAAGCTGAACGACCTCATCGAGATGACCCGCGGCAAGGCCCGCGAGCGCCTGCACGAGGCCGGCCTCGGCGAGGACCTGCCCGAGTCGGAGTTCGAGGAGATCGCCGGCAAGGTCGCCGTCGCGGCGCTCAAGTTCGCCGACCTGCAGAACTTCCGCGGCACCAGCTACGTCTTCGACCTCGACCGCTTCACCAGCTTCGAGGGAAAGACGGGCCCCTATCTCCTCTACCAGGCGGTGCGGGTGAAGAGCCTGCTCCGCAAGGCCGAGGCCGAAGGCGCGGCGGCGGGTCCCGTCACCGTGGGCGAGCCGGCCGAGCGCGACCTGGTGCTGACGCTCGACGCCTTCGAGTCGGCGCTCGGCGAGGCCTACGACAAGAAGGCCCCGAACGCCCTGGCCGAACACGCCTATCGCCTCAGCCAGGCGTTCTCGAAGTTCTACGCGGCCTGCCCCATCCTGGTGGCTGCGCCGCCGGTCCGCGCCTCGCGCCTGACCCTCGCCGGCGCCACGCTGCGCCAGCTCGAGATCGCCCTGGACCTTCTGGGGATCAGCGTCCCGGAGCGGATGTAGGCGGCGCCGTCAGGCCGGCACACCGGCCTCGCGCATCAGGGCGTCGAACGGCGGCAGGGCGGCGGCGGCGAAGTTGGTCCTCGCCTGCTCGGCGGTCTTGATGCCGACGATCGTGGTGGCCACCTGCGGCTGATCCAGCACGAACCGCAGCGCCGCCTGCGCCGCGGACACGCCAGGGGCCAGGTTGGCCGCGAAGTCCCGCGCCAGCGCCAGATAGGCCTGCCGCCGCGCAGGCGACCAGCCGGCGCGGATGTCGCCAGGCCCGTAGGACGTGTCCTCGGCGTGACGCCCGCTGAGGAAGCCGCTGGCCAAAGGCTCGCGCGCGATCAGGCCGACGCCGGTCTGGTCGACCAGCCCGAAGATCGCGTCCGCCCGGGCCTCGGGCTCCACGAGGCACAGCACGTTCACCGCGGCCTGCAGGGTCTGAGCGCCGCCGCGAACCGCCGCCTCGGCCTCGGCCACGCTGTGGATGGAGGCGCCGAAGGCGACGATCTTGCCCTCGGCGGCCAGATCCTGGAGGCAGCCGAGCGCCTCGCCGCGTTCGAGGACGTCCAGCGGCGGGTCATGGAGCTGACAGAGGTCGATCGTATCGCGCCGGAGGCGGCCCAGGCTGGCGTCGACCGCCGCGCGGATGTGTCCCGGACTGAAGTCCTTGCGGACGACTCCGTCGTCGAACCGGGCTCCGACCTTCGTGGCGACCACCGCACGCTTGCCGGCGGCGCTGGCCTTCAGGGTCGCGCCGAGCAGGTCCTCGCTGTGGCCGAAGCCGTAGACGTCGGCGGTGTCGAAGAAGGTGCAGCCGAGATCCAGCGCCGCCTCGATGGCGCGGACGGACTGGGCGTCGTCCGTCTCGCCGTAGCTGTTTCCCGACACGGCGCCGCCGATCGCGAAGCCACCGAAACCGATCTCCGAGACGATCAGGGGCGTCCCGCCCAGCCGGTTGTACCGCATGGCTACCAGTTCGGGTTCAGCGGAAGGGCCAGGCTGAGGTAGCGGTCCTTCTCGGTCAGCATCAGCCGGTTGTCGCAGAACAGGTCGAGGGTCTCGCGCACCTCGTCCTCGCTCGCGTCCAGCCCGGGCGTCTCGGCGTTGAGCCGCTCGGCCAGGATGCGCGGGCTCTGGGGGGCCTCGACGCAGGCTTCGTAGAGCCAGGCGTTCGCGCCAGAGATCGCGTAGGAGCCCTGGCGCTCCTCGTCGAGGTAGTGGTCGATGAGCATGCCGTCCGCCACGCGGCGGTAGCTGAGAGATGGTCGCCGCGCGGAGGCCCAGGCGTTCCGCCATTCGGTCACCCAGGCGTGAGTTTCGGCGTGCAGCGACTGGTCGACGGTGTCTCCCATCTCGTAGTCGAAAAAGTACGCGATCCGGTCCATGTCCACATGAGCCGGGTAGACGAATGCGTAGCTCCGCTCGGCCCGCACGTTGCTGACGGGGAAGGTCTTGCGGTCCACGTAGTTGGGCGAGAAACGTTCCAGCCAGATCCGCCCCTCGCCGATCGGCGGCTCAAGGTGCGCCAGGCAGCGCAGGGCCGCGAGTTCGTTGGCGTAGTGCTCCGGCCGCTCGCCGGGGAAGCCCCAGATCAGGTTCCAGTTCACACCGATGCCGTAGTACCGGCACCAGCGCAGCGTGTTGACGTTCTGGAGCATGCTGCAGCCCTTGCGCATCAGCGCCAGGACGTCCGTACTCATGCTTTCGATGCCGGGCTGGATGCGCCGCACGCCGCCCAGGAACATGGTCTTGATCTGGGCCCGCGTCAGGTTCGCCTTGGTCTCGTAGAAGAACGAGTAGTCCAGGCGCTTCTGCGCATTCTGCACGAAGAGCGCGTCGACGTATTTCATGTCCAGGATGTTGTCGACGGCCACGAACGAGACGATCCGGTGCCGGTCGGCCAGGTCGGACAGTTCCGCCATCACCCGCTGCGGCGACTTCGACCTGAACCCCATCCCGAGGCCGTTCAGACCGCAGAACGTGCAGTGGTGCTTCTGCCCCCACCAGCAGCCCCGAGACGTCTCTATGGGCAGCGTCCAGGTGCGCCGGAAATCGTCGACCAGGCCCAGTTCCTCGGCCTGGGCGAAGTACGGCCCGTAGTCGGGGGCGGGCAGCGCATCGAGGTCGGTGATCGGTCCGGCGTGGCCGCCGCCGCGCACCTCGCCGAGCTGAAGCCCACGACGCGGTAGCGCGTCCAGTCGACCGCCGCGGCGCAGTCATCGACGAACTGCGGCAGGACGGTCTCGCGGAGTTCGGCGAGGCCGGCGGTCGACGAGCCGATCTCGGCCGCCCAGTCCGCCTCGCCGGGAAAGGCCGCGAAATAGTTCTCAGGCGTCGAGGGCGCGTCCGCCCCGAACGCGGCGATGGAGAACAGCCACTCGCCGGTCATGTGCTGGCGGGACTGGCAGAGGCGCTCGTATAGCGGCGCGCCGAGGCGGCTCGCCAGGTTCAGGTTGAAGTGCAGCAGGTCGGTCTCATAGCCGGCCCGGCGCGTGATGGCGCCCACGAGGCCGAGCTGGATCGATGGCCGGTCGCTGGAGGCGAAAGGCATGCAGACGATGGCGACGCGTTCGCCTGCGACCCGCGCTTCGGCGTCACGTTCGACCAGGACCGAGCCATCCATCACGCGGCCTCGCGGTTGAGGTGCGCGTGAAGCGGCCGCCAGAGCGCCTCGCCCGCCTCGGTGAGCCCGCCGCTTGCGGCCAGGACGTCGGCCAGCGGCGCGAGCTGGCCTTCCAACTCGGCCTCGCGCCGGAAGAACGCCTCGGGCAGACCTTCCTCGTCGGGAACCCGCCCCTGCGCCCTGGCCAGGCGATAGAACGCCAGCACGTTTCCGAACGCGTGGTAGGCCGCCAGGATGAAGAACAGCGGCCGGTCCTTGCGCCGGAAAGGCGAATAGTAGAGCCGCTCGTCGCTGCCGGTGACCAGCGGGTCCATGCAGGTCAGCAGGTTCATGTACTGGTGCGAGGACTCGTGGACGAGCATCTCGGCGATGGGCCAGACGAGCCCGTGGTCGGACATGCACACCACGCCCGGCGAGAACCGCTCGCTACCGCTGTTGAACACCCGCGGCTCCGACGCCACGGGAAGCAGGGAGCGCGTCACGCGCGAGACCCAGTCAACATACTCCGGGGCAGCGTCTTCGACCAGGTCGGCCGCCCGCCCGCAGGCCTCCCGCCAGTCCTCCCGGCAGGTCGCCGCGCTGGTGGAGAACGCATAGGCGTCCGCCGACAGGAGCCTTCGACCGGTCGCCTCCGGGAGCTGTCCGGAATACAGCACGCGGAATCTCAGGTCCCCCGCGCCGACCGTTTCAGGCGGGGCGCCGTCGGTGGCGATCCACCCGCCCGCTGATCGCCGGAACGCCATGCTGAACGGCCCCGCGGCTCCCTCGCCGCTGACGACCAGCGCCTCGCCGTCGGAGTGGACTGCGATCCGCCGCGCGGGCGGCAGCGGCCAGCGATCGAACGAGAACGGGTGTGACGCGTCGAACTCGGCTTGCCAGTCGCCCGGCGCTTCCAGGCCGAGCCGGAGCGCCATCGCCGCGGCGATGGGCGTGGGGTCGCCGTCCGGCTGCAGCAGGAAGGCGTGCGCGTTGCCGAACGCCGGGTCCCAGACCGTCTCGAACGCCGCGCCCTGGTCGGCGAACGCCGCCAGAATGTCCCGCAGCCCATGGCTCCGCGCGGCGATGCGGTCGCCGTGGGCATCGAGCAGCGCGTCGGTGACGTTACGCGCATGCTCCACGGCCAGCAGTTCCAGGAGCGAGGCGTTATCGCCGCCCCAGGGGCACGAGAAGCCGTCGAAGATCGTCGCCGGCCGTGGACGGTCGGCGGTCGCCTGTTCGCTCATGATGGAGTGTCCTTGCCGCGAGTTCGGTCAACGTCCCGGCCTTGGGAAAGGCCGGGCGCGGCGTGCGATGGCCGCGCTCCGGCCCCTTCGTCAGCGGCCTAGAAGGAGATGCTCTGGCCGACCGAGCTGGAGATCGCGACCAGGTCGCCGGGCTGCAGGCCCAGCGAGTTGCCGCCGCGGGCCAACTCCTTGTTGAGGGTCGCCTTCAGGCTGTCCCGCAGCCGGGAGACAGAGCCCCCCGCCAGCGGCTGTAGCTGCACCTTGCCCAGCCGGTTCAGGCTGCCGCCGCCCCCGCCGAACACCGGCCCCTCTTCGCCGCCGCCGCTGAGCCCCTGCATGTCCGAGGCCACGTCCGAGAGGTCTGCGGCCACCTGGCTCAGCTTCGTCCCGATTTCACGCAACCGATCGTCGTCAGCCATAACAACCTCCCATCGGGCGCCACGCCCTGTGCGGCCTCACCCTGAAACCCTGGGTAGGCCACGTCAAGCTTTCAACGAACATTGTTATTCAAGCTTGACCATTGAGGCGGCGGAGCAGGTCGCTGTTTTTTCTTGCTTTCTCGCGCTCTTTTCGCGCGATGGGGTATATGAATGTCGAGAAGTTCTCGCATTTGGCGAGCGCGATATTCTCTACGTAAAATTGAGTAACCGATTGACCTCCGATCATCGCCGACGTCATGCTTGAGGTGGGTGACGACGAGTTCGACGGCGCCGCGGTCGTGGCGCGCAGATCGGAGTGCCAGCGATGGCGAGGCGACCCAACACCGCGGTTCAGTTCCTCAAGTCGGCCTGCGGTCCGACGACGGAGGGCGTGGCCCCGCGCCTGTCGGTCGAGGAGGTGATGCCTTCGCCCGCCGCCATCGAGCGGGCGTCCCGCGTCGCCCGCGAGCCCAAGCCGGCCGACATCCAGCGCACCGCCGAGAAGATCGTCGAGGACAAGGCGCTCGACCCCCAGGAGCAGATGATCCTCGAGGCGATCATCATCCCGGACAAGCGACCGGCCATCGACGTGATCAACGGCGCCTACGCCGTTCAACATCCTCTTTGGACGCACTTCTCCACCGACGACGCCATCCGCGACCGGCTCGAGGCGGTGATCCCGCGGGTGGGCCGGATCGAGGTGCCGGGCAATGACCTCGTCCCCTACGCCGGCACCGGCTTCGTGGTCGGCGACGGGCTGATCATGACCAACCGCCACGTGGCGGTCGTCTTCGCCGGCGGACCGGGTGACCTGGCGTTTCAGCCCGGGGCGGCGTCGGCGGTGGACTTCCTGCGCGAGCGCCCGTTCGGCGGCGGCGACGGGGGCTCCCTGTTGCTGACGGTGACCGAGGTGGTGATGATCCATCCCTACTGGGACATGGCGCTGCTGCGCGTCGAAGGCCTGGACGACGAGCGCCCGCCGTTGCCGCTCTCCCTGTCCACGCCGGAAGCGGTCGACGGCCACGAGGTGGCGTTGCTCGGCTATCCGGCGTTCGACCCCCGGAACGACGCCGAGGTCCAGGACCGGGTGTTCGGCGGCGTCTACAACGTCAAGCGGCTCATGCCTGGCCTCCTGAACGGGCGCGGCCGCACGGCCAGCTTCGGCAAGCAGGTGTCCAGCGCGCTCCACGACGCCTCGACCCTCGGCGGGGCGTCCGGTTCGTGCGTCGTCGACGTCGAGACCGGCGAGGTCGTCGCCCTGCACTTCGGCGGCAAGTACCTGCAGACCAACTACGGCGTGCCGACAGCCGACCTGGCCCGTGACGGGCGGGTGATCGACGCAGGCGTGAACTTCGCCGGAACGCCGGTGCGGAGCGCCGGCGAGTGGGACGCGTGGTGGGAGAAGCTGGGCCCGCCGGAGCCGCCGGCCAAGCCCGCCGACACGCCCGCACAGTCGGGCAAGCCCTGCCCGTCCGCACAGCCCTGCGGCGCCGCGACCGTGGCCAGCGAGACGGTCGCCGCGCCCGGCGGCCGCCCGCTGTCGGTGACGGTCAGGGTCGAGTTCGGCGCCTAGGCCTCCGCCGCCGCGATGGCCTGCTCCAGGTCGGCGAGGATATCATCAATGTGTTCGATGCCGATCGACAGGCGCACGTAGCCGGGCGAGACGCCCGTGGCCGCCTGCTCCTCGGCGGTGAGCTGCGAATGGGTGGTCGAGGCCGGGTGAATGGCCAGGCTGCGGGCGTCGCCGATGTTGGCCACGTGATAGAACAGCTTCAGCGCGTCGATGAACCTGCGGCCGGCCTCCACGCCGCCGGCCAGTTCGAAGCCCACCAAGCCGCCGTAGCCGCCTTTCAGGTACTTGTCGGCGCGCGCCCGCGGCTCGCCCGACTGTTGCGAGGGATGGATCACGCGCGTGACGCCCTTCCGCGCCGCCAGGTAGGCCGCCACCTTCTCGGCGTTGGCGCAGTGGCGCTCGATGCGCAGGGCCACCGTCTCCACGCCCTGGATGAGCTGGAAGGCGTTGAACGGCGACAGGGCGGCGCCCAGATCGCGCAGGAGGATCACCCGCGCCCGCAGGATGTAGGCGATCGGTCCCAGCGGCTTCACCGCCTGCGTCCAGACGGCGCCGTGGTACGACGGGTCGGGCGTGTTCAGCAGCGGCTGGCGCTCAGCGTTGGCTTCCCAGTCGAAGGTCCCGCCGTCGACGATGACGCCGCCGATCGAGGTGCCGTGGCCGCCCAGGTACTTGGTGGCCGAATAGACGACGATCGCCGCCCCGTGCTCCAGCGGCTTGCACAGCAGCGGCGCGGCGGTGTTGTCCATGATCAGCGGGATGCCCAGCGGCCGGCCGATGGCCGCCACCTCGGCGATCGGGAACACTTCCAGCTTCGGGTTCGGCAGCGTCTCGGCGTAGTAGGCGCGGGTGCGCTCGTCGGTGGCCCTGCGGAAATTCTCGGGATCGGCCGGATCCACGAACCGCACCTCGATCCCCAGGTCCTTCAGCGTGTTGGCGAACAGGTTCCAGGTGCCGCCGTAGAGCGCCGTGGAGCTGACGATGTTGTCGCCCGCCCGCGCCAGGTTCTGCACTGCGAAGGCCGAGGCCGCTTGGCCCGAGGCCACCGCCAGTGCGCCGACGCCGCCCTCCAACGCCGCGATGCGCTGCTCCAGCACGTCGGTCGTGGGGTTCATGATGCGGGTGTAGATGTTGCCCAGCTCGGACAGGGCGAACAGCGAGGCGGCGTGCTCGGCGTCGCGGAATTGGTAGGAGGTCGTCTGGTGGATCGGCACCGCCACCGAGCCCGTGGTCGGATCGGCCCGCCAGCCGGCGTGAAGGGCCAGGGTTTCGGGGCGAAGGCTGCGGTCCGACATGGGAGCTCCCGGGGTCTGTGCTTGCTGCCTTCGGCTAGTGCCCACCTGCCCCCGCGGCCGTCAACCGCCCGCGCCCTTCACGAACACGCCCTGGCCGGTCGGGAGGGGGAGGATCTGCAGGCCGCGCGCCGCGAACCAGGCCTTCTCGGCCTCGTGCTGGATCCGGGAAGCCTGCCAGCAATAGTCGTCGAATACGATCACGCCGCCCGGGGAGATGCGGTCGAACAGGGCGTCCAGGGCCGCGATTTCCGCCGTGGCGTTGTTCAGGTCCATGTGCAGGAAGGCGATCTGCTCGGGGGCCTGCTCGGCCAGGATCTCGGGGACCCGCCCCTGAACCACCCGGATGTTGGGGAAGGGCTCGAACCGGTCGCGCACCTCCTCGAACGAATAGGTGCCGCCGTAGGTGATCTTGTTCGGCCCCTCCCAGCCCTTGTCGAGCTGGTCCTCGGGGATGCCTTCGAAGGTGTCGTACAGCCACCAGGTCTTCGGCCAGTCGGCAAAGCCGAGGTAGTCGGCGGCGAACAGGGTCGTGTGCCCCCGGAACACGCCGAGTTCCATGAAATCGCCGGGAACATGTTCCGCCTGCCTCGCCGCCCAGGCGATCGTCTGAAGGTTCCAGTGCCAGTTGGGGATCGGCAGGAGGTGGGCGTGCCGCGTGACCAGGGTGGAGAACCGTGGGTCGTGGAAGAAGGGCAGGATCTTGTTCCACGTCGCCAGGCCCTCGGAGACGAAGGCGCTGCCGTTGTACGGCTTCAGAGCGTCGAGGAGGTCCAGGTAGATCGGGGTCTGCCGGCGTGGGTTCGACGCCAGGCCGCGACGCATGACCACGTCCGCCTTCCGCCCTTCGGTGACCTTCTGCAGCGCCCCATACAGCTTCTGCGCCAGGTCGTACTGGCCGGCGCGGAGCAGGCCGTCCGCCATCCCCATCATCTGATCGACGGTGAGGTCATCGAAGACGAAACGTGTCAGGGCGGCCTCCCGAATCTGCGACGGCGCAACCGTGACGATCCCCCGGTCGTCGCGCAATCCCGGAGCGACCCGGCTCAGCGCCTCGCTGCGCGCAGCACGAATTCCACCGCCGCGACGACGCGGTCCCCGTGCTTCAGACCCAGCACCGTCGTGTGGCTGGCCGCGTCCACGTTCTCGACCATCCCATTGCGGGCGGCGCGGCCGGGCGCATGGCGCACGGCGTTCCAGGCGTCCATCTGCGGCGAAGGTGGTCCGGCCGTCACCACAGCCACCGGCCATTCCGGGTCCAGCGCCCCGGACGCGGCCTGCTCGCCCGCCGCTCGCCAGCTTCGCACCTCGGCATAGGCGGCCCGGCTCTGACGGCCCGAGATGAACCCCCGCCGCTTCTCGGCCTTGCCGGCCGGCGGCAGGCCGATCCGATCACCCCACCAGTAGAGCGGCGCCTTCAGCGGCCCCACGATCGCGCCCAGCCGGGCGATGCCGGTCATCCGGTCCACGAAGGTCTGCGCGCCCGGCAAGGCGATCATTTCGGGCGTCACCGCATCGACCAGCACCAATCCCACCACCTGGTCCGGATGGCGAACGGCGTACTGGCGCACATAGAGCCCGGCCATCGAATGGCCCGCGAGGACGAACGGCCCCTTCTCTCCCGAGGCCGCCACCAGCGCCTCCAGGTCGCCGACGATGGCGTCGCCGTCGCGGGGTTTGGGGCCGGGGTCTGAATAGCCCATGCCGGCCCTGTCGTAGGCGCAGCTCCGCAGGCCGCGCGCCGCCAGCTTCTGCTGGATGGCCGCCCAGTCCGCCGCTCCGCTGAACGCGCCGGACTCCAGCCAGATGACGGGCCTGTCGCTCCGGAGGCCTTCACAGACGAGGCGGAGCCGGCGCCCATCGCCGATATCGATCATCTCGCCCCGCGGCCGGTGCGCGCGACTGATGGCTTCAGCCGCCACGGCAGCGGCGCTCCAGGCGGAGGCCAGGCCGAGGAAAGCGAGCAGGATCACGCGGAGCATCTGTCTGCGGTAGCTGTCCCGCCACGCCCGCGCGAGCGCTTTTTCCGCAGATGGCGGTCAGCCGCGGTAGGGGTTGCGGATCCGCGAGGAGGTGGAGATCTGCTGGCGCAGCGCGCCGAACAATCCCTGTCGGCGCACCCGCTGGCTCGTCAGCAACGCCGCGACCAGAGCCACGACGAACGCGACGCCGCCCGCCCCCAGGATGACCAGCAGGTTTTCCATGATCGTAACGTCCCCCCGTCCCCGTCCTGACCATCCTCCCCGGAGCCGCGCGAGTCGACTCACCCTAGATGGCGCCGGCGCTCCCACGCGCCAATTTGACAACCCTGCATTGCCGAACTCGCCCGGCAGGCGTCCGCTATTTCGCGGATGCGGATGCTGCAAACGAAAGCCCCGCCGGGCGAGCCGACGGGGCCATGATCGTCGAGCCGCTTGAGATCAGGCCGCGGCGACGGCGCTTCGGCCGCGGCGGAGCATCGCCCCCGCGCTTCCGAAGCCCAGGATCATCAGCGCCCAGGTGGAGGGCTCGGGAACGACGTTGCCTTCCACGATGTAGACGCGGTCGACCACGAAGTCCGCGGCCGGCGCCGCGCCGGAGCGATAGGTGAAGGAGGTGAGATAGTTGCCGCCCACGGCGATGTTGGCCACGCCCGCGTAGTGCTTCCACACGCCCGGCGTCGCACCATGGGCGGTGAAGTTGGCCAGGTTCACACCCGCCACGTCACCGATGAAGGTCGCGTCGCCCGAGTTGTTGAACCCGTTGAACGGCACGTAGACCGAGAAGCCGATGGTGTAGAAGCCGGGGTTCAGCCAGACCGACTGCGACAGGCTCTCGACCGAGGCGTCGGCCACGAAGTACGCGGCGTAGTTGCCCACGGGGTCCGGGCTGGGGGAGGCGGAATTATCGGGCGGGATCGGCTCGCCGAACGCGCCGCCCGGGTACCCGGCGCCCGAGTTGTACGGAATGATCGTGGCCTTGTGACCGGGCAGGTCGGCGCCGACGCCCGAGTAGCTCCACCCGAAGGTGTTACCGGTCTCGAAGCTGCCATTGGTGATCAGATTGGCGGCGTTCGCCGTGCCGGCCAGCGCCAGCGCGCCGGACAGGCCCGCCCAGAAGAGCTTGTTCATTTCCAGACCCCACGTAAATTTCTGGTTCACCTTACACGTTCCAGAAACCAACGATATCGTCCTCGCCTCTCGCGGGAATCGCGAGACTCGGGCGTCTGGTGACGCGCGAGCCGTCCAGCCAGGCTCGCGACCCGACCCTAGGCCGTCACCAGCTCGCGCCGCACCAGCTTGGCGTAGTCGTCCATCAGGCTGAGGCTGATGTTTCCGGGGGTGAACCGGTACTCGCCGATCTCGCCCACGGGCGTCACTTCCGCGGCCGTGCCGACCACGAAGCACTCGGTGAACCCAGCCAGTTCCTCGGGCTGGATGTGGCGCTCGACCACCTCGAAGCCCTTGGACTTCGCCAGCTTGATCACCGTCTGGCGGGTGATGCCGTTCAGGAAGCAGTCGGGCGTGGGCGTATGGATCACCCCGTCCTTGACGAAGAACACGTTGGAGCCGGTGCTCTCGGCGATGTAGCCGCGATAGTCGAGCATCATGGCGTCGGTGTAGCCGGCCTTCTCCGCGGCGTGCTTGGAGATGGTGCAGATCATGTAGAGCCCGGTCGCCTTGGCGTGGACCGGCTCGGTCTCGGGGCTCGGGCGCTTGTACTTGGCCCAGGTCAGGCGAATGCCCTTGGCCTTCTCCTCAGGCGAGAAGTAGCTGGGCCAGTCCCACACCGCGATGGCCACGTGGATCTTGGTCTGCTGGGCGGAGACGCCGATCATCTCCGACCCGCGCCACGCGATCGGACGGACGTAGGCGTCGGTCAGGCCGTTCTTGGCGCAGGTATCCTTGCAGGCCTTGTCGATCTCGGCCACCGTGTAGGGGATTTCGAAGTCCAGAATCCTCGCGGACTCGAACAGTCGCTCCGTATGCGCCGTCAGCTCGAAGATCTCGCCCCCGTACATCCGCTCACCTTCGAACACGGCCGACGCGTAGTGCAGGCCGTGGGTGAGCACGTGCACCTTCGCCTCGCGCCACGGGACGAATTCACCGTCCAGCCAGATCCAGCCGTCGCGATCGTCGAAGGGAACAAGAGCCATGAGGGGAGAACCTCCTTTCGAAGCGCCCTCTTGAACCCGGCCAGGGCCTTGGCGTCAAACGAATTGGCCAAGCCTGAGACCACATGCCCATGAGCGGACCGCCCGACCCCAGGCTCATCCTGCACGAGGACGAGCTCGACGCCGGCCTCGAGCTGCTGCTGCTGGCCGAAGCGGCGCTGTGGGCGGCCGTGGACCAGGGCCTGGAGGCCGAGGGTCTCGGGCTGGGGCGCTCGCACTGGCGGGCCGCCTTCCTGCTGCGCCGGCGCCCCGGCATCGGCGTGCAGGAGCTCGCGCACCTGACGAGCCTTTCCAAACAGGCCGCGAGCCGGATCCTGGTCGATCTCGCGGCCAAGGGGCTGGTGGAGAAACACGCCGGGGACGAGGACGGCCGCCGGCGCAGCGCCGCGCTGACCGCGCGGGGCCAGGCCTTCGAAGCCGCCATCGGCGAGCGCCTGCGCGGCCAGCTCGCCCGCGCCTACCGTCAGGGCGGACTGGACCGGGTGGCGGGTGCGCGCGCCATACTGGCGGCGATGGCGGGCGGACGCACCCGGAGCCCCTCGCCGGCCGGAGGCCGCCCATGAGCCTGACCGACGCGCCGCCGCGGGCCCGCCATCTGCTGGTGGTGGACGACGATGACCGGATCCGCGAGCTCCTCAAGGAGTACCTGACCCGCGCCGGCTTTCGCGTGACCGCCGCGGCCGGCGGGGCGCCCGCCCGGCGGCTGCTGGCGACGCTGGACTTCGACCTGGCGGTCTTCGACGTGATGATGCCGGGCGAAGACGGCTTCTCGCTGACGAAATGGCTGCGCGAGCAGCGTGGCGGCGCGGGACGCACGCCCGTGCTGATGCTGACCGCGCGCAGCGAGGCCGGCGACCGCATCGAAGGCTTGAAGCTGGGCGCCGACGACTATCTCGCCAAGCCCTTCGAGCCCGAGGAGCTGCTGCTTCGGATCGAGGCGATCCTTCGCCGCGCCAGCGACCGCACGCCGGCAGGCGGCGTCCTGTCCCTGGGACGCTGCGCCTTCGACGCCGACCGCGGCGAGCTCACCTGTCAGGGCGAGCCGGTGCGCCTGACCGAGGCCGAGGTGGCCCTGCTGCGCCAGCTGGCGCGTACGCCGCACGAGCCGGTGGACCGGCTGGAACTGGCCCGCGACACCGTCGACCCCTCGGGCCGCGCCGTCGACGTGCAGGTCACGCGCCTGCGCCGCAAGATCGAGGACGACCCCAAGGCGCCGCGATATCTCCAGACCGTCCGCGGCGTCGGCTATCGCCTGGCGCCGGACTGATGAAGCTGCCGTCGTCCACGCGGGTGTTCATGCGCTGGCTGAAGCGCCAGCTTCCGGGGACGCTGTTCGGCCGCTCCCTGCTGATCATCGTGCTGCCCGTGGCGCTGATGCAGATCGCGGTGACCTACGTCTTCTTCGACGCCCACTGGCAGACGGTGACCAGCCGCCTGTCGGAAGGCTTGGCCGGCGACATCGCCTGGGCCGTCGAGAGCTACCGTGAAGACCCGACCCCAGAGAGCTTCGCCCGGCTGTCCCAGCGGGCGGAAGAGTCCATGGGCCTGTCGATCGCCCTGCAGCCCGGGCGCAAGCTGCCGGCGCGCCGGCGTGACCCGCCCGCCGCGCTGAGCCCCTTCTTCGCACCGATCGACCGATCGCTGGACCGCGCGCTCTCCGGGCGGCTCGACGCGCCCTACTGGTTCGACACCACGCGCTACCCGGCCTACGTCGACATCCGCGTCGCCGTGCAGGGCGGCGTGATGCGCGTCCTCGCGCCTCGCGACCGCGCCTTCGCCACCCAGGGCCACATCTTCGTCCTTTGGATGACCGTCGCGACGGTGCTGCTGACAGCCATCGCGATCCTCTTCATCCGCAACCAGGTGCGGGCCATCGAACGCCTGGCGAACGCGGCCGAGGCCTTCGGGCGCGGCGTCGACGTGCCGGCCTTCAAGCCCCAGGGCGCCAAGGAGGTGCGGCAGGCGGCCACCGCATTCCTCGGCATGCGCGCCCGCATCCAGCGCCATATCGAACAGCGGACGGCGCTGCTGGCCTCGGTGAGCCACGACCTGCGCACGCCGCTGACGCGGCTGAAGCTCACTCTCGCCCTGTCGGAGCCCAACAGCCGCACGGCGGAGATGAAGCGCGATCTCTCCGAGATGGAGCACATGATCGACGAGTATCTCGCCTTCGCCCGCGGTGAGGGCGGCGAGGCGGCTGAGCCGGCGCCCCTCCGGCCGCTGGTCGAGGCGGTGAGCGAAGGCGCGCGGCGGACCGGGGCCCAGGTGACGGTGGACATCGCCCCGGACCTCGTCGTCACAGCGCGGCCCAACGCCCTCAAGCGGGCGCTTGCGAACCTGGTGATGAACGCCGCAGCTCACGGCCAGCACGTGGAGGTGGCGGCGCGGCGCGGCGCGGCCGGTGTGGAAATCGTCGTCGACGACGACGGCCCCGGCATTCCCGAGGACCAGCGGGAGGAGGCTTTCAAGGCCTTCGCCCGGCTCGACGCCAGCCGCAACCAAAACACCAAGGGGGTGGGGCTGGGCCTCGCCATCGCGCGCGACGTCGCCCGTGGCCACGGCGGGGACATCGTGCTGCAGCGATCGCCGCTGGGCGGGCTGCGCGCCGTCGTACGGTTGCCGGGATAGCGCCGTTCAGCCAGGATTCACGTCCGCCCGCCGAGCTTGGCCATGACCCCACACCGGAGCCCCGACATGCGTGTCCTTGCCCTCGCCACCGTCCTCGCCCTCACCGCCGCGCCGGCCCTGGCCGATCCGACCCACGGCGAGTGGCTCACCCAGAGCGGCTCGGCCCGGGTGAAGATCGGCCCATGCCCGGGCTCCGCCGAGCGGCTCTGCGGCAATGTCTCGTGGGTGAGGAACCCCGCCGAGGCCAAGGCCACCGACGCAAACAACCCCGATCCCAAACTCAAGACCCGCCCGATCATGGGCCTGCCGATGCTGTGGGGCTTCAAGGCCGCGGGTCCGGGCAGGTGGACGGGCGGCAAGATCTACGATCCGCAGAGCGGCAAGACCTATGACAGCAAGCTGTCGCTCAACCCGAACGGCACGCTGAAGGTCGAGGGCTGCATCGCCATCGTCTGCCAGGGGCAGACCTGGAAGCGGATCTAGGCCCCGAGTTCCTTCGAGCGCCGAACCGCCGCGCCGACCGCTTCGCGCAGCAGGGGCGGCAGGCCGGTGTCGCTGAGCAGGACGTTCAGCGCCGCCTCAGTGGTGCCGCCGGGCGAGGTGACCTGCCGACGCAGGTCCGCGGGCTCCTCCCCGCTGCGGGCCAGCAGGGCGGCGGCGCCGGTGAGGGTGCTGCGCGCGAGACGCTGGGCGTCCTTGGGCGAGAGTCCCGCCGTGACCCCTGCCGCCTCCAAGGCTTCGATGAAGGCGTAGAGGTAGGCCGGCGCCGAACCCGACACCGCGGTCGCGGCGTGCATCAGCGCCTCGTCGGTCAGGTCGACCACGGCGCCCAGGGGCTCGAACAGGGCATGTGCCCGGGCCAAGGCCGCCGGGTCGTCGGCGTAGAGGCTGGCGGTGCCCTGACCGATGGCCGCGGCGGTCGTGGGCATGACCCGGGCCACACAGCGGCCTCCGAAGGCCCTGGAGATCTCGCCCGACTTCACGCCCGCAGCGATGGAGACGATCACGGCCGAGGCGCCGAGCCACGCCGCGGTCTCGGCCGCCGCCTCGCGCCACAACTGCGGCTTCACGGCGAGGACCACCGTGCTCGCCCGGGCCAGTTCCGCCTCGGGCGGGTTGAGCGTGGCCCCGGCCCGCTCCGCCGCCTGCGCGGCCGGACCGGGAATGGGATCGCGGATCATCAGCTCGCGGCCCTCGAAGGCGCCGGCGGCGAGCCAGCCCTCGATCATGGCCCCGCCCATGCGTCCGGCGCCCAGCATCAGGATCGGCGTGATCATGGCGGACGCATAGCGGACTTCCGCGCAGGCAGGAAACCCAGAACGGCGTTGCGCCGACTTTCGTTGACGCGCGGCGGCGGCCGCGCTTGCCTCGCGGCTTCCGTTTTTCGTCGGGGACATCGTCATGCCGTCGCGCGCCCTCCTGCTGGGATCCGCCCTCGCCCTCTCGCTCGTCACGGGCGCCGTCGCCCAGGTCGAACGTCGCGAGGTGGGGAACATCGTCTACGAGGGCGCGCCCGCCACGCCGGCGGCGCTGCAGGCGGCGATCGCCCCCTACTACAACGCCCGATCGGCGGTGTTCGAGGACTGGCTGCCGGACGGCTCGATCCTGATCGCCACCCGGTTCGGCGACACCACCCAGATCCACCGGGTCGCCCGTCCTCTGGGCGCGCGCACCCAGCTCACCTTCTTCGGCGAGCCGATCAGCCAGGCCGAGACCGTGCCGGGAACCTCGACCTACCTCTATCCGCGCGACGTCGGGGGGGCCGAGTACTACCAGGCCTACATCCGCGACCTGGCGGGACGCGAGACCCAGCTCACCGCGCCCAACACCCGCAACCAGAGCTTCGTGTTCTCCAAGGACGGCAAGCTGGTCGCCTGGAGCCAGGTGACGCCGGGCGATCCGAACTACGACATTCTGCTCGCCGACCCGGCGAGACCGGACGGCCGCCGCAAGGTGCTGGACGGCGTGGGTTCGATGGCGCCGCTGGATATCTCCGCCGACGGCAAGACGATCCTGGTTCAGCGCTACGTCGCCCAGACCCATGTCGAGATGTTCCTGCTGGACGTGGCCAGCGGCAAACTGACGCCCGTGGGCCCGACGGGCCGCAAGATCGGCTACCAAGGCGGAGCCCTGATCGACGGCGGCGCGGCGGTGCTCACCCTCTCGGACGACGGCGCCGAGCATGCCCGGCCGGTGGTGATCGACGTCAAGACCGGCAAGGTCCGCGACCTGGAGCCGGGCGCGACCTGGGGCTCGGAGGGCTTCGACATCTCGCCGGACGGCCGAACTTTGCTGCAGGCGGTGAACGAGGAGGGCTACTCGACGATCGTCCTGCGCGACATCGCCACGGGCAAGGCCCTGCCCGGGCCGAAGCTCCCGCAGGGCGTGCTGACGGCGGCGAAGTTCTCGCCCGACGGATCGAAGATCGGGCTCAGCCTCTCGACCTCCACCAGCTCGGGCGACGTGTGGAGCTATGATCTCAAGTCGGGCGAACTCACGCGCTGGACCGAAAGCGAGCTGGCCGGCCTCGACGCGGGCAAGCTCGTGGAGCCCACGCTGTTCCGCTACCCCACCTTCGACAAGCGCCAGATCCCGGCCTTCATCTACAAGCCCAAGGGCGCGGCTGGAAAACTGCCGGTCGTCATCCAGATCCACGGCGGTCCTGAGGGCCAGGAACAGCCGGCCTTCAGCGCCCGGCGGCAGTCCTGGGTCAGCGAATTGGGCGCGGCGGTGATCATCCCGAACGTCCGCGGCTCGTCCGGCTACGGCAAGACCTACCTGGGCCTCGACAACGCCGAGAAGCGCGAGGACTCGGTCAAGGACATCGGCGCCCTGCTGGACTGGGTGGCGACCCAGCCCGACCTCGACGCCAGCCGGGTCGCGGTCGTCGGCCAGTCGTACGGCGGCTACATGGTGCTGGCGGTGGCCGGGCACTACAACGACCGCATCGCCGGCGCCATCGACCTCTACGGCATCTCGGACTGGGTCACGTTCCTTCAGAACACCGAAGGCTACCGCCGCGACCTGCGCCGGGCCGAGTATGGCGACGAACGCGACCCGAAGATGAAGGCCGTGTTCGACCGCATCGCGCCGATCCGGATGAGCGATCGGATGAAGAAGCCGATGATGGTGTTCCAGGGCGCCAACGACCCGCGGGTGCCGCGGACCGAGTCCGAGCAGATGGTGGCCAAGCTGCGCGCCCAGGGGACCGAGGTCTGGTACGTCCTAGCCAAGGACGAGGGCCACGGCATCTACAAGAAGGCGAACCAGGAGGCCGTGCGCGCCACCGAGGTGCTGTTCCTGAAGAAGGTGCTGGGCGTCCAGTAGGCCGCTGGCGGGCCGGGCGGCCGGTCAGGCCGCCCGCTTGGCCGCCGGCGCCGCGCCGGACGCCGTCACCTGGAATCGGCCCATCAGCTGCGTCAGGCGCTCGGCCTCGGCGGCGAGGGCCTGGGTGGCGGCGGTGGCCTCCTCGACCATGGCCGCGTTCTGCTGGGTCATGCTGTCGAGGCCGTTCATGGCGCTGTTGACCTCCTGCAGGCTGGTGGCCTGCTCGGCGGTCGAGCCGACGATCTCGGCGATGGCCGCGTTCACCTGGCCGACCTCGGCGACGATGCGCGACAGGGCCTCGCCGGTGCGGCCCACCAGGGCCACGCCCTCGCCCACCTGGGTGGAGGAGGTGGTGATGAGCGCCTTGATCTCCTTGGCGGCCTCGGC
>JADHED010000237.1_pt1 | contig 75108 bp, 59 predicted proteins | sample 8952041 | NCBI WGS metagenome assembly JADHED01 (sample SAMN16124423, study PRJNA663239) | bioreactor sludge metagenome | isolation source: sludge (control) | place: India:Bengaluru | collected 2018-09-08
ACCTGCAGGACGCGCTCGACTTCCACACGGCAGTCGTCGCCGAGGCCGGCAAGGCCCTCGTCGGCTACGAGACCGAGAAGGCGCTGGCGAACGTCGTCCTCCTGTCGGAGATCCCGACCAGCTACGACAAGGACGAGTCGCGGCAGGTGAACGCCGGCAACCTGCTGCTGCGCGGCGTGCCGGGCATCGGCAAGACCTTCCTCGGCGTGGTCATCGCCGCCGTCAGCGACGCGCGGTTCGTCCGGATCCAGGGACGGGCCGACCTCCAGCCCACCGAGGTCGTCGGGTTCCAGATGATCAACCCGGCGACCGGCGAGTTCGTCACCGAACTGGGCCCGCTCGCCTCGGCCGAGGTCGTGCTGCTCGACGAGATCAACCGCATCCCCTTGAAGTCGCAGAGCGCCTTCCTCGAGGGGCTGCAGGACCGCCGGATCACCGTCGGCAAGACGACCCACAGCCTGCCACCCTTCAGCTTCGCGATTGCCACCATGAACCCGGTCGAGCTCGGCCAGGGGACGTTTCCGCTCTCCGAGGCGGCCAGCGATCGCTTCGCCATCATGGTCGGCATCGGCTACCTGCCCCCGGAGGAGGAGCAGAAGCTCGTGACGTTCGACTTCAAGAAGGTGCGCCTGTCGCCTCTGCTCTCCAAGCAGCGTATCGTGCAGCTACGCGCCGCCATCACGCGCGAGGTGTTCCTCCACGACGCCCTCGCGAAGTACATCCGGCGGCTCGTGGCCGCCACGCGCCCCTACAACCGCGAGACCGACTGGCTGCACCGGTCGCCGTCCGACCTGGTCGAGCAGCACGTGGACCTGGGGGCCTCGCCTCGCGCCACGATCGCGTGGAGCCGCCTCGTGAAGGTGTGGACCGTCCTCGTGCGGCAGCGCGACGAGGTGCTGCCCGAGGACGTGCAGGACCTGGCGAAGTACATCCTCGCGCACCGCATCTGGCTCGGGCCGCACGCCGCGAGCCACGGGCTGACGCCCGAACGGGTGATCCAGGACATCGTCGAGAGCGTGCCCGTCCCGTGATCTCCCTCGACCGTCCCCTCGTCGACTTCGCCGAGCTGACCGAGATCGAGCTCTACGTCAGGCGGCGGATGCGGGAGCACGCGCTCGGCGACCACGCCAGCGTGTTCCGCGGACCCGGCGCCGACTTCGCGGGCCTGCGCGACTGGCAGGCGGGCGATCGCCTGTCGGCCATCGACTGGCCGCAGTCCACGCTCACCAACTTCAGCCCGGTCGTGATCCGCGAGTACGAGCAGGCTGGTCCGGCGCCCATCGTCGCCGTCGCCGATCGCTCCGCGTCGACGTGGTGCGGCACCGGCGGGCTGCCGATTGCCGCGGGCATCGCGCGCGCCGTCGCCACCATCGGGCTGTCGGCCGTCTACGGCCAGGACCCGTTCGGCCTGCTCGCGTTCCAGGACGCCTCGTCGGGGCCCGCCCTCGTGCGCCCGCGCGTCGGGCGGGCCCACGTGATCCACTGCCTCGAGGCCTATCAGGGCCTGTCGCCCATGGAGCCCGTGCGACCGGCCGCGAGCGTGGCCGCGTCCGTGGCGGCCTGCCTGCGGCGCCCCGCCTTCGTGCCGGTGATCTCCGACTTCCTGTTCGTCGACGCCCGACCCGTGGTGCGCGCGTTCGCCGTGCTGGCCGCGGTGCACGACGTCTGCCTCGTGATGGTCGACAGCGCCTTCGCCGCCGACCTTCCCGAGGTGTCGGCCGGCTGGGTCACGGCGTGGGACGTCGAGACGGGCCAGTCACGCCTCGTGTCGCGCCGGGAGTGGCGCGCGCTCTCCGCCCGCGTGCGCGCCTGGCAGGACGAGGTCTGCGGGGAAGCGCGCGACGCGAACCTCGACGTCGTGCGGATCGGGCTCGACCCGCAGGCGAGCCTGCCGGCGCTGCAGGAGTTCGTGATGCGCAGGAAGCTGAGGAAAGGATGAGCAGGAGGATGGCACCGGGCTGCCCGCTCCCGCCGCCGGTGCGGGCCACGCTCGCCGCGATCGCCGTGGTGGCCGCCACCACCACGGCCGGCGCCGCGCCGCAGGCCCCGGCCGCGGCGCCTGCCGCCGGAATCGACGTGCCGCCGGTGACCTGCTGGTGGCAGGCCGACCGGGGGGCCGTGCGGGTCGGCGAGCGCTTCGTCGTGACGCTCACCTGTGCCCTCGTCGCCACCGGCGCGGCCCGCGCCGAGCTCGAGGAGGCCGGCCTCGCCGCGTCCTCGCTCCGCCTCACGCCGTTCGACGTGCTGGACGGTGAGCGGTCGCAGGACGTCGAGCGTCCGCCGTGGCGCTTCCTCCAGCACCGGTACACGCTGCGCGTGATCGGCGAGGACCTGTTCGGCAAGGACGTCGTGGTGCCGAGGCTCCAGATCTCGTACCGCGTGAGCACCGCCCTGCAGGACGGGGCGTTGGTGGAAGGGCGACAGCAGGTGTACTGGCTGCCCCCGCTCCCGGTCCGCGTGCTCTCGCTCGTCCCGCGCGAGGCGACCGACATCCTTGACGCCGAGCAGCGGCCCTTCGCCGAGATCGACGCCCGGCACTATCGCGCGCAACTGCTGCTCGTCGGCGCGGCGGTGGCGCTCGGCTCGGCCCTGCTGGTGGCCGCCGTGCTCGTGGCGCTGACCATGGGCCGCCGCCGGGCCCGCCGGGCCGCCGCCCGGCCGGCCGTGTCCAGCGTTCGAGCGTTGCGAGTCGTCGCGCGCGAACTCCGCCTGGTCGAGGACGCCGCGGCCGGCGGGTGGACGCCGCACCTTGCGGCTCGCGCCGCCGCCGCGCTTCGCCTCGCCGGCGCGGCCGCTAGCTGTCGCCGCACACCCGCCGTGGTCGGGCGCGGTGGCGCTCGGACGGCCGATCGCGCAGCGGGACTTGCCGCCGGGCGCGACGCCACGGGAAGGAGAGGTGGCGGCACGTGTCGGCTGGCGCCGGCCCCGGCTGGTGCTGTCGGCCGCCGTCACGCCGTCCACGCCGGCGTCGGAGGCAGCGGGGGCGGTCGTCCCTTCGGCATGGCAGGCACTGCGCGGCGCCTTGGCGCTGGTGAGCGCAGCGAGGTACCAGCGCGCCGGCGACGTGGACCCCGTCGGGCTCGGCGACGCGGTGGCCGAGGCCCGCCGCCAGGTACGCGTCCTGCAGCGACGGCAGGTCTGGCGACGGCTGTGGACGCGACGGACGGCGCGGTCCGGCGCACGGGCGACACCGGCATGGGCACGTTGAGGGCGCTGGCCGGCTCGCTGGGCGCGGCGCTGGGCGGCGTCATCGCCGACTGGCAGGCCGCAGAGGCCCTGGTGTTCGGGGCGCGGGAGCGCGCGCTGCTGGTGGTGGCCGTGCTTGGCGGGCTGGCGGCCGTCGTCCTGGCCTGGCGGCTGGCCGCCGCCCGCCGGCCCGGCCGCGCGGGCGTCGCCGTGCCGGCCCTCTTGCCGCCCACGCGCGGATCACGGTGGGCATGGGTGCGGCACGCGCCGTTCCTGCTGGCGCTGGCGGGCCTGGCCTGCCTCGGGCTGGCCCTCGCCGACCCCCACACCTCGCTGTCGGCCCGCGAGGTCTCGTATCCGGGGCGGCGCATCGCCGTGGTCATGGACGCCTCGGTCAGCATGTGGTCCCCCTTCCGCGGCAGCCAGTTGAAGACCGAGAGCGACACGGCGTTCTCCACCAGCATGGCCGCGGCGGATCACTTCGTGCGCATGCGCATGCGCGGCAAGTACCGGGACCTCATCGCCCTGGAGCAGTTCGGCAGCGAGGCCTACGTCGTCACGCCCTTCACCAACGACTACGAGAACCTCCTGCTCAGCCTGCGAATGATCAGCGACGTGCGTGAGTGGCAGCGGTTTCCGGACCAGGGCACGACGATCATGACGGCGATCGACGTCGGCGTGGACCTGTTCCGGGCCTTCGGTTTCCTGGAGTCGGCCGGCAACCTCATGGTGATCTTCACCGACGGTCAGGACAACAAGGTGGAGACCGGCGAGGTGACCCTCGACCAGGTGCTGCGCAAGGCGGTCGAGCACGAGGTGCCCGTCTACATGATCCGCACCGCGTTCGGCCAGGACCTCTTCGCGCTGACGCCCGACGCCGTCTGGAAGGAGGCAATCGAGGCCACCGGCGGCAAGTTCTACCCGGCGGCGAGCCACGAGACCATCATGGCCGCCATCCGGGACATCGACGCGGCGGCGACGGGGCGTGTGGACGTGCGTGAGTACCGCGTGCGCCAGTCGCGCTTCGCGATGTTCGCCTGGCCGGCCGCCGCGTGCTGGGCCCTCGCCGCCGCCCTCCACCTGTCGGCGGCGGTGTTTCGGACGTTCCCCTGACGCGCCGGGGAAGGAGTGAACGCATGACGCGTGGCATCGCGCTCGCCCTGCTCTCGATGGTGCTCGCCCTGGCGGGAGGCGCCAGCCTCGCCGCCGGCCTGCACGAGCGCGCGCTCGCTGGCGCGCAGGCCGATCTGGCCACGCTGGATTTCGAGGCCTCGGGCGCCCGCTACCGCTCCGCCAGGACTCGACTGGAGGCGCTGCCCTGGCTGCCGCCGGCGGTGGCCCGGGAGATCGAGACCGGCCTGCTGGCTCTCAGCTACTGGCTGGCCGAGTATCGCCCGCTCGCGGCGCGATCGAGCCAGGGGGATGCCGGCGCCGATCCCGGCACGCAGCTGCGGGCTGCCAACGCCCTCTACCGCGAGGCGCAGGCTGGCCCGCAGGACCGCGTGACGGTGCTGCGCAACCTCGACGCGGCCGCGCGGGCTTACGCGGAGGCGCTGCGCCTCGGTGCCGAGGCGCCCGAGGCGGCCTTCAACTACGAGCTCGTCGTGCGGCTGCGGGCCGAGGTGGCGGCCGGTCGCCGGCGGCGGCTCCCCGAGCCCGTGGCCGGAGAACCGATCCCGGGCGGCCGCATGCACGGCGTGCCGGGCGGCCCGCCCGACGGCAACGTGAACCGCGAGTTCCTGGTGCGCATCCCGCGCGACGCGCACGGGATGGAGCAGAGCCCCGCCGAGGCCGCCGGCACGGGGTTCATGCTTCGCAAGCCCGGGTAGCGAGCCGCCCACGGTGACCGCGTCCAGGGTGGCTCGTACCGCCGGCCGCCTCCACGATTCATGATCGACCTGTCATCCCTGCGTTTCGCCCAGCCCGACCTGCTGTGGGTGCTCGCCCTGCCCGGCGCGCTCGCCCTGCTGTGGTCGTGGCGCGCCCTCCAGCGGCGGCGCGACCTGCGGCGCCTGCGGCAGGGACGCATCCTGCCCGTCAGGGAACGCCCCGGGTGGGGCGACCTGCCGTTCTGGCTGGGCCTGCTCGCCGCGCTGGCCCTGCTGGTGATTGCCCTCGCCGGACCCCAGGGCGTGACGCGGGTCGTCCGCAGCCCGGGCGCCGACATCGTCCTGCTGGTCGACGGGTCGGCGTCGATGCGCGTGCGCGACGTGGGCGGCGACCGTTGGCAACGCACCATGGCCTGGGTGCGCACCCTCGTGCAGGCGCTCTCCTGGGACGGCGATCGCCTCGCGCTCGCCAGCTTCGCGCACATCGCGGTGCCGCAGATCCGGTTGACCCGCGACCCGAACACCGTGCTGTTCTTCCTCGACTACCTCGAGCGCCAGCCCACGTTCAACCTCGACAGCGACGCCACGTGGGACACCAACGTCGAGGACGCCATCTACTGGGGCATCAAGCTCGTGGACGCGGACCGCGAGGCCCACGGGCCCAACCGGAACGCGAAGAGCTTCGTGCTGGTGTCCGACGGGCAGGTGTGGAGCGGCGACGTCGACCGGGCGCTCCGCGAGGCCCTGCGACGCGGCATCGTCGTGGATGTCGTCGGCGTCGGCACGTCGGCGGGAGGATTCATTCCACTGCCACGCGATGCCGACGGCCAGGTGCTGCAGGGCTTCACGCCGAGCCGGTCCGCGATCGACCGGCCCTCGCTGCTGGCGATCGCCCGGGCCGGCGGCGGCAGCTACTTCGAGATCGGCGCCGCGAGCGACGCGCAGATCGCGGCCCGCATCGTCGAAGCCGCGGCGCGCCGGTCGGGAGCGGACCGGGAAGGCGAGTCCTTCAGCGACCTGTCGCACCTGGCCGGCCTCGCGGCCGTGGCGTGCCTCGCCCTCGGGTCGCTGTTCATCCGCGAGCGGACGCGGCTCGCGCTGCAGTGCCTGGTCGCCCTGGGCGTGATGCTCCTGCTGGCGAGACTGCCGGGCTGAGATCCCACGTGCGGAGGCAGGCGCTGGCCGGGGCGGTGGCGTGGCGGGGTGTGTCAGCCACCACAGGCGCGGGTGGCTGGGAAGGCCCGTAGTACGCCTTCGGAGGTGCCGACGTACAGGTGGTCGTCGGTGCCGCCAAGGGATCGCACGAGGCCGCCGACGTCGCGGGACCAGGCGTGCGCCCCGTTGGCCAGGCAGTACGCGTGGACGCCCCCGGCCTCCGTGCCGACCAGGGCCGCGCATCCCGACACGAACACCCGGGCGGTGCTCCAGGGAGCCGTCGCGGCCTGGCGCCAGACGACACGCGTGAGGGCGAGGTCGACCGCCACCAGGGCACTCGGGATGCCGCGACGGTCACCAAGCAGCACCAGCAGCGAGTCACCGGCGGGCACGGGCACCCCGCGCGGCCGCAGCACCGGGTCCACCTGGAGCGAGGCGAGCCGCTTGCCCGTCGCCGCGTCCACGCGGTGGAGGCGGCCGTCGGCGGTGCCCAGGTAGAGGCCGCCGGGGAGCGCCACTGGCGAGGTGCTGATCCCGCTGCCGACCGCCGCCTGCCAGCGCACCCGCCCGGTTTCGGCGTCCAGTGCCGACAGGGTGCCGTCGCGCCCACCGGCGTACACCAGCCCGTCCCGCACGGCAGGCCCTTCCCATCCCCAGAACCGGACGGGAAACGACCAGCGGAGGCTGCCGGACTGCACGTCGAGCGCCAGCAGGCGCCCGTCGAGGGTTGCGGCAAACGCCAGCGCGCCAGCCCCGGCGATGGCCCCGGCTGCGCCCGGCCCCGCCTGGTACCGCCACCGCTCGCGGCCCGTACGGCGGTCGAGGGCGTGGACGAAGGCCGGCCCGGCGTCCGCCCTGCCGCCGGCGTCGGCCCCAGCGACGAGGGTGTCGCCCGCGAGGAGGGGGTCGCCGTGGAAGTAGTAGTCGCCCGCCCCTGGCCCCACATCGGTGGCCCAGAGCGTCCGCCCGGAGGCCCGTTCGATCGAGCGGACCACGCCGTTGCACGACCCGACGTAGAGCACCTCTCCCGCGACCGCGGGCGGGTGGGCGAGTCAGCCTCCGGTATGGACCTGCCAGAGCGCGCTCCCGGACGGGGCGGCATCTCGGGGCGGAGACGACTGGGCCCGCGCGGCATCTGGGGCCCCGGCGACACCGACCATCAGCAGCAGGCCCAGGGCGGGGCGCCGAAGGGCGGGGGACATCCTGCGCGGCAATCTAGCACGCCAGTCATCGCCCGGACGGCCGAGGTGTCGCTCACGCGCCGCGTGCCGGGGCGGCGGGGCCACGGACCGGCAGTTCGGCCGGCGCCTCTCGCCATGACGGCGAGACGCTCGCAGAGGCCGGTTCATGTTTTCAGTAAACAGCGTATCATGTGTGCCTAATTTGAAAAATGCCAACATATGGACGATTGAGTTTCCTGTTGACTGATTGTTCCATGAAATGTATAAGTCGGCAACTGAACGTGTGACCTTCTCGACATGATGCTTGTGGCCGCGTCGCGCCTGGGAGTGCGTCAGGGCGCCAGCGTCACGTCGTCCGGCTCCGCCCGACGGCCGCCGTCCTTGGCATGCCGTCGGAGCGGTCTTCCTGCTGTCCGCGCGCGCCGGTGACGCGCCAGGGAACTGCTCCATGCGACACAGCCTTGCGGTCGTCTGCTTCGTGGTGGCGCTGCATGGGGTGGTCTGCGGCCAGCCTGCGGCGCAGGGCGAGGCGCTCTACGGCGTGGCGGTGGCGACCGGCGTGAAGGTCGAGATGGAGGACGGCACCCGCCAGGCGCTGGAGATCTACTTCCCGGCCGGGACCGACGGGCGTCCGGTGTCCGGGCGGTTCCCTGCGGTGCTCGAGCGCAGCCCGTACGGGAGCGGGCGGGGGGCGCAGCCGGGGCCCTACTTCGCCAGGCGGGGCTACGTCTTCGTGCTCGGCCACACGCGGGGCGCCCACGACTCGGAGGGGCGCTACTACCTCCACGTGCCCGATGGCAAGGACGGGGCGGCCGTGGTCGAGTGGATCGCCCGGCAGCCCTGGAGCAACGGCAAGGTCGCCACCTACGGCGGTTCCTACTCCGGCACGTCGGGGTTGGCGACGGGCCTGCAGAAGCCCCCGCACCTCAGTGCCCAGTTCATCCGGGAGGCGTCGACCGACTACCACGACGGCGGCGGCGCCTACAGCCAGGGCGTGTGGATGCACGACAAGAACCTCGGCTACACGCTGGACCGGGTGCTCGAAATCAACTGGGTCACGCGGCGTCCCGACATCCAGCGCCGCATGAGGGAGGCGCGCGAGCCCGCCAACTACGCGGCGTGGCTCGGGCTGCCGGCCTCGCGTCACCTGGAGTTGTTTCGCGATGTTCCCGAGGCGGCGGCGTGGTACCGCGACTGGCTGGCGCACCCGAGCGACGCGCCTGGGGATCCCTATTGGAAGCAGTACGGCCTCCATCCGTCGCGGTTTGGCGAGTACCCGGCGGTGCCCGTCTACTTCCTGGGCGCCTGGTACGACCTGGTGCAGCGGCCCTTCATGAAGACCTACGCGGGGCTCTCGGCGGCCAATGCCGCGCCCAAGCGCCTCATCATCGGGCCGTGGGTGCACGGGCCCGAGAGCACCGTCCGCACCTCGCATGGCGAGGTGGAGTTCGGGGCCGAGGCGGCGGTGCCGATCCTCGCCCTGGCCGAACGGTGGTTCCGGCAGTGGCTCAAGGGGGAGGACACCGGCATCCTTCGCGAACCGCCGGTCCGCCTGTTCGTCATGGGGACCGGCGATGGCCGCCGCACGCAGGACGGCAAACTGTTCCATGGCGGTTACTGGCGTGACGAGCAGGAGTATCCGCTGGCCCGCGCGCAGGCGACCCGCCTCTACCTGCACGCCGGCGGCGGTCTTCGCCGCGACCCGCCGGCGGGCAACGCTCCGCCGAGCCGCTACGCGTTCGACCCGCGCGACCCCGTGCCGACCATCTTCACGCGCCAGGGCGGCGGCTACGACCAGCGGTGCCGGCCCGAGTACTCGGGCTGCCGGGACGGGTTGCCGCTGGCGGCCCGGCCCGACGTGCTCGTCTTCCGGTCCGAGCCGCTCGAGGCGCCGCTCGAGGTGACCGGGCCGATCTCGGTGACGCTCTACGTGTCCTCCGACGCGCCGGACACGGACTTCTCCGCGAAGCTCGTCGACGAGTACCCACCGAGCCGCGACTTCCCGCGGGGGTTCGACCTGATTCTCGTGGACGCCATGCGGCGCGCGCGGTACCGCGACTCGCTGGCCGAGCCCCGGCCGCTCGAGCCCGGTCGTGTCCATGCCGTCACGATCGAGCTGCCGCCCACGGGCAACGTGTTCAAGAAGGGCCACCGCATCCGCGTGGACGTGTCCAGCAGCAACTTCCCGAAGTTCGGCGTGAACCCGAACACGGGGGAGCCGATCGAGTTCCACACCACGATGCGGATCGCGCGCAACGCCATCCACCACGACGCCGAGCACCGGTCGTTCATCGAACTGCCCATCGTCCCGTCACCTGGCGCAACGGCACCCACGGCCGCCGGGGCGGAGTCGCGCTGACCGCGGGGAAGGACACGTTCGATGCGCCTTCGTCCCCCCGTTTCCGGTCGCACCGTCGCTCGCGTCCTGTGCGTGGCCGGCGCCCTCGCGGCCTGGACGACGCCGGCGCGGGCGGCGCAGGACGCGGCGGTACGCAGCGGGGGGGGGGCGCCGGCCGACTTCGAGGTCGCGCGCCGCGCCAAGGTCTACAACGCGGTGCGTACCGACGAGCCCATCACGGTCGACGGCCTGCTCGACGAGCCCGTGTGGCAGCGCGCGGAGGCGGCCGGCGGCTTCTTCCAGACCGAGCCGCGGGCCGGCCAGCGGGCGACCGAGGCCACGGAGTTCCGCGTCGCCTACGACCAGGACACCCTCTACATCGCGGTCGTCTGCCACCAGGCCGGCCCGGTGATGAGCAGCGAGCTCGGTCGCGACTTCTCGCCGGTGGACGGTGACCAGGTCGGCGTGTTCCTCGACACCTTCGACGACGACCGCAACGGGTTCCTCTTCCAGACCAACCCCGGCGGGGCGCAGCGCGACCAGCAGGTGGCCGGTGGCGCGCGCAGTGCGGAATGGGACGGCGCCTTCACCACGGCGGCGCGGATCCAGCCACCGGGCTGGACGGCGGAGTTCGCCATTCCGTTCAAGACCTTGCGCTTCGACGACGCGGCGCCGCGCCAGCGATGGGGCCTGAACCTCTTCCGCATCATCCGGTACAAGAACGAGTACGTCATCTGGTCGCCGGCGCCCAGGCCCTTCGGCATCCTGGACGCTTTCATCGCCGGCACGCTCGAGGGCGTCGCAGGCATCCAGCAGGGCCGCAACCTCCGGGTGAAGCCCTTCGCCATCGGCACCTACCGGCCCGACCTGGCCAGCGGGGCCGGCGGCGATCTCGACGTCGGCATCGACGCCAAGTACGGCGTCACGGCGGGCCTCACGCTCGACCTCACCCTCAACACCGACTTCTCGCACGTCGAGGCCGACGTGCAGCAGGTGAACCTCACGCGGTTCAGCCTGTTCTTCCCCGAGAAGCGTGAGTTCTTCCTCGAGAACTACGGGCTCTTCAGCATCGGCGGCAGCGGGCGGGTCGGCGGGCTCGGCAATGCGGGGGTCGGCAGCAACAACGACATCGTGCCGTTCTTCAGCCGCCGCATCGGCCTGTCGGAGGACGGGCAGCCCATTCCGATTCGCGGCGGCGTCAGGCTCACGGGCCGCGTCCAGGGGTTCGACGTCGGCGTGCTCACGATGCGTACCGCGGGGCGGGACGACATCGACCCGGACACGTGGACGATCCTGCGCCTGAAGCGCAACGTGCTGCGGAACTCCGACGTGGGCGCGTTCTTCTTCAACCGCGAGGTGTCGGACAGCCCGGACTGGAACCGCGTGGCGGGCGTGGACGCGAACTTCCGCTTCCTGCGCCGCCGTCTCGCGTTCTCGGGCTTCGCCATGCGCAGCCAGGATCCGTCGGCCCGCAGCGACAACGGGTCGGCGCAGATCGAGACCACCTACGGTGACAACCGCTACGCGCTGAAGGCCACCTACCTGACGATCGCCGACGGCTTCCGCTCCGACTTCGGCTTCATCGCGCGGCCCTCGATTCGGCTCGGCAACGTGTTCGGCGGCCTGCGGTTCCGCCCGCGCCTGCCGTCGGTGCGCGAGGTGTTCCCGCAGGTCGACGTGCGCTACCTCACCGACCAGGACGGCCGGCTGGTCACGCGCGACCAGCGCGTCGGGGTGAACGTCACCTTCACCGACGGCGCCGTGCTCAGCGTGAACCGCAACCTGCACTTCGAGCGCCTCGACGAGCCGTGGACCCGGCGCGGCCTGGTGGTGCCGGCCGGCGACTACGCCTTCGACAACTGGCGGGTGTCGGGCAACACCTCGCGCGGGCGATCCGTCTTCGTGAACGGCTCGGCCGGCTCGGGCACGTTCTGGACGGGCACGCTGCGTGAGGCGGGCGCCGGCGTCGGGTACCGGCAGAGCGCGCACTTCACCGCCTCGCTCAACTGGTCGCGCAACTGGGTGCGGCTCGCGTCGGGCAGCTTCGAGACCGACCTGCTGGTCATGCGGTTCGACCTCGCGTTCTCGCCGCGGATGTTCCTGGAAACCCTCACGCAGTACAACACCGACGTCCGCCGCGCCTCGAGCAAGGTCCGCTTCCGGTTCATCCACCACCCGCTCAGCGACTTCTACGTCGTCTACGAGGAGTTCCGCGGCATTCGCGGCAACGACGCGCTGAACCGGGCGCTCAGCGTGAAGCTCACGCACTCGATGGGATTCTGACCGACGCCGATGGAACACGGACACGGACACGGCACTGAGAAGGCGCCCTCGCGCGCCACCGAGCGGATCGTTGGCGTGCTGCTGACGGCCCTGTCGGCGATGCTGGTCTACAGCGCCGCCTTCGGGCAGTTCAGCGTGATGGTGCAGCGGGGCGTCCCGCTGATGCTGACGCTCGTCTGCATCTTCCTCGTCTTCCCGCTCCGCGCCCGCGTCGAGGGGCCGCTGCTGGGCCGGCTCGCGGTGGTCACCGACGCGCTGCTCGTCGCGGGCAGCATCGCCTCGGTGGGCTACGTGGTGGCGCTGCACGACCAGATAGCCAATCGCATGGGCCTCACGACGGCCTGGGACGTGGCGGCTGCGGTGGTCGGTCTCGTGTGCCTGCTCGAGGCCACCCGCAGGACCACCGGCAACGCGCTGGTGTTCATCGCCCTGATTTTCATCGCCTACGCGTTCGTCGGCCCGTCCATGCCGGACGCCTTCTACCACGAAGGCTTCGGCGTGCAGCGCATCGCGCGGGCGTTGTGGACCAACCTCACCGGGGTGTTCGGCACCATCCTCAGCGCGATGGTGACGGTCATCTTCGTGTTCATCCTGCTGGCCGAGTTCCTGCGCCTGACGCGCGCCGGCGACTACGTGATCCAGCTCGCGCTCTCGTTCACGGGGCGCATGCGCGGTGGCCCGGCCCTGAGCGCCATCGTCTCCAGCATGCTGTTCGGGATGGTGTCTGGCAGCCCGGTGGCCAACGTCATGGGGGTGGGCACCTTCACCATCCCGCTCATGCAGCGCTACGGCTTCCCCGGCAAGGTGGCGGGTGGCATCGAGGCCGCGGCCTCGGCCGGCGGCTACCTGATGCCGCCGGTGATGGGGGCGGGGGCCTTCATCATGGCCGAGTTGACCGGCATCCCCTACCTGCGCATCGCCCTGGTGGCCCTCATCCCCTCGGTCATCTACTACGGGTCGATGTTCCTGGGCGCCTACCTCTACTCGGGCAAGCTGGGCGGGCGCGCGATGCCGGCGAGCGAGCTGCCCAAGGCCGGGCAGGTGTTCCGGCAGGGGGTCCACACCTTCCTCGTGATCCCCGTGCTGATCGGGTCGCTCGTGGCCGGGTACACGCCGGGGCGGGCGTGCGTCTTCACGATGGCGGCTCTGCTTCTGCTGTGCGCGCTGCGCCCGAGCACCCGGTTTGGACTCGCGCTCGTGCTGCAAGCCTTGCGCGATGGCGGGAAGAGCACGCTCGGCATCACCGCGGCCTGTGCCTCGATGGGCATCATCATCGGCTGCATCGACCTGACGGGCCTCGGCACCAACCTCGGCCTCACGATCGAACTGCTCGCCGGTCGCAGCCTCTTCCTGTGCCTCGTGTTGGTGACGCTCGCATCGGTGGTGATCGGCATGGGCGTGGCGCCGGTGGCGACCTACGTGATGCTCGTGATCATCCTCGGGCCCGTGCTCGGCACGCTGGGGCTCCCGGTGCTCGTGGCGCACTTCTTCATCCTCTACTACTCGACCTACGCCGTGATCACCCCGCCGGTGGCACTGGCGGCCTACGCGGGCGCGGGCATCGCGAAGTCCGACCCCTTCCAGACGGGCGTCGAGGCCTTCAAGCTGGGCCTGCCGGGCTTCCTGCTGCCGTTCGTCTTCGTCTACTACCCCGGCCTCCTGCTGCTCGGCGACGCCTGGCAGGTGATCGGCGCCACGGCCCTCGCCCTGGCCGTGATGTGGCCCCTGAACGTCGCGAACTTCGGGTACTTGTTCGGCCCGGTGCCCCCTGTGGGGCGCGCGGGCGTGATCCTCGCGGCAGGCCTGATGCTGCTGGCGGTGGTCACGCCCTATGCGCTGGCGGCGGGCGTCGTGCTGCTGGGCGCGGTTTGCTGGTCGCAGTTCACCCGGGCGCGGCGGCAGGACCCCCTCCTCGCCGCGCCGCCCGTCTAGCGGTGCCCGGGGGCCCAAGTCGAATGGTGACGAGATGACGGCGTTGAACAGGGTGGTCGCGCTCGTGGTGCTGCTGGCCATGGGGCTGGTGGTATTGCTCCGCTCCGACGACGGCCGGCCGGTCATCCGCATCGCCGGGGGGCCCGGCGGCGGGGGACTCGGGCCGCTGGCGGTCGGCATCTTCAAGGTGGTGCGCCTCAACCTGCCCGAGTTTCGCGTGGGGCCGCCGGCCGGTACGGGCGGCTCGGTGGAGACGGCGCGCATCGTCGGCCTCGGCCAGGCCGACTTCGGCTTCTCCTCCGAGATCGCCGAGGCCTACGAGGGGATCCAGAAGTGGAAGGACGAGCGGTACCCCAACCTGCGGACCGTCTTCACCTTCCCCTACGGCTACCAGCAGTTCTTCGCGCTGGCCAGTTCGGGCATCCGTTCCTTCGACGACCTGAAGGGGAAGAAGATCTGCGTCGGGCCGGCGGGCTCGGGCGGCGCCGCACGCGCCGAACTCGTGGTGCTGGCCGAGAACGGCCTGCAGGCGGGGCGCGACTACACCATCAGCTGGCTGCCGTACGAGGCCGGCTGCGACGCGCTGCGTGACGGGGCCATCGACGTGATGGCCATCTCGATGACGGCGCCGACGCCCTCGGTGATGGAACTGGCGGCCCTGAACGAGATCGTCCTGCTGCCGCTCGACGAAGACGTCGCGACGCGGCTGGTGGCGAAGGACCCCAAGCTGACGCTCGCCGAGATTCCCCCGGACATCTACGGGGCCAACCAGAAGAACACGGCCCCGGTGCTCGCCATGAGCGTCACCGTGGCGCTGGCCACGCACGCCGGTGTGCCAGACGACGTCGTCTACCAGGTCACCCGGGCGCACTGGGAGCACATCGAGACCTTCCACAAGTCGAGCGAGCTGGCGAAGCGCATCACGCTCGAGCACGCCCTGGAGGGCCTGCCGGCGCCGCTGCACCCGGGCGCCGAGCGTTACTACCGCGAGATCGGCTTGTGGCCGCGCCCGGGCAGCCCGGGCGGCCCTGCGCCGACCGACGACGCGTCGCCCGAGTGACGGAGGAGCCGAGGTGTTGCCAACCACACACGCCGACACGCTCGTCGATCAGGTCCGGAGCCTGCTGGTCCCGCAGAGCATCGCGGTGGTCGGGGCATCGTCGGACCTGTCGAAGGTGACCGGCCGGACGCTCAAGCACCTGCTCGCTCACGGGTACTCCGGCGAGATCTACCCGATCAACCCGAACTGCGAGGAGATCGCCGGCCTTCAATGCTACCCGTCCGTGCTGGCCCTGCCGCGCGCGGTCGACACCGCGTTCATCCAGGTGGCCGCCGCGGCGGTACCCGGGGTCCTGCGGGAATGCGTCGAGCACGGCGTGCGCAGCGCCATCGTGCACACCGCCGGGCTCGGCGAGGGCAGCGGCGACGGCCGCGAGCACCAGGCCCGCATCCGGGCGCTCGTGAACGACGCCGGCCTCCCGCTGCTGGGCCCCAACTGCGCGGGCGTCGCCAACGTGGCCGACGACATCATCCTGTCGCCGATCGCGTGCTACGACATGAGGCCCCTGACCAAGGGGCGCATCGGCCTCATCTCGCACAGCGGCGGCCTGACGGGCGCCTATGTCTCCCGGGCCGAGGAACGCGGCATCGGCTTCAGCTGCATCGTGTCCACGGGCAACGAACTGGTGCTCGAGGCGAGTCACTTCGTCGAGTACTTCGTGGGGGACCCGGGGACGGACGTCATCGCGCTGTTCATCGAGACCCTGCGCGACGCGCCGCGCTTCCACCGCGCCGCGAGCGCGGCCCTGGCCGCCGGCAAGCCCATCGTCGTCCTCAAGATCGGCCGCACGGAGATGGGGGCCCGCGTCGCCGCGTCGCACACTGGGGCCCTGACGGGCTCCGACGCCGTCTACGACGCGGTCTTCCAGCAGAAGGGCGTGACGCGGGTGGAGACGCTCGAGGACTTGCTCGAGGTGTCGGCCCTGTTCTGCAAGACCGGGCCGCCCGCCGGCCGGCGCGTCGGCGTCGTCACCACCACCGGCGGGAGCGCGGCGCTGGTGGTCGAGGCCGCCGCCGCGGCGGGGCTCGAGTTCCCGCTGCCGGCGCCACCCGACGACGATGCGGAGGACCTGCTGCCGGAGTTCGCCGTCCGCTCGAACCCGATCGACGTGACGATGTCTGGCGTGGGCGACGCCTTCAAGCGCGAACTCCTTCGGATGCTCGACGACGACACGTTCGACATGGTGGTGGGCGTGCTCGGCACGTCGAGCCAGTTCCACCCCGAACTCGCCGTCGAGCCCCTGGTGGCGGCGCACGAGCACGCGAAGAAGCCGCTGGTGGCGTTCTGCAGCCCGGCGGCGCCAGACGCGCTTCGCATGTTCGAGGCGCGCGGGATCCCGTCGTTCCGGACGCCCGAGGGCTGCGGGCGGGCCCTGGGCTACCTCGTCCGGCGCGGTGAGTTCCTGCGGCGCCACCGTGGCGACGGTCCCGAGTCGCCGTCCGGGTGGCGCGAGCGCGCCGAGCGCGTCCGGGCCATGGTTGGGGCCGCCGGCGCGGTGCTCGACGAGCACGAGAGCAAGCTGGTCCTCGCCGAGTACGGCATCCCGACTGTGGGCGAACGCGTCGTGCACAGCCCGGAGGAGGCGCTGGACGCCGCCGCCGCGCTCGGCTATCCGGTCGCGGTGAAGGTGCTCTCGCCGGACGTGCCGCACAAGACCGACGCGAACGCGCTGGTGCTGAACGTCGCCACGCCGGAACACCTGCGCGTGGCCTACGCGGAGGTGCTCGAGAACGTGCGGGGCTTCAGGCGGGAGGCACGGATCTCCGGTGTGCTCGTCCAGCAGATGGCCAACGGCGGCGTGGAAGTGATCCTCGGCGTCTCGCGGGATCCCCACGTCGGCCCCGTCGTGATGTTCGGCATGGGCGGCATCCTGATCGAGGTGTTCCAGGACGTCGCGTTCCGGGCACTGCCGATTGGGCGTGCGGACGCCATGGAGATGATCGCCGAGACGAAGGCCGCTCGCCTGTTGCAGGGCCACCGGGGGCGGCCCGCGGCCGACACCGCCGCTCTCGTGGAGACGCTGCTGCGGGTGTCGCAGATGGCCGCTGACCTCGGCGACGACCTGCTGGAACTGGACATCAATCCCCTCATCGTCGGCCCGGCGGGCACGGGGGTGCGGGTGGTGGACGCGCTGCTCGTGCGCAGCCGCGACTGAGCCCCGCGCGGCACGCACGGCCGCGCGCGGTGGAGCCGACATGGACTTCCGATTCACCGAGGAGCAGGAACTGTTCCGGCGGAGCGTCAGGGACCTGGCGCGGCGCCATTTCGCGGCCCGGGCCTTCACCTGGGACGACGGCGACGGCGAATACCCGTGGGAGAACGCCCGGGTGCTGGCCGAGCACGAGCTGCTCGGCATGCGCATTCCCGTCGAGGAGGGCGGTTCGGGCGCCTCGCTGATGGACTGCGTGATTGCCATCACGGAGATCACGAAGGTGTGCCCGCACACCGGCGACGTGTTCCAGGCCGGCAACTTCGGGGCGATCCAGCAGATCGCCTTCCTCGGCAGCCCGTTCCTGAAGCGTGAGGTGCTGCCGCGGTTGCTCAGGGGCGAGACGATCATCACGGCGGGCATGACCGAGCCCAACGCCGGCTCGGCGGTGACCGACCTGCGCACCACGGCGCGCTTCGACGGCGACGACGTGGTGATCAACGGCGCGAAGGTGTTCAACTCGCACGGCGATTCGGCCGGGTACTTCTGCGTGTGGTGCCGGTTCGGACAGGGCGTGGAGTCGTCGGGTGCGGTGGTGGTGCCCGCCACCGCGCCGGGCTTCACGCGAGGCCGCACCGAGCGCTACATGTCGGGCGAGCACCACACGAGCCTCTTCTTCGACGAGTGTCGCGTGCCCCGGGACTACGTGCTGCTGAGCGAGCACGGGTTCCGGCGGATGCTCCCGGTCTTCAACGTCGAGCGCCTCGGCAACGCCAGCCGATCGCTGGCCGTCGCGGAACTGGCCTTCGAACGCGCGCTCGCCTACGTGGGGGAGCGGCAGCAGTTCCAGCGTCCCATCGCCGAGTTCCAGGGCATCCAGTGGATGCTCGCCGACATGAAGATGCGGCTGGAGCAGGCCCGGTGGGTGCTCTACAAGGCGGTGGTCGAGGCCGACCGTGGGCTGCCGACCGCGCTCGACTCCGCCATCGCCAAGGCGTGTTGCAACGAGGCCGCGGAGTTCGTCTGCCGCAAGGCGATGCAGATCCACGGCGGCTACGGCATCTCGCGCGAGTATCCCTTCGCGTATCTCTACGCGCGGGCGCGCGGGTGGATGGTGGCCGGCGGCACGGTCGAGATGATGCGCAACCGGATCGCCGCGGAAGTGCTGGGGCGCCACTTCGATCAGCGGCCGCCGAAGGCCGTGGGGGCGGCTGCCGCGAAGTGACTGGGGGGAGGTGGTGGTGAGCGAGTTGCAGGACGCGGTCGTCGTGTCGGCGGTGCGCACGCCCGTCGGCAAGTACGGCGGGGCTCTCAGGGACGTCACGGCGGACCGGTTGGCGGCCCTGGTGCTGCAGGCGTGCGTCGCCCGCGCCGGGGTCGACCCCGCGCTCGTCGAGGACGTGGTCCTCGGGCAGGGGTACCAGAACGGGGAGGCCCCCAACGTGGCACGCCTGGCGGCGCTGCGTGCTGGGTTCCCCGAGTCGGCGACCGGCGTGACCCTGGACAGGCGGTGCGCGTCCGGGCTCGCGGCCGTCGCCACGGCCGCCATGGCGATCCAGGCCGGCGCCATCGACGTCGCCCTGGCCGGTGGCGTCGAGAGCATGAGCAACGCCGAGTACTACCTGCCGGGCACCGTGCGCTGGGGCCTGAAGCGCGGTGCGGCGACCCTGCAGGATCGCATCGCCGGCGCGCGCATCAACACGAACCCCCGCGAGCGCTACGGGGACATCGAGAACAACATGGTCTGGGCGGAGAACGTGGCGCGCCTGCACGGCATCACCCGGGAGGAGCAGGACGCCTGGGCGGTGCGCAGCCACCAGCGCGCCGCCGCCGCACGGGAGGCGTTCGCCGAGGAGATCGTGCCGGTCGAGATCGCCGGCCGCCGGGGCACGGTGGTCGTGTCCCACGACGAGCACGTTCGGCCCGACACCACGCTCGAGGCCCTGGCGGCCCTGCCGGCGCCACTGGGGGGCAGCTGCACGGCGGGCAACGCGTCCGGTGAGAACGATGGCGCGGCCGCCGTCCTCCTCATGTCGGCCCGGCGGGCGGCGGAACTTGGCCGGCCGCCGCTGGGTGTCCTGCGCGCCTTCGCGGTCGCGGGCGTGGACCCGCGCGTCACCGGAGACGCCGTCGTGCCCGCGGTCCAGCGTGCGCTGCGCCTCGCCGGCACGACGATCGACCAGGTGGACCTCATCGAGATCAACGAGGCCTTCGCCTCACAGGTGCTGGCCAACCTGAAGGGGCTTGGCGTGACGTCGCACGACCGCGTCAACGTCAACGGGTCCGGGATTTCGCTGGGCCATCCGATCGGCTGCACCGGGGCCCGCATCCTCGTGACGCTGCTGCACGAGATGCGCCGCCGCGGGGCGCGATGGGGCGTGGAGGCGATGTGCGCCGGCGGCGGGATGGGCTACGCCGCCGTGGTCGAGGCGCCGGCCGGCTGACGGGCGCGCCGCGAGCGACGGTCAACGCGCATGGGGATCCGCCTCGGCGGTGGCGCTGCTGCTGGCCGCGGCGCCCGCGGCCAGCGACTGGCCGATGTGGCGCGGCGCGCGTCACGACGCGGTCTCCACCGAGACCGGCCTCCCCGAGCAGTGGTCTCCCCAGGGAGAGAACCTGGCGTGGCGCGCGCCCTACGGGGCGCGATCGGCGCCGGTGGTGGCCGGCAACCGCGTCTACCTCCAGAACGCCGCGGGCCGCAGCACCAACTGGGACGAGGCCGACGACGTGCAGGAGCGCGTGATGTGCCTGGACGCCGACACCGGCGCGGTGCTCTGGCAGTACCGCTTCAGCGTGGGACTCAGCGACGTGCCGCCGCACCGTGTCGGCTGGGCCTCGCCGGCCGTCGACCCCGCCACCGGCCTGGTGTTCGCCCTCGGGTCCGCGGGGCGGCTCCTCGCCCTCACCACCGACGGGCGTCTCGCGTGGCAGCGGGCTCTGGTCGAGGAGTTCGGCGCCGTGACCACGCACGGTGGCCGCGTCGCCTCGCCCGTGGTCGACGGCGACCTCGTCGTCGTGAACGAACTGAACGCGGGATGGGGGCCGTGGGCGCGCGGCAGCAACCGCTACTTCGCCTTCGACACGCGCACGGGGCGCACCGTGTGGATCGCAGCGCCGCAGAGCCGTCACTACGACACCAACTATTCGACGCCCATCGTCGTCGAGGTGCGCGGCGTGCGGTTGCTGGTCGTCGGCGGCACCGACGGCGCCGTACACGCGCTGAAGGTGACCACGGGCGAGCCCGTGTGGAAGTTCGAGATGTCCAAGCGTGCCGTGAACACGAGCGTGGTGATGCACGGGGAACGGGCCATCGTCACCCACAGCGAAGAGAACCTCGACTCGAGTGAAATGGGGATGATCGCGGCAGTGGACGCTGGGGCGCGCGGCGCCATCGGCGCGGCGCAGGTGGCGTGGCGCACCCTGGGCTGGCAGGGCGGGTTCTCGAGCCCGGTGAGCGACGGCCGCCGGCTCTACCAGGTGGACAACGGCGCGGTGCTCGGGGCCTTCGACCTCGAGACCGGCCGGCGCTTGTGGACGCACGGGCTCGGCACCATCCAGAAGGCGCCGCTGGTGCTCGGCGATGGCAAGCTCTACACGGGCACCGAGAACGGGAAGTTCTACATCCTGCGGCCCGGCGCCGACGGGGTCGAGGTGCTCGACGAAGACCAGTTGGGCACCGCGTCGGACCCCGAGCCGGTGCTCGGGGCCGCGGCGATCAGCGGGGGGCGTGTCTATCTCGCGAGCCTGTCCGCGCTCTACGCGATCGGGCCGCGGCGCACGCCTGCCGGTCCAGCAGACGCCGTGACGGCCGCGCCCTCCGCGGCCGCAGCGCCTCCCGGTGAGACGGCGAGCCTGCAGGTGTTCCCGCTCGAGGCGCAGACGGGGCCGGGAGACGCCGTGCGGTTCTCGATCCGTGCCCACGACGCCACCGGGCGCCCGACCCGCACTGCACCGGCGGCGTGGTCGGTGGAGGGGCTCGACGGCCGTGTGGACGCTGACGGCACCCTGACGCTGTCGCCGACCTCGGGCTGGGGCGCCGGCGTGGTGAAGGCCGTGGTCGGCACGCTGACGGCCGCTGCCCAGGTGCGCGTGGTGCCGCCCTTGCCGTGGCGCGTCGACTTCGAGGACGCCCCGGGAGACGCGCCGCCGCCGGCGTGGATCAACGCAACGGGGAAGTTCGCCGTCCGCGAGCTCGACGGATCGAAGGTGCTGATGCGGCTGCCCGACCAGACGCTGACACGCCGCGCCCGGCTCTTCATGGGACCGTCCACGCTCGCCGACTACATCGTCGAGGTCGACGTGCGTGCCATCGAGCACCGGCGCCAGTTGGCCGACGTTGGCGTCTTCGGGCAGCAGTACGGGTTGGTGCTCTTCGGCAGCGCGCAGCGCCTCGAGCTGCACCCGTGGCAGACGGCGCGCGCCATGACCGTTGCCGCGCCGTTCGCGTGGCGGGCCGACACGTGGTATCGCCTCAAGCTGCGCGTCGAGAACCTGCAGGACGGCACCACGCGCGTCCAGGGCAAGGCGTGGCCGCGCGACGAGCCCGAGCCAGACACCTGGCAGGTGGAGAAGCTGGACCGGATCCCGCACCGGGCGGGCAGCCCCGGCCTGTACGCCGACGCACCCCACGGGGCGTACTTCGACAACATCACCGTGACGCCGCTTCGCCCGGGTCGCGCGCGCTGAGCGCCGTGCGAGACCTGGCTGGCCGCCTGGGAACCACCGATGTCGATCCCGTCGCCGTCCGGTCTGCCGGTTCCGGTGCGCTGCCTGCTGCTGCTGGCGGCGGTGGCGCTCGCCCCGGCGGTGACGCGGGCCGACTGGCCGATGTGGGGCGGCCAGCCGTCGCGGAACATGGTGTCGGACCAGCGGGGGCTGCCGGCGTCGTGGGACGTGACGTCGAGGCGCAACATCCGGTGGCAGGCCGATCTCGGCTCGCAGACCTACGGCAACCCCGTGGTGGCGGGCGGCGTGGTGCTGGTCGGCACCAACAACGAGCTCGTGCGCGACCCGCGCCAACCGGGTGACCGCGGCGTCCTCAAGGCCTTCCGCGAGTCGGACGGCGAGTTCCTCTGGCAGGCGACCTTCGAGAAACTCCCCGCCGGCCGGGTCAACGACTGGCCGTTCCAGGGCATCTGCTCGTCCCCGCTGGTGGAGGACGGCGTCGTCTACTTCACGAGCAACCGGGGCCAGGTGGTGGCGCTCGACCTCCAGGGGTTTCGGGACGGCGAGAACGACGGCCCTCGCCGCAACGAGACCTTCACGGGCCCGAACGACGCCGACATCCTGTGGACGTTCGACATGATGGAGGAGGTCGGTGCCTTTCCCCACAACATGTCGAACTCGTCGCCGGTGAGCCTCGGCCACCTGCTCTTCGTCAGCACCTCGAACGGCGTGGACGAGTCGCACGTCAACGTCCCGTCGCCGCGCGCGCCGAGCATCATCGCGCTCGACAAGCGCACGGGCCGGCTGGTGTGGGAGGACAACTCGGTCGGCGAGCGCATCCTGCACGGCCAGTGGTCCACCCCGGCAGTGGGCCGCATCGGCGGCGTCGACCAGGTGGTGATGGGGCAGGGTGACGGGTGGGTCCGCGGCTACGAGGCCGCCACGGGCAGGAAGCTCTGGGAGTTCGACACCAACCCGAAGGACTCGGCCTGGCCGAAGACGCGCAACGAGATCATCAGCACCCCGGTGATCGTCGGCGACGTGGTGTACATCGCCAACGGGCAGGACCCGGAACACGGCGAGGGTCCTGGTCACCTCTACGCCATCGACGGCACGAAGCGAGGTGACATCACGCAGTCGGGTCGCCTCTGGCACTACGGCCAGATCCGGCGATCCATCAGCACCGCGGCCGTGCACGACGGACTGCTCTACTACGCCGACTTCAGCGGCATCCTGCACTGCCTCGATGCCGCGACCGGCCGCGCGGTGTGGACCTACGACATGTTCGCCGCGGTGTGGGGGTCGGCCCTCGTGGCCGACGGCAAGGTCTACCTCGGCGACGAAGACGGCGACATCGTCGTGCTGGAGGCGGGGCGTACGCTGCGCGTGCTCGCCGAGATGGAGATGGGGAGCTCGGTCTACTCGACCCCGGTGCCGGCCAACGGACGCCTCTACGTCGCGAGTCGCAACCGGCTGTTCGCCATCGCGACCGCCGTGGCGGCGCCCGAAGGGGCGGGTCGGTGACGGGTCGCCGTCGGGCGCTCTGGCTGTGCCTGGCGTGTGCGGTGGCACTGCCGGCATTGGTCGCCACCCAGCCCGCCGCCGCGCGGCACGCCCCGCCGGCCGCGTGGCCTCTCCCTGCGTGGCCTCAGTTCCGGGGAAACCCGGGGCTCACTGGCGAGGTGGGGGCCGCGCTGCCGCCCGCGCCCGAGGTGAAGTGGGCCGTCGAACTCGACGACGCCGTCGAGTCGTCGCCGGTGGTTGCCGGCGGCTCGGTCTTCGTCGGGACGACGGGCGGCACGCTCGTCGCGCTCGACCTGCAGACCGGCCGGGAGCGGTGGCGGGCGCATGTCGCCGGCGGCGTGGGCGAGTCGACGCCGGCCGTGGCGCGCGGTCGGCTCCTGGTCGGCAGCCTCGCGGGCCGGGTGCACGCGTTCGATGCGACGGACGGCCGCAGCCTCTGGACCTTCGCGACGGCGGCCGAGATCAAGTCGTCGCCCGTGGTGGTCGGTGACACGGTCGTCGTCGGCTCCTACGACACGTTCGTGTACGGCCTCGCGCTGGACGATGGCCGCCAGCGGTGGAAGGTGAAGACGGGATCGTACGTGCACGGGACCCCGGCGGTGGCGGCAGGCGTCGCCTACGTCGCGGGCTGCGACGAGGTGCTGCGCGTCCTCGCCGTGGCGGACGGCCGCCAGCTCGCGACCGTGAACCTCGGGGCCTACGTCGGAGCGTCGGTGGCGCTCGCCGACGGTCGTGCCATCGTCGGGACCTTCGACAACGAAGTGCTGGCGATCGACCTCGCGTCGCGCCGCGTGTCCTGGCGGTACCGGAATCCGGAGCGGGAGTTCCCGTTCTACTCCTCGGCGGCGGTCTCCGCCGGCGTGGCGGTGGTCGGCGGGCGCGACAAGGCGATCCACGGCATCGACGTCTCGACGGGCGCCGCGCGGTGGAGGTTCTCGACGCGTGCCCGTGTCGACTCGTCACCGGCCGTCGCCGCCGGGCGCGTGTACATCGGAGCGGCGGATGGCCGCGTCCTCGTGCTCGACCTGCGCGGTGGTGACCTGCTCTGGGAGTTCGCCACCGGGGCGCCGATCGTGTCGTCGCCGGCGATTGCAGGGGGGCGCCTGGTGGTGGTGACCGACGACGGCCGAGTGTGGTGTTTCGGGTGACGCGGCGTGCCCTGTCGCGCGACTCGCGACCCGCGACCCGGGCGTGCGGTGCCGAAGGGCCTCCTCCCGCGAAAGGAGCATGAAGTGCGCGACCAGTTGCGTCGTCGTGGCCGCTGGCCTGCCGCCGCGCTCGTGGTCGTCGCGTGGCTCGCGTGCGCGTGCCCCGCCGCCGCGCAGACCGGCGCGACGATCGAGGGCCTCGTGCGCGACACCACCGACGCCAGCCTGCCGGGCGTCACCGTCACGGCCCGTCACGTGGAGACGGGGGCCGAGCGCGTGGCCGTGACGGGCGCGGACGGCGCCTTCCGGTTCCCGTCGCTGCGCGTGGGCCAGTACGAGCTGCGCGCCGAGGTCATGGGCTTCCGCTCGCTGGTCCGGCAGGACATCCGCCTGGCCGTCGGCGAAACGCAGGTGTTCGCGCTGGTGCTCGAACTCGGGCAGGTCGACGAGCGGGTGACGGTGTCGGGGCAGGCCCCCGCCGTGAACACGCGCACGACGGAGCTCAGCTACCTGGTCGACGAGGAGGCGGTTGGCCGGCTGCCGCTCAACGGGCGCAACTACACGGACCTGTCGATGCTGCAGCCCGGCGTGGCCGCCTACGCACACAGGGACGGGGGGTCGGTCGTGGCCCACGGCGTCGGGATGACCGTGAACGGGCAGGACCCGCGTTCGAACGTCTACTTGCTCGACGGCACGCTGCTCAACGACTTCACCAACGGCCCGGCGGGGAGCGCCGCCGGCACGGCGCTCGGCCTCGAGACCGTGCGCGAGTTCCGCATCGAGACCAACGCCTACGCCGCGGAGTTCGGGCGCAACTTCGGCGGCCAGCTCAACGTGATCACGAAGTCGGGCACGAACGTGCTCACGGGCAGCGCGTTCGGGTTCTATCGCGACGATGCGTTCGACGCGCGCAATTTCTTCGACACGGCCGGCAAGCCGGCGTTCTGGCGCCACCAGTTCGGAGGCGTCCTCGGCGGGCCCCTTCGCACCGATCGGCTGTTCTTCTTCGCCGGGTACGAAGGCCTCCAGGAGCGGCTCGGGCTGACGCGCACCGCCGTCGTGCCGGACGAGCAGGCGCGCCACGGGCTGCTGCCGGACCCGGCCCGGCCCGGCCAGGTGCTCGCCGTGGGGGTGGATCCTGCCGTGCGACCGTACCTCGACGCCTATCCGCTGCCGAACGGCCCCAGCCTCGGCGGGGGGCTGGCGACGCACGTGTTTCCGTTCGCGCAACGGCTGGCGCAGCACTTCGGCCAGGGGCGCCTCGACTACAACGCCTCGCCCGACCACCAGCTCTTCGCCCGGTACACGGCGGACGACGCCAGGCAGCGGCTGCCGTTCGACTACCCGCAGTTCCCGCGCCGGTTCGAGTCGCGCAACCAGTTCTTCACGGCGGAGTCGCGGCGGGTCGCCTCGGCGCGCACGTTCGCCACGGCGCGCCTCGGCTTCAGCCGCACCCGCATCGGCCAGCAGGTGGAGTCGGCCGTGTCGCTGGCGCCGTTCGTGCCGGCCCGCGCGCTGGTCGGCAACATCGACGTCGGCGGGATTCCTGGCCGGTTCGGGCCGCAGACCTCGGCGTGGGTCCGCCTGGTCCAGAACGTCTTCAGCGGGCAGTACGACGTCGTGCACTCGCGAGGGGCGCACACGCTGAAGGCCGGAGCCCTGGTCGAGCGCTACCAGATGAACATGGTCAACCCGACGTTCGCGCTCGGCGTCTACTCCTTTCCGAGCCTCCGGGCGTTCCTCGAGAACCGGCCAGCGACGTTCATCGGGCTGAGGCCGGAAGGGGCGGTCGACCGCTACTGGCGTTCGACGCTCGTCGGCGTCTACGGACAGGACGAGTGGCAGATCAGCCCGCGCCTCACCCTCAATGCGGGCCTGCGCTACGAGTTCATGACGATGCCGCGCGACATCTACGGACGCGACTCGTCGCTGGTCGAGCTGTCGGACCGCGAACCCACCACAGGCCGGCTGTTCGCCGGGCCGAGCTACACGAACGTGTCACCCAGGGCGGGCCTCGCGTGGGCGCCGTCGCTCGACGGGCGAACGTCGGTCCGCGCGGGCTACGGGCTCTACTACAACACCAACAACAACCAGAACCTCATCGTCACGGTGACCAACCCTCCCGCGACGCCGCGCGTGGTGATTGCGAACCCGACGTTCCCCCAGCCGCCGTTCGACCGGGGGGTGGGCAACTCCATCAGGCCGGTGCAGTGGGACCTGGAGACGCCGAGGCTGCACATGTGGAACGTGAGCCTGCAGCGGGACCTGGCGTGGAACACGGTCGTCACGCTGGGCTACGCGGGCTCGCGCGGCAGGCACTTGCTGCGGAGCAGCGACGTGAACACGGCGCTGCCCGACGTCCTCGCCGATGGCACGCCGTTCATCCCGGCTGGCCGGCCGCGCCAGAACACGGCCTTCTCGACGATCGAGCTCAAGAGCAGCGACGGCGATTCCTGGTACCGGGCCCTGATCCTGGACGTGCGACGCCGCTTCAGCCAGGGGCTCGCGCTGCAGTCGTCCTACACGTGGTCGCGCAGCGAGGACACCACGCAGGCCTCCACGTTCTTCTCGGACGCGACCAACGGGACGACCGCGGCGTTTCCGGAGTACGTCGCCGACTACAACAAGGGCCCCTCGGACTTCGACGCCCGGCACAACTGGGTGTTCAGCTTCTCGTGGGACCTGCCCCTGGGCGGCAACGCCACCGGGTTCGCGCGCGCCGTGCTGCAGGGATGGCAACTGTCGGGCATCGGGCAGATTCGCAGCGGCAACCCGCTCACCGTGTTCGTCACGGCGAACCGCTCCCGATCGTTGTGGCAGCCCTCGCTCGGGCCAGGCATCGGGCGCGATCGCCCCAGCTACGCGCCTGGCTACGACGCGCGCCGTGCCGTCGTGGGCCGGCCCGATCAGTGGTTCGACCCGAACGCGTTCGTGCTGCCCCCGGCCGGCACGTTCGGCAACACGGGACGCGGTGACTTCACCGGGCCCGACCTGCGGACCATCGACCTGGCCCTGACGCGCAGGGTGCCGTGGCACCGGCTGGGGGGCAGGGGAAGGCTGGAGGTCCGGCTGGAGGTGTTCAACGTGTTCAACCGGGCCAACTTCGCGCCGCCTGCCCTGACCGTGTTCTCGGGCCAGGCCGACAACGAGCCTCCGTTGCCGACCTTCGGTCGCATCCGGTCCACGGTGACCTCGGCCCGGCAGATGCAGATCGGCGTCCGGTTGGCGTTCTGACGGGCCGTGGAAGCCCCGACTCAGAATCTCAGGCCGGCACTGGCGGTCACCGTGCGCGGCGGTCCCAGCTCACCGATGAAGCCCGACGACGCCAGGCCAGGGTAGGGGAGGGCCAGCGCGGTGTAGCGCGTGTCGAGCGCGTTGCGGACCATCACGTCCGCCACGTAACGGCGACCCTCGACGGCCACGCGGACGTGGGCCAGCGTGTAGGCGTCCTGGCCGCGCGAGTTCCGCTCGTCGTAGCGAAACGAGCCGTAGTGAACGACGTCGGCGCGGGCGGAGACCGGCCACCCGCCGAGCGTCGCCGCGTAGTGCACGCCCGCACTGAAGGTCGTACCTGGTGTGTAGGGGATGCGGTTGTTGCCGACGTCGGATCCGCCAGCCCGCGTTCCCGGTGAGAACCGGGCATCGGTGTAGCCGAACGCCGTGAACAGGTCCAGACCTGGCGCCATCCTGGCCCGCAACTCGACCTCGGCTCCGCGGCTGACGGCATCCCCGACGTTGGCGAGATAGAACTGCGCGGGGACGGCCGGGTTCGGGACATCCAGCTGCATCTCGCTCCAGTCGATCCGGAAGACGGCCGCCGTGGTGGAGACACGGCCTGCGGCCCAGCGCAGCTTGGTGCCCGCCTCTACGTTCCAGCTGGACTCCTCGCCGTAGGTCTCGCGTCCCGCCGGCGCGGCGGGGTTCATGCCACCAGCCTTGTAGCCCCGGCCCACCGTGGCGTAGACGCTGCGCGAGGGTGTCGCGCGGTAGATGGCGGACACCTGCGGCGACAGGTTCGAGAAGTGCTGGGTGGCGGCCACACGCGCCCGTGGCGCGAGCGGCGGATCGAACGCGGTGTCGACCGTCCCGCGCGTGCGTTCGTGGTCGAGGCGGCCACCGGCCGCGAGGTCGAGCCGTCCCTTCACGGTCAGCGTCACCTGCCCGAACACGCCCAGGCCGGCAGCATGGATGTCCGCCCACGGGGAGCGCTGCGTCACCGCGAACGGTGCCACCACGAAGGGCGCGTAGGCGTTGAGCGCCTCCTGGCGGTACGACTGGGCGAAGGCGAACAGGCCCGACTGCCAGCGCAGGCCCGCGCGCCGGCCCGTCGCGTCCACCGGACCGCCGGCCGAGGCCAGGCGCAGCTCTTGGGTGACCTGGGATCCGCGCTCCGTGTTGTCGCGCCTCGCCAGGGGATGGGCGGTGTAGTCGAGGTCGGTGCGGTCGCGCGTGCGCCAGTCGTAGACGCCCGTGATGCTCGAGACTGTCAGGTGTTCCCCCGTCCGGCGGACGTGCAACGTCGTGCCCAGCACGTCGCGCTCGACGCGCCCCACGTAGTCGCGGGCGGCGCGGAAGGGCCGCGCCTGCAGTGCCTCAAGGTCGGCGAACGCGTAGTCGCCGTCCCTGGCGCGTTCGCCCGTGAGGATGGCCCGGGCCTCCCAGGCCCCCGCGGGCTTCCAGAGGACCTGCACCTTGCCGATGACGTCGGAGCGATCGTCGAGGCGGCGGCCAGTGGCGTCGTTGACCGCGAAGCCGTCACGGATCGTGCGGGCGAACGCGGCCGCGATGCCCAACCGGCCGGTCGCCAGCGGCCCGGAGAGCGACGCGCGGATCGCCCGCGTGCCATGGTTGCCGACGGGCACGGCCACCGAGCCCGTCCATCCCGCCAGCGACGGCCGGGCGCTGGCGACGCTGACGACGCCGCCGAGCGCGTTGCGGCCGAACAGCGCGCTCTGCGGTCCTCGGACGAACTCGACCTGGTCGACGTCCAGCAGTTCCAGGTTCGCCGGGTTGGCGTGCAGCATCGGGACGCCGTCCAGGCTCGTGACGATGCCAGCGTTGTTGGGACTGGCGCCGACGCCGCGCACGCGGGCGCTGCTCAGTTTCCTCGCCGAGGCCTCGGTGAACATCGTGTTCGGGGCCAGCAGGGCCGCCTCGCTCACGAGCCGGATGCCTGTGGCCGAGAGCGTGGGGCCGGACACGGCGGTCACGCTCACCGGGAGCTTCTGGCTGTCCTCTGGTTCCTTCTGGGCGGTCACGACGACGGGCGGCGTCACGAAGCGCAGGACCGGGTCGTCGGGCGCACGACCAGGCGGACGAGGGGGCGTTGTCTGGGCGACGGCTGGCTGCAGCAGGGCCGTCCACAGCAGGAGCGCGATGCCAGACCAGCCACCGGGCCGCCGTCCCCACCGTTGGGCCACGACCCGGTGAGCGCAGCGCTCCCTGGCGGAGGCGCGGACACACGCCTCCACCGTCGAGCTGTGCCGAGTGTCCAGCATCTCCCCAGAGAAACACAGTCGGCCCCACGACACAAGCCAGGCCGCGCCGCGGAGCGGGAACCGCCGGTTCCCGCGTCCTGGTCTCGAAGTGCTGGACGCGTCGGGGAAGTTGGTGCGCCGCGTGGGGACTGTGGCCGTGGCGACGTCGCGCCGCCCGCGATCGGGCAAAGCCCGGCCGCGAGCGCCCGTGGGAAAGTGGCGCGCCCGGAGGGATTCGAACCCCCGACCCTCGGCTTAACCTTAGAAGGCCGTTCCGATGCGCCCTCCCGAGACCACCTGATACGATCGAGGCCCGGTTTCATTGGGGTTTCGACAACCCGAGACCACTGGAGACCGCCCGAGACCGTGACGGCCTGTCACACCTGTGTCACACCGGAATGGGGGCGGGCCCGCCCTTCGTTCACGGCAAAGTCGACGCTCGTGAGCTCTCAGTTGCCGTCTTCCGCGTCAGTACTACAGCACCGGCCGGCGGCCGCGGCTGGCATGCCAGAAGGCGAGGACTTCGACGCGGTCGAGGTCCTCATCGACGCGGTAGTAGAGATCGTAGCGGACCCGTGCCAGGTGGAGGCGGCGGACACCTGCCAGGGCTGCGTCGCGAGCTGTGGCGCCCACTCCGGGTTGGGCAGCGATGAGCGACGACGCCCGTTCGAGTTCTTCCGTGATCGCGTCTGGTGCCTTCGGCCGGTTGAGGCGCCACCACTGTTCAGCGGTGAGGATCTGCGCCTTGGCGACGTCGGAGACGACGATGGCGCGTTGTCGACTCATCCGCGACGACGAAGGTTGGCGAGGAGGTCGGCCATCGGGGTCGTCTGGCCGTTCTGGCACTGCTCGATGGCGGTCAGCAAGACCCGCTTGGTCTCGGCGTCAACCTCGAACGTCTCGTCGCCGTCAGTCGCCAACACGGCCACCGTGGCGCCTTCGGGGAGTTCGCCGTCGAACTCGACGCGACCACCGACCACACGTCCCGGGGCAATCCTCATGACAGCCATTCTAGCGCCCCTTGCGCCTGGGGCGACCGGCACCCCCTGTCCTGCCCGGGACAGACGGTTGATCGCGCTCGGGCCCCAGGTCGGCGGCGTCGCAGACGGCGGCCTGGATTCCCTCCACGCTGAGCGTGGGATAGCTCTTCAGGATCAGCTCGCGCGACTCGCCATCGGCGAGATTCGCCAGGACGACGGAGACGTGAGTCTGGGTGCCACGAATGCACGGCTGGCCGTGCGCGACGGCCGGATCGACGGTGATGTGGTCTCGCCAGTCCATCGGATCCTGCTGGCAGGATACCCGGGCGCGACGTCTCCAGTCATCCAAACCTCCGGGGTGTGGTCATGATGGGCTTCGACCCCCGCGACTTCGACGATGAGCGCCCCGTCTCGCCCGGGCGCCGCAGTGAACGCAGCCGCGGCGGTGGAGACACGAGACCCACGCTCGGCCGCGGCCCCGGCAGCGCCGACCGCGAGGCTGAGCGCCCCTCGCGCGACCGCGTGGTCGACCTGCGCCATCGCGATCGCGAAGGCCGCGAGCATCACCGCGACGGCCCATCGCGAGAGGTGTTCGAGCGCCACGTGGATCTGCCCCGCGGCCCCGAGCGCGAGGTCGTGCACGACGGCCGTCGCGCGTTCACACTGCGGGGGTCCGAGGCGCGCACGCTCGCCACCGTCGGCGCGTTCCGGGTGGTGTCCAGTCGTGATCTCCTCGACGCGCGCGGCACGGCCGCGGACCCACGCACGGGTGACCTGCGGCACCTCCGCGAGCAGGGGCTGATCGAGACGGTGCGCATCCCAGGCACCCGTGACCACGCGGTCGGGTTGACGGCCGCCGGGTGCCGCCTCCTCGAGGCCAACCGCGCGCCCGGGCTCGACCGCCCCCAGGCCTTCCGCGCGGGCATCAAGCGCCCGCGCGAGCTCGAGCACGACGTCCATGTCCACCGCGCGTACGAGCACGCCGCACGCGCCATCGAGGAGCGTGGTGGGCGCGTCCGACGCGTCGTCCTCGACCACGAGCTGAAGCGCGAGTACCAGCGCGGGCGGAACGACCGCAACTGTGACCGAGACGACGACGGCCATGGTGAACGTACTGCCGCGGAGGTCAGTGCGTGGGCCCACGAGCACGACCTGCCCTACTTTGACGAGCAGGTGCACTTCCCCGACGCGCGCATCCTCGGTTCCACGGGCCGGTGTCAGTGCGGGCCCACTCGTGGTGTCGGCACGTGACCCGTCGCGGGACCCGCGACGGCGTCGGTGACGTGCTCGCCAGCGTGGAGGTCGCGCGCGTCGCTCCGGGGCTCGATGCTCCGGGAGCGCCCCGGTCGCCTCAAGGGTTCGCTCGCTGCGCTCGCCGCGTGCGCGCCCTTGACCCGCCCGGGGCGCTCCCCGCGTCTGCACTTACAGGAGCGAGGCGCGGTGAGCCCGCTGCCGGGCGGTGTCGTTTCCAGCCCCTGAATACCCGGCGCGACGTGCAGCCCAGAGCTTCGCTACTTCACGGCCGGGGCCTCCAACGCAGCGAGGTACATCCTCGATCCGCCAGGAGAGAACACCCCTACGCCAGCAAACACTCGCTGAACTTCCCCCGCGCGCGCGAGCGCGGTTACGCGACTGACGGTCTCTTCGAGGGCACGACCCAGCATCGGGGCCTCCATCTCGATGATGCGCCCGTGGCCATCATGTCTGATGGCACCGGTCGGTACCGAGTAGACGGTGGGCGGAGACGGGCCAGCGTGCTGCAGAACGAGGAAGACACATGGGAACACCCGATCGGGCGCAGGTACGTCGGGGTGCGTCACCCGAACCGACGCGACCAAGCCCACCAGCGGCACCTTGAGTTCCTCCGGCAAAGACAACCTGAACGGGACGATCGTGTTCACCCGAATCCCGGGGAACCCCGCCCGAATGACGGTCATCGAGAATGGCCCGCCGGCCTGTTCCCACCGACCACCGTTCCCCTTCACCTCGACGACAATCGCAGGCTGCTCATCGGCGTCGCCGAATGCTACCTCGGCGGAACCGCATACCACCGACGCTGCGACCAGCAGCGGAACCACCCCGGGGGCACGGCAAAGACTCACCGCTGGCACCCGGTTCATCAATGCACCCCCGCGAACATTCGTTCATTGCGCGCCGTCGATGATCCGAGTTCAATGACCCTCAGCACCCTGAGGAACTCTCCTCCTTCCCGCAACTCGACCCGCCACGTCTCCTCGAAGGGCACCCGTTCCCCCGTCGGGGTGAGGAACGTGCCTCGAAAGACGAGGTCGTCGCCATTGAGCACGGCGGCCGTTTCGGTTCTCCTGTCAGCGCCCCTGGGAACTGGCGGGCCATCTAGCGTCCATGTGACCGCGTGCGACTCTTGGCCGTCGAACGAGATCCGCACGCTCAGACGCGCATCCGTTCTGGTCACCTCCCACACTTCGCGCTGCGTTGAGTCCGTGGCGCGCCAGGTCCCACCGAAGCTGCCCGGGACCTGAGCTCGGACTGGCGCACTCAGCAGCGAGAGGACAACGCACAGCGAGACGGTTCTCTTCACGACACTGCGACACTGACGAACCAACCTTCACTTCACGCGTGCTTCTCCTCGGCGCCTGCTGGCCCCGGTTCCATCGCTCCGCTCAGAACTACAACCGAGAAGAGCGCCACGACCAGTCGAACGAAGAGGCGGCTCCGTGTCATGTCATTCCCATTTGTCAGCTGCTGATCCCTTCGACGGGAATTCCAGCAGCGTTCCGGAAAGGCCCGCCCAACCGCCAAACAAACTCAAGAAGCGTCGGTAGCAAGCACAGCCTCAAGCACCTCCTGCTCGTCGGCTTCCGAGAGAGCCCCTTCCCAGATGCGCTCGACGACACCAGATGCGTTGACTAGTACCAGCGTTGGCGTGACGCGCACCCTGAGACTATCGGGGCGTACCTTGACAACTCTATCCGGACCGAACTCGTTCTGGTCCAGAAGGGCAACAACGTCTGCGTCATCCTCGGGCGCCACAGCGACAATCGTGAGCCTGTACGCACCCTCAGCTCTTCGCTCCGCAACCTGTCGGTAGAAGGACATACTGCTGGCACAGAACCGACAGTTGCTTCTCATCACGACCAGCAACTCACGACGGTCCGATACCAGACTGAATCCGCCCACGCTGGTGAGTGAGTCGCCAGGCCTGTAGGTTGCAGAGAGTGAGGGTGGGCCCGGTCTGGCGTTAGTAAGAGCTCCGTCGCGGGTGGTCAGCGCGAACACCGCGCAGACGGCCAGGGTGACAGCCGCAATGCTGACCGCGTGGTCCAGGAGTCGTGCGAGCATCGTGCCTCGAATGAAAGCGGCAGACCCAGAGAGAGAAGCGGCGGGGCGTGCCAACGCCGCCGGTGCATACTCAGTGCGGACGCGACGAGCATTGCGCCCGCAGCCGTCGTCCGAGAATCAGCGGGTCAGCCTTCGACTCGCGCAGCCCTCCACGTCTTTTCGTTGGCAATCCCGCCCATCACCGCGCCAGCGGGACGAGCTTCACCGGCTCCCGGTGGGCGTCCTCGCCGACGGTGACCGGCGTCGCCACCGTCCAGAAGTGCGCCAGGACCGTGGGGTCGGTCCAACTCCCGGGTTCGAGCGAGGTCACGGCGATGGCGCGGTAGGTCCCCGGGGCGAGGCCGTCCACCGCGAAGGTGCCGTCGGCCGTGACACGAACGGCCGCGACGTACCGGGTGGCGGGCCACTCCCACCGCGCCCGGTCCGTCGAGAACACCACCACCGTGCCCGCGGCCACCTCCGCCTCTCGACCGGCCTCGACCACACCGCGCACGACGGCCGGCGTCGTGGTGAGCACGACCTCGACATCCGACACCCGCGCCTTCGGCTCCACGCGCACGCCGCTGTCGGTGACGTCCGCCGCGGCGTGCTCCACCCGGGCGAGGGCCACTCCGGGCGGCAACCCCGAGACGCGCAGCACGAAGTCGCCAACGATCCCGCCGATCTCGAAGCGTCCCTCGGCATCGGTCGTGGACGTCGTCGGGCCCAGGTGGAGGGCGGCGGCGTCGGCCGGGAACGCCGTGACGGTGACGCGCGCCACCGGGCGCGCCGTCCCGTCGAGCCGCACCGTGCCAGCAACGCGGCCCGTCGCGCGCAGGGCCAGGGAGATGCCCTCGATGTCCTCACCGTCCACGGCCACGGCGACCAACCCCATCTCGGCGTTGGCGACGCGCGACAGACTCACGTTCCGGCCCGTGGCGGCGATCTCCTCTACGACCGCTCGCGGGACGGCGCGCGCCCGCAGCAGGTAGCGCCCCGGGGCGACACCGGTGATCAGGAACCGTCCCTGGCCATCGGGCGTCGCGCCGCCCGCGACCTCGCCCACGGCGACCTGCGTCCGAACCAATTCCACCCAGGTCCCGTCTGGGAGCGGGCTCGAGGAGGACACGAGGGTCCCAGCGATCTGGGCCAGCCGCACGGCGCGGAACGCGACGTTGGCGCCGGCCATCTCCTGGCCCGCGCCCAGGTCGATGACCTCGGCGTCATCGAGGGTGGCGACGCCCGGGTAGAAGACCGGCGCGTAGCCGGTGGCGGAGGCGGCGGGTGTCTTCGGGCCCAGGGAGAACGTGGCCGGCACGCTCGCCGCCACCCGCACGTAGTACTGGCCCGGCGGCAGCCCGAACACGCGAAAGTGCCCGCGGTCGTCGCTGACGACCTCCTTGCCCACGGCCACCGGCCGGCGTTGACTGTTCGTGTAGCGGACGCGCAGGGCCGACACGCGCGCGTTCACGATCGGCTCCCCCTGCGGGCCCGTCACGCGCCCTTCGACGGCGCCTGCCCGCACGAGCACGATGTCCGCACGCTCGCGCGGACGCCCCGCACCCACCTGAACCCGGCGAGGCGCGTCGAACCACCGTCGTTGTCCGGCGCTCATCGTCACGAAGCCGGCGGCAGACGCCGAGACGACGTACATGCCTGGCGCCACCGCCCCGAACTCGTAGCGCCCGTCGGCATCGGTCGTGGCGGTGCCCGACGTCGACGTGCCTTGAACCAGGGTGACCTGGGCACCCGCGACCGGGCGCCCGGTGTCCGCGTCGCTCACGACCCCACCCAGCGTCGCAGGGCGATGACTGGGTGGGCTGCCCGCCGGCTGCGCATGCTCGGTGTGGTGCCCGCCCGCCTCTCCGCCGAGGCCCGAAGCCACCCAAAGTAGGCAGATGGTCGTCGCTTCCAGCAGCATGGGCGCCTCCGTCGGTTCCGACGTGCTGGATCAGGAGGGCCCGCCGCCCTCTGTGCAGAATCCACCCTCTTGGCAGGTCACTTGCCAGCTGCCACCGCTGCAGGTCGCCTGGCCTGATCCAAAGCCGCAGCACGACGTAATCTGACTGAGTACGACACTCGTGCACACCAGATATTCGCGCAACCATCCTCGTCACAGCCACAACAGGCGTTACCCGCACGCGAACTGCAACGCGAAGTCCGGCGGCGCCTGAGCCTCGTGGCTCAGTCCGATGTCGTGTTCACCGAGGAAGCTTCGTAGATCCGCTCTCCCTGAGCGTCCAACGAAGAGCACGTCGAAGGCGTCGTCCCTGAAGTGGCGACGCAAGCTGATGAGGCGCTTGTAGAAGACCACACTGTCATTGCATGCAGTGCAGCCCGAACTCACGACCGCGATGGCCGTCATCCGGCGGCCTGACACCGCGAGAGTGGCTGGGAGGGCATCGAGGTCGCCAACCGTGCCCTATCGAAGCGACTGACGGGCGTGTGCCACTCGGCACACCATCCCGCTTCGGTGACAACGCGAAGTGCCACAGCACTGCCCACGACACCACAACGCACATGAACAGAGTAGCCGCGTTGGCGAGAATCTCGAGCCACCCCTTGCTCATCGCTGGTACTCGTGGCGTATGAACCTGTTCTTGGCTTCGGGGAAGAGGAGGCCAGACGCAATTCCAGGAGTGTCGTTGAATCCCTCGAGCCGCGCAAGTGAAGATACTGATCAGTTTGCAGTCTGGTTCTTAACAGATTGCGCTGCACTGTCAGACGGGCCGCGCGTGGCGGACCAGTTGTCGGAAATCCCGAGGGCACAGACCGAACACGCGACGGAAATCGCGAGCGTACTGCGCTGGGTGATCGTACCCCACCGAATACGCGATCTGGCTAATCTGCTCCTCTCCCCGCACGAGTTCCGCGAGGGTAGATCGCAGCCGAAGTGCTGCTCGCAGAGTCGGGTACGAGAGGGCCGTGCGGCGCTGCAGGTCGAGCAAACTCGCGATGCCATGCCGACCAAGCAAGGGGGCCAGTTCTCGCCGCTGAGGCAGGCGGCCAGACCTCAGGGCGGCTTCGACGATGGCCGACACTCGATCGACGTTCACCGCCGAGGGAGACCGCGCCGCCCTCCAGACGTTCTTGTCGGGTCCGAGCAGCCGCCGCCCGTGGTGTGAGAGGGCCCTGCGAAAAGCAGTCGTGAAGGCGAAGAACTCGTCGGGCTTTGTGTCCGGATCTGAGAGGAGCACCGCGAGGCCTGCGATGGCGTCCCTCTCGAGGCACGGACGCAACATCCCTTGCGGGCCTTGGGGAACGCCGCGTGACGCCGCGGGCAGGTCGTGCACACGGCGTACCAAGGAGTAGAGCAGTGGAATCAGTTCGCCATCGGAAATCGGCTTCTCCTTGAAGTCCGCCGCCCCAAGCTTGAGCGCCGCCCTGCAGGCCGGTACGTCACCGTATCCAGTCAGCACAACCACGGGAGCCCGGACACCCGCGTCGATGAGGGCCGCGAGCGTGGCCGTGCCGCACAAGTCCGGTAGCCTCAGATCCAGCAGGATCGCGTCAAAACCCCTGCGCGTGGCCGCTCGAATGCCATCGCGCCCGGTGTGCGCGACCTCGGTCGAGATGCGTTCCTGCGCCAGCAGCAGGACGAGGGGGTCGTCACTGCGCACCTCATCGTCGATCCAGAGCAACTCCAACCCGCCGCCTGCTGCTGGCTGGCCGTACCTCTCGGACTGACATGCGGTCACAACGGGCCGACCACTGTGAGTGCGGGTGCTGCCTGGGGAACCCCAAGAGCCATGGGCATCGGCGGAGGTCATAGGGTCTCCCTCTCAGTCGCCAGAGCGCGACGTGATTGTAGCGCGCCCGCGGGCGGCGTCCGCATTGGTGCGGGCGGGGCAATCGCTGCGAGTGGGAGCCCGGGTGTCACTCGGGAGTAGGCCCGTTGGAGCCCAGCGGCAGATCGTGCGGGAGGCAGAAGTGATTTCTGGTCGGGAGAACGCCGGGCAGCAGGCAGCAGGCCGGGGCGGGCCAGCACGAGCGCCACGCGCGTGGCTCGTCCTCCGGCCGGTTGCGTGCTGTTTGATCTGACACGCATCGACCTCGCCTTGTTCGTGGACATTCCGCAAGTCCGCCGACGCATCCCTGTCGGCAGAGCGAGCGGACGCGGACTACCCCCGAAACCTCGCATGAGAAACAGGCCATCTCTCGCCGCGGAGGACCCCTGCCCGGGTGCTGCAAGGCCGGTCGGACCCCCTCGTGGCTCCGGCCCGCACACCAACCAAGCTGGCCACGGAGAACGTCGCCGACCTGCTCGACGCCTACTTCGATCGGTACCTGAAGCCGGCCGGCATCCGGAGCCTCGACTCGGCCGCCGGGCGAATCAAGGCGCTCAAGCAGTACTTCGGCGACCTGCCCATCCGGTCCCTGGAAGACCCCGACGTGGTCAACGGGTTCAAGACCCGATCGGTGTACGCGCGACGCGTCCAGATCGCGACGCTCCACAAGGCGCTCGCGATCCTGCGGGCAGCCATTCGATGGGGGCAGGCGCAGACGCCCCCGCTGATCGACAAGTCGCCGTTCCACCGGTTCGGCGTTCGCCTGAACATCAAGGCCGAGACCATGCGCGACCGGCGCCTGTCGCGAGGCGAGGAGAAGCGCCTGCTGGACGCCGCCCTCGCGATGAACACCTGGCAGCACGGCTACGTGGGGCCATTGATGCACGACCGGATCATCGGCGCCCTGGAGCTGTGCTGCCGCCTGGGCGAGATGCTGCTCATCCAGAACAAGCGCGTCGATTGGGACACCCAGACCATTGGCATCCCCGGCCACACGACGAAGGACCGCGAGAATCGGCGCATCCCGTTCGACCCGAACGGGCGGGTGGCCGCGATCCTGAAGCGCCGGGGCGCCCTCGGGCCCGACGCGTTCGTGTTCGGCACCGAGGACGGCGGGCAGGTGCGGAGCTTCAAGACCGCCTGGGAGTCGCTGCTGCTCCTGGCGAACGGGCACGACTGCAAGCGCGCGAAGCCCGGCGCGCGCGTCGATCGGGTGAAGCTCCGCCAGATCGACCTGCACTTCCACGATCTTCGGCATGAGGGGGCATGCCGATTGCTCGCCGACGGCGTCGACATCCGCATCATCCAGTTGATGCTCGGCCACGCGAGCGTCCAGCAGACGCAACGCTACCTCAACGTCACCGACGAAGAGCTCCGCAAGGGGCTGGAGATCAGCTGGCAGCGACGGACGCTCCGGGCCGTCGCAGGAGGCGCCAATGCGTGACGATCTGTCACACCTGTGTCACACGGGGCTTGGGAAAGTGGCGCGCCCGGAGGGATTCGAACCCCCGACCCTCGGCTTAGAAGGCCGATGCTCTATCCACCTGAGCTACGGGCGCGCGCCGCTGGCGCGACCAGTGTAACAGCCACGGCGGACGTGTCCCGGCCCCCGGGGGCCGCCGGCGCCCCGATCCCCCCACCCGGGGCGCTCGCCCGTCTCGCCTCCAGTCTGGCCTTGACCGCAGTCGGATCCCGGCGTAGGGTGTGTGCCGTTACGTCGTGAGCGCTCGGCCGTTGGTCCGTGACGTCCCCCTCCGCGGCCGAGGACAGGTGCTTCGCCGGTGGCTGGCCCGGGACGCGCGCGCCACGCGCGACGTCCCGCCGTTGGACCTCTAGACTCTTCGCATTTCGCGGTTCGCGCACGTCCGTCCGTCGTTCTTCGCGGCCTGCACGGACGTGTGCCGGGAGCGAGCCTGCATCCAGGCTCGGAGGAGGGGGGACATGCAGAGCTGGTCGAGAACGGTCTTGCTGACGTGCGCGCTGCTGGCCGCTGGAGCGGCGGGCGCGCCGGCGGCATTCGCGCAGGGCGGCGCGACGTCCACCATCGCCGGGACGGTGGTCGACACCACGGGCGCCAGGGTGCCCGGCGCCGACGTCGAGGCGAAGAACGTCGCCACGGGCACGGTGCTCGCGGCCGTGAGCGGCCCGGACGGCGGCTTCGTCATCCCCGCGGTGCCGCCGGGCACCTACGACATCACGGTCACGCTCGTCGGCTTCAAGACCGTCGTCCTGAAGGGCGTCGTCGCCAGCGTCGCCCAGACGGCCAGCGTGAAGGCCACGCTGGAACTCGGCGCGCTCGAGGAGACCGTCCAGGTGACCGGCGCCTCCGAGATCGTCCAGACACAGACCACCGCCGTCGCCGCGACGCTGTCCCAGAGCCAGATCGCCACGCTCCCCGTGGTCGGCCGCGGCGCGTTCGACCTGGTGGGCTTCATGCCTGGCGTCCAGACGACGACGGGGAGCCTGCGCGACGGGACGATCAACGGCCTGCCGCAGAGTTCCGTGAACATCACGCTCGACGGCATGAACATCCAGGACAACTACGCCAAGTCGTGGGACGGCATGTTCACGCGCGTGAGCCCGCGCCTCGACGCGGTGGAGGAAGTGACGGTGTCGACGGCCGCGTCTGGCGCGGACATGGGCAGCCAGGGCGCGGCGCAGGTGCGCTTCGTCACCCGGTCCGGCACCAACCAGTTCAGGGGCAGCGGCTACTTCTACTGGCGCCGCGGCTGGATGAACTCCAACACCTGGTTCAACCTGAACCGCAACGTGGACCCGGTCACCGGCAAGCCGAACCCGACCCCGTTCATCTTCCAGAACCAGCCCGGCGGCCGGCTCGGCGGCCCGATTCTCAGGAACCGCGCCTTCTTCTTCGTCAACTACGAGCGGTTGAGCTCGCCGGGCAGCCGCACCGACACGCGCACCATCATGAGCCCGAACGCCGAGCGCGGGCTGTTCGAGTACGGCGGACGGACGGTGGACCTGCTGGCGCTCGCGGCCGCCAACGGGCAGGTCGCCCGCATCGATCCCCTCATCGCGAAGACGCTCGCGGCCATACGCGCCTCCACCCCGCAGGGCACGGTGACGACGAGCCTCGACCCGCTGGTGCAGTCCTTCGCGTGGTCGCAGGACACCGAGAGCACCACGAAGTACCCGACGGTGCGGCTCGACTACAACATCACCGGCCGCCACACGCTCAGCGCCTCGGGCACCTACAACCACCTCGTGTCCGACCCCGACACCGGCAACTCGATGCAGCCAATCTTCCCGGGCTTCCCCGTGCGCGGGCTGCAGGACTCCGAACGCTATTCGACCCAGGTCGCGCTGCGGTCGACGCTGACCTCGTCGATGATCAACGAGTTCCGCATCGGGGCGACGGGCGGGGCCACGCTGTTCTACCCGAACCTCGCGGCCGACATGTTCGCCGACTACAACGGCTACGCCATCGACTGGGACGTGTTCAAGAGCATCAGCAACACGTTCCCCGGCTCGACGCCCAGTTCGCGTGAGGGCTCCACCCGCGTGATCGAGAACGTCCTCAACTGGATCAAGGGCCGCCACAGCGTGAGCATCGGCGGGTCGGTGACGCGCGGTGACGTGTGGCAGAAGAACCAGCGCATCGTGCCGACGATGGAGCTCGGCATGGCGACGGGCGACCCGGCCGACGCCATGTTCAACACCACGAACTTCCCCGGCGCCAGCGCCACCGACCTCACCAACGCCCGCAACCTCTACGCCGTGCTCACGGGCCGCGTCACGCAGATGTTCTACGACGCGCGCGTGGGCACCGACGGCGAGGCCTACAACATCCTCGGCCAGAGCCTGCAGGAGGGCCGGATGTGGCAGATGGGCTTCTTCGTGCAGGACGGCTGGCGCCTGCGGCCGAACCTCACGCTGAACGCCGGCCTGCGCTACGAGATCCAGCTGCCGTTCTACGCGCTGAACAACAGCTACTCGGTGGCGACCATGGAGGACATCTTCGGGCCCACGGGGCTGGGCAGCGACCTGTCGGTCGGGTCCACCGTCAACGGCCTCGGCAACCTCTTCAGGCCCGGGACGCTGCAGGGCTCGCCGACGCTGTACGAGATGCTCACGAAGGACACCAACGCCTACAACACCGACACGAACAACTTCGCGCCCAGCGTCGGCGCGGCGTGGACGGTCGGGGCCGAGCGGGGCTGGCTGCGCCGCCTCCTCGGCACGCCCGGTGACAGCGTGATTCGCGGCGGCTTCAACATCGCGTTCCAGCGGGGCGGCATGAGCGACATGACGGAGACCTACGGGGACAACCCGGGGATCCTGATCAGCGCGAACCGCAGCCAGGCCAACGGCAACCTCGGCCCGCTCCCGGTGCTGCTGACGGGCGGCGACCTCGGCCCGCCCGACATCCCGCTCGAGCGCGTCTACCCGATGCCGGTGCCCTCCCGCTCGTCCAACGTGCGCGTGTTCGACCCCGACCTGAGGCTGCCCTACGCCATGTCGGGCACCATCGGCCTCCAGCGGGCCCTCGGGCGCAACATGTCCATCGAGGCGCGCTACGTCCACACGACGAGCCGCGACAACTGGACGCTGCGCAACACGTCCGGGGCCTTGAACTACAACGAGCTGAACATCGTCGAGAACGGGTTCGTCAACGAGTTCCGCGTCGCGCAGGCCAACCTGCTGGCGAACATCGCCGCCGGCCGGGGCAGCACCTTCGCCTACACCGGCGTCCCCGGCACCAGCCCGCTCCCGATCTACCTGGCGAACCTGAACGGCTCGACCGACGTGAGCAACCCGTCGGCCTACAGCGGGACGAACTGGACCAACACCACCCTGGTGAACGCCCTCTTCCCGCTGAACCCGAACCCCTTCGCGGCGGCCAACAACATCGCGGGCAACCTCACCTTCTTCAACAACATGGTGCGGGCTGGGCTGCCGGTGAACTTCTGGCGCGTGAACCCGTACGTGAACAACGCCACCGTGGTGACCAACGGCGGCGACACGCGCTACAACGCCCTGCAGTTGATCCTGAACCGCCGCTACGTGAACGGCCTGCAGGTGCAGGCCAACTACACGTTCGGCAAGGGCTACCAGGACGACTTCTACTCGTTCCGCGTCCCGTACCAGGAGCGTGAACAGACCTACTCGAACGGCTCGGCCAGCCTCGGCGCCGTCCGCCACGCCTTCGCGCTGAACTGGCTCTACGACCTGCCGTTCGGCCAGGGCCGGCGCTTCGCCTCGGGCGCGGGCGGCCTGCTCAATCGCCTGATCGGCGACTGGAGCGTCATGGGCACCGTCCGATGGCAGAGCGGCCGCATGATCGACTACGGCAACGTGCGCCTCGTGGGCATGACGCTCGACGAACTGCGTGACATGCACAAGCTGCGCAAGTCGCCGAACCCGAACAACTCCTTCGCGACGCAGGTCTGGATGCTGCCCGATGACGTCATCGAGAACACCATCCGGGCCTTCAGCGTCTCGGCCACCGGCTACACGGCGGGCGCGCCCTCCGGGAAGTACTTCGCGCCGGCCAACGGGCCCGACTGCCTGGAGACGTCCATCGGCACCTTCAACAACAGCACGAGCCCCCAGAACTCCTACGGCGCCTGCGGGATGGGCAGCATCGTCGTCACCGGACCCCAGGTCTTCAGGACCGACATCACGATCGGCAAGCGCTTCAAGACCGTCGGCCCGGTGCAGGGCGAGTTCCAGTTGATGATCTTCAACGTGTTCAACAACACGAACTTCAACCCGGTCGGCGGAACCTTCGCCCCGTCCTACGTCGGCAGCGTGAAGGACAGCTTCCAGGTGACGACGGCCACCGACCAGCAGCGCCAGATGCAGATGGCCGTGCGCCTCAGCTTCTGAGACCGGCGCCGGGGGCGGTGCCCCCCCCGCCCCCCGTACCCCCGCGGTCCCCCCCCCCCCGCCCGCGCGCGCGGCCCCGCCCCCGCGCCACGGCGCCCCCCGCCCGCCCGGCCACGGTCGAGGTAGAATGGCCCCGACCGAGTCAGCCGTCGCCGCGTCCCCCACGCGGCCAGTCGAGCGCGCACGCCCCCGCGCCAAGCGTCCGCCGTCGCCCCCGGAGGACCCCGGCCATGATCGTCGGGCTGGGCGTGGACCTCTTCGACGTCACCCGCATGCGGGCGGAGCTGTCCCGCCACGGCGCCGACCTCGGGCACCTCTTCACCCCTGCCGAGATCGCCGAGTGCCGCGGCCTGCGCCGTCCCGGCCCCGAACTGGCGGCGCGTTTCGCGGCCAAGGAGGCCGTGGTCAAGGCCCTCGGTGACCAGGGCCACGACGGGCCCTGCTGGCCCGAGATCGAGGTCCACGCGAGCGTGCGCGGCCACCGCGCCGTGACGCTGCGCGGCCGCTTCGGCGTCCGCGCCCGCGCGCTGGGCGTCACCCGCATCCACCTCTCCACCGCACACGCGAACGGCGTGGCCGTCGCCAGCGCCGTCCTGGAGGCGATCCCATGAGCACGCCCACGGCCGTGGCGTCCACCTACGAGCAGCGCCTCGCGGGCTTCGACTGGGCGATCGGGGAGCGCGACCTCGGGTATCGCCCCGGGGGGCCGATCAACATCGGCTGGCACTGCACCGACCGGATCTGCCAGACGGGCCGCGCCGCCAAGACGGCCCTCGTCTGGGAAGACGCCGCCGGCGCCGAGCGCCGCTACACGTTCGACGACCTCCGCCGGCTCTCGAACGCCTTCGCCGCGTTCCTGCAGCAGCTGTGCGAGCCGGGCGAGCGCGTCTGCCTGTTCATGGACCGGGTGCCGGAGCTCTACGTGGGCGTGCTGGCCATCCTGAAGATGGGCGCCGTGGCGCAGCCGCTGTTCTCGGCCTTCGGCGAGGAGTCGCTGTGGACGCGCCTCGACGATGCCGCGACCGCCGTCGTGATCACGCAGCGCAAGCACCTGGGCAAGGTCCGCCGCGTCCGCGACCGCCTCCCGGCCCTCCGCCACACGGTCGTCGTCGACGCCGCGACGGGGCTGCAGGACGGCGAAGTGCCGTTCGCGCTCGACGCGGCGCCGCGCGTGGAACGGTTCGACGTCCATCCCACGGGGCCCGAGACCCCCTCGGTGCTGCACTACACGTCGGGCACGACGGGGCGGCCCAAGGGCGCGCAGCACGTGCACTACTCGCTGATCGGGCAGTACCTGACGGCGAAGTGGGTGCTCGACCTGCGTGACGAGGACGTCTACTGGTGCAACGCCGACCCGGGCTGGGTGACCGGCACCTCCTACGGGATCATCGGCCCGTGGGCCTGCGGCGCGACGCAGGTGGTGCTCGACGCCGGCTTCAACGCCCAGCGGTGGTACCAGTTCCTCGCGCGCCGGCGGGTGACGGTATGGTACTCGGCGCCCACCGCCATCCGGCTGCTCATGCGCGAGGGCCCCGACCCGCCGCGCCAGTGCGACCTGTCGTCGCTGCGGCACCTGTGCAGCGTCGGCGAGCCGCTGAACCCCGAGGCCGTGACGTGGTCGGCCGCCGTCTTCGGCCGCCCGTTCCACGACACCTACTGGCAGACGGAGACCGGCTGCATCGTCATCACCAACTTCCCGGGCATGCGCATCAAGCCCGGGTCGATGGGGAAGCCCTTCCCGGGCATCACGGCGGCGCTGCTGGACCCGCGCACCCTCGAGCCGATGCGCGACACGGGCCGCGTGGGGCTCATCGCCCTGCGCCCGGGCTGGCCGTCGATGATGCGCGCTTACTGGCGCAACCCCGAAGGCTACGCCGCGAAGTTCCGCAACGGCTGGTACGTCGCCGGCGACCGCGCCACGGTCGACGCCGACGGCTACTTCTGGTTCGTCGGGCGCGACGACGACGTGATCAACACCGCCGGGCACCTGGTGGGCCCCTTCGAGATCGAGTCGGCGCTGCTCGAGCACCCGGCGGTGGCCGAGTCGGCGGCGGTGGCCAAGCCCGATCCCGTGAACATGGAGGTGGTGAAGGCGTTCGTGACGCTCAAGCGCGGGTTCGCGCCCGGCGACGAGCTGGAGCTGGACATCATGAACACCGTGCGGCGCCGGCTCTCGCCGCTCGCCATGCCGCAGGAGATCGAGTTCGTGGCGTCGCTGCCGCGGACGCGCAGCGGGAAGATCGTCCGCCGCGTGCTGCGCGCGAGGGAGTTCGGCGAGGAGGTGGGCGATCTCTCCACGCTGATGGAGGAGGAGGGGGATCCGATGGACGATCTCGAGCGCGTGATCCGGGACTACGTGGTGAAGGAGTACCTCGAGGAGGGCGACGACCGGGAGATCGCCGACGCCACTCCGCTCATCAGCGGCGGCATCGTCGACTCCTTCTCGATGGTGTCGCTCAAGCGCTTCCTTGAGAAGAAGTACGGCGTGCAGATCCCCGACGCGGAGGCGACGCCCGACGCGTTCGACACGGTGCGGAGCATTGCCGGCGTGGTGCGGCGCGTCCGCGCGCGCGCGGCCACGGCCTGAGGCCGCGAGGAGGGCGCCATGGTCACCGACGTGACGGTCGAAGCCGGGCACCTGGCCGCCGTGCGCGGCCACTTCCGGGACGCGCTCGACGGCTACCGGCAGGCGGGCGTGCTGCGCGAGGAGCGGTACATCCACAGCCCGCAGGCCGCCGTGATCGACGTGGAGTTCCCGGCGGGGGCCCCGGTGACGCGGGTCATCAACTTCTGCGCCAACAACTACCTGGGCCTGTCCAGCCATCCGGAGGTGATCGCGGCGGCGCACGCCGGCCTCGACGCGCGGGGCTACGGCATGTCGTCGGTGCGCTTCATCTGCGGCACGCAGGACGCGCACCGCGAGCTGGAGCGGCGCCTGACGGACTTCCTCGGCACGGAGGCCACGCTGCTGTTCCCGTCCTGCATGGACGCCAACGCGGGCGTCTTCGAGGCGCTCTTCGACGAACCCGACGTGCTGATCGCCGACCGGCTGGTGCACGCGTCGATCGTCGACGGCATGCGGCTGTGCAAGGCGATGCAGGACACCTACAAGCACTCGGACATGGGCCACCTGGAGGAGAAGCTCGTCGAGCACCAGGACCGCCGCTTCCGCGTCATCGTCACCGACGGCGTGTTCTCGATGGACGGCGACTCGGCGAAGCTCGACGAGATCGTCGCCCTCGCCGGACGCCACCGCGCGCTCGTGTTCGTGGACGACTCGCACGCGACGGGCTTCATGGGACCCACGGGCCGGGGCACGCACGAGCACAAGGGCGTGTTCGGGAGCGTCGACCTGATCACCACCACGCTCGGCAAGGCGCTCGGCGGCGCCTCCGGCGGCTGCGTCAGCGGCCGGGCCGAGCTGGTGGCGATGTGCCGGCAGCGCGCCAGGCCGTACCTGTTCTCGAACACCGTGCCGCCGGTCATCGTGGCGGGCGCGCTGCAGGTGATCGACATCATCGAGCGCTCCGCGGACCAGCGCGAGCGCCTCGCCCGCAACACGGCGTACTGGCGCCAGCTGCTCGTCGACGCGGGGTTCGACGTCAAGCCGGGCGACAGCCCGATCGTGCCGGTGATGCTCTACAACGCGAAGCTCGCCCAGGACGTGGCGCGCGACCTGTTCGCCGAGGGCGTCTACGTCGTGGGCTTCTTCTTCCCGGTGGTGCCGAAGGGGCAGGCGCGGATTCGCACGCAGGTGTCGGCCGCGCACGAGCTGGTGCAGCTCGAGCGGGCCGCCGAGGCGTTCGAGACGGTGGGCCGCCGCTACGACCTGCTGGGCAAGGGGCGGGCGGCGATCGTGGAACGCTACGGGGCGTGAGGCCCCGCATCCCGCGGAGGAGTCACCATGGCCGCCAGACGTGTCATCGAGGTGCAGTTGCCGCCGGGGGCCGAGCCGACGGCGGAGGAACTCGACCTGTTCCGCGGCATCTTCGACGCCATCGTGACGCTGCGCCTCAGGCTGGGCGAGCCCGGCGAGCACGCCGAGCGGGTGTTGATGGCGGAGGGCTGGCAGGTCCGCACCACGCTCGCGTGGTCGGCCGAGGCGACGCGCGCCGGCGAGCGCGAGCAGACGAGCGGCGCGACGAGGGCCGAGGCCCTGAAGCACCTGCTGCAGCTCGTTCGGGCCGACCAGGTGGTGAGCGCGCCGTGAGGCGCGCGGGCGGGCCCCGCCGCGGGGGGATCAGTCTCGCGAGCCGCCCCCCGCCAGCCACCCCGCCACCAGGTCGGCCACCGCCTCCGGGTACCGCGCCCACTTGAAGTGGTCGAGCGCCTGCGGGTCGCACCGTTCGCGGTCCAGGTGCACGCGGGCCACCGGCGCGCGACCCAGCTTGCCCGCGAGGTGACCAACGGCCGCGGGCGGCGCCATGCGATCGCCGGCCACCGACACCGACAGCACCGGGCAGCGCACGGCGGCGAACGCGGCCTCGGCGTCGAGCCCGCGGGCCGAGAGGGTACCCGTCCGCGCGAGCGTCGACCACTCGCGCATCAGGCGCGCCGCCTCGCGGCCGCCGAAGCCGAGGTGCTCGCCGGGGAAGTGCCCGACGAGGGGGCCCGCCCAGCGGGCGGCCTGTGCGAGCGCGAACACGCCCGCCCCCCACCAGCCGGCGAAGCACCGCCAGTAGGGCGTGCCCGCCGCGACCAGCGCCAGGGCCTGCACGCACCCCGGCGCGACGCCGGCGAGCAGCGCCCCGACGTGCCCGCCGAGGCTGTGGCCCAGCACCGCCACCGGCGCGCCGGCGCGCCGCGCGAGCGTGTCCGCCAGGGTGCGCGCGTCGACCACGAGTTCCGCGTAGCCGAAGTCCACGCCGCGCCCGGGGCGCACGCTGCTCGACCCGTTCCCGCGCTGGTCGGCGAGCAGCACCGCGAGACCCCGCTGCGCCAGCGCCGCCGCCAGCGGCTCGTAGTAGCGCGCCGGCACGCCGAGCGCCGGCAGGCACAGCACGGCGTGGGCGGGCGAGGGCGCCTCGTACAGCGACGCCGTCACGCGGGCCCCGCCCTCCAGCACGATGTCGAGCGGCTGCGGTGGTCCGGGCTGGCGCATGCCGTCAGTCTACCCGCGGACGTGGCGCCGGCGCGGGCTCATGCGCGGTCCGGGCGTGCCGATATTGGTTCTGCAGGAGAACCATTCATGCCCACCGCCACCCGTCGCCTCGCGCTCGCCGTCCTCGTGCTCCTCGCCTCCGTCGCCGCCCACGCCGGCAAGCAGGACTTCGTGCTGGTGAACCGCACCGGGCTGATCATCGCCGAGCTCTACGTCTCGGCCTCGGACACCAACGACTGGGAGGAGGACGTGCTGGGCCGCGACGTGCTCGCGCATGGCGAGTCGGTGACGATCACCTTCGACACGCGCGCGCAGCAGTGCCTCTACGACATCAAGACGGTGGACGAGGACGGCGACGAGTCGATGTGGACCGAGATCGACCTGTGCCGCGCCACGCGCGTCACCCTCAAGCCGAAGGCCGTGGCCGAGATCGCCGACTGAGGGCCGGCTCCGGCGGCGTGCACGGCCCCTGCCCGTTGCGCTAGAGTCGGCGGATGCGCTTGCCCGCCCGCCGACCCGCCCTCCTGCCCCTGCTGGCCTGCGCGTGCCTCGGACTCGCCGGGCTCGCGCGCGCCCAGGATCCTCCGCGCCGGGTCTTCGTCACGGTCATGGACGAGACCGGGGTGCCGATTCGCGGCCTCGGCGCCGCCGACTTCGCGGTGCGCGAGGGCGGACGCGACCGGCAGGTGCTGAAGGTGGCCCCCGCGACCGAGCGCATGGACGTGGCCCTGCTGCTCGACACGAGCAACGCCCTGGGGGCGGGGCTGCCCGCGCTGAAGGCCGCGGCCACCGCGTTCATCGACACGCTGCCGCCCGAGCACCGCATCGGCCTCTACACCTTCGGCGACCGCGCCTCGCGCATCGTCGACTTCACCGAGAACCGGCGTGAACTCTACGAGGCGGTGCAGCGGTTGTACCGCGCGGAGACGCTGCCGCGGCTGATCGACGCCGTCGAGCTCGCCACGCGGGAGCTCCGCGCGCGGGAAGCCGCGCGGCCGGTGGTGGTGGCGCTGACGGGCACCGGGTCCGACGTGAGCGGCCGCTCCGCCGGGTCGGTGATCCGGCAGGTGGCGGACGCCGGCGTGGCGCTGCACCTCGTGGCCGCGCGCGCGACGACCGCCTACGGCTCCGCGCGCGCGCCGTCGGCCATCCCCGACCGCTCACGCGCGCTCTCGCAACTCGGCAGCGCCGGCGAAGGCGACCGCGAGCTCACCCAGTTGGTGCAGCAGGGGCCGGAAGTCACCGGGGGGAGCCTCGAGCGCGTGGCGTCGTTCGAGGGGGCCGCGGGCGCCATGGCCCGCGTCATCTCGCGCCTGGTGACCTCCTACGACCTCGAGTACGCGGGTGGCGGCGGCCGGCCCCGCAACCTGCAGCTCGGCGTGATGTACGAGGGCGTCGTGGTCCGCGCGACGGTGGCGCCCCGGGGGAAGTGAGGCCCGACCGTCGGGCGCCGGCTACAGCCGCGCGCCCAGCCGGTCGCAGATCGTCGTGAGCACCTTGACGCGGGCGTAGTTCTTGTCGTTCGCCTCCACGAGCGTCCACGGCGCCAGCCGCGTGCTCGTACGCTCGATCATCTCGTTCACCGCACGCTCGTACTGGGGCCACTTGTCGCGATTGCGCCAGTCCTCCTGCGTGATCTTCCAGCGCTTCCACGACACGCGTTCCCGCGCGCGGAAGCGCTTCAGCTGCTCTTCCGGCGTCACGTGGAGCCAGAACTTCACGACGAGCAGGCCGTGCTCCGCCAACTGATCCTCGAACTGGTTGATCTCGGCGTAGGCGCGCATCCACTCGCGCTCGGTGGCGAAGCCCTCGATGCGTTCCACCAGCACGCGCCCGTACCAGCTGCGGTCGAAGATCGTCACGCGGCCGGCGCGGGACAGGTGCCGCCAGAAGCGCCACAGGTAATGGTGGGCGCGCTCCTCGTCCGTCGGGGCCGCGATCGGGATCACCTGGTAGTTGCGCGCGTCGAGCGCCGCCGTCACGCGGCGGATCGCGCCGCCCTTGCCCGCCGCGTCCCACCCCTCGAACACCAGCACCGTGGAGAGGCCCGCCGCGGCCGCCCGCTGCTGCAGGCGGTTGAGGCGGCCCTGGAGCCGCTCCACCTGCACGGCCGCCTCGGCCTTCGGCACCTTCAGCGTCATGTCGAGGTGGCCGAGGATGGTGTCGGGCGACGAGGTGAGCTGCGCGCGCCGCACCGCGACGGTCGTCGAGACGGTGGTGGCGGGCGTCGGCGTCGCCGACAGCCGCTGGCGGATCGCGTCGCGGATCGCGGTCCCCACCGTCAGGCTGCGGTAGTTGTGGTCGCCGCCCTCGACGATCACCCACGGCGCGTCGGCGCGCGAGGTGTGGCGGATCGCGCGCTCGGCGGCGTCGATGAACCGGTCGTACATCCGCCAGTGCTTCCACTCGAGCTTGGTGACCCGCCAGCGCGTGAGCGGATCAGCCTGCAGCTTGCGGAGGCGGCGCTCCTGGCCCTGCCGGTCCAGGTGCATCCAGAACTTCAGGATGAGCGCCCCGTCGTCCGCCAGGGTGCGCTCGAACTCGACGATGCGGTTGAGGCGGTCCTCGAAGGCGGCGACCCCGATGCGCCGGTAGACCCGATCGAGCACTGGCATCGAGTACCAACTGCTCAGGTAGAAGCCGGTGCGGCCGCGCGACGGCAGGTTCAGCCAGTAGCGCCAGTACTCAGGCCGCTCCCGTTCCTCGTCGGAGGGCGCCGCGAACGCGCGCGTCACCAGCCAGCGCGGGTCGAGCCACGCGTTCAGCAGGTTCACCGTCTCGCCCTTGCCCGCGCCGTCCACCCCGGCGAACAGCACGATCACCGGGAACGAGGCGGTGCGCAGCCGTTGCTGGACCTCGAGCAACTGCGCCCGCAGCCGCGGCTCCCGTCGCTTGTAGTCCTCGCGGGAGGTCTTGCGTCCCAGCTCAGCCGCCTCGAACATGCCGTGCCCCCGGTGTGCTGGCGCATTGTAACGGCGACCGCGGCGCGACGCCGCCGATTCAAGCCGGCTGCCCGACGGGTCGATACCACCAGGGAGCGGATCTGCCTCGTGCCCTCGATGTCTGCCCGGCTTCCCGTTCGCCCCGCGCTCCACGTCGTCGGCCGCGAAGGGCCGGACGAGAACCTGCTGCCCGTGGATCGTCCGGTCGAGCTGGCGCCGGCCCCCGAGGCGCTCACCCTGACGCTGTCCGACCTGCCCGTCGCCGCCGCGCTGTGCGACGCCGAGGGCGTGGTCGTGGCGGGCAACACCCGCCTGCGCTCGGGCCTGCCCGACTGGATGCACGCTCGCGTGACGGGCACCGTGCCGCTGTTCGCGCCCGGCCGCCTCGACGCGGCGCAGCGCTCGGCCATCGCGCACGGCGGGACCGTGTCGCTCGATCTCGGCGCCCCGCGCGAGCGGGCGCCGGAGGCGCCACAGGTGCGCCTGCGGATCACGCGGGCGCCGGTGCCCGCGCACTTCCTCGTGGTGGCCGACGTCTGCCGTGGAGGCCTGCCGGCGCCGCCCGGGCCCGCCTACCGCCTGCTCGACGATGACGACGTGCAGCGGACGCTCGAGGCGGCGGGCCTCGGCAGCTGGGACCTCGACCTGTCGCGCGGGCACCTGCGGGTGTGCCAGCGGACGGCGCAACTGCTCGGTCACGAGTTCACCGACGTGGCGACGTCGCGGGTGAAGTGGCGATCCCTGCTCGACCCGGCCGACGCCGCCCGCACCGACCTGGCGCTGGAGGAGTACCTGCGCGGCGATCGCGCGAGCTTCCAGGTGGAGCAGCGGTTGCGCACGCGGTCGGGCGAGCCGGTGTGGCTGCTCGCCGCCGGCCGCGCGGTCGAGTGGGACGGGCAGGGCCGGGTGGTGCGCCTCGAGGGCCTGCACTTCGACGTCACGGCGCGCCGGCTGGCCGAGCAGCGGCTGCAGGAGAGCGAGGCCCGCTTCCGCGCCCTGGCCGACGATGCGCCGGTGCTGATCTGGACGGCGGGGGTCGACGGCCGGGTGGACTACCTCAACCGGCGCTGGCTCGAGTTCACGGGGCGCTCGCTCGACGAGCAGCTGGCCGAGGGCTGGGCCAGCGCGATGCACCCCGACGACCGGCCGCGTGTCGTGGCCCGCCACGAGCAGGCGTTCGCGTGCCGCGAGCCGTTCGAGGTCGAGTACCGCATGCGGCGCCACGACGGCGAGTACCGCTGGATGACCGACCAGGGCCAGCCCCGCCGCCTCGAGGACGGCTCCTTCGCGGGCTTCGTCGGCTCCTGCATCGACGTCACCGAACGACGGCGCGCGGCCGAGGCGCTCGCCATCAACGAGAGCCGCCTCAAGCTCGCGTTCGCCGCGTGGGGCGCCGGCTACTTCGAGTACACGCGCGACCTCTCGCGCGGGTACGTGGACCGCCGCTTCGCGGAACTGTTCGACCTCGCCGCCACCGACTTCCCGGCGATCAGCATCGTCCGCCACGTGCAGTCGCTGGTGGTGCCAGAGGACCTGCCGCCGCTGCTGTCGGCGTTCGCCGAGGTGCTGCGCGGCGAGCAGGACGTCATGGACTTCACCTACCGCGTGGTCACGCCCGACGGGCGCCGGCGGTGGATCCGCACGATGGGGCAGCTGGTGTCGCACGACCCGCACCAGCCGCGCCACGACATGTTCGCCGGCGTGGTCTTCGACGTCAGCGACGAGCACGCGCTGCAGGACCGCCTGTCGCTGCAGCTGGCCGGCCTCGAGGCGGCGGCCAACGCCATCGTCATCACCGACCGCGAGGGGCGGGTGGTGTGGGTGAACCCCGCCTTCACCACGCTCACCGGCTACGCGCGCGAGGACGTCGTCGGCCAGACCCCGCGCCTGCTGCAGTCGGGCCAGCACCCGCCGGGCTTCTACGAGGACTTCTGGCGCACCATCACGAGCGGCGCCGTCTGGAGCGGCGAGCTGCAGAACCGCCGCAAGGACGGCACGATCTACCCCGAGGAGATGACCGTCACGCCGGTGCGCGGCGCCGACGGCGAGATCGCCAACTTCATCGCCATCAAGCGCGACATCACCGAGCGGAAGCGCGCCGAGGCGGCGCTCATCAGCGCCCGCAACGCGGCCGACGCCGCGAACCAGATGAAGAGCCAGTTCCTGGCCATGATGAGCCACGAGCTGCGCACGCCGCTCAACGGCCTCATCGGCTTCACCGAGCTGCTGCGGGCGACGCCGCTCAGCGTCGAGCAGGCCGAGTACGTCGCCACGATGCGCGCCAGCAGCGAGACGCTGCTCGCGGTGATCAACGACATCCTCGACTACTCGAAGGTGGAGTCGGGACGCCTGGAGCTCGAGCAGGCCCCGTTCCCGGTGCGCGACGTGGTCACCGACGCGGTGCGGCTGTTCGGCCCGCGGGCGCGCGAGAAGGGCATCGCGCTCGGCGTGCGCGTGGACGACGCGGTGCCGGCCACCATCCGGGGGGACGTCACGCGGCTGCGGCAGGTGGTCGCCAACCTCGTGGGCAACGCCGTGAAGTTCACCGAAGCCGGGCGCGTGGACGTCGTGGTGCAGGCCCTGCACGGCGCGGCGCCCCGCCTGCGCCTCGCGGTCGCCGACACCGGCATCGGCATCCCCGCAGACCGGATTGAACGGCTCTTCCAGCCGTTCTCGCAGGTGGACGCCTCCACCACGCGGCGCTACGGCGGCACCGGGCTCGGGTTGTCGATCTGCGACCAGCTCGTGCGGCTGATGGGCGGCACGCTCACCGTGACGAGCACCGTCGGCCGCGGCAGCACGTTCCTGGTGGACGTGCCGATGGACGTGGCCGAGGACGGGGCGGCGCGTCCCGGGGACGACGGGCAGCGCCTCGATCCCACGTGCGGCGAGCGCTTCCCGCTCGCCATCCTCGTGGTCGAGGACAACCTCGTGAACCAGAAGCTGGCGCGCGCCACCCTCAGGAAGCTTGGCTACGCGCCGGAGATCGTGGACTCGGGCCCGGCTGCCATCGACCGCGTCCGGCGCGGTGGCATCGAGTGCGTGCTGATGGACGTGCAGATGCCGGGGATGGACGGCTTCGAAGCGACCCGCGCCATCCGGGCCCTGCCCGGGGGCGACGCGCTCTACGTTTCCGCGATGACGGCGCACTCGATGGAAGGCGACTCGCAGCGGTGCCTGGACGAGGGCATGAACGACTACCTCGCCAAGCCCTTCCGCCCCGCCGACCTCTCGTCGGTGCTCGCCCGCGCCCACGCCTGGCTGCGGCCGGGCCGGGCAGGCGGGCCCGCCGCGTAGGCGCCGCCAGCGCGCGCGCCCGGGGCGTGCGTGAGGGCGGATCGCGCCGGCGCGGCTACAGCTTCCGCAGGTGCACGCGCTGGATCGAGTGATCGGCGTGCTTCTCGAGGATCAGGTCGGCGCGCGTGCGCGTGGGGTGGATGTTCTCGCGCAGGTTCACGCCGTTGATCCGCTGCCAGATGTCCTTGGCGGTGGCGATGGCCTCCGCGTCCGACAGCGCCGCGTAGCGGTGGAAGTACGACTTCGGGTTGGCGAAGGCCGTGTGGCGCAGCGTGAGGAACCGGTTCACGTACCAGGTGAGGATGTGTGACTCCTTCGCGTCCACGTAGATGGAGAAGTCGAAGAAGTCGGACACGAAGACCCGGGGCGCGTTGGCCACCCGCAGTCCCGACTGCAGCACGTTGAGCCCCTCGAGGATCATGATGTCGGGCTGGCGCACCACGACGAACTCGTCGGGGACGATGTCGTAGCGCAGGTGCGAGTAGACGGGCGCCTGCACCTCGGCCCGGCCCGACTTCACGTCGGCGACGAAGCGGACGAGCCGCTTCACGTCGTAGCTCTCGGGGAAGCCCTTGCGGTCCATCAGGCCGCGGTTCTTCAGCACCCGGTTCGGGTAGAGGAAGCCGTCGGTGGTGACCAGGTCCACCTTCGGGTGATTCGGCCACCGCGCGAGCAGTTCGCGCAGGACGCGGGCCGACGTGCTCTTGCCGACGGCCACGCTGCCGGCGAGGCCGATGACGTAGGGCACCTTCGCCGTGGAGTCGCCGAGGAACCGGCCCCGCGCGAGGTAGAGGCCCTGGCGGGCCGCCACGTGCAGGTTCAGCAGGCGCGACAGCGGCAGGTAGATCTTGACGACCTCCTCGAGCGACAGCGCCTCGTTGATGCCGCGCACGCGCTCCAGGTCGCCTTCCGACAGCGTCAGCGGGGTGTTGGCCCGCAGGTCCGCCCACTCGTCATGACCGAACGTGATGTAGGGCGTGAAGGTGGGCGAGGCGGTCGCCGGCGGGCGCACGGCGCGACTCTACCACGTCCCGGCCCCTGCGCCGCACCGCGGCGGCGGTATGCTTCCGGCAGCACCCTCCCCGATGGGGACGCACGACGGAGCCAGGACCATGCCCGCCTACCGCTTCCTGCAACTCGACGTCTTCACCACGACGCCGCTCGCCGGCAACCAGCTGGCCGTGTTTCCCGACGCGGCCGGCATCGACGCGGAGACGATGCAGCGCATCGCCCGGGAGATGAACTTCTCGGAGACGACGTTCGTGCTGCCGCCGGAGGTGGCCGGCACGCTCGCGCGCGTGCGGATCTTCACCCCGGGCGCCGAGCTGCCCATGGCCGGTCACCCGACCATCGGCACCAGCATCGCCCTGGCGCTCGAGGGGCGCGTGCCGGCCGGCACGGCGTCGATCGCGCTGGGCCTCGGCGTGGGCCCCACCCCGGTGGCGCTCGAATGGGAGGCCGGCGCCCCGCGGTTCGCCTGGATGACCCAGCCGCTGCCGACCTTCGGGCCGGCGCTCGGCCCGGCCGGGGCGCTGGCCGGCGCGCTGGGCCTCGACGCGGCCGACGTGGTGGGCGAGTGGCCCGCCCAGGTCGTCTCGTGCGGCGTGCCGTTCGTGCTGGTGCCGCTCGCCTCGCGCGACGCCGTCGATGCCGCCGAACTCGACCGGGCGCGCTGGCGCGAGGTGTGCGCCGCCGCGGGCCTCCCCGAGCAGAAGGCGTTCGTCTTCGCCGTCGACCGGCCGCGCCAGCCCGCCACCGTCCACAGCCGGATGTTCGCGCCGGTGCTGGGCGTGGCCGAGGATCCTGGGACGGGGTCGGCCAGCGGGCCGCTGGGCGCCTTCCTCGTGCGCTACGCCGGGGCGCCCGGCGCCGCGCACCAGTTCGTGAGTCACCAGGGCGTGAAGATGCAGCGGCCGTGCGAGGTCCACATCCGCATCGCGGGGACGCCATCCGCCATCGCCGGCGTGGAGGTGGGTGGGGCCGCGGTCGTGGTGGCCGACGGCACCCTGCGCTGGTGAGGTCGTGACGCGTGGGACGCGTCGCGGCCGCCCGTGACGCCGGTGCTACACTGGCGCCGCCCGCGGCCGGGCCGGCGCGGGCAGGAGGGGTGCGCTGGACCCGCGACTGCAGGAGTTCGTGACGTTCGCCTCGCACACGCTGGGCGCGACCGAGCAGACCGTGCGACGTGCCACCGCCGTCGTGCTGGGGGTCGCGGCCCAGGTGGCCCCGGCCTCCGACGTGCACCAGTTCCTCGCCCGCATCCCCGGGGCGGCCGAGTTGCTGGCGTCGTTCCGGCCGACACCCCCTCCTCCGGCGTCTCCTCCGTCCGGCGTGGCCGGCGCGCTGGGGGATCTCGTCACCAACGCCACCACGGCCATCCAGGGCACCATCGGCAGCGGCGCCGCGCTGCTCCGGTTGCTCGCCGAGATCGGGTTCGACCCGCAGAAGGCCGCGCAGTTCGCGACGCTGTTCGTCGACTTCGCCCGCGCCTACGCGGGCAGTGACCTCGTCGCCCGCGTGATCGACGCCATCCCGGGCGCGAGGCAGTTGGTGGGGAAGTAGCGCCGGGGCGTCCAGGGACCGTCCCGTCGTGCCAGCGGAGGCCAGCGATGCGCGGGTGTCGGTTCGTCGGGAGGGTGTTGCTCGTCGGGATGGTCGCAGCGGCGGCGGTCGTGGCGCCGGCCGCGGCCCAGGAGGCGCCGGTCACGGCCCCGCCGGAGATCCGCGCCGTGTGGGTGGACGCCTTCCACGAGGGCATCCGCAGCCCGGCCGAGGCGCAGGCCCTGGTGGCCGCGGCCTCGCGCGCGGGCCTCAACACCCTGTTCGTGCAGGTGCGGCGGCGCGGTGACGCGCTCTACGCTTCGCCCCACGAACCGCCCCTCGACGACCCGGCGTTCGATCCCGCCTTCGACGCCCTCGCGCACATCGTCGAGCTGGCGCACCGCGCGGGATTGAAGGTGCACGCCTGGATCAACGCCATGCCCCTGTGGCGCGACGAGGCGCCGCCGCGGGACGCCCGCCACGTGTTCAACCGGCACGGCGCCTCGGCGCAGGGCGACGCCCTGTGGCTCACCGCCGCGCCGGACGGCTCGATGAAGTTCCCGGTGGGCTACTTTCTCGACCCCGGCCACCCGGCCGCCGCCGCCCATCTCGCGACGGTGTACCTGGACATCGCCACGCGGTACGGCGTGGACGGCATCCACTTCGACTACATCCGCTACCCCGAGACCGAGGGCCCGACGCCCGTGCAGGGCGCGGCGGTCGGCTACAACGCCGTGAACCTCGCGCGGTTCCAGCGCGCCCATCGGCGCAGCGACGTGCCGCCGCCAGGTGATGCGCAGTGGATCGCGTGGCGGCGCGCGCAGGTGACCGCGCTCGTGCGCCGCGTGTACCTCGAGGCGAAGGCGGTGAAGCCCGCGCTGGTGGTGAGCGCGGCGCTGATCCCGTGGGGGCAGCCGCCGGCGGCCGACGACCGCTTCCACGAGTCGGCGCCGATGCAGCGCGTCTTCCAGGACTGGCAGGGCTGGCTGCGCGACGGCCTGCTCGACCTGGCCGTGCCGATGAACTACGCCCGCGAGACCGACGACCGCGTGCGCACCTGGTTCGACGGGTGGATGGCCTTCGAGAAGCGCAACGCGAGCGGCCGGCACCTGGCGATCGGGCTCGGCGCCTATCGCAACACCCCGGCGCACACGATCGCGCAGGTGGGGCGCGCCCGGGCGCCGGAGGGCGGCCACCGCGCGCAGGGCGTGTCGTTCTTCTCCTACGCCGTGCCCGTGACCGCGCCGCCGCGGCCCGATGCTCCGGCCGAACCGCCCAGCCTGGCCGTGACGCCGGCCTCGACGCCCGACCGGCTGGCCTTCCTCGTGGACGGCGCCGAGGGCGCGCCGGGACCGTTCGCCGCCCCGGCGCCCATCCCGCCCATGCCCTGGATCGAGCAGCCGACGGAGGGGATGCTGGCCGGCCTGCTCGCGGGCCCGCCCGCGGCGGTGGACGGCCGCACGGTGGCGTTCAAGCGGACGGGCGGGTTCTCGTGGTTCCGCCGGGCGAAGGTGATGACGGCCGACGGCAACGGCTTCTTCGGCGTGGCGCGGCTGCGCCCGGGGACCTATCGCGTGTGGCTGGCCGGCGCCTCGGGCACGCGGGTCGAGGTGCGGGTGGAGGCGGGGCGCGTCGCGCGCGTGGACCTGCCACCGGTCCGGTGAGCCCGGCCCGGGGGGCGGCGGCCCGCCCCCCGGCGCGCGCGGGCCGCGCTCAGCGGGGAATCGTCCAGAAGTAGACGGTGCGCCCGTTCACGTCGAGCTTCTGCTCGGGCTTCCACGACTCCGGCATGCCGAAGGCGTGCGACACCACGCGCGTGCCCGGCTTCAGTTCCTTCATCAGCTTCGGCATCAGCTTCTCGTTGAGCGACGGCAGCAGGTAGAGCGTCACCACCGTGGCCTCGCTGATGTCGCTGGTGAAGAGGTCGGCCTGCAGGAACTTCACGCGGTCGTTGACGCCCGCCCGGGCGGCGTTGGCCGTCGCCTCCTGGATGCGCTCCGGGTCGATGTCGATGCCGACGCCGCGCGCTCCCAGCTTCTGCGCGGCCGCGATCACGATCCGCCCGTCGCCGCAGCCGAGGTCGTAGACCACGTCGTAGGAACCCACCTTCGCCACCTTCAGCATCGCCTCGACCACCTCGTCGGGCGTGGGGACGAAGATCACGTCAGGGGTGCGGGCCGGGGCCTGGGCCGCGGCGGCTTGCGGCGACGCCGCCGACACGCCGGTGACGAGGTGCGTGGGCACGAGCACGGTTGCCAGGGCGGCGACGAGCAAGGGGATCCTGCGGACGGACATCTGACCTCCCGGGGAAGACCTTCAATGGCCTCGCAGTGTGTACTGGCCCGGCCGCCGTGTGCAAGCGGCACGACGGCGCGGGTCAGCGGGCGCGTCCCCGGCCGCTGACGCCCGCCCGCATGTCCGACAGCGTCCGGTCGAGCGAGTCGCGCGGCACCGAGCGCACGAACGGGCCGACGAGGAAGCGGACGGGCCACGGGATGTCGCGGCTCAGGCTCACCGACTCGCACTCGACGAGCACGCCGGCCGGCGTCTGCCGGAACCGCCAGTACGAGTTCAGCCGCCACAGGTAGTCGCGATCGGCGTCGGGGGCCTTCTCGCGCTCGCGCGGCGTGCCCGCATCGGCGAGCTCCGCGATGCGCGTCGCGACGCTGCGGCTCGAGGCGCGGGTCGCGTCGTGCCGGCGGTAGATCACCTCGTGTTCGGTGTCGTAGTGGGCGCTCACCCCGAACCGTGATCGCTGCAGCTTCAGGAACACGCGGAACCGATCGCCGTCGCGCGCCAGCGTCTTCGAGGCCATCACGTCGGTGTAGTGCCGCGCGTGCTGGTCGTAGGCCTGGACGAAGGCCAGCACCTGGTCGAGGGTGGCCCCGGCGACGAGGACGCCCCCCAGCCAGTGGTGGATCAGCCCGTCGGGGGCGTGACGATCCATGCCGGCCGGCGGCGCCATCTCGTGGACGAAGACCTCGCCCCGATCGAGCGCGGCGCGCGCCCGCGCCACGTCGGCGGCCGGCAGCGTGTCGAGGACGAGGAATCGCCCGTTGTCGCGCGCGAGCTCGCCGTCGATCCGCCGCTCCACCGCGGCGACGTAGGCGTCCCACGCGGCCACGGTGCGCGTCGACGGCCCGCCGGGCGTGTCGGCGCGGGCCGGGGTGGCGGGCAGCGCCACGAGCAGCGCGAGGGCCGTGGCGGCGGCGATCGGAGCGATGGAGGCAGGCACGCGGCGCATCTGGTTCACCCTACACCCGGAAGGTGCGATCCGCGCACGAATCGGCGCACGCCCCGGCCCCAAGGTCCCAAGGCGCCAGGCCCCGGGGCCCGCGGCTGATCTACCATCCCTCCATGCCGACCCTGATCCCCGCTCCCACCGTGATTCCCGCCGCCGGCACGCCCCCGAAGATCATCCGCGAGCACGTGGGGCGCGTGAACTCCGGCACGACGGCCGCGAGCGTCGCCCACATGAGCTCGCCGCAGGGCTGGGCCGAGCCCGGGCAGCGTCCCGACTTCGACGAGTACACGCTGGTGCTCTCGGGCTGCCTGCGGGTGGAGTTCGAGGGCGGGGTGCTCGACGTGCGCGCCGGCCAGAGCGTGATCGCCCACCGCGGCGAGTGGGTGCGCTACAGCACGCCGGAGGCGGGGGGCGCCGACTACGTGGCGGTGTGCGTGCCGGCGTTCTCGCCCGACACCGTGCACCGGGACGAGTAGCCGACGCCTCGACCGGGTCAGATCGCGCCAGCGGTCTCTGCGCGCCGGGGCTCGACGCCCTTGTCGTGGATCAGGAAGACGCGGCGATTGGCGGAGGTGACCGCGAGCAGGCCGTCGCCGGCGAGGATGATGCGCCCGGCCTGGGGCACGGGCAGGCGCCACCGCGGGCGGCCGCTGCGGTCGACCGAGACGACTTCGTCGCCCGCCGAGAAGTAGACGTTCTCGTCGCGGTCGAGGATCGGGCCCGGGGTGGAGGGCGCGCGCGGAGCCGGTGCCGCGCGCCAGCGTTCCTCACCGTCTGGTGAAATCGCAATCAGCGCGTCGTTGGTGCGCACGACGGGTCCGGACGGTCCCAGTGCCAGCGTGTCGCGGGCTCCTGCCCAGCGCCACTCCGGGAACTCGCGGGCCCATCGCTGCCTGCCGTCGGGCGTGAGAGAAACCAGCCGCGGCGGGCCGACCGGTCGGCTGGCGATGTCCATGCCCGCGTCGAGGGCGTACAGCGCGCCGCGCGCATCGACGGCGAGCGTCACGAAGAGACCTTCCTCGGCGCTCCACAGGATCCGGCCGGCCGGGGAAATCGCCCAGATCGACCGATGACCGAACAGGCTGCCGTCGGTGGCGACATAGAGGTGGCCTTCGGCATCCTGCGCGGGTGTCGCCGCAGAGAACCCTGGCAAGTCGACGGTCCACTTCAGGTCGCCGAGGGGGTCGACTGCGCGCAACGTGTTGTACTGGTCGAACTGGTAGACGGCGTTGGTCGAGGCGACGGCGGGGGGCGCCATCATGGCACCGGTCCGTAGGCGGAAGATCGACTCGCCGTCCACTATCCGCTTCAGATGCAGCTGGGTGCGGACATTCGCGTAGAGTTGGTGCGGGCATTCACCCGTCGAGACCGCGAGTTGGCCCGCGGCGCCCAAGGCCAGGCCCGTCGGCGCCTCCGCGTTGTGCTCGCGATCGACGTGCGCGGTCCAGGCCAGGCTGCCGTCCGGCCGGACCGCAATCACGCGGCCATCGCAGGTGCCGGTGATGACCACCCCGTGCGAGGTGGCGATCATCTCGTCGGTCTGGATGAGCGGGCCGCCAGGGTCGAGCAGCAGCTTGGCGGCCGCGGGGTCGGCCGGGCCGCGCACATGACCCTGCGCGCTCAACCTCGCGTCGTGCCTTGACGCCGCCCACGGCCCGGGATCCAGGCCGGCTCGGTCCCAGCCCGGCGCGGGCGGCAGGGCGGCCCCTCGCTTCAGCCAGCCGGCCGTGGAGTTGCCCAGCGTCAGCAGCAGGCCCGCCGCGACGGTGGCGGCCCCCGCGAGCGTGGCGGCCGTGAGCCAGAGACGGCGCCCGGCGGACCATCGAGATGGGGACGCGGGCTGGGCGACCTCGAGCGGGACCTGCTCACGCGGGCGGGAGTCGGCCGCGGGGGGCGTGGCGGCGGGCGGAGGCGCCTGGAGCGCCACGGACTCGTCCTCGTCGGCCCCGCGTGGGGCGTGCGCCGCCGACTGGCCACGTGGCGAGCGCTTCCACGCGTCGAGCTCGGCGCGATCGGCGAACACGGTGCCGCCCACGCGCCGCACGGGCAGCGCGTACTGCGCCTCCCACCGCTGCGCGGCGCGCGTGGATCGCCCGAGGTAGGCGGCGATCTCCTTCCATCCTTGCAGTTCGCTGGGGGCGTCCGCCATGCGTGCGCTGATCGGGCTCGGAGGTCGTGCGGGGCAGGGCGTCGGCAGTGTAGATCAGCGAGGAGCGGGCCGGCGTGTACCAAAAACAACAAGGCCGAGGAGGCCGCCCGCGCGGGCGACCGTCCTCGGCCCTGGCGACAATGGGGTGGGGTCTCCTCTCCGGCTCATCCTCCGGGACAATGGCCCCGACCCATTACCGGGCGACCCCATGCACCGGGCGGTCGCCGGAGCGCCCGCCCGTCATCGCCCGCTCAGCGGTCGTCGCGGCTGCCGCCCACCAGGCCCAGCTGCCACGCCCAGTAGAGCAGCGTCAGCAGCGACGAGACGAACGCCGCGACGTAGGTCATGGCCGCCGCGTCGAGCACCTTCTTCGCGCCATCGAGCTCGGTGCCGCTGACGAAGCCGCCGCGCTCGAGCGTGGCGAGCGCCCGCCGGCTCGCGTCGAACTCCACCGGCAGCGTCACCAGCGTGAACACGGTGGTGGTCGCAAACAGCAGCACGCCGAGCAGGCCGAGCTGGCTGCCGAGGGCGGTGGAGGCGCCGCCCATGAAGAAGGCGCCCATGATCACGAGCATCGACAGCCCGCCGCCGAGGTTGGCCACCGGCACCCACGCGGAGCGGAAGCCCAGGGGCGCGTACTTCTCGGCGTGCTGGATGGCGTGGCCGACCTCGTGGGCCGCGACGCCGAACGCGGCCATGCTGCTGCTGCCGTACACCGGCTCGCTCAGCCGCAGCGTCTTGGTGCGCGGGTCGTAGTGGTCCGACAGGTCGCCGGGGACCGGTTCCACGGTGACGTCGCGGATGCCGTGGGCGGCGAGGATGCGCCGCGCCACGTCGGCGCCGGTCAGCCGAGAACTGGTGGCGCGCTGGCTGTACTTGCTGAAGGTGCGCTTGACCTTGAACTGGGCCCAGAGGCTCAGCGCCATGCCGAGCCCGATCACCAGCCAATACATCGGGTCGAAGTACATCGGTCTTTTCTCCTGTCCCGTCGTGGGGCGTAAGGTCAGGTCTATAGATCGACATTCTACCCGAGGCAGGCCCCGCCGGTCATCCCCGCCGGGGGGGCGGGGGGGCGGGGGCGTCAGGCGGCGCCCTGGCGGCCGCGCCGCGGGAAGCCCACGAGCTTCCGCGCGTGCTCGTCCCACAGCGTCAGCGACACGCACCGCAGGCTGTCGGCCAGCGTGATGCGCGTCACCTCGCCCAGTTCCGGGAAGGCGCGCAGCACCTGCTCGAGCCGGTAGTTGGGGATGCGCGCGTTCAGGTGGTGGATCTGGTGCAGGCCGATGTTGCCGGTGAGCCACTGCAGCAGGCGCGGCAGCACGTAGTAGGAACTGCCGTGCAGCGCGGCGTGCTCGAACACCCACTGCGGATCGTGCTCCCAGTAGGTGGGCTCGAACTGGTGCTGCACGTAGAAGAGCCACACGCCGATCGACGCGGCCAGCAGGGCGACGGGCAGCCAGATGGCGAGGAAGGCCTGCCAGCCGATCGCCAGGCTGCCGGCGGTGACCAGCGCGGCGAGCCCGAGGTCGGTCCACAGGATGCTGCGGCGCTCCCGCGTCCAGTCCCTGGGCGCGATCCCCGGCCACCGGTGCAGCACCAGGAAGTGCAGCGCGGGCCCGACGAGGAACAGCGCCAGCGGGTGACGATAGACGCGATACTTGAACCGGCCCCAGCGATCCAGCCGCTCGTACTCGCCCACGGTGAGCGTGGTGATGTCGCCCCAGCCGCGGTGGTCGAGGTTGCCCGAGGTGGCGTGGTGCATGGCGTGCGCCCGCCGCCAGTACTGGTAGGGGGTGAGCGTGAGCACGCCGAGCAGGCCGCCGGTGAGGTTGGCCGCGCGCGCGGAGGTGAAAAAGGCCCCGTGCCCGCAATCGTGCTGGACGATGAAGAGGCGCACGAGGAAGAAGCCGGCCGGCACGGCGAGCGCGAGCGTGAGCGCGTAGCTCACGTCGAGGCTCAGGTACATCAGCACGCACGTGGTGGCGAGCAGGCCCAGGCTGTTGGCGAGCTGCCAGGCGCTGCGCAGCAGGTCGGGGCGACGGTAGGGCGCCAGCCGCGTCTGCCACGAGGCGGCCGGCGCCGGCGGGGCCGGCGGAGCGTCGGAGATCAAGGGCACCCGGGCATCGTAGTGGCCGTTGTGGCCCGCCGAGTGTCACCGTTGTGTCGCGCCTGCGTCGGAGGTTGCGCGGCAGCCGTCGCGGCCAAACGGCTGCGGGCCAGGCATGCCTGGCCCCTACGCTATAATTCGCCCTCCTGAGGAGACGTTCGATGAGGAACCGGCACGCTGTCCGCATGGCCTGTGTCGCGGCCGCGGCGTTCACCTTCGTGGCCCTGGCGCCGTCGCCCGCGGCGGCGCAGTTCGGCGACTGGGAGCGGCTGCGGTGTGAGTCCAACGACCGCCGCGAGACCTACTGCCGTGCCGCCATCGGCGGCGACGTGCGCATCCGCCGGCAACTGAGCGACACGCCCTGCCGTGAAGGGCGCAACTGGCGCTGGGACCGCGGCGGCATCTGGGTGACCGACGGCTGCCGCGCGGAGTTCGAGTTCCGCCGGCGCGGCGGGGGCGGCGGCTGGGGCGGCAGCGGCGGCGGCAGCGGCTGGGGCGGCGGGGGTGGCGGTTGGGGGGGCGGCGGAGGCGGCTTCGGCGGCCGCCGCGAGTACGTCACCTGCCAGTCCGACGGCCGGCAGGAGTCGTTCTGCCCGGCGGCCATCGGCGGCGACGTCGAGGTGGTGCGCCAGTTGAGCGACGCCGACTGCGTCTTCGGCCGCACGTGGAACTGGACCCGCAACGGCGTCACCGTGTGGAACGGGTGCCGCGCCGAGTTCGCGTTCCGGCCGCGCGGCGGCGAGCTGCCCCCCGACGGGCCGCGCATGGCGCGGGTCACCTGCCAGAGCCAGGGCGGGCGCGAGGACTTCTGCCCGGCGGCCATCGGCGGCGACGTGCGCGTGGCGCGCAACCTCAGCGACGTGCGGTGCCGCGAGGGGCGCAACTGGAGCTGGACGAACGAGGGCGTGCGCGTGTGGGGCGGCTGCCGCGCCGATTTCGAGTACCGCACGCGGCGGTAGTGGGCCCCCCGGAGCAGGGGGGCGACCACGCTGGTCGCCCCGCCTGACGCCCACAGAGTCTCGGCGCGGCCGGACTTTAGGCGTCGCTGGGTGGCACATCTTAATTTGAGACAGAACCGGCGCACGGGGTTTCTGGCCAGAACTCGAACTTCCCGGCGGTCACGCGAACGTGGATCGCCGTTTGCAGCGCTCCCCGCCACAACCAAGCCATCGCCGCGGTCCCGCGGTTGACTGTCGTCACCGGGGATCGAACGGGCGTCGATGCATTCGACGCGTGGGTCGCGCTGTGCGCGCCGCGCGGGGAGTCACCGTGATGAGGATTGCCCTGTCCCGCGCGCTCGCTGTTCCTGCGCTCGCCGGCCTGCTGCTGGCTGCAGCCGCCACGACGTCCTTTGCCGCACCGGTGCTCACCGGGACGGCGACCGTGACCGAGAGCTCCACGGGACTCTCCGATCTCGTGACCATTGGCGCCGGCCCGGAACTGGTCGACGGCGACGTGTCCAACATCGCGAACGGCTTCTTCATCGCGGGCGCGGGTGAGTCGATCGACCTCGACGACGCGGGTCTCACCATCGTGCTGCGGCTCTTCGGCGGTGGCGTCGATCTCGGTGGCGGCTATGCCGGGGTCCTCGGGAGTCAGACCACCGACACCTTCACGTTCAGCGGCCTGACGTTCGCGCCGAGCACCGTGATCAACGGCGTGAGTGTCTCCGGCGTCAACGTCAGCGGCCTGGCTGGTACCGCGGCGTTCACCACCAACTCGGTGACGTTCACCTACGGCAGCATCGGTATCCTCGCGAGCCCGGGCAACATCGGCACCATCACGCTCACGCTCAGCGTTCGCGACCCGCAGGATCCACCGCCGCCCCCCGTGCCCGAGCCTGCCTCGCTCGCCCTGCTGGCCCTCGGCCTCGCGGGTGTGGCGGCGAAGCGCCGACGCGTCGCGTGACCAGCAAACCTCACAGGTTCGTTGCCGAATCGACTCCCCGGAGGACTCCGATGGACCGTCGTGCCTTCCTGAGCAACTGCGCGGTGGCTGGGGCCGCCGCGTCCGTCTTCACGCCCGTCACCGAGGCCTCGCCCACGGTGGTGGCTGCGGGATCCGCGCCGGCCGGCGCGTCCGGTGCTGCCGCTGCGTCAACGGCGGGGTCGCTTGCCCCGCAGCCGCGGCGCGACTGGTTCACCGCCGTGCAGGGCCGGCGCCTCGAGGCCCGGTTCTCCGACGGCCGCACGGTGTGCCTCGCCGTGGGCGGCGTGGAGGACGCCCGCTGCTGCGACCGGGTGGAGGCCTTCGAGGTGGTGCTGCGCGCCGAGCCCGGCGTGCGGCTGCCAGCCGACGGGGGCCTGGTGCTCGTACACCCCGACCACGGCGAGGTGCCGCTCTGGGCGCAGCCGAAGACGCGTGACATCAGCGACGGCGCCTTCGTCGCGCCGTTCGCCCTGCTGCGCTGAGCCCACGCGCCACCGGAGGACAGCATGTCTGACCCATACATCGGCGAGATTCGCATGTTCGGCGGCAACTTCGCGCCCCGGGGCTGGGCGTTCTGCGACGGGAGCCTGCTGCCCATCAGCCAGTACGACGCCCTGTTCGCGCTGATCGGCACCGCCTACGGCGGTGACGGGCAGAGCACGTTCGCCTTGCCGGACCTCCGGGGGCGCGTGCCGCTGCACGCCGGCACGTCGGCTGCCGGCAGCGTGACGTTCGGAGAACAGGGAGGCACGGAGACGGTCACGCTGACGGCGGCCCAGGCGGCTCACGCCCACGTGCTCAACGCGACGGCCAACCAGGCGACCAGCACCGACCCGTCGGGCCGGGTGCTGGCGACGACGCCGCGTGGCGGGAAGCGGCTGTATGCCGCGCCGCCGGCGAGCACCACACTGCACGGGTCGTCGGTCGGCGTGTTGGGTGGCAGCCAGCCCCACTCCAACATGCAGCCGTACCTCGTCGTCAACTTCGTCATCGCCCTCGAGGGGATCTTCCCCTCGCGGAGCTGAGGCCGTCCATGGAGCCATTCATCGGAGAGATCCGGCTGTTCGCCGGCAACTTCGCGCCGCGGGGCTGGGCCTTCTGCCACGGACAGTTGCTTGCCATCTCCCAGAACACGGCCCTGTTCTCGCTGCTCGGCACGAACTACGGCGGCGACGGCCGGAGCACCTTCGGACTGCCCGACTTGCGCGGCCGCGTGCCCATGCACGAGGGACAGGGGCCGGGGCTGCCGCCGTACGCGTTGGGGGAGCAGTCCGGGAGCGAGACGGTGACCCTGCTGTCGGCGCAGTTGCCCGCGCACACTCACGCGGTGACGGCCACGACGGCGAACGCCACGAGCCAGGTGGCGCGCGGCAACCTGCCCGCCTTCACCTACACGGACGCGGTGACCACGCTCTACGCCAACGAGGACGGCGGCACCGTGGCCATGGCACCCGGCGCCATCGCGTCGAGCGGCAGCGGCCTGCCCCACGAGAACCGCATGCCGACGCTGGCGCTGAACTTCATCATCGCGGTCGAGGGGCTCTACCCCTCGCGGCCGTAGGCGCGGAGGTTCCCCATGGCTGAACCGTTCATCGCAGAGATCAGGCTCGTGGCCTACGACTTCCCCATGCGGGGCTGGGCGCTGTGCAACGGGCAGGTCTTGCCCATCGCCCAGAACCAGGCGCTGTTCGCGATCCTGGGCACCACCTACGGCGGCAACGGCCAGACGACCTTCGCCCTGCCGAACCTGCAGGCCAGGGCCCCGGTGGGTGCCGGACAGGGCCCGGGCCTCTCGGACTACGCGCTGGGCCAGAGTTCCGGCCAGGCCGCGGTGACGCTCGGATCGGCGGAGTTGCCGCCGCACACCCACGACCTGAAGGCCACGGCCGCCACCACAGGCAGGACCGGGACGCCGGAACCGCGCGTGCAACTTGGCACGGCGAGCTCGGCGGCCTACGGGGCGGCGACGAACCTCGCGCCGATGGCGGCCGACGCGCTCGCGGCCGTCGGCGGCAGCCCGCACGAGAACCGTCAGCCTTACCTGGGGCTTCAGTACGTCATCGCGCTGGTCGGGATCTTTCCGTCCCGGTCCTGACGGCGTCGATCGGCGCCCGGCGGGGGGGCGCCATCGCGCGCGTGTCCAGCGCCCACCGGGGCGGCCTTCGCTGAACGCTCACCTCGTCGTGGTGGCCCCGCATGGTGGTCCGCTTGCGTCCCGAATCGGCCGCCGACGAGCCGTTCCTGCGCGCGCTGTTCGCGACCACCCGTGGCCGCGAGCTCTCGGCGCTGGGGGGCTCGCCGGAGCAGGCCGCGGCGTTCTGCGCGATGCAGTTCGCGGCCCAGCGCGCCCACTACCGCGCCGCCTTCCCCGCGGCCCGCTTCGACATCGTCGAGCTGGACGGGGTGCCGGTGGGGCGGCTGTGTGTCGATCGGCGACCGGGTGAGCTGCGGATCGTCGACGTCGCGATCCTGCCCGCCCACCGGGGGCGGGGACTCGGCACCCGGTTGCTGCAGCAACTGTCCGGGGAGGCCGACGCGGCGCTCGCCACCATCCACCTCAGCGTGGAGGCGCACAACCCCGCCCGGCACCTCTACGACCGCCTCGGCTTCGTCGTGCGCACGGAGCGCGCGCCCTACGTCGAGATGATCCGGCCGGCGCGCCGGCCGTCACGAGGGCCAGGCCCCCGCCGTCCCCGGCGGGGTTGACGACCACCCGACCGATCGGCCAGTATGGCCGCGATGCGGCGCCACGCCCGGCGCCACGTCGAGTGCCCCCGCTCGCACGGCCTGCCGCGCAGTCTCGCGGCCACGACGTCGTTCGAGACGAGCCCGGTGCTCGCCCTGTCCGCCCCACGGACGAGCCTCCCGCCCTCGCCACCCACACGCCCGCGGCCGCCCCGCCGGATCTCGTGTCTCCTTCGCGATCCCGGTCACTGGTGCGCGTCCCCGTGCGACTCGTCCCGGCAGCGGAAAGGATCTGCGATGAGCGTCGCGACGGAACCGCGTCCCCTCGAGGCCGCCGAGCAGGACCACATCGACCGGGTGCTCGCCCGCCACAAGGGCAAACCGGGGGCCCTGCTCGGCATCCTGCAGGAACTGCAGGAGCGTCATCCCCAGAAGTACCTCACCGACGAGGTGCTCAGCTACGTGGCCGCGCGCACGGAGTTCTTCAAGGCGCAGGTCTACAGCGTGGCCACCTTCTACGCCCTCTTCAACCTGAAGCCCCAGGGCGAGCACACCGTGTGCATCTGCCGCGGCACGGCCTGCCACACGCGCGGCTCCCGCGTGCTGCTCGAGCGCATGAAGCTCGAGCTCGGCCTGCGCGGCGAGGACGAGGAGGGCAGCGCCGACAAGCTCTCGGTGACCACGCCCGACGGCAAGTTCACCGTGCGCACGGTCGCGTGCTTCGGCCAGTGCGCGCTCGCGCCGGTGGTGGAGGTGGACCACCGCGTGCTCGGCCACGTCAACGAACGCGTCCTCCACCGCGAGGTGGACACGCTGCGGAAGGGAGGCCGGTGATGCCCCGCATCGTCGACCTGTCGGCGTTCCGCGCGGTGCGCGAGGCGGGGCTCGCCAAGCTCCTGCCGTCGCGGCCGCGCGTGGCCATCGGCATGGGCACCTGCGGATCGGGCAACGGGGCCGAGTCGGTGTTCCACGCCTTCTCGGACGACATCAAGCGCCGCGGCCTCGACGTCTCGCTCGCGCAGGTGGGCTGCTTCGGCTTCTGCGCCGAGGAGCCGCTCGTCAACGTCTGGCTGCCGGGCAAGCCCCTGGTCGTGCTGCGCAAGGTGGAGGCGGGCGACGTGCCCGCCATCCTCGACGACCTGGGCGCCGGGCGCGTGCCCACGGAGCTCGCGCTCTGCAAGATCGAGGAGTGGGACCACGTCACCTCGCGCGTGAAGTACGGGACGGGACTGCCGGAGATCCCGCACTGGCACGAGGTGCCCTTCTTCAACGGCCAGCGCAAGGTGGTGCTGCGCAACTGCGGCCTGATCAACCCGGTGGACATCGAGGAGTACTTCGCCGTCGGGGGCTACGAGGCCCTCTACAAGGTGCTCATCGACAACAACCCCGAGGCGGCCATCGAGCAGATCAAGGCCTCGAAGCTGCGCGGGCGCGGCGGGGCCGGCTTCCCGACCGGCCTGAAGTGGGACTTCCTGCGGAAGGCGCGCGCCGATCGCAAGTACCTCATCTGCAACGCGGACGAGGGCGACCCCGGCGCCTACATGAACCGCAACGAGATCGAGAGCGACCCCCACGCGCTCCTCGAGGGCATGATCATCGGCGCCTTCGTGACGGGCGCCTCCGAGGGCATCGTCTACGTGCGCGCCGAGTACCCGCTGGCCGTGCACCGGCTGCACCGCGCGGTGGAGCAGGCGAAGGAGTACGGGCTGCTCGGGGACAACATCCTCGGCCGGGGCTTCCACTTCCACCTCGGGCTGGTGGAGGGCGCCGGCGCCTTCGTCTGCGGCGAGGAGACGGCGCTCATCCGTTCGCTCGAGGGCAAGGCCGGCCGGCCCACGCCCCGGCCGCCGTACCCGGCGCAGAAGGGCCTCTACGGGTTCCCCACCAGCATCAACAACGTCGAGACCTGGTACAACGTCGCGCCCATCGTGATGCGGGGCGCCGCGTGGTTCACGGAGATGGGCAGCCCCAAGAGCGCGGGGACCAAGGTGTTCTCGCTCGTGGGCAAGATCGCCAACACCGGCCTGGTGGAGATGCCGCTCGGCACGCCGCTGCGCAAGTTCGTCTACGACGTGGGCGGCGGCGCCACCAACGGCCGTGCCATCAAGGCCGTGCAGACCGGCGGGCCGTCGGGCGGCTGCATCCCGCAGGACATGTTCGACACGCCGGTGGACTACGAGACGCTCGCGCAGTTGGGCTCGATCATGGGGTCGGGCGGCATCGTCGTCATGGACGAGGACAACTGCATGGTGGACGTCGCCCGCTACTTCGTCGAGTTCACCCACTCGGAGTCGTGCGGCAAGTGCGTGCCGTGCCGCGTGGGCCTCGACAAGGCGCTGCAGCTGCTCAACAAGTTCACGCACGGCACGGCGACGGCCGCCGACCTGAAGCTGCTCGAGGAGCTCGGGCCGATGATCCGCGACATGTCGCTGTGCGGCCTCGGCACGAGCGCGCCGAACCCCGTGCTGACGACGATGCGGCACTTCCGGAAGGAGTTCGAGGACCACATCCGGGCGCACCGGTGCCGCGCGGGGGTCTGCGAGGACCTGGCGATCTCGCCCTGCGAGAACAGCTGCCCGCTGCACATGAACATCCCGCGGTTCCTCCAGCTGTGGAAGGAGGACCGCCTCGAGGACGCCTTCGAGTCGGTGGTGATGGACAACCCGCTGCCGTCCTCGACCGGCCGCGTGTGCCAGCACCCCTGCGACAACCGGTGCCGCCGCGCGGGCATGGACGAGGCCGTGAACATGCGCGAGGTGCACCGGTTCATCGCCGACAGCATCTACCTGTCGGACCGCTTCGAGCCGATGGTGGAGCGGATCAGGGCGCGGAAGCTGCCGCCCACGGGCAAGCGGGTGGCCGTGGTGGGCGCCGGCCCCACCGGCCTCACCTGCGCGTTCTACCTCACGCTGCTCGGCCACGAGGTCACCGTCTTCGAGTCGAACCCCGAGCCCGGCGGCATGCTGCGCTACGCGCTGCCCGACTACCGGCTGCCGAAGGACGTGCTCGGCAAGGAGCTCGAGCTGATCGAGCGGATGGGCGTGCGCTACCGGCTCGGCACCGCCGTCTCGCGCGACGTGGGCCTCAACGACCTCGCCGCGGAGTTCGACGCCGTGTTCCTCTCGATCGGCACGTGGAAGGAGGCGTGGGTCTACCTGCCGGGCACGGAGCTCGTCGGCGTGGTGCCCGCCCTGCCGTTCCTCGAGAAGATCTCGAAGCAGGAGCCGGTGGCGCTCGGCCGCAAGGTGGTGGTGATCGGCGGCGGCAACGCCGCCATCGACTCGGCCCGCACCGCGCTGCGGCTCGGCGCCGAGGTGACCGTCGTCTACCGCCGCGAGCGGAAGGACATGCCGGCGATCCCCGAGGAGACCGAGGCCGCCGAGGCCGAGGGCGTGGAGTTCGCCTTCCTCGCGGCGCCGCACCGCATCGTGGGCGACGCCGACGGCCGCGTGAAGGCCATCGAGGTGGTGCGCACCCGGCTCGGCGAGTACGACAAGTCGGGCCGGCGCAAGCCCATCACCACCGACGAGATCCGCAGCGTGGCCTGCGACACGGTGATCCTCGCCGTGGGCGAGACGGTGGACAAGGACTTCGCCGCCGCCTCGGGGCTGAAGATGAACGAGCAGGGCACCATCGAGGTGGATCGCTACACGCTCGAGACGAGCCGGCCGAACTTCTACGCCGGCGGCGACCTCATCAGCGGCGCCAGCAACGTCTCGAACGCGATGGGCTACGCCAAGACGGCCGCCCGCCACATCGACGAACGGCTGATGGGGACCAAGCGGCTGCCGCTCGTGATGCCGCAGTTCGAGTACGACAACACGCCGCCCGCCCACGTGAGCGAGGCACGCCGCCACAACCCGGTGGAGCGCCCGGCCGCCGAGCGCGCGCAGACGTTCGCCGAGGCCGTCATCGCGCTCACGGCCGTCGAGGCCACCGAGGAGGCGTTCCGCTGCCTGCGGTGCGACATCAAGGGCGAGGAGCACTGACGCCATGGCCAGCATCTCGATTCGCATCGACGGCGAGTACATCAAGGCCGAGGAGGGCACGAGCATCCTCGAGGCGGCCTGGGAGAGCGGCCGCCGCATTCCCGCCCTCTGCTACATGAAGGGCCTGTCGGCGGTGGGCGCGTGCCGCCTGTGCATGGTGGAGGTGGCCGGGGTCAACCGCATGCTGCCGGCCTGCACCACGCCCGCCGAGGACGGCATGTCGGTGACCACCAGCTCGGCGCGCCTGAAGGAATACCGCAAGATGGCGCTCGAGCTGCTCTTCGTCGAGCGCAACCACGTGTGCGCCGTCTGCGTCAGCAACAACCACTGCGAGCTGCAGGCGCTCGCCCAGCAACTGGGCGTCACCAGCGCCCGCTACGCCTACAGCTACCCGAAGCTGCCCATCGACACGTCGCACCCGCGCTACGTGCTCGACCACAACCGCTGCATCCTCTGCACGCGGTGCGTGCGCGTGTGCGCCGAGTTCGAGGGCGCCTGCGTCTGGGACGTCCGGTCGCGCGGCGTGGGCTCGATGATCGTGGCCGAGATGAACCGGCCGTGGGGCCTGTCCACCGACTGCACCAGCTGCGGCAAGTGCCTGCAGGCGTGCCCCACGGGCGCGCTCGCCGAGAAGGGCCGCGCCGCCGAGGAGATGGTGAAGCACCGGGAGCGCATCAGCCGCCTGGCCCTGCTTCGCGAGGTGCACCCATGAGCAAGATGAAGCTCGCCACCGTGTGGCTCGACGGCTGCTCGGGCTGCCACATGTCGCTGCTCGACGTCGACGAGAACCTCGCCGTCATCGCGCAGAAGGCCGACATCGTCTACGGGCCGCTCGTGGACGCGCAGGAGTTCCCGGAGGGCGTGGACGTCACGCTCGTCGAGGGCGCCGTCAGCAACCAGGACGACCTGCGGCTCGTCCAGACCGTCCGCCGGCGCAGCCGGCTGGTCGTGGCCCTGGGCGACTGCGCCGTCACGGGCAACGTGCCGTCCATGCGCAACGGCATCCCGGTGAAGCGCCTGGTCGAGGCCGTCTACGTGCACGGCGTGACCGCCGACCCGAAGGTCCCCGGCGACGGCGTGCCGGCCCTGCTCAAGCGCGCCGTCCCGGTGCACGAGGTGGTCACCGTGGATCTGCACGTCCCGGGGTGCCCGCCGAAGGCCGACGCCATCCTCTACGCGGCCGGCGAGCTGCTCGCCGGACGCAAGCCGGAACTGGCGACCAAGGTGAAGTTCGGGTCACGGCCATGAACAAGAAGATCACGATCCACCACGTCACGCG
>JADHED010000238.1_pt1 | contig 74887 bp, 72 predicted proteins | sample 8952041 | NCBI WGS metagenome assembly JADHED01 (sample SAMN16124423, study PRJNA663239) | bioreactor sludge metagenome | isolation source: sludge (control) | place: India:Bengaluru | collected 2018-09-08
CGCAGCCGCCGCTGTTCCGGCCGATCTCGACCAATGTGAAGGCGGAGAAGCGCTTCCTCTCGACCATCGCCCGCCGCCTCGACACGCTGGGCGCGATCACACGCGGCCAGCGCCAGACGGGCGGCCAGGGGCTGTTCCGCCCCGAAGACAATCTGGAAAGCCATTACGCCCGCGATGCGCTGCGCCAGCTCTACCTTCTGCTGGTGCGCGGCAAGGTCGAGGGTTGCTCGCTCGACCGCTTCGAGCGGGCCACCGGCCTAAAGCTGATGGATTCGACGGGCATCAAGGACGAGCTGCCGCCGATCACGACGTTTCTCAATCGCATGCTCGCTCTCACGATCGAACTTCAGGGAATCCTCTTCACCGCCTTCGAGCAGCTCCTGACCGCCCGTATCGAGGGTGCGATCGCGTCGGGCACCTATGACGCTGGGCTGGAGACGCTGCGCGCCGAGAGCTTCGTCGTCGTTGATCGCCAGACGATCTACACGCATCCACGCACCGGCGCGGAAACCAGCCTGCTCACGATCAACGAGCGCAGGCGCAACTGGCCGGTGACGCTCGACGCAGCTCTCGCCGAGCTCGGCGATCCGCGCGTAAAGCTGCTCGTCAACGAGCGCTCAGGCCGAGCCGCCGTCCAGATCCCGGCGAGCAGCGTCATGCTTGATGATGGCGAGGTCGAACGGCGCGTCCGCCTGATCCGCCCGACCGAGGCCCACAATATCCCGGTGCGCTTCATGGGCGAGACCCATTGGGTCGAAACCGACCGGAACACCTTCGCCTCAGCCTGGAGCGCCGAGATCGCCGAGGTGCCGGAGTTCACCGACGCGACGCTTCACATGGTCACAGGACTGCTATTGCCGATCTGGAAACGGCTGCCGAACGACTCGACGCGCGTCTACCGGCTCCAGACAGACGAGGGCGAGCGCATCATCGGTCGCAGAGTCTCGCCGGCATGGGCGGCGACCGCCACCACGACCGGCGCGGCCACGATCACGTCGGACGACGCCTTCACGGCGCTGATGGACGGCCGGACGATCCTCGACCTCGCCCAGGGCCTTCAGCTTCGCCGCGTCCGCGTCATGGGCGCGAACCGCATCGAGCTTTCGGGCTTCGACGACACGATGCGCGAACGCCTGACGGCCTACGGCCTGTTCCACGAGATCATCTCGTGGAAGCTGCGCATGTTCGTGCCGACCGACACGAATGGCCCGGTCGTGCTTGCCAAAGTGCTCGACCGCTTTCCGGTCGAACGCATCGGCGAGCGGGAGGCCGCCTGATGTCCCGTCACGACGCCTCCGAACTGGCAATCCGCCTCGGCTATCACGCCGAAGCGGTTTGCCGCCAATACCTGTCGTCCGGCCGACGTGCCGGGCGGTACTGGCAGGTCGGCGATGCGCGCAACAGCCCCGGCCGCTCGATGTTCGTGCGCCTGACTGGGCCCGAAACCGGCAAGGGCGCGGCCGGCAAATGGACCGACGCATCGACCGGGGAACACGGCGATCTCCTCGATGTCATCCGCGAGGCGCTCGGCCTCATCGACTTCAAGGACGTGGCAGAGGAAGCGCGCCGGTTCCTCTCGCTCCCTCATCCCGAGCCGCGGATGACAAGGACGCCGACCGGCAGCATCTCCAGTGCGGCGCCGTCGGGATCACCTGAAGCGTCCCGGCGGCTCTTCTCCATGTCGGAACAAATCAGCGGCACCCTTGCGGAAATCTACCTCAACGGGCGGTCGATCACGTCGCTATCCGGCGTCACCGCGCTGCGCTACCATGGTAGGTGCTACTATAAACCGGACGAGCATTCGCCCACCGAGATCTGGCCGGCGATCGTCGCGTCCGTCACCGACCTCAACGGCAGGCAGACCGGCGCGCACCGCACCTGGCTTTCGCCGGACGGTTCGGGCAAGGCGCCCGTCGATTCGCCGCGACGGGCGATGGGAGACCTTCTCGGGCACGGCGTCCGCTTCGGCGTCGCGGATGAGGTGCTGGCAGCCGGCGAGGGCATCGAGACCGTGTTGTCGCCCCGTCAGGTCATGCCCCACATGCCCATGATGGCGGCGCTCTCGGCCGCGCACCTCGCCGCTATCCTGTTTCCGCCGACGCTCCGCAGGCTCTATGTCCTCCGCGATCGCGATCCGGCCGGAGACGGCGCACGCGACAGCCTGCTCGCCAGAGCAGCGAGCCTCGGGATCGAGGCGATTTCCCTGTCGCCGAAGCTTGAGGACTTCAACGATGATCTGCGCTGGCGCGGCGTCGACGCCCTCCGGGCGACCCTGTTGGAGCAGGTTCATCCCGATGACGTCCGCCGTTTCGTGGAGGGCTGAGGCGATCGGCAGCGGACGAGGGCGGTACAGGCGTCTTCACCTGCCGTCTCGGTTCATCATCGCAAGCGGCCTTTGCTGTCGGAGAGCCCGCATCCACGGCCTTCTGAGAGGGCGATCGGCCCACAAACGGCCCGGCCGGGCAATGGCGCGGCGCCCGGCTATTTTCCGCCGGCGGCTGCGCCGCCTTTGCATCGCGAAGCAAAATAGCCGGGCTTGGCCATCGAGGCCCTCGCGAGAGACGAGGGCTGCCAGTCCGGCCCGCCTGTGGGCGTCGACGCCTGCGAAGGCCGCGATGGTCGCGGTCTCCAGACGAAGGACGCTCACGATGACGAACGAAGACGAAACCGCAGGCTACGACCCGATCCACACCTCGTCCCCCACCGATCATGTCCTCAACGAACTCCAGCTCTACGGCTGGCGGCCGTATCAGGACGAACCCGATCCGAGGCCGCTTCCGGAGGGCAACGCCGTCGCCGCAGCCGTCGCCGATATCTTCGACGCCCTGATCGCCACGCTCGGCGACACGCGCCTCGAACCCGATCTCGAAGAACTGCTCTGGGGAGCCGTCAATCTCTTCCACCGCGCCACCGGCCGGGTGGAGCGCGAGCTGGACGACAACGAGCTTGCGCAGCGTCGCCTTCAGAAAGAACAGGACGGCAGCGAGGTGAAGTCGGTCGAGCTCGAACGCCTCACGGCAGAGGGCCAGACCATGATCGAACGGCGCAACAGCATGGAGCTCTTCCGCGATGTCTCCGCCGAGGCCTTCGAGCACCACACCGGCAGCGCCTGGCGGCCCCGTACCGGCTCGAAGGTCAGCCATCGCAACCTGACAGCCGCGATGATCGACTCCAGAGACTACCTTGCCGCGAAGCGCCGGGCTGAGAAGGAGGTGCTGTTGCCCGCCGGTCCGAAGGTGGCCGTCTCAGGCGGAACCAACTTCAACGACCACACCCTGATCTGGGCCAAGCTCGATCAGGTCCGTGCGAAGCACGCCGACATGGTGCTCATCCACGGTGGCGCGAAGACGGGAGCGGAACGCATCGCGGCCCGCTGGGCAGAAAACCGCAAGGTGCCGCAGATCGCCTTCACGCCCGACTTCGAGAAGTATCCGGCGAAACAGGCTCCCTACAAGCGCAACGACACGATGCTGGAGGTGCTGCCGGTCGGCGTCCTCGTCTTCGGCGGCGGCGGCATTCAGGGAAACCTCGCGGACAAGGCCCGCAAGCTCGGCATCCCGACCATGCAATTCGATGGCGGCGCGTAAGCGCCGCCTTTGCCCAGGTGCGCCACTTCGTTCCTGAAGCTGTCGCCTTGTTAACGACAGATCTGCTCGCCGACTATTGTGGCTCTTCGCAGCCAAGTGCGGATTGGCCCAGCGTTCAGGAATTGCCCGACGAAGCCAAGCTGTCAGCGCGATCTATAAGCGCGGAGGCTGTCGGCCACCAGACATCGAGATCGAGCAAATCCATATGCCGCCGGCCCCGTAACATTTTCAGGGAAATACGCTCGCCAGCCAGTGGATATGCGTCCGATAGCGCTGCCTTGAACCGTGTCACACCATCCAAGGGAATATGATTATCAAACTCACACGAAATGAAGTTCAGCCATGGCCCCCTCGCATATCGGTGCAGATGCGTTAAAGGGTTGAGCTGATCATAGAAGAACTGCGCGTATAGGTCCGCCTCACCGGACGCCAGCAGTTTCGCTGCGTCGACAACATCGTGCATTCCCGGCCGTTTCCAATCTGGCGTCGAGCCGACGGCAACGACAAAGGAGATCCGGGAATCAAGACCAGCAGCGGCGACCGCGATGTCCCCGCCGAGCGAGAGGCCGCTTACAAACACCGGCGCAGTTAGATTGAACTCTGCCAGCCCCCAATCGATCACCCGAGATACATCCAGTGTCGTTTGTCCGAGAATTGGCCACATATTCCGCCGGAAATTCCCGAACACGCGCGTCGTGAGCTGGTCTCGGCTTTCGCGGCCTCGTTCGCCTTGCTGCCATGCATCCATTCCGATCGCCGTAAAGCCCTTTTCGGCTAGATGGTCGAGAACCGGCCTTGTATCCTCTTTCTTTTGGCCAAAAGCAGGCAAATGAAGGAACAAGCCGCGAGCCACTCCCTGGGGCTCACTGCAAACAATCGGAACTCCATCAGGCGATATCATTTGCACGTTCCAAAAAGGGTTTTCGCTTGTCTTTCGCAAAGAAACATCAAAGCCCGCACACGTTCAACTGGTTCTGGCAAATGTACGAACTTGACCATCGACCGTGTCGATGACTTTAATGAAGAACTCTTGCAGAACCGGCGCAGTAGCACAGTCAGAGACAGAGCCAAATCACCAGTAGTCTGTCTCGATCTTCAACCGTTCATCTGGAGGTTTCGATGTCACTGATCCTGCTGGCTATCTCGCTGACGATAACGCTCTGCATCATCGCCTACAACTTTGCCATCTACGCCTTGCCCTTCATGGTCGGCCTCTCGGCCGCGCAGTACGCCTGGGGTGCCGGCGCCGGGGTCTTCCTGTCCGGTCTTGCCGCCATCGGCGCGGCCTTGTTGTCGATCGCGCTGGTGATCGGGGTTCTCGGCTTCGCCAGGAATCCGGCCCTGCGCCTGATCGCGCTGGCGATCTTCGCGATCCCGGCCACCATTGCGGGATACGCCCTCGTGCTCGGCGTCACAAAGAACGCGATTGACTCGACGATAGTGCTCAATCTGCTCGGCGGCGCGGGCGGTCTGTTCATCGGCATAGCCGCGATGGTCAACCTCAACGCCCTCGGCGTCTCGGTGTTTTCGCGCTGACCCGTCGACCGCGACCATCACTGCCACAAGAAAACCAGGGCGGCTTGCGCCGCCGGATGTCCGGCTTTCCCGCTCAGGTCAGGCATGGAGCGTCGACGCTGCGGCCCCATGCCGCCGTTTCCCGTGAGCATCACCCGGTCGCTCGGGATCGCCCGACTATCGGCATGAGTCCCGGAGGCTGTGAACGTCTGTCGCCCCGCCCGTCAAGCCCCTTCGCGCCGTGAAAGCAAGCCGCGATCACCTTCATTCCCACCCCCTCGCAATTCTGTCGGATCGCACCTTCCGCCATCGAAGCGGACGCGTCGCCATTCCGTGCCATTCGGCCCGATAGCCTTTCTCGTCCTCGTCCCGGACAGCTTCTGCGAGCGGAGAGGCGGGTGGCCGGAAATGGAGGACCGAAGGCGCCGCCCTGGCCGGCGCAGGCTCATAGGGCCTGCCGTTTCGCTGCTGCCGGCGAGGACGATGGTTCGGCTGTGCGTCTCGGTTCGTATGCGTTCAGAGGCACCAATCCCTCCGACTGACTGATCCCGTAAGTCCGTTCGGTTTCCGGCCGCAACCCACGCGGCTCCGGACCGTGTTGCCGCGCAAGCGCGGCTGCCCGCCCCACTCCGGGCCTTATGGGCGAGCTGCCCGCAAGCAGGCAGTTGCAGGCGTCTCCCGCCGTCCTTGGCCGGGTCTCGTCGGAGGGATGGTCCCTCCGAGAAGCAACGGAGACCTACAATGCAGAACATCGTCATTCTCGCCGGCAACATCGGTCAGGACCCCGAAACCCGCTCCACCCAGGGCGGCACCCGGATCACCCACTTCACGCTGGCCACCTCGCGCCCCCGCTACTCGGAAGGCAAGGTTGTCCGGGACGACAAGGGCTACCGGGTTCAGGACACCGAATGGCACCGGATCACCGCCTTCAATGGCCTCGGCAAGACGATCCAGGATTATTGCGAGAAGGGTATGAAGGTTCTGGTTCGCGGCCGCATCCACTACACGAAGTGGAAGGACCAAGAAGGCAACGATCGCTACGGCAGCGAGATCATCGCCGAGACGGTCGACTTCCTGAGCCGGGCGCAGCAGAGCGAAAACGGAGCCGGCCAGCGCGATCTCGACGACGACATCCCGTTCTGAGCGGAAAGGCCAGGGCCCGGCGGCGCAAGCCGCCGGGTTTTCCTGCGTTTCCCGAGGGTCGCGATGTTCAGGATGAGCGAGGGCGAGCGGATCGACCGTTCGTCCTTGCTTATGAGAGGGGGGCAGGCCGCCCCTCTCAAACTCTCCCCGGAAGGGGCAGGGCACGCCCCGCCCCCTCCTGCTCCCCCACCCATGAAGGGGGTGAACCACCCCCTCCAAACCACCCCGGCCCATACGGACGCGGCCCCTGATCGGGGCCGCGGGCTATCTCTCTCTGACAGTCCATTTTACGCCAGCCCATCCGGCGTCAAGGACAGCGCGGCCCCTCCAATTTTCTTTCGCCGGCCCGAGGCCGACGCCACAAAATCGGCTCCTCCGCTTGCCGCGCGGCGGCCGCGTACCGCGGTCCCTGACCCCTCTGGGCTACAGCGTGGACACCTTTCGTCAGAAACGAAAGGAGACTTACAATGTCTGATTTCCACTATGTCGAACTTTACGCGAAGTTCGCAGGATTCCGCCTCATGGCGATGGCCAATCGCCTTGGCTGCGACGACGAATTCAGCCGCGGAGCACACGACAGGCTCGTGGAGCGGCTCGACCAGCTCGTCGATCTTGTGCGCGGCGCGCTTGCCGCGGAACGCGAACTCGCACTGGCACCGAGCGGCCCCGAGGCAGATGATCTGGGCGAGCGGATCTGGTGCGCCGGACAGGAGCTCACGCACTACTGGGGCGAACCCGATGGCATCGACCTTTTGCTCAACGACGTCCACGTCGACTGGTCTACCAACGAATGGTACGACAGCCGCGCCGGAAGGTGGCATTTCCTCGCTGACTTCCCTGCGCCCCGCGAGGAAGTAGGCGACGACCGCCTGCACGGCCTGTGCGCAATCACCCGCCAGATCGCCGCCGAGACGGGCATATACTTCAACACTTTCACCACAGACCTCTCCATCGAGGGCGAAGAGCCGGACGATGAACGCGAGCGCTACGAAGCGATTGACGGTCTCGTCTGGTGACAGCGATCGGGCGGCCGGCGGCCTCGGCCGCCTGCCGCCTTCACACCGTCAGCGGAGCCGGCGCGGCCGGATCGACCGGCCTTCCCGGCTATTGGAAAGGGGTGAGCCCCTCTCCAGCTCTCCCATGAAGGAAGGGCTGGCGCCCCTCCTTCAAACATCCTCCCGAGGGAAGGGAGACCCCTCCCTCGAACCCTCCCATGGGAAGGAGGCGACGGTTCCCTCGCCCTCCTTCCCAAACCCATCCTCCTCTCCCGGGCCGAGGCTATGGCTTGGGGCCACGCTCGCCAGAGCCGCCCCGCCCGAGGCCGGAAGCCGTGTGGGCCAGATCTCCAGCCTGTGCGACCGGCCTCGATTTCTCCGGCCATTCTAGGAAAACCGAATCAGTTGCCGAGCTGGGTCGAGAAACGCAGCTATTAGTGGCTTGGGCTCAAAAATGGGGTGGATTTCTGCCGTAGGGCGACTAAAATAGTCGTAGTTCTGGAGTGCATGCGGGTCGAAGTGGGAGGTGATCATGTATGATCACCGCCCGACAATCACGGGCCGCACGCGCGCTGCTGGGTTGGACACAGGAGACGCTCGCTGACAAGGCCCGAGTATCGCTGACCGCGCTCAAACGCCTCGAATCCGAGAACGGATTCGACGTTTTCGAAACCACGCGAGATGGCGTACGGCGCGCGCTCGAATCGGCCGGGATCGTTCTTCTGGCGACAGAAAAGGGAGAAGGGGTCCTGTTGCTGCATCAAGCTGACCAGCCTGGTTAGCGCTTTGCGCCATCAACAGACGGTTTGCTGACATAAAAGCACTGTATTGCTCTTGGGGACAGTTAACGAACGTCGTGCACGTGACTATGGTACTCTGATGGGACAGGCGATACCGGCGTTCCTGGACGCGCCACCGTCCAGCGACACGCTTACGACTTACGACCGCGAGCACATGAAGCTCTATCTGCGGCTGCTCGACGCCGAGCGGGAGGGGGCCGACTGGCGTGAGGCTATTCACATCCTCTTCGGCCTCGATCTTCATGACGATCCGATGCGCTGTCGACTGATCCACAATTCCCACCTCGCACGCGCGCACTGGATGACCGAACACGGTTATCGCGAACTGGTTCGTGAAAGTCAGCGGAAGTCTGGATCGTGATGCGCTGAAGGCATCACCTGTTGATTTCAACGTGACTTCCAAAATCCAACCCGAACGGGAATTCTACAACCTCCAAGTCGCAATAGTCGCAGGAGGATCATCATGACGCCTGACGCATCTACATGGCGCTCGTCGGCTGAATACGACCATCTGGACACACTGACGCCATCCGATCTGGCCTGGGAATGGCTGCGCCGCAACGATGCTTACGATGCGGACTACGAAGCATCCGTGACTGAACGCGGAGCTCCGACCTCCGTGAACGAGCAGATCCAGCGGCGCTGGGGACTGCGATTTCCCTGTAGACCCTCTGACGCCGCCTCCTGAAGCTCCGGTTTTCTGGCTCCCGCTCCATGACACGAGCGTTGTCGTACTGATCGAAGCGCCACGCGACTTCCGTGACACTGAAGATTACCCGCTTCTCCTCCCATGGAGCGGCACGGCGCCGATCGGCGACGGTCGCGACTTTTTCCGTCTTCCTTTGCCGAACGATGAGCGCGTCCAGATTATCAACTACGTCGTCGAGGGCCGCACCGCATCGGTAGCCGCCATACCGCTCGGCATCGACGGCTTCGATCGGATAGAAGCGGTTTACCGCCTCCTTTCGGCCCTGCACGGGCGCGCCATCCCGCCCGACACGCGTTTGACGCCCCAGCAGCGGACCCGCCAGCGCAGAATGCTCCGCGCGTTCGACGGACATCGCGCTGGCGCGACACAGCAGGAAATCGCGCACGTCGTCCTCAACCAGGAGCGTCTCGATCGGGATGACTGGCAGGCGTCTTCTGCCCGCCATGCGATCAAGGCGCTGCTACGCGATGCCCGCAACATGATCGCCGGCGGCTATCGAAAGCTTCTCCGTCACCGCCGCCAATCCTGACGCGTCGCCCCGCCGCGGACGGTGGGCGATTTCGATACCCCCCAACTTCGCCCTGCAACTCGCCGCCTTCTCTCCGCCACCGTGGTCGCCGTCCGCCGCTTTCTCGCAGCGGCCGTCCCCAACACCACGGAGGCCCGACCATGCCACACGAACCCGTCTTTCTCCCGCCGCGCTTCCTGCGCACCAAGGAAGCGGCGGAATTCCTCAGCCTCTCCGCACGCACGCTCGAAAAGCACCGCACCTATGGCACCGGTCCGTCGTATCACAAGCTCGGCGGCCGCGTCGTCTATGCGATCGACGAGCTCGAAAGCTGGGCCGCCCGCGGCGCAGTGACCTCCACCTCGGATCCGCGCGGCTCGATCCTGCCAGCAAAGCGCCAGGCGCCCGTCCGGCCGGTCCACGCCGGCCGCTACGCACGCTGATCGCGGCCGGTTCCGTTCATGGCGGTGCGACGTCGATCCCTCTCGGAGCGCGGGCAGCTCGACCTGTTTCGCGCGCTCCCCGGCGACTTCGCGCCAAGAGACGCACAGGATCTCATGGCCTATCCCTTTTTCTCCCTCTCCAAGACCCATCGCACCGCGCCGATCGATTTCGTCGCCGGCAAAGTAACGATCAGGGTCGAGGCCGTTCACGACCACGGCATGGCGACCATCTGGGACGCCGATATCCTGATCTGGGCCGCGAGCCAGATCGTTGAAGCGCGCGACGCCGGGCTTCGCACGTCGCGGCTGATGGCCGCCACCCCTTACGAAATTCTCTCCTATGTCGGTCGCGGCACGAGCGCGCGCGATTATCAGCGGCTGAAGGCGGCGCTCGACCGCCTGCAATCGACAACGGTGTCCACCTCGATCCGCCAGCCGGCCGAAGGCCGTCGGCATCGCTTTTCCTGGATCAACGAGTGGCAGGAGCGCACCGGGCGCGACGGCCGTCCCGAAGGCATCGAGCTGATCGTACCGGACTGGTTCTACAAGGCCGTTCTCGACGATGCCCTCGTGCTCACGATCGACCGGGCCTATTTCGACCTGACGGGCGGCCTTGACCGCTGGCTCTATCGCCTCGTGCGCAAGCACGGCGGCCGCCAGCGACACGGCTGGCGCTTCGACTTCCGCAACCTCCACCAGAAATCGGGGAGCCTGTCGCCGTTCAAGCGCTTCGCCTTCGAACTGCGCGACATCGTCCGGCGACAGCCGCTTCCCGGCTACACGCTGTTCCTCGAAACGGAACCCGGCGGGCGCACGCTGCTTGCCTTCGAGCCCGCGCAGGCCTGTGGACAACCTGTGGACGGCCTCGTGCTATCAGGAACCCGAAGTATCGTGCTATCGGGAACCGGGGGCTCGTGCTATCGGGAACCCAAACCAGACCTAAGTCTCAGCGCAGAAACAAGAAATCGCGCCCTTAACTTAGAGTCTAACCAGGAATCTAACTCTGTAGAGCGCGCGCGCGAGGTGGATAACCTCATTCGCGATGCCGCCAGAAACCTCAGCGTCGCCGCCAGGAAGAGCCTGCCGACGCCACCGGGCCCAGCCCGCGACCGTTCCGCTTCGCTGACATCAGACGACGCCCGAGCGCCGCGTCTCCCTCTCGATCCGCCGGGAGGACGCCGATGATCATCGCGCTCCTCAATCAGAAGGGTGGGGTCGGCAAGACCACACTCGCGCTGCATCTCGCCGGCGAGCTGGCACGCCGAGGCAGGCGCGTCACTCTTATCGACGCCGACCCGCAGGGCTCCGCGCTCGACTGGTCGCAGCAACGCTCGCGGGAAGGCCTGCCGCGCCTGTTCGGCGTCGTCGGCCTGGCGCGCGACACGTTGCATCGCGAAGCGCCCGAGCTCGCCCGTGACGTCGATCACATCGTCATAGACGGCCCGCCGCGCGTCGCAGGCCTCATGCGCTCCGCGCTGCTCGCGGCCGACCTCGTGGTCATCCCCGTACAGCCGTCGCCACTCGACGGCTGGGCCTCGGCCGAGATGCTGTCGCTCCTTGGCGAAGCACGCATCTATCGCCCCGAGCTCGTCGCCCGTTTTGCGCTCAATCGCTGCGGCGCGCGCACCGTCATCGCCCGCGAGACGGCTGAAACGCTCGCCGATCACGATCCGCCGGTGCTCGCCAGCACCATCGGCCAGCGCGTCGTCTTCGCCGACGCCGCACAGACCGGGCGGCTTGCGTCGGACATCGATGCGCGATCGCCCGCCGCCCGTGAAATTGCGGCCCTCGTCACCGAGATCGAGCGGCTGCGCATCGGGAGGGCGGCGTCATGATCGTCCTTACCGGCGACTGCCGCGAACACATGCCGTCGCATGGGCCATTCGACATAATCCTCGCCGATCCGCCGTACGGCGAGACGTCGCTCGCCTGGGATCGGCGCCTCGAGGGCTGGCTGGCGCTCGCGCGTGCCGCCCTCAAGCCGACCGGCTCGATCTGGGTCTTTGGCTCGCTGCACAGCTTCATGGCGACCGCCGAGCGGTTCGCTGACGTCAAGCTTCGCCTGGCACAGGAAATTGTCTGGGAGAAGCAGAACGGCACCTGCTTTCACGCAGATCGCTTCACGCGGGTGCACGAACTGGCCGTCCAGTGCTATCCCGGCGAAGCGGCCTGGCGCGACATCTACAACGATGTCCAGACTACGCCGGACGCTGCGGCGCGAACGGTGCACCGCAAGCAACGTCCTCCCCATACCGGCCACATCGACGCTGGTCACTACGTCAGTCATGACGGCGGGCCGCGCCTGATGCGCTCGGTCATCTACATGCGCAACGCTCATGGCCGCGCAATCCATCCAACCGAAACACCGTCGGCGCTTCCCGAAATCCTGATCCGCACGAGTTGCCCCGAAGGCGACCTCTTCGGCGATTTTTTCGCGGGGTCGGGTGCGGCCGGGGAAGCCTGCAGGCTGTCCGGCCGGCGCCATCTCGGCTGCGAGATTGACCCGGACATGGCTGCGAAAGCCCGCGCGCGCCTCGCATCCGTGCTGCCGTTCGACGGCGGAGGCGCGTCATGACAGCGCGTACCGAAAAACGCGGCTTTGCAACACGGCCGGCCGATCCGGGCGGCTGGATCAAGGCCGGCGACACCGCGCCCGCTTGTGGCGCCGCCGCCGTCTATTCCGCCCGACTGACCATCGACGTCACCCCCGCCATGCGCGGCCGCATCAAGGTCGCCGCCTTCAGCCGCGGAATGACCGTCGCCGACATGGTGCGCGATCTGCTCGCCCGCGAATTCCCCCCGACCGAAGGAGACCCAAAATGACCGGCATCGCGGCTACCCGCATGCGCGGCGGCCCGCTGCCGTCCGCCAATCCAACGGATGATCTGACCCGCGTGGAACTCACGTGGGTCGAGAAGAAGATCGAATACTGGATCAGGTTCGGCCGCGAGGCTCACGAGCAGATCCTCGATCGCCGCCGCCGTGTCGTCTGCTTTCGCCCGAACACCGTCTTCGCCTTCGTTCGCTGGGCCGCGAACGACTACGGCACGGTCATCTCGCGCATCGATATCGTGCGTTCGGTCGCACCGGGCGCGCCCTACCAGACGCTGCCTTTCGTGCGGCCCGGCGGCGAAATTCTCCTGAAGATCGAAGGCTGGCCGAAGGTCGAGAGCGTGCTGCGTCACGTCGATGGCATCGACGCGCTCGGCATCGATCCGGCCGATGTCGACCCCGACCACTGGCGGCACGTCGCCCACTGGATGAACGCCGGCGAAGCGCCGCGTCCCTACACGTTCGATCGCCATCAGGCATGGCTCCGGCGCCGGGAGATCGTGCGATGACGCGGCTCGATTACCTTGCGCTGACCGCCTTCGGCGTTCTTGGCATCGCCCTCGCCAGCGCCACGCCCTTGCCGATGAAGCTCGTCTGGAACGCGACCGCGAGCGAGCCCGTCGGCTTCTACACCATCGATCCCGTTGGTCGTCTCGAGGTGCCCGACCTTGTCGTCGTGATGCCGCCCGAGCCCGTCGCCTCGTTCATCGTGGAGCGCGGCTACGTCGCTCGCGGCGTGCCGCTTCTGAAGCGGGTGCTCGGCCTGCCGGGACAACGTGTCTGCCGCTCCGGGCATGCAATCAGCGTCGACGACGTTCCGCTTGGCGATGCGCTCGACCGCGACAGCCAGGGCCGTGACCTGCCGGTCTGGCAGGGCTGCCGCCGCATCGGCGACGGAGAGCTGTTCCTCATGAACCACGAGGTCCCAGACAGCCTCGACGGCCGCTACTTCGGCCCGCTTCCCGCCACCGCGGTGATCGGTCGGGCGACACCGCTTTTCACCGACGACGACGGCGAGGGCCGCTTCGTCTGGCGCGCGCCGACGCGGTGACAGCGCGACCAATGCAATCCCGCCGCACAACAGGAGACCAAGATCATGGCCAACATCGGACTTTTCACACGCACGGAATCCGGCTTCGAAGGGCGGTTCAGGGCGCTTGGCATCGACGAGGAAATCACCTTCGTCGCCGCCGAGCCCTCGGAGGCCAAGAACGCTCCAGCCTATCGCGTCCTGCTCGGCGACGAGGACGGGCTACCGATCGGCGCCGCCTGGGCGGCCGTCGGAGATCGGGCCGGCGAATTCTTCTCCGTCGAGATCTACAGCCCGTTGTTCGGCGGCACTCTGCGCGCCAACCTCTTCCGCGCCGGTGACGACGGCTCCGCCTGGGGCCTGCACACCAACCTCACTTCCAAGAAGCGGAAGGAGGACTGAATGGCGGCGGTTCAGCACCGCGCCAGCGCCGGCGGCTTGACTGCTGTCCGGCGCTCAGCGCTCCTCCTTCTTCTTTCCGGCCTGACGTTCGCCGCGGCTGAAACGCCCGCTGTTCTGGCGCAGGTTCCGTCCACCGTCGGAGCCGCGTCGGCGCATCCGCACGCCGCGAACATCACCGAGGCGTCGCGACGCTTCGGCGTCCCGGCAGCCTGGATCGTCGCCGTGATGGCTGCAGAAAGCGCGGGCGATGTGCGCGCCGTATCGTCGGCGGGCGCGATGGGCCTTATGCAGGTCATGCCCGAAACATGGGCCGAGCTCCGCACCCGCCACGGCCTTGGTCGCGATCCCTACGATCCTCGCGACAACATCCTTGCCGGCACCGCGTACCTCCGTGAAATGTGGGACCGCTACGGCGACGTCGCAGCCATGCTCGCCTCCTACAATGCCGGCCCGGCGCGCTACGACGAGCATCGCTCGAAAGGTCGCCCGCTGCCTGCCGAGACGCGGGCCTACGTCGCTTCGCTTGCGCCCGCGCTGCGCGGCGAGCGGCCCTTGAACGGCGGCTCCATTATCGTGCGACCGCCCGACTGGCGCGAGGCGGGGATCTTCGTCGTGCGCGAGGGTGGCACTTCCGCCGCCAGTCCAGCGCAGGCGGGCCGCGCGTCAGACCACGCGCTCCCATCCCTCACGGCGACCCCGGATTCGATCACCGCCTTGCAACGCCAAGAGCTGTTTGTCGCGGGCAATGCAGCGGGAGGCCGGCCATGAGCGGCCCTCCATCAAGGTGCATCCCCTCGGGCTCTGGCGTGTCGTGGAGAACGCCGGGGGTGGGGGCAGGCGCAGCGACCGGACGATGGCAGGATAAAAGGGCGCACGGTGCGCTTCGGTCGGGCGGTTGTTTTTGTTCATGTTTTTGGCGCGTTCCGCACCGTGTAGCGCCTTCGCGCACCGTGCGCTCCGCGCCCATGTTCCTGATTTTTCGGTCCTTTTTGCACCGTGCGGAGTCGCGTCATGTTCGATGACCTCGAGTTCCGCATACGTCCGGGCCGCATCCGATCGACCCGCGCGCAACAGACCCGGCCTTTCGTTGCGCAGGCGCTCGCTGCAGCGAAGAAGGCAGGCGGCGGCGTCTCGCGATCCGGCCGCGTCACCTCCGGCAATCGCTCACGCTTCGGGCGTGGCCAGCGCGCCAGCATTCAGGCTAATCGCCTCATCACGTCGCGCACGCGTGGCGCCGTCGTCAAGGCGCGTGTGGTCCGTCACACCGCTCGATCCGCGCCGCTCGGAACGCATCTCGACTATTTGCGCCGCGACGGCGTGACCCGTGACGGGGAGAAGGCGCGGCTGTTCGGGCCGGGAACGGAGAATGCCGACGCCCGCGCCTTCGCAGAGCGCTGTGGCGATGACCGGCATCATTTCCGCTTCATCGTCTCGCCCGACGACGCCCCCGACATGGCGGACCTTAGATCCTTCACCCGCGATCTCGTCGGCCAGATGGAAAAAGATCTCGGCACGAAGCTCGACTGGGTCGCCGTCGATCACTGGAACACCGAGCATCCGCATGTCCACCTGATCGTGCGCGGCGTGCGGGACGATGGCCAGGACCTCGTGATCTCGCGCGACTACATCAAGGAGGGCATGCGCGACCGGGCGCGCGAGCTCATCACCCAGGAGTTGGGACCGCGCACCGATCTCGATATCCGCCGTACTCTCGAAAGCCAGATCGAGACCGAACGCTGGACGCAGCTCGACCGCCAGCTTGTCCGCGACGCCGGCAAGTCCGGCATCATCGATCTCGCGCCGCGCGCCGACCGCCAGCCGGACGAGTTCCACGCGCTGAAGGTCGGCCGGCTGCGGACGCTGGAAATTCTCGGTGTCGCGGGACAGGTCGGCCATTCGCAATGGTTCATCAGGCCCGAGGCGGAGAGCGTCCTGCGCGAGCTCGGCGAGCGCGGCGACATCATCAAGCGCATGCACCGCGCTCTCACCGAGCGCGGCATCGAGCGCGGCTCGGCAAGCTATGTGCTCGCCGGGGAAAGCCTCGACGTGCCCGTTGTCGGTCGCCTGCTCGAACGCGGTCTGGATGACGAGCTGAAGGGGACGGCCTATGCCGTGGTCGACGGTGTCGACGGTCGCACCCATCATATCAAGCTGCCGCATCTCGATGCCGCTGGCGACAGCCCACCCGGATCGATCGTCGAGCTGCGCGCTTACGAGGATGCGCAAGGTCAGCGCCGCGTCGCGCTCGCCGTCCGCTCCGATCTGGATATCCACTCTCAGGTCAACGCAGCGGGTGCTACCTGGCTCGATCGGCAGGCGGTTGCCCGCGAGCCCATCGAGCTCTCGGAGGGTGGCTTCGGCGCCGAGGTACAGCGGGCCCTCGAGCAACGCGCCGAGCACCTGATCGGCGAAGGTCTCGCCGAACGGCAGGGCGGGCGCGTCGTCTTCGCGCGGCGACTGCTCAACACGCTACGCGATCGCGAGGTCAGTGCGCTGGGCGAAAAGCTCGCCGCCGAGACCGGCCGGCCATTCAACTATGCCGACGGCGGCGAGTATGTCGCCGGCTCCTATCGCCAGCGCTTCACGCTCGCCTCCGGCCGCTTCGCCATGATCGACGACGGCCTCGGCTTCCAGCTCGTACCCTGGTCTCCCTCTCTCGAAAAGCAGATCGGCCGCCACGTCTCCGGCGTCGCCCGCGACGATGGCGGCGTCGACTGGGACTTCGGCCGCAAGCGGGGGATCGGCCTCTAACACCCGTCAGAAAGGAGCCTCGCCATGTCCGGCACCAAGATCCTCTGGGGACAGATCACGATCGTCTTCCTGATCGTGCTCGTTACCACCTGGGGCGCGACGCAGTATGTTGCGTGGAGCCTCGGCTATCAGGCGCAGCTCGGCGAGCCGTGGTTCAGGCTCTTCGGCGTTCCGATCTATTTTCCGGCCGCTATCATGTGGTGGTGGTACTTTTACGACGCCTACGCGCCGGGCATATTCGCGACCGGCGGCATGATCGCTGCGTCGGGCGGTTTCATCGCGATCGCGGTCGCCATCGGCATGTCGGTCTGGCGAGCGCGCGAACAGAAGAATGTCGCCACCTATGGCTCGGCCCGCTGGGCAGAGAAGCCCGAGATCGAGGCTGCGGGTCTGCTCGATCCCGACGGCGTGGTACTCGGCCGATACGATCGCGAGTATCTGCGCCATGATGGGCCGGAGCATGTGCTGTGCTTTGCGCCTACCCGATCCGGCAAGGGTGTCGGTCTCGTCGTGCCTTCGCTCCTCACCTGGCCGGGCTCGGCGATCGTCCATGATATCAAGGGTGAGAACTGGACGCTGACCGCGGGCTTCCGGTCACTCCATGGCCGTGTGTTGCTGTTCGATCCGACCAATCCCAAATCCTCCGCCTGCAATCCGCTGCTCGAGGTCCGCCGGGGCGAATGGGAGGTTCGCGACGTCCAGAACATCGCCGACATTCTCGTTGATCCCGAGGGGAGCCTGGACAAAAGGAATCACTGGGAAAAGACCAGCCATTCACTTCTGGTCGGTGCAATCCTGCATGTCCTCTATGCCGAGCCGGAAAAGACTCTGGCCGGCGTCGCCAACTTCCTCTCCGATCCGAAGCGCCCGGTTGAGTCGACGCTGCGCGCCATGATGAAGACAGCGCATCTGGGCGAGGCCGGCCCACACCCTGTCGTGGCCAGCGCGGCGCGCGAGCTCCTCAACAAATCCGACAATGAGCGCTCCGGCGTTCTATCAACCGCCATGTCGTTTCTCGGATTGTACCGCGATCCTGTCGTTGCCGAGGTCACGCGGCGCTGCGACTGGCGGATCAGCGACATCGTCGGCGGCGAGCATCCGACGACGCTCTACCTCGTCGTGCCGCCCAGCGACATCAACCGGACCAAGCCGCTGATCCGCCTGCTGTTCAATCAGATCGGCCGTCGCCTGACCGAAGAGCTCCAGGCGAAGACCGGGCGCCATCGTCTCCTCCTCATGCTCGACGAGTTTCCCGCGCTCGGCCGCCTCGACTTCTTCGAGACCGCGCTGGCCTTCATGGCGGGGTATGGGTTGAAGAGCTTCCTGATCGCGCAATCGCTGAACCAGATCGAGAAAGCCTATGGGCCGAACAATTCGATCCTCGACAACTGCCATGTTCGCGTGAGCTTCGCGACGAACGACGAGCGGACGGCCAAGCGCGTCTCGGACGCGCTCGGGACGGCCACCGAGATGAAGGCCATGAAAAACTATGCCGGGCACCGTCTGTCGCCCTGGCTCGGCCACCTGATGGTGTCCCGCTCGGAAACCGCCCGCCAGTTGCTCACGCCGGGCGAGATCATGCAGCTTCCGCCGGCCGACGAGATCGTCATGGTCGCCGGCATTCCGCCGATCCGGGCGAAAAAGGCTCGCTACTATGAGGATGCCCGTTTCCGCGAACGCCTAATGTCGCCGCCCGCCCTGAACCGCCCGGAACATATTCGTCCGGACGACTGGACCAGCCTGCCGATCCCGGCGCGGCCGGAAGCGCTCAATGCGCAACCCGCAGGTCGATCCGACGACGAGGACCCGACCGAATCCGAACGGCGGCTGCAGCACGAGCTCCACCGGGTAAAGCCGGTAGAAAAGAAAGCGCCGATCGAGAACGAGTTCGAGATCGAGCCGCCTGACGACGTCGATGAGGATGCCGTGCGCAACCAGCGCATGATCCGCCAGATGCAGGGCGTCGCACGGCAGGTCTCGCTCGATCCGAATGACGGCATGGAACTGTAGGCGCCATGACCAGTCACCGGAAGAAGATAAAGACCACGGTCTATCTGGACCCCGATGTCGAGAAGACGCTGGCGGATTTCGCCGCCCGCCGCGATCAATCGCAGTCCATGATAGCAGAGGCGGCTATCGCGTCGTTCCTCTCGCCGGACGATGCCGAGCGACGGGAGGCGATCGTCGCCAAGCGCCTCGACCAGATCGACCGCCGCATGACGCGCCTGGAACGGGACGTTGGCATCGCCGTCGAGACCCTTGCGGTGTTCATCCGCTTCTGGATCACCACGACGCCCGCCTTGCCGGAGCCGGCGGCGCAGGCAGCGCGTGCCAAATCCAGCGAGCGATATGAAGCGTTCATCACCGCGCTGGGCCGGCGTCTGGCGCAGGGGCCGAAGCTCCGTCAGGAGATTTCAGAAGATGTGCCCGAATCGGACGCCTGAACACCTCGCGCGCGGCATCTGGGAATCGATACGACCAGTTCAAGAACAGAGGCGCACCGCCGTTCTCCTGTATTTGCACGCCACGCTACTACTACGACCGAAACTTGTTGAATCGGCCTGACTCCGGGCTCTTTTAATCATCCCCGATCCGGGGATCATCTGTTGCGTCCCCACGAGAAACGGGGACGAAATGGCATCTATCCACCACAGGCAGGAAGCGAGCCAGCGTGGCGCGCGCATGCTGCGCACCGCGCTCGGCAGCGCCATCGCGCGATTTCTGGAAGACCCGGCCGTGGTCGAGGTGATGCTGAATCCCGATGGGCGCATCTGGGTGGATCGGCTTTCCGAAGGGCTGGCCGACACCGGCGAGACGATGACGGCCGCCGATGGCGAGCGCATCGTGCGTCTGGTCGCGCACCATGTCGGTGCGGAGGTCCACGCCCGCTCGCCGCGCGTCTCGGCCGAGTTGCCGGAATCGGGTGAGCGTTTTGAGGGGCTGCTTCCGCCAGTCGTAGCATCACCCGCCTTCGCTATTCGCAAGCCGGCTGTCGCGGTCTTCACGCTCGACGATTATGTGGCCGCCGGCATCATGACGGCCGACCAGGCGGTGAAGCTGCGCACGGCGGTCCAGTCCCGCGCCAACATACTCGTCGCTGGGGGCACTTCTACCGGCAAGACAACGCTGACCAACGCGCTGCTCGCCGAAGTGGCGAAGACAGCAGATCGCGTCGTCATCATCGAGGATACCCGCGAGCTGCAATGCGCAGCGCCGAACCTGGTCGCGATGCGGACCAAGGATGGCGTTGCCACGCTTTCCGATCTCGTCCGCTCCTCGCTTCGCCTCCGGCCCGACCGCATTCCCATCGGCGAGGTCCGCGGTTCAGAAGCTCTCGACCTGCTCAAAGCCTGGGGCACCGGCCACCCCGGCGGCATAGGCACCATCCACGCTGGCTCCGGCATCGGCGCGCTGCGTCGCCTCGAGCAACTCATCCAGGAAGCCGTCGTCACCGTTCCGCGCGCGCTGATCGCCGAGACCATCGATCTCGTCGCCGTCCTCTCCGGCCGCGGCTCGTCGCGCCGGCTCGCCGAGCTCGCGCGTGTCGACGGCATCGATCCCGCCACCGGCGACTACCGCATCACCCCCGCAACCACCTCGAATGGAGAAGCTGAATGAATTCGCCCGTCGTTCCGAATGTGACCAATCCACCCGTCCTGTCGTCCGTGCCCATCGGTCCAGATCTGCCCGCCGACTCGATCATGCGCGGCAGCTACCGGCGTCTCGCCAGTTCGACCGCGCTCTTCACCATCATGATACTGGCCGCCACGCCGCCGGCCCATGCCTCCGGCTCCTCCATGCCGTGGGAACAGCCGCTTCAACAGATCCTCCAGTCGATCGAGGGGCCGGTCGCCAAGATCGTGGCGGTGATCATCATCATCGCCACCGGCCTGGCGCTCGCCTTCGGCGACACCAGCGGCGGCTTCCGCCGCCTGATCCAGATCGTATTCGGTCTGTCGATCGCCTTCGCGGCCAGCTCGTTCTTCCTCAGCTTCTTCAGCTTCGGCGGCGGGGTACTTGTCTGATGGCGGCGGTCCTCGAACAACTCGACGCGGTGCCGGGCTTTTCGGTGCCCGTCCATCGCGCCTTGACCGAGCACATCCTGCTGGGCGGTGCGCCGCGCTCCATCGCGATCATGAACGGCACGCTGGCCGGGGCCGTGGGCCTCGGCCTGCGCCTCTGGCTCGTCGGCCTCACCATCTGGGCAATCGGTCATTTCGTGGCCGTCTGGGCGGCCCGTCGCGATCCGCTCTTTGTCGAGGTCGGGCGCAGGCATCTGCGCATTCCGGCTTTCCTCGCGGTGTGAGGAGGCGGCCATGATGAATCTCGCCGAATATCGTCGCACTGCCGCTCGCCTCGCCGACTATTTGCCATGGGTCGCTCTGGTCGCTCCCGGCGTCGTGCTGAACAAGGATGGCTCGTTTCAGCGCACGGCCCGCTTTCGGGGTCCGGATCTGGATTCCTCCGTCGCGGCCGAGCTGATTGCCGTTGCGAGCCGCATCAACAACGCTTTCCGCCGCCTTGGCCTGGGCTGGAGCATTTTCGTCGAGGCGCAACGGTACGAGGCTGCCACCTATCCCGACAACATCTTTCCCGATCCCGCGTCGGCTTTGGTCGATGCCGAGCGCAAGGCCGACTTCGAAGAAGCCGGCGCACATTTCGTATCGAGCTATTTTCTCACATTCCTGTTTCTTCCACCGGCCGAGGAAGCAGCGCGCACCGAGTCCTGGCTTTATGAAGGGCGTGAGCGCTCGGGCGTCGACCCGTACGAGATTCTGCGTGCCTTCACCGACCGCACCGATCGCGTGCTGGCGCTGCTCGACGGTTTCATGCCGTCCTGCGGCTGGCTCGATGACAGCGAGACGCTGACCTACCTGCATTCCAGCGTGTCGACGAAACGCCATCGTGTCCGCGTACCGGAAACGCCGATCTATCTCGACGCGCTGCTCGCCGATCAGCCGCTCACCGGCGGTCTGGAGCCACGTCTTGGCGATCAGAACCTGCGTGTGCTGACCGTCGTCGGCTTCCCGACCGCGACAACGCCGGGCCTGCTCGACGATCTGAACCGGCTGGCCTTCCCGTATCGCTGGTCAACGCGTGCGATCCTCCTCGACAAGACCGACGCGACCAAGCTGCTGACCAAAATTAGGCGGCAGTGGTTCGCCAAGCGCAAGTCGATTGCCGCGATCCTCAAGGAGGTGATGACCAACGAACAGTCGGTGCTGGTGGACACCGACGCCGCCAACAAGGCCGCCGACGCGGACATGGCCTTGCAGGAGCTCGGCGCCGACGTCGCCGGCATGGCCTATGTCACCGCCACGATCACGGTCTGGGACGCCGACCCGCGTCTTGCCGACGAAAAACTGCGGCTGGTCGAGAAGGTCATCCAGGGCCGCGACTTCACGGCGATGATCGAGACGGTGAACGCGGTGGACGCCTGGCTCGGCAGTCTGCCCGGCCATGTCTATGCAAACGTGCGTCAGCCGCCGATCTCGACGCTCAATCTCGCCCACATGATTCCCCTCTCCGCCGTGTGGGCGGGGCCGGAACGGGACGATCACTTCGATGCGCCCCCGCTGCTTTACGGCAGAACCGAAGGTTCGACCCCGTTCCGGTTGTCTTTGCATGTCGGTGATGTCGGCCACACGCTCGTCGTCGGCCCAACAGGGGCGGGCAAATCCGTGCTTCTCGCCCTCATGGCGTTGCAGTTCCGCCGTTACCTCCGCAGCCAGGTCTTCGCTTTCGATTTCGGCGGTTCGATCCGCGCAGCATCGCTCGCCATGGGCGGCGACTGGCACGATCTCGGCGGCGGCCTGACCGAAGGATCGGAATCCTCGGTATCGCTCCAGCCGCTGGCCCGCATTCACGACACCTATGAGCGTGCCTGGGCCGCCGACTGGATCGTCGCGATCCTCCTGCGGGAAGGGATTAAAATCACCCCGGAGGCAAAGGAGCACATCTGGACGGCGCTCACCTCCCTCGCATCGGCGCCGGTCGGTGAGCGCACGATCACTGGCCTCAGCGTCCTTCTCCAGTCCAACGAACTCAAGCAGGCACTCCGCCCGTACTGCGTCGGCGGTCCCTATGGCCGCTTGCTCGATGCCGAAGCCGAGCATCTCGGCTCGGCCGACGTGCAGGCATTCGAGATCGAGGGGCTGGTCGGAACGGGCGCTGCGCCTGCTGTGCTCGCCTATCTCTTCCACCGCATTGGCGACAGGCTGGACGGGCGGCCGACGCTGCTCATCATCGACGAAGGCTGGCTGGCGCTAGACGACGAAGGCTTCGCCGGCCAGCTCCGCGAATGGCTGAAGACGCTGCGCAAGAAAAACGCCTCGGTCATCTTCGCCACCCAGTCGCTCAGCGACATCGATAATTCGGACATTGCCCCGGCCATCATCGAAAGTTGCCCGACGCGACTGCTCCTCCCGAACGAACGGGCAGTCGAACCGCAGATCACAGCCATCTATCGCCGCTTCGGTCTCAATGACCGTCAGATCGAGATCCTCGCGCGAGCGACGCCCAAGCGCGACTACTACTGCCAGTCTCGCCGCGGAAATCGCCTTTTCGAGCTGGGCCTCTCAGAACTCGGCCTGGCGCTCTGCGCCGCATCGTCGAAATCCGACCAGACCCTGATCGCCAACCTCGTCGCCGAGCACGGCCGCGAGGGCTTCCTCGCCGCTTGGCTCGAAGCCCGCGAACTCGGCTGGGCGATCGACCTGCTCCCGAATTTCCCAACGCTCACCCCCCAGCCCGAAAAGGATCTTCAGCCATGAGCATCCATCGACTTCGCAAATCCTCCGCCGTTCTTGCTGCCGCCATGCTGGCCGTCCCGATCGCAGTTTCGCCGTTGGCGACCGTGCCCGCTTATGCGTGGAAAATTGTCTATGACCCCAGCAACTACGCGCAAAATGTCCTAACAGCCGCGCGTACGCTGGAGCAGATCAACCACCAGATCACCTCGCTTCAGAACGAAGCGACCATGCTCATCAACCAGGCGAGGAATCTGGCAAACCTGCCGTTCTCCTCGCTCCAGACCCTTCAGCAGAATGTTCAAAAAACCCAGCAGCTCCTGAAGCAGGCGCAGAACATTGCCTTCGACGTGCAGAACATCGATCAGGTGTTCCAGCAGCAATACGGCAGCGTCTCGATGTCGGCGAGCGAGCAGCAGCTCGTCACCGCTGCGCGTAGCCGCTGGCAGAACACCGTCGGCAGCTTGCAGGACGCGATGCGCGTGCAGGCCGGCGTCGTTGGTAACATCGACACCAACCGTACGCAGATGAGCGAACTGGTGAGCCAGAGCCAGGGCGCGACCGGCGCGCTTCAGGCCACGCAGGCCGGCAACCAGCTCCTCGCCCTCCAGTCGCAGCAGCTTTCCGATCTGGTCGCGCTGCTCGCCGCCAATGGTCGATCGGGCGCGCTGACCGAAGCCGAGCGCACCGCCGCGGCCGAGCAGGGGCGCGAACAGCGCCGCCGCTTTCTGACGCCCGGCTCCGGCTATCACCCCGGCAGCGCGCGGATGTTCAACGGCAACTGAGGGCCAGAAAGGAGCACTGTCATGGACAGCAAGATGCTGGCCCGGCTGGGCGCTGTCGTATTCGTCGCCGTCGCCATCACGGCGGCGGTTGTGGAGATGACTCGCAAGGACGAGGCGCCGGCGGGAGCGCCGGCGCGCATCGTCGAGCCCGCGCGCGATCCGCTGCGCGAGGGCCAGCGCCGGTGCCAGCAGCTTGGTCAGCAGGCCGCGAGCGACGCCGAATGCCTGCGCGTCTGGGCCGAGACCCGCAATCGATTCCTCGGCCGTCCGATTGCTCCGGCATCGCCGTCCTCAAGCGACAGGCGGTGATCCATGGGCGGCTCGGGGGTAATCGACAGCTTTCTTGGGACATTCACCCAATACATCGACAGCGGCTTCGGCCTTCTCAGCGGCGAGGTGGCGTTTATCGCGAGCACGCTCATCGTGATCGACGTGACGCTCGCGGCGCTGTTCTGGAGCTGGGGCGCCGATGACGACATCATCGCACGCCTCGTCAAGAAGACGCTGTTCGTCGGCGTCTTCGCCTATTTGATTTCCAACTGGAACAATCTCGCGAAGATCGTCTTCGACAGCTTTTCGGGTCTCGGCCTGAAAGCCTCCGGGACCGGCTTCACCGCACAGGATCTCCTCCGCCCTGGCAAGGTGGCGCAGACCGGCCTCGACGCGGCACGGCCGCTGCTCGAATCCATTTCCGATCTGATGGGCTGGATCGCGTTCTTCGAGAATTTCATCCAGATCGCTTGCCTGCTCTTTGCCTGGGCGCTCGTCATCCTCGCGTTTTTCATTCTCAGCGTCCAACTGTTCGTGACGCTGATCGAGTTCAAATTGAGCACGTTGGCGGGCTTCGTGCTGATTCCGTTCGGCCTCTTCGGGAAGACCGCGTTCATGGCCGAGCGTGTGCTTGGCAACGTGATCTCCAGCGGCATCAAAGTCCTGGTTCTCGCCGTCATCGTAGGCATCGGTTCGACGCTCTTCAGCCAGTTCACCCAAGGCTTCGGTGGCCAGACCCCGAGCATCGACGACGCCATGGCGGTCGTGCTCGCTGCCCTTTCGCTCGTCGGCCTCGGAATCTTTGGACCCGGCATCGCATCGGGTCTCGTTAGCGGCGGTCCGCAGCTTGGCGCTGGCGCCGCGGTCGGCACCGGTCTCGCCGTGGGCGGCGCGGCACTGGCCGCCGGCGGCGGCGCTATGCTTGCCGCGAGAGGCGGCGCAGCGCTTCTCTCCGGGGGAGCCGCGGTCGCCCGTGGCGGAGCTGCGGCGGCCGGAGCGGCATCGTCGGCTTACACGCTCGGCTCCATGGGACAGTCCGGCGCTTCGGGTGTGGCGTCCGGCGTCGGCGGTGTCGCGCGCGCTGCCGGATCGGCCGCCACGTCGCCTTTACGTCGAGCTGCGTCGCGCGCGTCGGAGAGCATGAAATCCAGCTTCTCCGACGGCGCCCGCGCCGGCTTCGGCGCCACCGGCGGCACATCCACCATGGGGTCGGTCGGCGGCGAGGCGGAGCCTTCTTCCGTCGCGCCCGCGACGACGACTGACCAGCCCCCCGCATGGGCTCAGCGCATGAAGCGCGGCCGCCATGTCTCCCACGGCGTCAGCGCCGCCGCGCATGCCGTCCGTTCCGGCGACAGCCACGGGTCCGGCGCATCCGTCAATCTCTCTGAAAGTGACCGCTCATGAATCTCTTCAAAAGGCCCGCCGTTCATTACGGCAAGACGCCCCAACCCGAAACGCCGTACCAGAGGGCAAGCCAAGTCTGGGACGAGCGTATCGGCTCGGCTCGCGTGCAGGCGAAGAACTGGCGCTACATGGCGTTCGGCTCCCTGATCCTGTCGGCCGGTTTTGCCGCCGCCCTGGTCTATCAGTCGGCGCGAGGAACCGTCGTGCCATGGGTTGTTCAGGTGGACAATCTCGGCCAGGCGCAGGCGGTCGAGCCCGCCACCGCCGATTTCCGCCCGACCGATCCGCAAGTCGCCTGGCACCTCGCGCGTTTCATCGAACAGACGCGGAGCATTCCGGCCGACCCGATCATCGTCCGGCAGAACTGGCTCCGAGCTTACGAATGGACGACGGATCGCGGCGCCGCGGCACTAAATGACTACGCCCGCGCCAACGACCCGTTCACCAAAGTCGGCAAGCAGCAGATCGCAGTCGAGGTCTCCAGCGTCATTCGGGCGTCGCCCGACAGCTTCCGTGTCGCTTGGACGGAGCGGCATTTCGAGAATGGCCAGCTCTCCTCCACCCAGCGATGGACTGCGATCCTGACCATCGTGATCCAGCCACCGCGGGATGCTGAGCGGATAAAGGTCAATCCGCTGGGGATCTACGTCAACGCCATCAACTGGTCGCGGGAGATGAGCCAATGAAGCCGGCTTTCCGCAACCACGCCATTCCGGCTTTCCGTAAATCCGTGCTTCCGGTTCTGCTGCTTTCCGCCACTACGTTGGCCGGCTGCGCGACGCCGCAGAAGCCGCCGGAGATCAGCTACGATCGGGATGTTCCGGCTTTGCCAGCCGTTCCGGTGTCCGTAACTGACGATCGGCCGCGTCCGATCCACATTCCTCCGGCCTGGACGCCGGCAAAGGGCGGCACGGCGGCCAATACACCAGTCGCTCGCGTCGAAAACGCCAATGCAGCCGCTCGCGTGCAGCCGCGCCGGGAGGGCTACTTCAATGCAATCCAGATATATCCCTGGTCAGACGGCGCGCTCTATCAGGTCTATGCAGCTCCTGGGCAGATCACCGACATCGCGCTGGAACCCGGCGAGTCGCTGACGGGCGCCGGGCCGATTGCAGCCGGCGATACCGCCCGCTGGATTATCGGAGATACCGAGAGCGGCAGCGGCACGACCCGCCGCGTGCATATCCTCGTGAAGCCCTCCCGTCCGGACATCACGACCAATCTCGTCGTTACCACTGACCGACGTGTCTACATGATTGAGCTGCTTTCCGGAACGAAGCCTTATATGCCCTCCGTCGCATGGTCCTATCCGCGGACGCGCGCCGGACAAAGCCAGAGCATCCCGGCGACCCCGGTCATCGCGGCCGTTGCGGCGCGCAACTACCGATACGGTTTGACTGGTGGGAATCCGCCCTGGAAACCAGTCTCCGTCTATGACGACGGCCGCAGGGTTTACGTCGAGTTTCCTCGCGGGATCGTCCAGGGCGAAATGCCGCCGATCTTCGTCATCGGTCCAGAGGGCGAAGCCCAGATCGCCAACACCCGCGTCCACCGACACATCCTGATTGTCGATCGTCTGTTCGGCGCGGCCGAATTGCGCCTCGGCAGCGGTGATAAGCAGCAAACGGTGAGGATTGTCCGTACCGACGGGAGGCCCGCGTCATGAGCGAGGAAAACAGCAATACGAGCGCTCCGATGCGTCTGCGGGCCGAGCCGCCGCGCGTCACCCGGCTGTCGCGCAAGGTGCTTGCGAGCGTCACTGCCGTCGCTCTGGTCGGCATAGGCGGCGCTCTGATTTACGCACTCCAAACCCGGAACGCCGGCCGCGACGGAGAGGAGCTTTACTCGACCGCTAATCGCCAGACCGCGGATGGTCTCGCCGGATTGCCGCGAGACTACACCGGCCCTGTTCTCGGCCCGCCCTTACCGGGCGATCTCGGACGACCTATTCTGGATGCACAGAACCGAGGCCAGCCCGTCGTTCCTCCGACGATCGCGACGTCGGGTGTCGACGAAGCCGAACAACGGCGAATTGAGGAGGAAGAGGCCGCGCGCACGTCGCGAGTCTTCTTCCAGACCCAGCCGGGCACGACCGCGGCGGCGCGGGTAGGTCTGGCCACACCTGGCATTCCCGATGTCGATCTCGCCGGCCTTGCGGGTCAAGTAGGCCGGCAAACCGCCCAGGATCGACAGAACGCTTTCCTCAATGGGCCGGCCGACCGCCGCACAACCTCGTCGGATCGCGTCCTGGCACCCGCTTCGCCCTTCGTGCTCCAGGCCGGCGCGGTTATCCCGGCTGCGCTCATCACCGGGATACGCTCCGATCTTCCAGGCCAAATCACGGCCCAGGTGACGGAAAATATCTACGATAGCCCGACCGGTCGCAGCCTTCTCGTTCCGCAAGGCACGCGGATTGTCGGCCAGTACGACAACAACGTCCAGTTCGGCCAAAGACGGGCGCTGCTGGTCTGGAACCGGCTGATCTTCCCGAACGGCCGCTCCATCGTCCTCGAACGCCAGCCGGGCGCCGACACGCAAGGATACGCTGGTCTTGAGGATGGGGTCGATTATCACTGGTGGGATCTCGCCAAAGCGGCCGGTCTCTCCACGCTGCTCGCGGTCGGCACGGAACTAGCGGTCAGCGATGAGGACCGCTTGGTCCGTGCTATCCGCGACGGCGCACAGGACACCATCAACGACGCCGGGCAGCAGATCGTCCGGCGCCAATTGCAGGTCGCACCGACGTTGACCATCCGGCCAGGCTTCCCCGTTCGCGTTATCGTCACGCGCGATCTCGTCCTCGAACCCTACAGAGGCTGACCATGACAAAGCTGAAACTTGGCCCAATTGCCGACGATAGGCCAGTAAAGGTATCGCTTGCGCTGCCTGCGTCACTGCATAGCGATTTAATTGCTTATGCCAACGTGATTGCACGTGAGACGGGGCAACCCGCCACCGATCCAGTCAAGCTAATTGTGCCGATGCTGAAACGGTTCATCGCTACGGATCGAGGCTTCGCCAAAGCTCGGCGCACCCTCTCGCCCGATCATCGGTTCTGACCGGGCTTTCCGGTGCTCTTCACCGACAGGCTTCTGGCGAGGCTCAGCATCCTTCTCAGTGCCGGATTATCATTGCGCGGAGACCAGACGGCACTGAAGGGCAAATCCTCTGTCACCAGCAGCCGATAGGTTACGCCGGGAAACTTCGCCCCCGTCGTCGCCTCGCTGGTCAGCGTGATGCCCGCGCCCAAAGCCACCATTCGGATCAGTGTATCCCTGTTGTAGACGGGGCAGCGCTCGACGCTTGGAGCATGACCTAGCTCCGATAGGTGCTTAAAGAGATAGTCATAAATTTCTGGGCCTGGATCCGCCTCGCTCACGATGAAGTGTTGGCCGCGCAAGTCGGCCCATTCGATCTGCTGCTTCGCGGCCAGCTCGTGTGTCTCCGGCAAGACTACAAAGACATGCTCGTACCAGAGCCTCGTCACTTCACATCCCATCGCTCTTGGATAGCCGGTAAGGAAGGCGATATCGATCTCGTGCAGCCGGACGGCGGCGATGTGAACAGCGGGTGCGCCCTCGACAAACTTTGTGCGGACGCCAGCATGCTGTGCGCGATATCGCTCGAGAAGTTCGGCGATGAATCCTGACGCGAGCGACGTGAATATCCCAATCCGCAGCACGCCCACCTCAACCCTGCCTGCTGCCCGAACCTCTTTTACGGCTAGATCGAGTTCATTGATGACCCGTCGCGCTCGTTTCACGAAATTTCTACCGGCTTCGGTTAACAAGACACCACGCTGATAGCGGATGAACAGCGCCGCGCCAGCCTCGTCTTCCAGATCGCGGATGCGTCGGCTGATTGCCGATTCCTGCACACCAACCGCTATCGCCGCCTGCCGGAAGCTGCCGTGTTCGGCTGCCGCGATCACATAATGAAGCTGACGAAGCTGGATTTCGGAATGGCGATCAAGACCGAGCACTCACCGCGACTCCCAGCGTTCTAGCGGTCGGGCAGAAGGCTTTCCTACCTCCTTCGAGATGAGTGCATAGTTTAAGATGAAAACATGCATGCCATATGCCAGCCGCAGGCAAACGACCAGTTTATCCTTGAAGGATCTTCGCGCGCCAAAATCGGCAGCCTGCATACTTTGCAAACATAACTCCTGTTAAACCCATGAATCACGCAGATCGCATCGCGGGAATCCCAAAACCCGCATCGCCTAAAAATCTTCCAAAGTAGTGCTAGTTCCAGGCTTCCGAGCTACCGAACGCCTCATCTGTTCTTCGCTTCTCTGATCGAAGGAAACGATCAGGATGCTTTCACATACTCTCCAGGAGCGTCAGCGGCCGGCGTCTCGATGTTGCTTGTCCCGCCGAGCCGAGGGGGCATCACCCGGTCGCCCGAATAGCTCGCAAGCCATGCCGTCCATTCCGGCCACCAGGAGCCTTGGCGGGTTGGTGCAAGCCGGACCCATTCGTCCGGCGAGACATAGGCGTCGCCCGGCACGCGTTTCATGATCTGATAGTGGCGGCGCGGACGCCCAGGCTCGCTGACGATACCGGCATTGTGGCCGCCGTTTGTCAGTGCAAAGGTGATCTCGGTGGGGATGAGGAGATGCAGTTTGTAGACTGAACGCCAGGGAGCGACATGGTCCGTCGTCGTTCCCACGCAGAAGATCGGGACACGCACATCGCCGAGCGAAACCGGGTGCTCTCCAACCTGATAGCGACCGGAAGAGAGATCATTCTGAAGATAGAGCCGTCGCAGATATTCCGAATGCATCTTTGCCGGGAGCCGTGTTCCATCCGCATTCCAGGCCATCAGGTCGTTCATCGGCCGTCGTTCGCCGAGGAAATACTCGTTTATGATGCGTGACCAGAACAGGTCGTATGAGCGCAGCATCTGGAAAGCCGCGTTCATCTGCTCGGCATGCAGGTAGCCGACTTCGGCCATCTGCGCTTCCAGCAGAGCGATCTGACTTTCGTTGATGAACAAGCCCAGCTCGCCAGGTTCGGTAAAATCCGTCTGGGCGGCAAGCAGCGTGACGGAGGCAAGACGATCGTCGTTGTCTCGCGCCATGGCCGCAGCGACGATCGAAAGCAGAGTGCCACCGAGGCAATAGCCTGCGGCGTGAACCTTCCTCGCCGCCGTGATCGCCGTGACGGTATTAAACGCGGCCTGAAACCCGAGCTCGATATACTCCGCCATCCCCATGTCGCGATCATCGGCGTCCGGGTTCTTCCAGGAAATACAGAACACGGTGAACCCTTGATCGACGAGATAACGGATCAGGGAATTGTGGGGCGATAGATCGAGGATGTAGTATTTCATGATCCAGGCCGGAACGATCAGGATCGGTTCAGGATGGACCTGGTCAGTGGTCGGCGCATACTGGATCAGTTCGATCAGCCGGTTCCTAAACACGACTTTGCCAGGAGTGGTGGCGACCTGTTCTCCGACGACGAAATTCTCAGCACCGGCCGGGGGCAGGTTGGACATGCGCCGGGCAACGTCGTCAAAAAAATGCGACAGCCCGCGAGCAAGGTTCGCTCCCTCCTCGTCGATGCTTTTTTTGATCACCTCTGGATTGAGCGTCGCGAGATTGGTCGGCGACAGCATTTCGATCCACTGTTTGGCGCCGAAAGCGACGAGGCGTTGATGATGAGAATCGACACCCCAGACGTCGCGGGTGGCTTCCTCCCACCATCTCGTCTGCATCTGAAACGATTGCCCGAGGACGTTAAACGGCCACTGCGTCCAGGCTGGATCGCTGAAGCGGCGATCGGTAAGCGGCGGCATCTTCGAGGCAAGGCCAGCGTTGTGTTCCGACGACAGTCCCGCGTTCAGCAGCGCATGGATCTGCTCCATTTGCTCGAAAGCCAGGCGAGACAGATCGGCCCGCTTGCCAGGACTTGTCGCGAGATGGCTTGCCCAGTCCATCCACGCCAGCAAGGGAGATTCGGGCGAGATCGACGACCAAATCTGCGACCATGCCGCATGAACGTCCTCATCTTTGTTGCGGCTCTGCGATTCTTCTTGTTCTTTCATGACGATCACTTTATCGACGCCACGGTGTCCGGGTGGCGCATAGGGAAAACGGCATTATTGCAAACGAAGCGGCAACCCGCTTCAGTTTTGGCGCTTGCGTGCACGACCCCGAGGATTTGGCGTCCTGCGCGCTGCCGAATTGTCAGAACCAGGCTCAGAACCGTCTGTTTGATTTTGGGGCGGCGCGCTCGGTTCTTCGGTCGGGGTGGAATCCGGTGACGCCTCGCGTTGCGCCGTCGTTTTCGCGTGCAAAGCGGCCTGCTCGAAGAAGCCTGTGACATAGGCCAGCGCGTTTGCGGCGGCTTCAGGCAGGGCTTCATCATCCAGGCGGACAAGTTCGCCTATGGCGAGGGCCGCCTTTTCGATATGCTCGGCATCAGATCCTTCAAGCAAAGCTGGGATCGCCTTGATCGCTTCATCTCCCATATGGGAGAGCAAAAGCGCCTGTTCGCGGACAAGCACGCGAAAGTCAGCTTGCCTGGGTCCTGGCATCTCCGGATCGTCCCAAAGGCGGGCGGCACGATGGTAGAGACGTTCATCGACGCCACCACGATGTTTCAGCACATGGAAAAGCGCGCGCAGCGATGCCTCCAGCAACCCTCCCTGCTCGACCTTCGCCTCCAGCCCAGCCATCGACGCCTGGACCGTCCTGCGGTGTTCGGGTGTTCCCCCGGGGTGCGACCTCGCGGGGCGATCATCTGCAAGTGGTTGTCCTGCGAGCGCTTTTAGCCAGGGAGAGCCGAACATGAGGCCGAATGAAAGCGCGTAAATCTCGTCCCTGTGGTCGCGATAGCGATCCAGAAAATGCACAAGTGCATCGGAGAAGTCCTTCTGCATCTGCAAGAACGGATTGTCGGACGGAACTGGCTGTCTCTTGTCTCCGATTTCGGCGGCAAGCTCACGCACTTCCGCGCCGAGGGGGTGATCGCTGGACCAGGATTCGAACGACATTCGCAAGGGATGCAACGCCTGCAGCCACCGTGCGGAATACGATGTCGCAAACGCGCGTACCCAAGGCTGGAGGGTATTGCGGTAGAGAGCGAGATTGATTTCCGAAACGCGAGCGGCGGCAGCGAAGCGGCGATCCGATTCAGGATCCGGGCGAACGATCTCACGAACCTCCTCGACACTGCTGCGCCTGACCGACATCAGATAAGGATCCGTGACGTCGGGGGCGTTCTCGGGCGTAGCGCTGACGGTCGCACGATAGATGCCTGCCGGAAAGAGATCGATCTGATCGATCAAGCTGGCAAACTTGCGGTGCTCCTTTTGGCCGACGCTGCTGGAGACGAAGATGCCGAGATGGCCAATACTGTCGTGTGTGGTGTACACGATCGTCTGATCGTTGCTGAGAACATCCTCGTCACTGTCGTAAAGGTCCGTGATCCATCCGAGCGCCTGCGGTGGCGGTGAGATGTTGTCGCCATAGGAGCAGAACACGATGATCGGCGAGCGGATGTTACGCAAGTCCACTCGAAGCCCATCGGATGTCAGCAACTGCGCGGTGGAGAGCTTGTTTCCGATAAACAGATTGTCGACGATGTATTGCATCTCGACGTCATTCAGGAAAACGTACCCGCCCCAGTATTTCTCGAAGCCGACATAGCGTTCCCGCTCGGTGTCCACCTTCGCATAAACGTTGTACTGCTTTACCCATAACGTATTAGCCGGATCGAGATTTTCGAAGTTCTGAACGAGCCACGCGCCGTCGAAGCGGCCTGCTCCCATGTCACTGGTCAGGGCCGTCAGCCAGCTGCCACCGAGTAGCCCTCCGGCGTATCGCATCGGGTTGTCACCGGCCCAGTAGGACAGCGGTGTGCCCGCGACGATGAGTGGACCGAACAGCTCCGGCCAGACGGAGGCGGCCATCAGCAATTGCCAACCTGCCTGGCAGTTCCCGATCACCGCAGGCTTGCCCTCACTGCCAGGATGGAGCTGCGCGACATGCTCGACGAAGGCCGCGAAACACCGCATGACGTCTTCGACGGTTTGTCCAGGGACCGGATCCGGGAGGAAGCCCACAAAATAGCAAGGGTGTCCCGCCTTCAGCGCGGCACCGATCTCGCTGTCCGGCTTGAAGCCGCCGATGCCCGGCCCATGGCCGGCTCTGGGATCGATCACGACGAACGGGCGCCTGGTTTCGTCGACCACGTTTCCGTCCGGTGGTGTGATGCGAACCAGCCGGTAGTTGGTCGGCCGCGGCAGATCGAGGCCTGACAGAATCGGCTCACTGGTGAAGTTGAGGACACCAGGGCTGCCCTCGCGCAGCTTCTGGCGATATTGATCACCGACTTCACGCTCGATGTCGGCAAAAAGGATAGTACGCTGCCAGGCGTCGGCACCGTAGGCCATCCCGGCTTCGGCCAGCGCCCACGGGTCCGCGAGGAGTTCGGACCATTGCCGTTTTTTGGTCGTGGTTTGGGTCATGGTGTCCTCCTGACGCAGTTACCCGTCATGTATGAGAGCTGCCGTTGGCCCTCAGTCTGCTTCAAGCGCCAGCGCGACGCCCTGACCGCCTCCGATGCACAGCGTGGCCAAACCTTTCCGCGCATGGCGGCGTCGCATTTCGTGAATGAGGGTCACGAGAATTCGTGCGCCCGACGCTCCGATCGGATGACCGAGTGCGATGGCGCCGCCGTTGACGTTGACTTTCGACGTGTCCCAACCGAGTTCGCGGTCGACTGCGAGTGCCTGGGCCGCGAACGCTTCGTTGGCCTCGATGAGATCGAGATCGGTGAGGTTCCAGCCGGCCCGTCGAAGGGTACGCTGGGTCGCGCCGACCGGGCCGATGCCCATGAAGGCTGGATCGACGCCGGCGCTGGCGTAGGCCTTGATCCATGCGAGTACGGGCAAACCCAGGCTCTTTGCCTTGTCCGCGCTTGAAAGCAGAAGCAGGGCGGCTCCGTCGTTGATCGTCGACGCGTTGCCGGCCGTGACGGTCCCGTCCTTCTTGAAGGCCGGCTTCAGCTTTGCGAGCGCCTCGCAGGTCGTGTCGGCGCGCGGCTGCTCGTCGGTGTCGAAACTGACAGAACCGCCTTTGCGCTGCGGAACATCGACGGGTGTTATCTCGTCACGAAAGCGGCCGAAAGCGACAGCATCGGCGGCCTTCTTCTGTGAGGTGGCGGCGAAAGCGTCCTGTTCCTCGCGTGTCAGCCCATAGCGTTCCGCCAGGTTCTCGGCCGTGATGCCCATGTGATAGTCGTTGAACGCGTCCCAGAGACCATCGCGGATCAGGCTGTCCTCGAGCTGGGCGTGGCCGAGACGCAGGCCCGTGCGCGCCTTCGCAAGGATGTAAGGGGCGAGCGACATGTTCTCCTGTCCACCGGCCAGCACCAGATCGGCATCGCCGCAGGTAATCGCCTGTGCAGCAAGGTGCACTGCCTTGAGACCCGAGCCGCATACCTTGTTGACGGTGAGAGCCGGCACGGCATGCGGTATGCCGCCCCCGATCGCCGCCTGACGTGCCGGATTCTGTCCGCTTCCGGCGGTGATGACCTGACCGAGGACAACCTCATCGATCTCTTCGGGCGAGATGCCCGTGGTTTCGAGGACCTTCCTGATCAGGATTGCGCCGAGAGCGGAGGCTGGAAGGCCTGACAGCCCACCCTGGAAACTTCCGATCGCGGTTCGGGTCGCGGCCAATATGGCAATGTCTCTTGTCATCAAATTTTCCTTGGCGATGGCACGCGAGAGACGACGCAGAACCTGATGATGTCCCGCGCGCGCCGAGCGTGTCAGTACATATGCTGACCGCCATTCATCGATATGTTGCTGCCGGTCATGAACGCCGCGGCGTCACTGGCGATGAAAGCGACGAGAGCGGCGATCTCGTCCGGCTGCCCGAGGCGTCCGACGGGAATGCCGGCGACGATCCTGGCAAGGGTATCTTCGGGAACCACAGTCACCATGGTGGTCGCGAGATAGCCGGGCGACACCGTATTCACGGTCACGCCCTTTTTCGCAACTTCCTGCGCCAGCGCCTTGGTGAAGCCGTGCATGCCGGCCTTGGCCGCCGAGTAATTGGTCTGCCCGAACTGCCCTTTGATGCCGTTGATCGACGCGATGTTGATGATCCGGCCCCAGCCGCGATCCGTCATGCCATCGATCAAGTGTTTGGTCACATTGAAAACGGAATCGAGATTGACGCGAAGGACAGCGTCCCAGTTCTCCTTGTCGAGCTTGCCCAGAGTGGCGTCGCGGGTGATGCCGGCATTGTTGACGAGGATATCGACCTGATGACCATCGGCGTGAAGACGCTCGGCCATGCGCTGGCAGGATTTGAAGTCGGCCACGTTGACGTCATAGGAGGTGAAACCGTAACCCTTGTCCCGCTCCGCTGCGAGCCACTCCTTGGCCGGACCCTCATCGCGGGCGTGCGTCACCAGCACCCTGATTCCGGCATCATGGAACGCCCGGGCGATCGCCTCGCCCAAGCCTCCCATCCCGCCCGTAACCAGGGCGGTCTTTTGTTCAGGCATCATGAATCAGGCCGCCTTTCCGCCCTTTGGCGCATCTTTCCCGCCGGGGATCGGGAACAAGGCGCCCCATTGCTTGAAGATGTCCTGGATCGGCTGCCCTGACGTTGCGCCGCCGACGGCTTCGCTGACCGCCCTCTGCCAGCCCTCAATGGCTTCACGCAGACCGTTCGTGAACTCCGTCTGGTTTTTGATGGCGATCTTCGTCAACTCTTGCGTGTCGCCGGCCCGTTGCTGGAGTGCGCGCCAGAAAGTTTCACCTGGAAGGGTGGCAAGGTTTTGCCAGTTTTCGGCCTTGCGCAGGCTTTCGATCTCCGACCTGGATTCCGCGATGGCTTCATCACTCGCTTGGGAGGCGACATCAAGCCAGCGATGGCCACCCTCCTGCAGGAGGCGACCGATCTGGATTTGCAGTTCGGCGTTGGCCTTATAGAGTTTCAAGGGCACAGCATCGGTATTCATTTTCACTTTCCTTTACTTCGTGAATGACCCCTACGGGCGTAACTGGGCCGCTGCAAAAGCCGAGCGAAAGTTGCTGCGGTGAGTGGTCGAGCAAGCTAGCCGTGCCTTCACGAGCGCCCCTAGATGCCCTCAAAATTTAGTTATATTCAGTATTATTAGATCGAAGTAACAGATCACATCCGGCTTCATTTCATTTTACAAAGCGCTTACCTCCGTTGATTTCAATATATGTGAAATCGTGTTTAGCTACGGCCCATTATACTCTTTGTAATCTTTGGTTGACATCTATGTCATCATATGATGACTGATTCTGAAATTAAGTGGGCATGCAGGAGTTTGTCAATAGCAACTAACGTCTTTACGGCGGCGCCAAGCCAGCACGCTTCATAAGCGGCACGTCAGGGGCTGCCCAAGCGTCAGGCGTGGTGGCCCGGAGATCCTCGGTGGGCAAGCTTGAGATATCGACCCCCTACGAAACCAAGGCCATTACTTGATCAAGTGTTGTTCAGCGGGAAACCAACGCGACGCCTTCATCTGGTCCGCTGTGGGCTGTGACGCCCCGGGGCAGTCGGCCGGACGAGCGGCGCGACCCAGTCAGCCAGATGGATGATCACGAGGCTCTCGCCGACAGCACGGACGTCATCGCGCAACGGCTGTCGTGGGCGCGTCACGTGCATCGCCGACGGCAACCCAGTCCAGAAATCGCAGACTTCCGCCTGTCTACGGCATCAAGCCGGGCAAAGCCTCGGAAGCAATCACCTGCTCCTCGTCCGTCGGAATGATGATCACAGGGATCCGGCTCGCGGCGCTTGTTATGATCGCATGATTGGTGGCGTTCGCGGCGGGATCGAGATCGATGCCCAGCCACATCAGCCGGCTGCAGATGTCGGCCCTGATCGCTGGCTGATGTTCGCCGACGCCGGCCGTGAACACCATCGCGTCGAGACCCCCCATCGTCGCGGCCAGACGCGCAGCTTCTCCGGCTATGCGCAGTGTGAAGAGCTCCAGCGCCTCCTTTGCCTCTGGCGCCTCGCTGGCGAGAAGGTCGCGGCTGTCGGGGCTGATGCCCGAAACGCCGAGCAGTCCGGAGCGGTGGTAGAGCATGTCCTCCAGATCGGCGACCGGCATCCTTTCCTGCGATAGCAAATGCAGAAGCACGCCCGCATCCAGCGCGCCGCACCGTGTCGCCATCGGCACGCCGTCCAGCGTCGAAAACCCCATGCTGGTATCGACGCTTTGGCCGCCTTGCATGGCGCAAAGACTGGCGCCCGAGCCGAGATGGGCAGCGACGATCTTGCCGCCGGCCAGTTGCGGCCAGTTGCGGGCGAGTTCGCTGGCGATGTATGCGTAAGACAGCCCGTGAAACCCGTAGCGCTTGATCCCGCGCTCGTGGAGTGCACGGGGCAAGGCGAAGCGGCGCACCAGATCGTCATTGGTGCGATGAAAGCTCGTGTCGAAGGAGGCTGTCTGGCGAAGGTCCGGCCGCAGCCTTGCGATGGCGCGGATCAAACGAAGAGCTTGCGGCTGATGCAGCGGGGCCAACGCAACGAGCGCCTCCATCTGACGTAGCGAACGGTCATCGATGAGCACCGGGCCCGAGAACACGTCGCCGCCATGCACCACGCGGTGGCCGATCCCGGCCAGGTCGTCGAGCCTGTAGATGCGTGCCAAATGCGTGAACGCTTCGCCGAGCACCTCGTCCAGTTCCTCGCCCGGCTGTGCCTTGAGTTCCATATCGACTTGTCGCTCTCCTTCCAGAAGCCGGAAACGTAGCGGCGTGGTGCGAAAGTCGATGATACCCTTGCCGAGACGCTTGGGATGCCGGCCTTCCACGGCGAACAGGCCGATCTTGACGGTCGACGAGCCGGCGTTGAAAGTGATCAGAAGTCGATCGCTCATGCTGCCGCCCCCGGCATGGATTGTTTGCCGCGGCACACGAGAAGTTTTGCGAGGGCTGCCGAAGCGATCCGCGCGGATAAAGGGTCGGAGCGACTGGTGAGTACGATTGGCACGCGCGCCCCCAGCACGATCCCGGCCGCCGTTGCTCCGGCAAAATAGATAAGCTGCTTGGCAAGCATGTTGCCTGCCTCAAGGTCCGGGACAAGCAGGATGTCGGCCTCGCCGGCTACATCGGAGACGATGCCTTTGGTGCGCGCGGCAGCGATGCTGATCGCGTTGTCGAATGCGAGCGGCCCGTCGACAAGGGCGCCGGCAATCTGACCGCGCGCCGCCATCACGGTCAGGGCGGCCGCATCGAGGGTTGCCGGCATCTTGGCGTTGACGGTTTCGACGGCGGCAAGCACTGCGACGCGTGGTTTGTCGACGCCGAGTGTTCGCAGCAGATCGACCGCGTTCTGGCAGATGTCACGCTTGTGGTCGAGCGTCGGCTGGATGTTGATCGCCGCGTCGGTAACGATCAATGGTTTCCCGTAGGCTGGTACGTCCAGTGCGAAGACATGGCTGATGCGGCGCTCGGTCTTTAGCAAGGATCCAGGCGCGACGATGGCGCCCAGCAACTCGTCGGTGTGCAGGCTGCCTTTGACAAGGACGGCCACTTCGCCTGAAACTACCAGTTCCACGGCACGCGCTGCCGCCGCATGGCTATGGAGCGCCTGTTCGATTGCGATCCCATCGAGGTCGACCTCGGCGGCGTCCGCCGCTGCCCGGATCCTCGCCTCGGGCCCGACAAGAACCGGTTCGAACAATCCTTTTTCACGCACTTCGACGGCGGCAAGGATTGCCTCGGGTGAGCATGGATGCACGATCGCCGCGCGTACCATCGGCAGTTCACGGGCCTGCCGGACGAAGGCGTCGTATCGATCGTGGTGTGCGGTTGGAGGCGTGGACGGGGGCGTGGCCGGCCATTCAATGGATCGTGCCGGCGCGATCACGGTCGCGGTGCCGGTGAGGACTTGCTCGCCTTTTTGGTTCGAGCATGTCGTGTCGAGAACGACAACCCGGCTTGCCGGCGATTTTTCGGTGACGCGAACCGTCGCGGTGATAGTGTCACCTGACAGGACCGGCTTCAGAAAGCGGAACTCCTGTGCCAGATAGCTTGTCCCGGGCCCGGGCAGTTGCGAACCCAGCACTTCGGAAATCAGGGTTCCGGCCCATGCACCATTCATGACGGCGCGATTGAACATGCTCGTCGCTTCGGCAGCGTTGTCGGGCGGCAGATCGCCATCACCCGTTGCCACCGGCGTGTCACTCTCGCTTTTGTCGCCGCTTGCGACCCTGACCAGAGAGGCCGTGTCGCCGAGCTGCAATTCGTCAAATGTTCGATTCCTGAGCGTGCTGGGAACCACGGGTGGCCTCACTTCTGAAAAACATAGGTGCCGGGAGCATCGCAGATGGGTGGAAATCCTGCGTCGGGAGCGCCCATCCCAGGCGCGGCAATGCGTTCAGACAACGAATGCGCCTCGAGCCAACCTTGCCATTGCTCCCACCACGACCCGTCCTTTTGGGTGGCGGCGCCAACCCATTCGTCCGGGCTGAGGCAGAGATCGGCTGTCCGCTTTAAGGCGACGCTGTAGCGTCGGCCGCGATGACCGGGTTCGCTGACGATGCCGGCATTGTGTCCGCCGCTGGTCAATACGAATGTGACGTCGGTATCGGTGATCTGGTGGATCTTGTGGACCGATCGCCACGGAGCGACATGATCGCGCTCGGTGCCGACAACGAACAGGGGCACGCGGATGTTCTGGAGTGCTGCCGGGCGGCCATCGACCATGAAGCGGCCGGTGGCGAGTTCGTTATCGAGATAGAGCCGTTGAAGGTATTGCGTATGCATGCGGTAGGGCATGCGGGTTGAATCCGCGTTCCACGCCATGAGATCGGTCATCGGAGTGCGCTCGCCCATGAGATAGTCGCGCACGAGACGCGACCAGACGAGATCGTTGCTGCGCAGGATCTGGAAGGCTCCGGACATCTGGTCTGACGACAGATAGCCCCGGTTCCACATCATGCTCTCGAGGAAGTGCATCTGGCTGGGATCGATGAAGAGCGCCAGTTCTCCGGGCTCGCTGAAATCCGTCTGGGCTGCCAGGAGGGTGACGGTCGAAAGGCGGTCGTCGCCCACACGGGCCATTGCGGCGGCGGCGATGGAAAGCAGCGTGCCTCCCAGACAATAGCCGGCCGCATTCACCTTGCGGCCGGGCACGATCGCTGCGATCGCATCCAGTGCCGCCATCACGCCCAGTCGCCGGTAGTCGTCGAGCGAAAGGTCGCGGTCGGCGTCCGTCGGATTGCGCCAGGAGACATAGAAGACCGTGTGTCCCCGCTCTACGAGATAGCGGACGAGCGAGTTGTGGGCCGAAAGATCGAGAATGTAGAATTTCATGATCCAGGCAGGCACGATCAGCACCGGCTCGGCGAACACCGTCCCGGTCGCAGGAGAATATTGAAGCAGCTCGATCAGGTGATTGCGATAGACCACCTTTCCAGGTGTGAGGGCGACGTCGCGGCCGGGAAGAAAGGCGTCGGCGCCAATCGGGGGCTGAGCGTTGGCGAGCCGGGTGGCATCCTCCATCCAGTTCTGGAAGCCCGAGACGAAATTCGAGCCTGCGCTCTGGATCGTCCGCTCGATCACCTCGGGATTGGTGAACGGGCTGTTCGAGGGCGACGCCACGTCAAGCAGTTGGCGGGCCACAAAAGAAACGACCTCCTCGTGATGGGGTGTTACCCCCGGCACGGCGCGCGTTGCATCGGACCACCATTGCTGCGCGAGAAGAAAGGTCTGCACATATGCGGCAAACGGCTGCTTGTCCCAGCCCTCGGCCTTGAAGCGATAGTCCGAGGCGAGCGGCTCGATGCACGCCGGTGCTTGGCCGTGAAGACCGACGGCGCCGACATAGGCCGAAAGGCGCGCTCCCTGGCGAATGGCCGTGTCGGCCAGCTCCAGGCGTTTTCCGGGGGCGGACCACATATGCAGCGACCAGTCGAACAAGGCGAGCGTGAGCGCCGCCGGCGACAGTCCGGCCGTCAATCGGGCTGTACAGGCCTCGCGCAACCGGTCCAGGGCACGATATGCTTCCATGCGGGCATCGTGATCATAGCCGCCAGGTGGGGAAGTGGCCGCGCTAAGCCCGCTCTGCACCGTTCCCGCCATCAGCGGCGCGTCTCGTGCGGGACATGTTCGCGAGGAGAGTCGCAGTCCCTTACTTCGACCTCGAGCAGCGTGGCGATCACCTGCTTGACATCCTCTTCCAGAGCACTGCGCTCGCCTTCCAGCAGGGGCTCGGCCTTGATCGCGTCCTTGAGAATACCGACACCCGCCAGAAATGCTGCGACCAGCGCGGCACGCCTTCTCGATACCGTCGACAGCTTCCTGACGAGCGGAGCAACGAAATCCTCCTCCAGGAATTCGTTGAGCACCCGCGAGGCTGCTGGACTGGCGAAGGACTGCACCACGATGTCGAGCGCACCGATCTCGTTGGCGCCTTTGCGTGACAGGATCTGGTTCGCCAGGGTGGAGGGCAGGCAGCCATCGTCTTCGGCGAACAGCTGCTCGGGCCGGCCGCTCGCCTTGACGGCCTCGTAGAACAGCTTCTCCTTGGATCCGAAGGAGCGATGGACATAGGCCATGTCCACCCCGACATCGGCGGCGATGTCGCGAAGGCCGGTATCGTCATAGGAATGGGCCGAGAAGCGAAGGATGGCGGCCTTCAGGATGCGGTCGCGCGTCGTGTCGCTGGCGTCCGGGCTGATCACTCGGTTGGGCATTTTTTCTCCTCGCGGCCTCTTGACCGGCTGTCAGGTTTAGCTTCATAGAATACATCAGTCAACGATTGATGACTAAGGTTGTTCCTTCGGGAAGGATGGCGAATTCTCTCCTGTCCAACCCTTAGGCAAAGAATTGTTGAAGGTATCGTCACTCAGGCCAGGCGGCCAGGCTGTATAGGGGCGGTAACGACAAAACAAGGATGCCGCGCGGTTCGATCGTCTTTCCGTCACGATCGCAGGTCGAGTGCCCGGCGCCATACGAATTTCGACAGCGCTGCACTCGATTTACGGCGCCCGGCGTATCCATGGTGAAGGAGAACAGCATGACCAGGACAATGAAGGCTGCGGTGGTCCGGGAGTTTGGAAAACCGCTCGTCATCGAGGAAGCGGCGGTGCCGACACCTGGAGCCGGCCAGATTCTCGTCAAGGTCGCCGCCGCCGGCGTCTGCCACACCGACCTGCATGCGGCCGAAGGGGATTGGCCGGTCAAGCCGAAGCCGCCTTTCATCCCCGGACACGAGGGCGTGGGCCACGTCGTTGCGGTCGGGTCAGGCGTAAAGCATGTCAGGGAAGGTGACCGGGTCGGCGTGCCATGGCTCTACAGCGCCTGCGGCCATTGCCGGCATTGCCTGGGCGGGTGGGAGTCGCTCTGCGAGGAGCAGCAAAACACGGGCTATTCGGTGAATGGAAGCTTCGCGGACTATGTCATCGCCGACCCTGACTATGTCGGCCACCTGCCGGACAATGTCTCCTTCGTCGATATCGCGCCGATCCTCTGCGCCGGCGTCACTGTCTACAAGGGTCTGAAGGTGACCGACACGAAACCGGGTGACTGGGTCGTCATCTCCGGTATTGGCGGGCTTGGACACCTCGCCGTCCAGTATGCCAGGGCCATGGGTCTCAATGTGCTGGCGGTCGATATCGATGACGCCAAGCTCGATCTGGCCAAGCGCCTGGGGGCATCGCTTGCCGTCAATGCACGCAGCGAAGACCCTGTCGCTTTCGTTCGCAAGGAAATCGGCGGGGCCCAGGGCGTCCTCGTCACCGCCGTGTCGCCCAAGGCATTCGAGCAGGCGCTCGGCATGGTCGGGCGCGGAGGCACCTTGTCGCTCAACGGCCTTCCGCCCGGCGAATTTCCGCTGTCGATCTTCGAAACGGTGCTCAACGGCGTCACGATCCGCGGCTCCATCGTCGGCACCCGGCTCGACCTGCAGGAGGCGCTCGATTTTGCCGGCCAAGGCAAGGTCAAGGCGACGGTCGAGACAGAAACGCTCGACAATATCAATGACGTGTTCGCCCGAATGCACAAGGGCGACATCCAGGGCCGTGTCGTGCTCGATTTCGAGGGCTAGCCATTTGCGAGGCATGACCGACAGGGGCGGCGCGGGCCTCGATCTTTCGCGGCGAGCCGGATGGTGATCGATGCAGGTCGATGCCTTTTTGTCCTTCACGATCGCAGTGATCCTGCTTCTCGCCGGCAAAATCGTCACCATGAACGCCGTGGTCCTGCGCCGCTATGCGATCCCGGAGCCGGTTGTCGGCGGCCTGCTTTGCACGGCAGCCGTCGCACTTGTTTTTGCCTTTACCGGCGAGAAGATCGTCTTCGAACTGGGCATGCGCGACTTTCTGCTGCTGCTGTTCTTTGCCGGCATTGGCCTCAAGGCTGATGTGCGGAGCCTTCTGGCCGGAGGCAAGCCGCTGGCGGTCCTGCTTGCGCTCGCCATCGTCTTCATGCTGTTGCAGAATTTCGCGGGCCTGTCGCTTGCGTCCCTGTTCGGGCTCGAGCCGAAAGCCGGTCTGATGGTCGGATCGATCTCGCTGACGGGAGGCGTCGGAACCACGCTCGCCTGGGCGCCGATTTTCACGCAGCGGCTCGGGATCGAGAATGCGCTGGAGCTCGGGATTGCCGCCAACACCGTCGGGCTCATCGCCGCCTGCATTATCGGCGGACCGATCACCGCCTACCTGATGAAGCGCCACCGGATCGCCGGCAACCAGGATGGCGACCTCGACATCGGCGCGCCGTTCGAGCAGGCGCAGACCAGGCTGGATTATTTCTGCGTCCTTTGGGCCATCCTGGCGCTGAACGTCGCGCTCATGCTCGGATTCGGTATCGAAAAGCTGATCGCACTGACCGGCTTGACCGTCCCGACCTTCGTCAGTTGCCTGGCCGCGGGCATCCTGATTCGCAATCTCATGCCGCTCGCTGTCGGTGCAGCGGTGCGGCGGATCTGGCCAGGCGTCGAGGATGGGCTGGCGCTGGTGTCCGATCTGGCGCTCGGCCTGTTCCTGACGATGGCGCTGATGGGACTGCAACTGTGGCAGCTCGACGGCGTCCTTGTCTTCATCACCGCAGCGCTTGCGATCCAGATCGCCCTGACCGTGCTGTTCACCATCACCGTCGTGTTTCGCCTCATGGGCCGGGACTACGAAGCGGCCGTCATATCGGCCGGTTTCGGCGGCATCACGCTTGGATCGACGGCCACCGCGATCGCCAACATGACGGCTGTCACGCAGCAGCACGGGGCCGCCCACCGGGCGTTCATCATCGTTCCACTCGTTTGCGGCTTCTTCATCGATATCGTCAACGCGTTGATCATTTCCGCCTTTGTCGGCTGAACAGGACTGTTGGGGTGCCGCGCCGGCAGACCGCATGCGACGGCCCTCGATCGCTTGTCGTCGCAACCTGCGTTCGTTGACCTGTCTGGCAATGTTGAAGGGGCCAGTTGGGTCGGCTTTTCGAGTTAATCATCAATCGATGACTAACTGCATCATCACTTGTTGACAAAAAGGTCATCGTTTGATGATATGCGCGCGCAACGCTTGTGCTTCGGCACGCAGCCCTTTTGTTGCATCTGGCAAAGAAATCATCGGAGCACGTGGCTATGGATGCTGGCAAGGAGACGTCTTCTTCCAATTCAACCGGGTCTGGTTTTGGAATGAATTCATTCGATTTCATGAAGGCGGTCTCGTCGGTGCCCGTCAAATTCTATTCCGGGCTGTATCGCGCAGGCCTCGATGCCACGGCACGACTGCTCCAGCAGCAGGCAGATTATCTGCACCAGTTATCGACCATCGACCAGCCCGCCGAGATGATGGCCGCTCACGGCGATCACGTCCGCAAGGTCCTGGCCGGATGGGCGGATGAGGGCAGGCACATCTTCGAACGGGGCATGGCCGATCTCAAACCTGACGCATGATCCGAACGCGAGGTCGTTGCGCGGTGCGAGGGGGCCGGACACTGGCGCGGGGGATGAAGGGGCAGGAGGGGATATAGGCCCTGATTGCAGATCGCCCGCAGCATAACTTCTTTCAACGAGGGGCAGTCCGCGATCGGCCGCGCCCCGCTTTAAACGCACGGCAGGACTTCATGGCGGACAACGTCTCGCGACGTCGCAAATCGGCGCTCACCCAACTTCAGATACTTTTTTGCAACCGAAAAACCGCGGGGTGGACGCAATGGTGAAGTCAGCGAGAAAATGGATCCTGGCGGTTCTTGCAGCCGGCGCGATCGCCGGCGGCTATTATGGTTGGCGGATGTATGACGGTTCGGGGCTGCCGGCCGGGATCGTCGCCGGCAACGGCCGGATCGAGGCGACGGAAATCGATATCTCCGCAAGGACGGCCGGTCGGATCAAGGACATCTTCGCCGACGAAGGCGTCCTCGTGACGGCAGGACAGGTTCTGGCGCAGATGGACACCGACCAGCTTGTGGCGCAACGCCGGCAGGCCGAAGCGTCGCTGCAGCGCGCGGTCATCAGCATCGATACGGCCAGGAGCCTGCTTGCCCAGCGCGAGGCGGAAAAAGAAGCCGCCGCCGCCGTAATCGGGCAACGCGAGGCCGAGCTGGACGCAGCGGAACGAAAGCTGGCCCGAACGGAACAGTTGATCAAGACCAATACCACCTCCCAGCAGATACTCGACGGACGCGGCGATCGGCGCGGCAAAAGCGCAAATCATCGATGCCGAGGCAGCGGTCGTCGCGGCAAAGGCGGCAATCGAAAGCATATCTGCCGATATCAACGACAGCACGCTCCGGTCGCCGCGTGAGGGACGCGTGCAATATCGCGTCGCGCAGCCCGGCGAGGTCCTGTCCTCCGGCGGCCGTGTCCTCAACCTCGTCGACCTCAGCGACGTCTACATGACCTTCTTTCTTCCGACCGCCCAGGCCGGGCGCATTGCGATCGGCTCCGAGGTGCGGCTCGTTCTCGACGCGGCGCCGCAGGTCGTTATTCCGGCAAGCGTCAGTTTCGTTGCCGATGTCGCCCAGTTCACGCCGAAGACCGTGGAAACGGAGGAAGAGCGGCAGAAGCTGATGTTCAGGATCAAGGCGAAAGTCTCCCCGGACCTGCTTCGCAAATACATCCAGCAGGTCAAGACCGGACTTCCGGGCATGGCTTATGTTCGCGTCGATCCCGCTGCCGAGTGGCCGGAACACCTGACGAGGGCGCTTGTGCAATGACGAAAGCGCCCGATGGCTCGAACGACAACACACGGGCCGCACCGGTCGCGAGCCTGGCGCGTGTCGGATTGTCCTATGGCAAGACGAGAGCGCTCGACGATGTGAGCCTCGATATTCCGCCCGGCATCATGGTCGGCCTGATCGGTCCCGATGGCGTTGGCAAGTCGAGCCTCCTTAGCCTGATCGCCGGCGCCCGCGCGGTCCAGCAGGGGCGGGTCGAGGTGCTGGGCGGCGACATTGCCGACACGAAGCACCGCAATCTGACCTGCCCGCGGATCGCCTACATGCCGCAGGGGCTTGGCAAGAACCTCTATCCAACGCTTTCGGTATTCGAAAACATCGATTTCTTCGGCCGCCTGTTCGGCCAGGACAGGCAGGAGCGGCAGCGCCGCATCGACGATCTGCTCGAGCGCACGGGCCTTGCCCCTTTTCCGGATCGCCCCGCGGGGAAACTTTCGGGCGGCATGAAACAGAAGGTCGGTCTGTGCTGCGCGCTGATCCACGATCCCGATCTTCTCATCCTCGACGAACCGACGACGGGCGTCGATCCTCTGTCGCGCCGGCAGTTCTGGGAACTGATCGACGATATAAGGGGCGAACGCCCGGGAATGAGCGTGATCGTCGCGACCGCCTACATGGAAGAAGCCGAACGCTTCGACTGGCTCGTCGCGATGGATGCCGGGCGCGTGCTTGCGACAGGAACGCCGGCCGAACTGCTGTCGCGAACCGGAGCCGCCAATCTCGACGCCGCCTTTGTCGCTCTTCTGCCAGAAGAAAGGCGGCAGGGTCATCACGAGGTCGTCATACCGCCGAGGCCCGATAAGGGCGAGACCGAGTTTGCGATCGAGGCCGAGCATGTGACCATGCGCTTCGGCGACTTCACGGCTGTCGACAATGTCAGCTTCCAGATTCCGCGCGGCGAGATTTTTGGGTTCCTCGGCTCGAATGGCTGCGGCAAGACCACCACCATGAAAATGCTGACCGGTCTCCTAGCGGCAAGTGAAGGAACGGCGAAGCTGTTCGGACATGAGGTCGATCCGAACGATATCGAGGTGCGGCGAAAGGTCGGCTATATGAGCCAGGCCTTCTCGCTCTACTCCGAGCTAACGGTTCGCCAGAACCTCGACCTGCATGCCCGCCTGTTCAACCTGCCGCCGGACACGATCCCGGCGCGCATCGCCGACATGGCGGCGCGGTTCGATCTCAAGGCGATCATGGACGCATTGCCTGACGCGCTGCCACTGGGTATCCGGCAGAGATTGTCGCTCGCCGTGGCGATGATCCACGCCCCCGACATCCTGATCCTTGACGAGCCGACCTCCGGTGTCGATCCGGTCGCGCGCGACGGCTTTTGGCAGATCCTGTCCGACCTGTCGCGCAATGACGGCGTCACCATCTTCGTCTCCACCCACTTCATGAACGAGGCCGAGCTTTGCGACCGCATTTCGCTCATGCATGCCGGCAAGGTGCTGGTCAGCGATACGCCGAAAGGGATCGTCGAGCAGAAATCCGCAGCCAGTCTCGAAGAAGCCTTCATCACCTATCTGGAGGAAGCGATCGGAAAACAGTCTCCACCTGCGTCCCCCCGACCCACGCAGCGTGAAGAGGCGGATGGAGCAGTGGCGCCCCCCACAGCTCCATCCGCCACCCGCCGCGCCTTCGATCCGCGCCGCATGCTCGCCTACACCCAGCGCGAAGCCCTGGAACTGCGCCGCGATCCGATCCGCGCGACGCTTGCCATTCTCGGCAGTGTCATCCTGATGTTCGTCATCGGCTATGGCATCAACATGGATGTCGAGAACCTGTCCTTCGCCGTGCTCGACCGCGACGATACGACGATCAGCCGCGACTACACGCTTCAGATCGCCGGCTCCCGCTATTTCACAGAAAAGGCGCCGATCACCGACTACAATGACCTCGACCGGCGCATGAGCAATGGCGAACTCAGCCTGGCGCTGGAGATCCCGCCCGGCTTCGGACGCGATGTCTCGCGCGGCAAGAGTGTCGAGATCGGTGCCTGGATCGATGGCGCCTCACCGTCGCGCGCCGAGACCGTCCGCGGCTACGTGCAGGGCATGCACCAGACCTGGCTGACCCAGAAGGCGCGTGAACTCTATGGCGGCGCGGCGACGGTCGGCCAGTTCCAGATCGCGCTCAGATACCGGTACAATCCAGGCGTCGACAGTCTGATCGCCATGGTGCCCGCCGTCATCCCGCTGCTTCTGATGCTGATCCCGTCCATGCTCGCCGTTTTGAGCGTCGTGCGCGAGAAGGAGCTCGGATCCATCGTCAATTTCTACGTGACGCCGGTAACGCGCTTCGAGTTCATCCTCGGCAAGCAACTCCCTTACGTCGCCCTTGCGATGCTGAACTTCGTCATGCTGACGGCATTCGCGGTGATCGTGTTCGGGGTTCCGCTAACGGGAAGTTTCCTGACCCTCGCGTTGGCGGCCCTGCTTTACGTCGTCACCGCCACGGGCATAGGACTGCTGATTTCAAGCTTCATCAGCAGCCAGATCGCCGCGATCTTCGGGACGGCCCTCATCACGCTCATCCCGGCGGTCCAGTATTCGGGCATCATCGATCCGGTTTCCTCGCTCCAGGGCATGGGCGCCTATATCGGCCAGATTTATCCCGCGACCTATTTCGTGACGATCGCCCGCGGCACGTTTTCCAAAGCGCTCGGATTCAACGATCTTGCCGCCTCCTTCATTCCTCTCCTGATCGCCATTCCGGTCCTGACCGGGATGACCGTGGCCTTCCTCAAGAAACAGGCGGCCTGATCGATGCGTCTTGCCAACATCATCCAGCTCGGCGTCAAGGAACTGCGCGGACTTGCCCGCGATCCGATGCTTGCCGTCCTGATCGTCTACGCCTTCACGCTGTCGATCTATACGGCATCGACAGCGATGCCGGAGACGCTCAACAACGCGGCCATCGCCGTGGTCGACGAGGACCAGTCGCCGGTCTCCTCGCGCATCCTCACGGCATTCTATCCGCCTTATTTCTCGATTCCGAAGATCATCTCGCAGCATGAGATGGACCGCCGGATGGACAGCGGCCTCGACACCTTCGCCCTCGACATCCCGCCGAACTTCCAGCGCGACCTGCTCGCCGGCAAGGCGCCGACGATCCAGCTCAACGTCGATGCCACTCGCATGACCCAGGCCTTCAGCGGCGGCGGCTACGTCCAGTCGATTGTTTCTGGCGAAGTAAGCGAGTACCTGAACCGCTACCGGGGAAACACGACCGTTCCGGTCGATCTGGCGCTGCGCTCCCGCTTCAATCCCTCGCTCGACAAGGGCTGGTTCGGGGCGATCAACAACGTGATCTCCTCGATCACCATGCTGTCGATCGTATTGACCGGTGCGGCGTTGATCCGCGAGCGCGAGCACGGCACGATCGAGCACCTGCTCGTCATGCCGATCACCCCGACAGAGATCATGATCAGCAAGATCTGGTCGATGGGCCTGGTGGTGCTGGTCGCCTCGACAGTTTCGCTCGTCTTCATCGTACAGGGCCTGCTCAAGGTGCCCATTCAAGGGTCGCTTATCCTGTTTTTCGCGGGCACGGTGCTGCAGCTCTTCGCCACAACGTCACTGGGAATCTTCCTGGCCACCATTGCCGGATCCATGCCGCAGTTCGGTCTTCTGCTGATGCTGACCCTTCTTCCGTTGCGCGTCCTGTCGGGCGGTGTCACGCCGCGGGAGAGCATGCCGCAGATCATCCAGGACATCATGCTCGCCGCACCCGACACCCACTTCGTCATCCTTGCGCAGGCGATCCTGTTTCGTGGAGCCGGCCTCGATGTCGTCTGGCCGCAGTTCCTGGCGTTGCTGATCATCGGGGTCGTGCTGTTCGCCTTCTCGCTGCACCGGTTCAGACAGTTCCTGCGCTAGAGATTGAGGCCTTTGGCGATGCCCCCTTCGATGCAAAAACCAGACTTTGGCGGTGAGCAGCCCCTGTCGCACTGCCATCGCACGCAACATGCAGTCGGCATTCTCTCCGCAAATGGCTGGTTCGCATCGAAGCCTCTCGAATGGCAGCGCGAACTCTGCCGCGCCGGACGGCGGGTCGCACTGGCGCCCGGCCAATGGATCTATGGCCAGGGCGACGAAACCAACGGACTTTGCGCCGTGCTCGAAGGGGCCTTGAGGCTCGAGGCGCCTCTTGCGTGCGGTCATGATGCTCTTCTGGCGATCCTTTCGCCGCCGGCAATATTCGGCCTCACGACAAACAGCGGATTAACCTCGCGCCTGGCAACGGCGCGCGCCGCACGGCAGACCACGGTCCTCCTGTTTTCCAACAGCGCGCTTGAGCAATTGGCGGCACGGTTTCCTCAAACCACGCAGGCGCTCAATGACCTGCAAGGGCAGCAACTGGGCATGCTCGTGCGACTGGCGGCGCATCTTCTGGTCTCGCCACCGCTCGGCCGCATTGCCTATCGTCTCGATCAGGTCGCCTCTAACGGCGTCGCATCGGTGAGCCAGTCCGATCTTGCCGAGCTTTGCGGTCTTGCCCGGAAAATCGTCAATGCCCATCTGGCAAGGCTCGAGGCAGACGGCGTCATCCAGCGCGGCTATCGCGAGATCAGGATCCTTCGACCGCGGGCGCTCGAAGCCCTGATATGCTCTGCGGATGCAATGCCGCAGCTGTCGGGTCGCGGCGGTGGCGGTGAGATGACCGCGACTGGCGCATAAATCTCGACGAGATTGTCCCGATCGGTACAATCATTGCAATGATCTTCCGCTAGATTGGTCATCAACTGATGACAATTCTTTTATCTGAGGTCCGGCTTCAGGCCGCACATCGGGAGGTCTATCGATGTTCAATTCCAATGCTTTTACTGCCTTGCGCCGGGCCTTGTCGCTCCGCACCCTTCTTCTGATGTTGCTTTCGGCGGTTCCGCTCGCCCTGGCTCCTGTTACGGCTCATGCGGCAACACGTGGCGCGACGATCGCAAACGTCAATCTGCGGGCCGGGCCTGGCACGTGGTATCCGGTGGTCATCACCATGCCGCCAAGCGCGGCTCTGACCATCTACGGATGCATCGATTCAGGTCCCTGGTGCGATGTCTCCTGGGCGGGCGCACGTGGATGGGTTTCCTCGAACTATATCGGCATCCGTTACCAGGGGCAGGACGTGACACTGTCGCCAGCGATCATTCCGATGATCGGCCTGACCGTTGTCGCCTTCAACCAGGCCTACTGGAACAACCACTACGCCAGCCAGCCGTGGCATGGAAACTGGAACACCTATTATCGACGCGGCGCTGCTTATGGTGGCCCCGGTTATGGTGGTGCTGGCCGAGGTGGCTGCGTTGGAGCCGCATGCGGCGGTTCGGCCGTCGTTCGCGGCCCTTACGGCGGAGGCGCGGCCGCACGTGGAATCTGCGGTCCGGACCGTTGCGCCGGGGGCGCCATCGGCCGCTATCCGGGCGGCGGCTTCGAAGTCCGTCGCGGCATCATCGACCGTTGAATGATTGAGGCGTGGCCGGAGGGCTCGCCAAAACTGCGCCTCTCCGCGTTAGGTCTCAGCTCGCATGCAACCCAGCCATCAAGCCGGGCCATTGGGGCAAACCTTTGCGCTCGGCCAGGGCCGACCATTGAAACGGCACGTCGTGCCGTCGGGCAACAACTGAACCGAAAGAAGAGATTGCCGATGACAGGAACCGACCATTCCATCAGACGCGCCTGCGGCGGCCGGCCAACGGGTCCGACTTTCCGGATGCGCGGCCTGGTGGCTTTCGCGGCCATCGCCGTCATCTCGGGCTGCGCAACCACGCCGCCGCCCTCGGTTGCGTTGTCCTCCTCTGCACTTTTGCGTCCGACCTCGGACAAGAGCAAGCCCTACGCCTATCGCCGGGCGGATGTGAATTTTGCAGCCTATGGTCGCGTCCTCGTTCCGCCCACAGAGATTTACGCCGGTCCGGATGCGCAGTTCGGCAAGATGTCGGCTGCCGATCGTCAAGCGCTCGCCGTCTACATGCATCAGGAGTTTTCCAGGGTGCTCGGTCGTCGGCTTCAAATCGCCGGGCAGCCGGGCCCGGGCACGTTGCGCGCAAGGCTGACCTTGACCGGAGCGGAAGCAAGCACGCCGGTTCTGTCCACCGTCTCGCATGTTCTGCCAGTCGGCCTTGTCGTCAATGCGGGCGCGCAGGCGACCGGCGGGCGCGGCACATTCTCAGGCTGGGTCTCCTACGCCGTCGAGATCGAGGACGCCCATACCGGCACTCTGCTCTATGCCCATGTCGCCAACAGGAGCGCCAACGCGCTCGACATCACCGCCAATTTCGGGCCGCTCGACGCGGCAAAGGCGGGCGTGCGCTCGGCAGCCGACAAGCTGGACAAGGAGCTCGCCGGCGCAACGCGATAACGACAATGGGCGCCCGATCCGCTTCGCCGGATGGCCGCGAACACGCGCAAAACGCGCCACGATCGGCCTGGCGGATCGGCTTCTGCCGTTCCACGCCGATCCGGCGCATCCAAGCCTTTGACAGGAGACCACGTTCTGACCGGAGCTTATTCGAAGACGCAGGAACGCCCAGTTGCAATCTGCCCTGAAACCTGGCGCCGATTGATCGGCCTGACCCGACTGTTCGGTATCTGCCTGACCGGCATGTTGCTCGTCGCATGCGACGATGGTGCCAGGACGGCAGAGCCTTCCCCCCAATCGATCCGGGTGATTAAAGCCGCCGTGCGTGAGCAGCAGCGCGGCGCTGACGTCACCGGTGAGGTGCGCGCCCGTATCCAGACGGATCTTGCCTTCAGGGCAGCCGGGAAGGTGGTGGACAGGCGGGCAGATGTCGGCTCCCGTGTCAGTGCCGGAGATGTGCTGGCGCGCATCGACGACACGGAGCAACGCGCTGACGTTTTATCGGCGCAAGCCGGCCTCGTGGCGGCACAGGCGACACTCAATCAAAAGACGCTCGCCTACCAGCGTTATGCAGCGCTCGTGGAATCGCGCGCAATCGCCCAGGCGACCTACGATCAGGCGAAGGAAGAACTGGCGACGGCGCAGGGCACATTGGAATCTGCCCAGGCATCGCTGGCGATCGTGCAGGACGCACTCTCCCGCACTGAGCTCAAGGCCGACGCGGACGGGATCATCATCGCCCGTAACATCGAAGTCGGCCAGGTCGTGTCCGCCGCACAGCCTGCCTTCACGCTCGCCCATGACGGGCCGCGCGAGGCGTGGTTCGATGTCTTCGAGGCCTTTTTCCTGTCCGGCCAGCCAGCCGACAAGGCGACGATCGCGCCAGTTTCCGATCCCGACGGCGGCGTCACCGCAGCACTTCGCGAGATCGCCCCCGTCATCGACACCACCACCGGAACGATCCGGGTCAAGATGGCGCTTGCGCCCGATGTTGCCTGGTCGCTGGGAACGCCCGTCGTCGGCCGCTTCCGAACGCCGTCTGTCGCAGCCATCACCTTGCCCTGGAGCGCGATGACGTCCACCGATGGCAAGCCTGCCGTCTGGATCGTCAATGCACAGACCCGCGCCGTCGAGTTGCGGCCGGTCACCGTTGCGGACTACCGGACCGGTGAATTCTCGATCGCCGAAGGTGTTTCTGCGAGCGAGCTCGTCGTCGCCGAAGGCGGAAAGTTCCTGCGGCCGGGCCAGACAGTCGCCTGGGAGGCTAGTCGATGAGGCGGCTCCTTCCAGCTATTGTGCTTCTTGGCGCAGCGGCGATCCTGTCGCCCTCAGTATCCCGTTCTGATGCCCCACAGGATGTTGTGCCAAGACCGGTGATCTGGATGACGGCCACGCCGGAACGGGCCGGCACCTTGAGCTTCGCCGGCGTCATACAGCCGCGCGTCGAGACCGAACTCGCTTTCCGCACGCTGGGCCGCGTCATTGCGAGAAAGGTCGAGGCAGGCGACGTCGTCAAAAAGGGAGACGTGCTCGCACTGATCGATCCGCTTGCGCTGCAGCTTGCCGTCACCGGCGCCCAGGCCGAGCTGCGCAACGCCAGCGCGCAACTCGAGAACGCGACGATCACCGAGCGGCGCAAGCGCGTGCTCGTCTCCACCAACAGTGCAAGCTCCGCCGATCTCGAACTTGCCGAGCAGGGCCTCAAATCAGCGCAGGCAAACATGACGAAAGCCGAGGCGAATCTCGCCAAGGCGAGGGAACAACTTGGCTACGCGGAGCTGAAGGCCGAGTTCGACGGCGTCATTACCTCGACCTCCGTGGAAGTCGGACAGACGACGACGGCCGGCCAGGCAGTCCTGAAGCTTGCGCGTCTCGATCAGCGCGATGTCGTGATCGACGTGTCCGAGGGGCAGCTCGCGCAGATCCGCTCGGCAAACCGCGTCGATGTGGCGCTCCAGCTCGACGGGCGGCTGCGTACCTCCGGATCGATCCGCGAGATCGCCCCGCAAGCCGATGCCGAAACCCGCACCCACAGGGTGAAGATTGCCGTGGACGAGGCTCCCGCCGTCTTCCGCTTCGGCTCGGTGGTGACCGCCGCCTTCTCCAACGGGGCCGGCGACAGCGCCATCGTCCTTCCCCGCTCCGCGATCACCTTCAGGGATGGCGCCGCGGACGTGTGGGTCATCGATGAGGCGACGCTCACCGTCTCACGTCGACCGGTCGGGCTCGAGGCAAGCGAAGCGGGCAGCTCCCAGGTCAGGGTTAACAGGGGACTCGACACTGGCGAAAAGGTCGTTGTTGCCGGTGGCGACCAACTTCAGGAGGGACAGAAAACCAGACTTGGACAGGAGATGCACCGGTGAAAAACTTTAATCTTTCCGACTGGGCGCTCGAACACCGCTCCTTCGTCTGGTACTTCATGATCGCCTTTTCGATCGCCGGAATGTACGCCTATCTCAGCCTGGGACGGGAGGAGGATCCCTCCTTCACCATCAAGACGATGGTGATCCAGGCGCAATGGCCCGGCGCGTCGGCTGAAGAGGTCGCAGAGCAGATCAGCGACCGCATCGAAAAGAAGCTCCAGGAACTCGACAGCCTCGACCGGACGCGCAGTCTCACGACGGCCGGCAGAACGACGATATTCGTCGACTTGCTTCCGACCACAAAAGCGAGGGAAATTCAGCCCACCTGGCAGCGCGTTCGCAACATGATCGGCGATATCCAGCAGCAATTTCCCGCCGGTGTCGTCGGACCGTTTTTCAACGACCAGTTCGGCGACGTCTATGGAAACATCTTCGCCTTCACCGCTGAAAACCTCAACCAGAGACAATTGCGCGATCTGGTCGAGGACGCCCGCACCAGCGTGCTGGCCGTGCCCAATGTCGGCAAGGTCGACATCATCGGTGCGCAGGACGAAGTGATCTATCTCGAATTCTCCCCGCGCAAGATCGCAGCCCTCGGCATCAATCAATCCGACATCGTCGAGACACTCAGGGAACAAAACGCCGTCACACAGTCCGGTATCGTCCAGGCGGGGCCGGAACGGGTTGCATTGCGCGTCGGCGGACGTTTCATCTCCGAAGAGAGCCTGCGCGCCATCAATCTGCGCATCAACGACCGCTTCTTTCCGCTGACCGACGTCGCAACCGTGACGCGCGGGTATGTCGATCCTCCATCCTCACTGTTCCGCTTCAACGGCAAGCCGGCGATCGGGCTGGCGATCGGCATGAAGACCGGCGGCAATCTGCTGGAGTTCGGCGCCGCGCTCGACACGATGATGACCCGTATTGTCCAGGACCTCCCTCTTGGAGTGTCCGTCGATCATGTGTCCGATCAGCCCGCGGTGGTCGACCAGGCCGTTTCAGGTTTCACCAAGGCGCTGTTCGAGGCCGTCGCAATCGTGCTCGCCATCAGCTTCATCAGTCTTGGCCTACGCGCCGGGTTGGTCGTCGCGATCTCCATTCCGCTCGTGCTCGCCATCACCTTCATGGTGATGCAGTATTCAGGCATTTCCCTGCAACGCATCTCGCTCGGCGCCCTCATCATCGCTCTCGGCCTTCTGGTCGACGACGCGATGATCGCCGTCGAGATGATGGTTGCCCGGCTCGAGGCGGGCGACACATTGCGAAAAGCCGCAACCTACGTCTACACTTCGACCGCCTTCCCGATGCTCACCGGCACGCTTGTCACCGTCGCGGGCTTTCTGCCGATCGGCTTCAACAACAGCAATGCCGGCGAGTTCACGTTCACGCTCTTCGTCGTGCTCGCGGTCTCGCTGACCGTGTCCTGGATCGTCGCCGTCCTGTTCACGCCGCTACTCGGCGTGACGATCCTGCCGAAGACGATGAAGAAACACGCCGAGCACAAGAGCCGCTTCGGCGCCGTCTTCTCCTGGCTGCTTCAACTCTGCCTGCGTTTCCGCAGGACCACCATCATCGTGACGATCGCCGCGTTCGGCCTGTCCGTCGCCGGCATGTCGCTTGTCCAGCAGCAGTTCTTTCCCACGTCGGATCGTCCGGAACTGATCGTCGACTGGAACCTGCCGCAGAACAGCTCCATTGCTGAAACAAATCGGCAGATGGCCGTCTTCGAGCGTGAAAAGCTTGTCGGGAACACCGACATCGATCACTGGTCGAGCTTTGTCGGTCGCGGAGCGCCGCGCTTCGTTCTGACGTTCGATGTCCAGCCTGACGATCCGACCTTCGGCCAGATGGTCATCGTCACAAAGGGGCTTGAGGCTCGCGACCGTCTGAAAACCGACCTGCAGGCCTATCTTCATAAGACCTTTCCAGGCACCGACGCTTTCGTGAAGGTCCTGGATATCGGACCGCCGGTCGGACGACCCGTCCAGTACCGCATCTCCGGTCCAGACATCCAGAAAGTCCGCGAACTCGCGCAGAAAACGGCGGGCATCGTCATGTCGCACCCGTCATTGACCGGGCTCGTCTTCGACTGGAACGAGCCGGCGCGCGTCGTCAAGGTCGATGTTCTCCAGGACAAGGCGCGCCAACTCGGCGTCTCGTCTGAAGACATCGCGACCGCTCTCAACGGCGTCGTCCAGGGCGCGACCGTAACCCAGGTGCGCGACGCGATCTACCTGATCAATGTCGTCGGGCGTGCCCAGGCGGCCGAGCGGGCCTCGATCGACGGCCTCGTCGACCTGCAGCTTCCGACAAGCAGCGGCAAGGCCATCCCGCTCTCGTCCGTCGCCCGCTTCGACTACGATCTCGAACAACCGACGATCTGGCGGCGCAACCGCATCCCCACGATCACGATCAAGGCCGGCATCAACGACAGCACCCAGCCTGCGACGGTCGTCGGGCAACTTGGATCGAAGATCGACGAACTGAAAGCGTCGCTTCCGCCGGGATACGATGTCGCGGTCGGCGGGACGGTGGAAGAAAGCGCCAAATCGCAGGCGCCGATTATCAAGGTGGTCCCGGTCATGATCTTCGTCATGACGACGCTCCTGATGACCCAGCTTCAAAGCTTCCACCGATTGTTCCTGGTGTTCTCGGTCGCGCCGCTTGCCTTGATCGGGGTTGTCGGCGCTCTGGTGCTGAGCCGTGCGCCGCTTGGCTTCGTCGCGATCCTCGGCGTTCTCGCCCTGATCGGCATCCTGATCCGCAACTCGGTGATCCTGATCGTCCAGATAGAAGACCTGCGCAAGGCCGGAACGCCGCCCTGGAAAGCCGTCGTGGAGGCAACCGAACACCGCATGCGACCGATCATGCTAACGGCTGCGGCGGCAACCCTGGCGCTGATCCCGATCTCGCATGAGGTGTTCTGGGGGCCGATGGCCTACGCCATGATGGGCGGCATCGTCGTAGGAACCGTCCTGACCCTGCTGTTCCTTCCCGCCCTCTATGTGACCTGGTTCAGGATCCCGCGCGATGTCGAAAGCAAGTGAACTCGCGCCGCCGCGGCGACCTCTGCAGCTGGATATCCTTGATGTGCGGCAAGCCCGCCCCCTCAACGCCTTTGCCTGGCGGCGCGTCCTGGCGCTCCCGCTTGTACTGTCATTGCTCGCGGGCTGCGCGGGACGCCCTGAAAATGTCCTTCAGCCCGTTGCCCTTACGAGCAACGATACAAGCCGTGTCGACATGCTGGTCGCGACCACCCGAAAGCCCGCCGACGATCCCGGCCGGCTCTATTCCGGCGAGCGCGGCACGGCGATCTCGCTCAACAACCTCACCGTTTCCATACCGCCGGACGCAAGGAGGAAGGTTGGCGAGGTCCAATGGCCAAAGCGCGTGCCTGCGGATCCCGAGAAAGAGTTTGCCGTGCTGAAGGTCGAGAAAGTCGCCTCCGAACAGCAAGCGCTCGGCTGGTTTCGCAAGAACCGGAACGCGAAGCGGCAGGTGATTATCTTCGTGCACGGTTTCAACAACACCTATGCCGATGCGGTCTTTCGTTTCGCGCAAATCGCCCATGACGCGGGAACGGACGCTGCCCCCATCCTGTTCACCTGGCCCTCCCGCGCCAGCGTCTTCGGCTATATCTACGACAAGGAAAGCACCAATTATTCGCGCAGGGCGCTCGAGGATCTGATTATTCAGGCGTCTTCAAGCCCTGACGTCGGCGACATCACCATCCTTGCCCATTCCATGGGAAGCTGGTTGACGACGGAGGCTCTGCGCGGGGTCGCCATGCGCGAACAAGCGATACCGGTAAAAGTCCGCAATGTGGTTCTGGCATCGCCGGATATCGATGTCGATGTGTTCCGACGGCAGTTGATCGAGATGGGACCTAAGCGACCGCAGTTCACGATCTTCGCCTCAACCCGCGACCGGGCCTTGCAGGTGTCGCAGCGGATCTCAGGGGGTGTCAGCCGGGTCGGCAGCGTCGACACCACCCCTTATGCCGGCATGCTCAAGCAACTCGGGATCACGGTGATCGACACGAGCGCCGCCGGGTCCAACGACGCGCTCGGTCACAACGCCTTTGCCGACAGCCCTGAGATCATATCGCTCCTCGGCAAACGTCTCGCCGGCCAGTCCCTGGAGGGTGGTCAGGTGACGCTGGCCGATCATGTCGGTCTTGCCGCAATCGGCACGGTCAATCTGGCCGGATCCGCAGCCAGGACCGTCGTCGCGGCGCCAATGTCGGTGGTCAGCCCCGAGGCACGCAAGATGTTGCGGCAGGAATTTTATGGAAAACCGGCTGCACTTATTGACGGCCAGATCACCTACTGAGGTTTTGACGTGATTAGCCGAACCCGTTTGCGATCTTCAAACTAGAAACTGGACCAGCAGCCATATCGCTTTAGTCATCAAGTGTTGACCCGCAACTTTGCCGCCGTTAAAGGAAGAATGCACGGAGAAAAAGTTCACACCAGGAGGCAAATATGGCGCTTGATACCGGACATCTTTCACTGATCGACCGGTATTGGCGAGCGGCCAACTACCTGTCCGTCGGCCAGATTTATCTCCTCGACAATCCGTTGCTGAAAGAGCCTCTAAAGCCAGAACACGTCAAACCCAGGCTTCTCGGTCACTGGGGCACGACACCGGGCCTGAACTTCATCTACGCGCATCTCAACAGGATCATCACCGAGCGCGACGAGAATATCCTCTACATCTGCGGGCCTGGCCATGGCGGCCCGGGCATGGTGGCCAATACATGGCTGGAAGGCACCTATTCCGAGATTTATCCGGAGGTCGGCCAGGACGGGACGGGCATGAAACGGTTGTTTCGGCAGTTCTCGTTTCCGGGCGGCATTCCAAGCCATGTCGCACCTGAAACGCCGGGTTCCATCCATGAAGGTGGCGAACTCGGATACGCCGTCGCGCATGCCTATGGGGCGGCGCTGGACAACCCCGATCTGGTCGTAGCTTGCGTGGTGGGCGATGGCGAGGCCGAAACCGGTCCGATCGCGGCGGCGTGGCATTCGAACAAATTCATCAATCCGGCGCGCGATGGCGCGGTGCTGCCGATCCTGCACCTCAACGGCTACAAGATCGCCAATCCAACCGTGCTTGCCCGGCTGTCCGATGCCGAACTCGAGCACCTCTTCATCGGTTACGGTTATGAGCCGCTTTTCGTCGAGGGCAGCGAGCCTGCCGAGATGCACCGCCAGATGGCGGACGCACTCGACACCGTCTTCGACCGGCTGACTGAAATCCGCAAGCAGGCCCTGGTGTCAGCAGCGCGGCCGCGCTGGCCGATGATCATCCTGCGCAGCCCGAAGGGCTGGACCGGGCCGAAAGTCGTCGACGGCAAGATGGTCGAAAATCATTGGCGGTCCCACCAGGTCCCGGTCGCAAATTGCCGTGAGGACGAGGGCCACCGCACAATTCTCGAAGACTGGCTCAGAAGCTATGATCCGGCTGATCTCTTCGACGAGAACGGAGCGCTCAAGCCGGACCTGAAAGCCCTCGCGCCACGGGGTGCGCGCCGCATGGGCGCAAATCCGCATGCGAATGGCGGCTTGCTGCGTAAGGAACTGCATACACCAGACTTTCGGCAATATGCGGTGCCGGTATCGAGCCCGGGTGCTGCTGAAGCACAGGCGACCAAGGTTCTCGGCGACTATTTGAGGGACGTTCTGCGTCTCAACGAGAGTGAGCGGAATTTTCGTGTCTTCGGGCCGGATGAGACCGCTTCGAACCGGCTTCAGAGTGTGTTCGAAGCCACCGACAGGGTCTGGATGGCCGAAACATTGGAGAGCGACGATCATCTGTCACCCGACGGTCGGGTGATGGAGGTGCTGAGCGAGCATCTCTGCCAGGGGTGGCTCGAAGGCTACCTGCTCACCGGCAGGCACGGCTTCTTTTCCTGCTACGAAGCCTTCATTCACATCGTCGATTCGATGTTCAGTCAGCACGCCAAATGGCTGAAGGTTTCGCGCGATCTCGAATGGCGCAAGCCGATCTCGTCGCTCACTTACCTGCTTACCTCCCACGTCTGGCGTCAGGATCACAATGGCTTTTCCCATCAGGATCCCGGATTTGTCGATCTGGTCGCCAACAAGAGCGCCGAAATCGTCCGCATCTATCTGCCGCCCGACGCCAATACGCTCCTGTGGGTCGGAGACCATTGCCTGAAGACCTGGGATCGCGTGAACGTCATCGTGGCGGGCAAGCAGCCTGCGCCGCAATGGCTGACCATGGAGGAGGCAGAGCAACATTGCGAGGCAGGGCTCGGCATATGGGACTGGGCCGGCACGGAAGAGGGGCTCGACCCGGATATCGTGATGGCCTGCGCCGGTGACGTTCCGACGATGGAGACGCTCGCCGCCGTCGACATATTGCGCCAGCTCCTGCCGCACCTGCGCATCCGCGTGGTCAACGTCGTCGATCTGATGGCGCTGCAATCGCCCCGGCACCACCCGCACGGCTTCTCGGACGACGCGTTCGATAGCATATTCACACGCGACCGGCCGGTGGTGTTCGCCTATCACGGCTACCCGTATCTCATTCACAGGCTGGTCTACAAACGCACCAATCACCCCAACGTCCATGTGCGGGGATTCATCGAGGAAGGCACGACGACGACGCCCTTCGATATGGCTGTCATGAACGAACTCGATCGCTTCCATCTGGCGATAGAGGCAATCGAACGCCTGCCGGCGCTGAAAGACAAGGCTGCGGACCTCGTGGCAAGCCTGAGGGAGCGGCTCGCCGCACATAAAGCCTATGTGCATGAACACGGCGAGGACATGCCGGAAATCCGTGACTGGAAGTGGCCTTATAAACGCACGGCGGGTTGACGATGGTTCGAGACTGATATCGGCAAAGGGTCTGCGATGGACCGCCTTCAGCAGCATCTGAGCGCCATGCAGGCGGCTTTCACAGCGCCATTGATCATCAGTTGTTGACTCATGGGGGATGATCGTTAGTTTAGCTCTGTTTCCGGCGGCATGAGGATGGAATGAATAGGCCAAAAGATATTGTGGTTTATATCGATACGGCGGATGTTTCGATCTGCCGGATCCATATCGACTATGCTGTAGATCTCGCGCGCTCATGGGACGCGCACGTGATCGTTGCTTTCGTACCAGAAGATTTAATCTCCAATCCCTCGCATGGCTTTGCCCGAGGGGCTGCGATTGAAAGCATGCTCGCCGCCTACGAAGCACGCAGGCACGAGGCCAACGAGCGGCTGCGCGCACTCCTGGCGGAGGTGACGGCTGCAACCGGTGTCCAGTGTGAACTGAGGATATGTTCCGGCGAAACGGGTGAGGCGCTGATGCTGCATGCTCGTCATGCCTCTCTGGCGATAGTCGGAACCGGACGGGAACCCGCTCGCGCGGAAACGGCTCTCACGGTTTCGGAAGATATCATCTTCGCATCCGGGCGTCCGTCGATCCTTCTGCCTCCTTCGTGGCAAAAGACCGGTTTGCCCGAAACCATCGTCATTGGCTGGAATGCCAGCCGGGAAGCGGCCCGCGCCGTCGCCGATTCCATGCCTTTCCTTGCTGCCGCTCGAGCCGTGCACGTCGTCGTTGTTCCCGAGCCCAAGGTCGCGCGGCTTTTGGGAGAAGACCCCGGCAGCGATATCTCTCTTCATCTTGCGCGCCACGGCATAAAAGTGACGCTCGACCACCTGGAAGGCGGCAATGCCGGCGAGCTTATTCTGGCCCACGCGGAAGACCTCAGGGCGGAGATGGTTGTGATGGGCGCCTATGGGCAATCGCGGATCACCGAGTTCGTCTTCGGCAGTGCTACACGCACGCTGTTAGCCAGTCCGAAGGTTCCGATCTTCCTTTCACGATAAGTCTTGCCACCAGGCATGATCGAGTTCGCCCGATACTCGAGCTCAAGGCGGTATTCAAAAAAACAGACTATACCAGAGGAGTAGAAAATAATGTCCGATCTCGTTGTCATCGGTTTTGACACGGTTGATGAAGCCGACAAGGTGCTTCTCAAACTCGTTGCGCTGAAGAAGGAATATCTGGTCGATCTGGAAGACGCCGTGATCGTCGTTCGTGACGGCGACGGGAAGGTCCATCTCAAGCAGAGCATCAACCTGACAGCTCTCGGCGCTACATCAGGTCTCCTGTCGGGTACGCTGTGGGGCGGCCTGGTCGGCCTGCTGTTCCTCAATCCTCTTGCCGGCATCGCAATCGGCGGCCTGACCGGGGCCGGTCTCGGCGCCCTGTCCGGGTCGCTTGCCGACTACGGGATCGATGATGCCTTCATCAGGTCGCTGGGTGAGACCATTCCAAACAATTCCTCTGCGCTGTTCGTTCTTGTACGGAAGGTTCAGCCTGAGAAGGTCCTGGCCGAGTTTGAAGGTTTGCGGGGCCGGGTGCTCAAGACCTCCCTTTCGCCAGAACAGGAGGAGAAACTGAAAATCGCGCTGTCGGAAAGCTTGCCAGGTTCGGGTGCCGATCCCGCCGCGAACGCCATCAATAGTCGATTGTAACAAGCGCCGCGAGCCAGATCCCGGTGATCATCATTGCGACGAACGAGGAGCAGAGCCACCGATGCTATGCGCTTCCTGAGTAGGTGAGATATGGAGGCGGTCTTCGATTTGTGCGGGAAACGTGGGCTCGTCGTCTGCCAGCAAATGAGATGCCCATTGCTGTCGGCTGCGCGACGGCAGTCCGTGCTGTCGGCGCAGACCTCACGATCACCTGTCTGGATGAAAGGGCGGCTCCGTTCGCCGACTGCCTGCGTGCACGCCTCAAGAAGCCGTTTTCCTATTCCGGCGTTTTTCCTGGCGATCTGGACTGTCTCTTGACGGCCGCCTCCCCACTACCGGTATCCTGAACCGGGACAGGGGCACTGGGCGAGCTCTCTCCATCTGTTTTGACCAAAGACAGATATTCATCCATGGCTTGAAACCAGTGGTCGAGTTCTTTTCCGTTCGGGCACCCTTCCGCTTCCCATAGCTCATGTGCGCGATTGCGAATCCAGTTCTCATCAATGTCCGACATCTGATCTTCTTCCTCAAGTGTTTGGATTGTTACTGCGGTTGTAACGGATCAGGCAGGCCAATATCCGGTCATGCGCCTCCACTTTCTCGGAATATCTGCGCCACCGCCCACCGGTCGATTGGAAAAGGGAGCTAGCCTGCCCCTTCGAGCAAGTCATCGATGTGACAGAATCTAAATCGGAACCCCGCCAAGCTGGTGTTGGAAAGGTCTTCACAGGAAATTGCCAACATCCTTATTTGACGGCAATTTAGATTAATCATCACTCGATGACAACAGGAATCATCGGCCGATGATAACTTCTGTCGCGGAGCCCTGGCCCCAAGCGCCCAACGATATGAATCTTTGTCAGTGGTGATGCGCTTGGCGGCGACCAGTGGGAGCGGAACAAGGATTTCGTGCCCAGTGATAGGAAGAATCACTGTTCGAGGATGTCTTCGCCCATGAGCGCGTAGATGAGCGACGATCGCCGAACATTTCGGCCTTCCACGGACGCGACTGCCGTCATGTGGCTACCCTCGCGATCCCCTCCGCGCTTTCTGATTGATTTTAGTCAACGACTGATGACAAAGCCATCTATAGAGTTCAAGGTGCTTTAAGACGGACGGATATTGAGATTCGCAGAAGAGTTCGCTTTCAGTTTTTCTAGTTTCGGAGGAGTGCATGGACGGGCAGCCGGAAGAGACAAGCGGGTTGCTCGCCCTTCGGGAGCTGGCGCTCGACCTGCATTGGTCCTGGAACCGCGCCTCCGACCGGCTGTGGAGGGAGCTCGATGCCGAAACGTGGGAAACCACGGGCAATCCATGGGGTGTTCTCCACACCGTCTCGCGCTCCAAAACAAGGGCTCTTCTTGCTCAGTCCGATTTCAGGCAAACTATCGAAGCATTGCTGAAGGAGAAGCGGGAGGCTGCAAACGAATCGAGATGGTTCCAACAAGCACACCCAGCCTCGCCGCTGAAAACCGCAGCCTATTTCAGCCTGGAGTTCATGCTGACCGAAGCCCTGCCGATCTATTCGGGCGGGCTGGGCAACGTGGCGGGAGATCAGCTGAAAACCGCCAGCGATCTCGGCGTGCCGGTCGTCGGGGTGGGCTTGCTTTATTCACAAGGCTACTTCCGCCAATCGATAGGGCGGGACGGTAGCCAGGAAGCCCTCTACCCGGTCAACGAGCCGGATCAGCTCCCAATCCAGCCGTTGCGTTCCGCCGATGGCGAATGGTTGCGACTGCAAATCGACCTTCCCGGATGCAAGCTCTGGATCAGAACCTGGGAAGTCCAGATCGGACGGCTGAAGCTTTACCTGCTGGACATGAACGATCCCGCAAATCCCGCGACGTATCGATGCATCACCAGCGAGCTTTATGGCGGCGGCCCCGAGACACGCCTGATGCAGGAAATGATATTGGGAATGGCCGGTTGGCAGCTTCTCCGCACACTCGGGCTCGAACCGCAGGTCTGCCATTTGAATGAAGGGCATGCGGCCTTCGCTGCTCTGGAGCGCATCCGCTGCTTCCGGGTCGACCATGACGTATCTTTTGCCGAGGCTCTGGCAGCAACACGGGTCGGCAATATTTTCACCACTCATACCGCCGTTGCAGCCGGTTTCGACCGCTTCGCTCCTGAACTGATCACAAAATACTTCCGGTCCTATGCCGAAAATCATCTCGGCATCGCCATCGCCGACTTTCTGGCCCTCGGCAGGAGGGATCGCAACGATGATCTTGAGGCGTTCAACATGGCTTACCTCGCGATCCGTGCGAGCGGCGCAGTGAACGCCGTCAGTGCGCTCCACGGAAAGGTCAGCCGGTCGCTGTTTCAACCTCTCTTCCCTGGTTGGCCGACCGACGACGTGCCCATCGGGCATGTAACGAACGGCATACATGTTCCGACATGGGACTCGGTTCAGTCCGACGCCCTGTGGACCGAAGCCGCCGGCAAGGATCGCTGGCGTGGCGATCTGACCGGGCTGGAAACCGGCATCCTCAAGCTCGACGTCCAGCAAATCTGGCGAATGCGCAATGAATCGAGGCAAAACCTTTGCGATCAGGTTCGCAAGCAATATCTGCGCCAGCGCGTGGAAGACGCGGAGATCGGCGGTGGGCTCGACGCCGCCCGTGGGATCTTCGATCCGCATGCTCTTACCCTCGGATTTGCGCGCCGCTTCGCAACCTACAAACGTCCTGCTCTTCTGCTGCGCGATCCCGACAGGCTGGCCCGCATCCTGACCGATGCCCGGCACCCGGTCCAGCTCGTGCTGGCCGGCAAGGCGCATCCCCAGGATGCCGAAGGCCAGGCGTTGATCAAGGCCTGGAACGAATTCGCCAAGCGGCCGGAGCTGGCATCCCGGCTCATCTTCCTGCGCGACTACAACATGCGCCAGGCCGAATGGCTCGTTCAAGGGGTCGATGTGTGGATCAACACACCGCGCCGGCCCTGGGAAGCCAGCGGCACCAGCGGCATGAAAATCCTTGCCAACGGCGGGCTCAATCTGTCGGAACTCGATGGCTGGTGGGCGGAGGCCTATGAACCCGAGGTTGGGTGGGCCATAGGCGACGGCGAAGAGCACGGAGACGATCCGGCTGTTGACGAGGCGGAAGCGGATGCACTCTATTCGCTCCTGGAGGACGTCATCGTTCCCGAATTCTACGACCGCAATCAGGATGGCATTCCCACTCGCTGGATCGAGCGTATCCGTGAAAGCATGGCCCGCCTCGCGCCACGGTTTTCGACAAATCGCACGGTCCGGGAATATGCGGAGAAATTCTATCTTCCGGCCGCCGTGGCCTATGAGGCGCGCACGGCGGAAGGCGACAAGGTCGCGCGCGAACTGGCGCGATGGAAACAGGACCTCAACAGGCTCTGGCCGCATGTGCGCTTCGGTGCCGTGAATACGCAAGAGGCTGAAGACAGCCGCTTTTTCTCCGTTGAAGTGTATCTCGGCGAACTGCCGCCGGAGATGGTCAGAGTGGAACTCTACGCCGAACCGGCGGCGGGAGAAAAGGCGTTCGCCGCGGTGATGACGGGACAGGATTCGGGTCAGGGCTCTTATCGATACCGCGCCTCCATTCCCCCGAACCGACCGGTCTCCGACTTCACGCCGCGCATCGTCCCCCACCACCCGCTCGCCCTCCTGCCTCTGGAAGATACAAGGATCGCCTGGCAGCGATAGGGAAGGGTCGGCAATGGGCGCGATACGCACGTAAGACAACGCAAATATCGAACAAGTGACGCAAAAAGAGGAGATGTGATGATGTTCAGTTCCAAATCTTCGAAGAAGAGTGACAAATCCGGCCAGTTCATTGTTGAAGTCAGGAAGCCGAAAAAGAGGCTCGTGCGTCCAAATGATGCATCCTCGCAAACCATCCAGCGCCGGCAAGACAGAAGCGCCGCGAAGGCGGATGTGAGGGACGCATCGGTGTTCCGCTCCTGGGCGATGCCGGAAGAGGCGGAGTGATACTTAGCTCGCGAAAAAGGTTCGGCCACAGATATGCCGGCAACTACGTTGGCGTCGATATCGACTTCCATCGTGTCGTTTTAGCGCGGCCCCAGCCGTGACGGCTGCTGCCCCTTCACCAACGATAATGATCCCGCGCCTCAACTCCGACACCTGAACTGCTCGGACATCCTGAACGGCCATTCAAGGCGCTCCTCCCACTTGCAGAATTACATATCTGGTTTTATGTAAGTGTGTAATTCGTATTTGCAGGTGTCAAGGAGCCGCCCGATGAAACCGATACCGGTCACAGAGAAGGTTTCCGTCATAGGGCAGCTTCAACCCGAAGAGTTCGTTGAGCTCGCCCGGCGCGGTTTCAAGACGATCATCAACAACCGGCCGGATGGTGAAGAGGCTTCGCAGCCGGGGACAGCGGCAGAGGAAGCCGCCGCGAGAGCGGCAGGTCTCGACTATGTCTTCATCCCGGTGACGAGCAGCAACATGCGGCCCGAAGACGTCCGACGCTTCGCAGAGGCGATCGTTGTGTCGGCCGGTCCGGTGCTTGCGCACTGCCGATCCGGGGCCCGGTCCTTCTACATGTGGGTTCTGGCCGGTGACGCCGACGTCGTGGGCCTCAGCGACGACGAATTGATTGCCGTCGCCAGCGAGATCGGCATTGCGCCCGACAGTGCCCGCGACTGGCTGGCCGCGCATCGACACACCGGCAAGCCAGAGATCAAGGGCTTCTACGAGAAGCGCACCGGCAGCATTCAATATGTCGTCAACGATCCCGCGACGAAGAAATGCGCCATCATCGATCCGGTGCTCGATTATGACGAGAAGTCAGGATCGACCAGCACCGAGCAGGCCGATACGATTCTCGCCTACATTGCGGAGAAGGGCCTTACCGTCGAGTGGGTCCTCGACACCCATCCGCACGCCGACCACTTTTCCGCGGCCCGCTACCTCAAGGACAAGACCGGCGCTCCGACAGCGATCGGCGCGCACGTCGTCGATGTGCAGAAGCTCTGGAAGGCGTTCTACAACTGGCCTGACTTCCCGGCTGACGGCAGCCAATGGGATCGGCTCTTCACCGAAGGCGACACATTCAAGGTCGGCACGACCGAGGCGAGAGTGATGTTCTCGCCAGGGCACACGCTTGCTTCGGTCACCTATGTCATCGGCGACGCCGCTTTCGTCCATGACACGCTGTTCATGCCGGACTCCGGAACTGCACGCGCCGATTTCCCGGGCGGCAGCGCAAAAGTGCTCTGGAAGTCGATTCAGGACATACTCGCCCTTCCTGACGAAACCCGCGTCTTCACCGGCCACGACTATCAGCCCGGTGGGCGCGAGCCGTTGTGGCAAAGCACCATTGGCAAGCAGAAGCGCTCCAATCCGCATATCGCCGGCCAGACGGAGGAAAGCTTCGTCAAATTACGCGAGGAGCGCGACGCGACCCTGCCGATGCCCAAGCTCATCCTGCATGCGCTGCAGGTGAACATCAACGGCGGCCGGCTTCCCGAGCCAGAGGGTAACGGCAAGCGCTACCTAAAGATCCCGCTGGACGTGCTCGAGGGGGCAGTCTGGTGATGGACGCCTATTTCGCTCCCCTGGCCGGCGGCGTGCTGATCGGCTTGTCGGCCAGTCTTCTCATGCTGCTCAACGGCCGCATCGCCGGAATCAGCGGCATCGTCGCCGGGTTGTTCGGCCATCGTGGCGAGCGCTTGGGTCATGACATCGCCTTCGTCGCCGGCCTTCTTCTCGGTCCGCTGACCTATCTCGTCATCTTCGGCACTGCGCCACAGGTGGTCGTGACAGCGTCCTGGCCGTTGCTGATCGTCGCCGGCCTGCTTGTCGGCGTCGGCACGCGCATGGGTTCCGGCTGCACCTCCGGACATGGCATCTCGGGACTGGCACGACTGTCTCCCCGGTCCTTCACGGCGGTGCTGACCTTCCTTGCGACCGCGATCCTGACCGTGCTCGTCATGCGGCTCGGAGGCTGGCTATGACAGCGGCCATGCGCATCCTGATGAGCCTTGCCGCCGGTCTTCTGTTCGGCCTCGGCCTCGCGATCTCCGGCCTCCTCAATCCCGCAAAGGTGAAAGCTTTCCTCGACGTCACCGGTGCATGGGACCCGAGCCTGATCTTCGTTCTCGGCGCCGGCGTCGTCGTCGCCTTCATCGGCTACAGGATGGCCTTCGCGATCAAAAAGCCTCTGTTCGACGATCAGCTTCATCTGCCGACCAAGACCCGCATCGACCGCCCGCTCATCATCGGTTCATCGATCTTCGGCGTCGGCTGGGGGTTGGCCGGCTTCTGCCCCGGTCCTGCAATCGCATCCCTCTCGCTTGGTCTGCTGCCCGCAGTGATCTTCGCCGTCGCCATGTTCATCGGAATGGTCACCCATGATCGATTTCTGGCCGGGAAGGTGTGAGCGATGCTTGCCAATCTCGGCCCGGCATTCGCTTCGGGCGGCCTCGTCGGCTTCTCCCTCGGTCTCGTCGGGGGTGGTGGCTCGATCCTGGCGACGCCTTTGCTGCTCTACGTGGTCGGAGTAACCCAACCGCATATTGCCATAGGAACCAGCGCGCTCGCCGTATCCGTCAACGCCTTCGCCAATCTCATCGGCCATGCGAAGAGCGGCAATGTCCGCTGGCGCTGTGCGATCATCTTCGCAGGCATCGGTACGCTCGGCGCGCTCGCCGGCTCGACCCTCGGCAAACTCGTCGACGGTCAGCGGCTGCTTTTCTTGTTTGGCCTGCTGATGGTCCTCGTCGGCATCCTCATGCTGCGTCCGCGTGAGCCAGGAAGCGCTCCGGAACGTCCTGCGGATCTGCGCACCTGCCTCGCCACGGCCGCCGTCGCATTTGTCGCCGGATCGGCATCTGGCTTCTTCGGGATCGGCGGCGGCTTCCTGATCGTACCCGCGCTCATTCTGGCAACCGGCATGCCGATAATCAATGCGATCGGCTCTTCACTTTTGGCGGTCGGTAGCTTCGGGCTCGCCACGGCGCTCAACTATGCCGCTTCCGGCCTCGTCGATTGGCCCGTTGCCTTCGAGTTCATCGCAGGAGGGCTCGCCGGCGGCGTTGCTGGCATGATGCTCGCCAATCGCCTGTCGACGGGCAAGAACACGCTGAATCGTATCTTTGCGGGCCTGATCTTTGTCGTCGCGGCCTACGTGCTCTATCGCAGCGCTGGCGCCTTCACGACTTGAGTCCATTTCGTACTTTCGCGGCTTCCAACGGTTTGGAGCCGCGCAGCAATATGCTTGAACACAGGAGATGACCATGATCGAAGACTGGAAAAAACTCATCGAGAATATGAATGGCGGCGTAAAGTCCCTCCGGCAGGATGCGCCCAATGTTATGAAAGCCTTCAGCGACATGTCACGGGCCGCCCATGGCGGCGAAGCGCTCGACCAGACGACGAAGGAGTTGATTGCACTCGCCATTGGCGTCGCGACGCGGTGTCAGCCTTGTATAGCCTATCATGCCGAAGGTGCCGTCAAAGCCGGCGCGAGCCGTGAGCAGATCAGCGAGACCTTGGCCATGGCCGTCTATATGGGCGCGGGGCCGTCGGTCATGTACGCGGCCCAGGCTCTTGAAGCCTGCGATCAACTCACGGGGTAGCTGTGCATCTCATTGACCTGTAGAAGCGCGATATCGTAGCGTATCCTTTCTGCCGTTGTGACGCGCTCCTGCGGCAATTCAATGCTCGGAGAGAGTGCCCCGCCTGCACACTTAAGAGTGGTTTAAGGCATGCCTTCCGGTCAACGTATTCGCACGAAGTTGGCCGCGCCCCGCACGATCCCGCTTCGCTCCGGCCGGACGTCCGGTTTGACCATGCTCAAGAGCGCCTGTTCAGGATCGCCGGCGCCGAACACCGCCTCGATGCTGCGCACACACAAGACGACGGTGTCATCGGCGAGGCTGTAATAAACCTGCTTCGCCTGCCGGCGCGTTGTCACGAGTTCTGCCTTGCGGAGTTCGGCGAGCTGCTGGCTGAGTGCTGGCTGGCCGATCCCGCTCGCCATGTCGATTTCGGTGACCGATTTTTCACCTTCGAGCAGAAGGGACAAGATCATCAATCTTTGCGGCTGAGCGAACCTGCGAAGCTTGTCGGCCGCGATATCCGCTTGCGCCCGCGATTGCCAGAGCGTCTTCATCCATCCCTCCGACAGAACCAGTCGGCTTCATCCTGAGCCTTTTCGTCGGCGGGATGAAGCAGTGGCTGGCCCGGCTGCCAGTCGGCCGGCGCCAGCTTCTCGCCCGAATAGGTGGCTTGCAAGGCCGCCACCATCCGCACCATCTCGTCGACCGAACGCCCGATCGTCAGAGGGTAATGGGTGATCGCCCGGATCACGCCTTCTGGGTTGATGAAATAGCTCGCCCGAACGCCAGCGCTGTCTTCAGACGCTTCGTCGATCATGCCGTAGGCTCGGCCTACGAGCATCGAGGGATCTTCGATGACTGGGAAGGGAATGTCGACCGAGAACAGCTCGCGGATGGCGCGGCTCCAGGCGAGATGCGCATAGAGACTGTCGACCGATAGTCCCAACAGCGCACAGTCGAGAGCCGCGAACCGGTCATGCGCCTTAGCGAGTGCAACGAACTCCGTCGTGCAGACGGGCGTGAAATCGGCCGGGTGCGAGAAGAAGACCAGCCACCGGCCCTTGAAGTCGGAAAGCCGAACCGGGCCCTGGGTGGATCGGGCTTCAAAATCCGGGGCGGCGTCGCCCATTCGCAAAGTGGGAGAGGAAATACTGGTCGATACGTCGTTCATTGAAGTCATGGTCTCGAAAGCGTCATGACGGAGTTTGTCACACGCCCGTCGGGTTGATGCAATACGATTACACAATTACACAATTTGATAAACAGATAAATAGCGATCGCCTGACGGTGGTATGGCTGTCCGTTCGCAGCAGTTCGGGAACGAACGATAACGTTCAGGACCTTGGCATTCCGATCTGATCTCGAGCCCTGAGCGGACAGAGGCCCTATGATGAGATATTGGAAGTCCACTGCTTGCCCGGCATCCGTGCGTCCCTCGATGGAAAGAGAAGCGCGATGTTTGATGCCCGGCTGTCGGTAAGAATTCAATTGGGCTTCATTGTCAGCTTCCATTTCATCTTTCCAGTACGCTCTATTGGCCTTGCAGTCGGTCCAAATTCTGACCTTCGGCTTGTCCCGAGATTGCAACGCCAATTTTTATAGATGTCAGCAAAAATTGCGTCGTGGCGACACTGGCTTATGTCCCCATCCAGATCGTGGGGCAGAAGCATTACGCCACAATATCCGAAAATTCCTTCCTCGCGAAACGGCCGAGGCTCTAATCGCCGCTGGATGACAGCTTAGTGGCAGGTCAGCGCTTACGATCTGCTGACAACGCGCCGTCATCGAAGCTGTCAGCAAGAAGCGTCCCGTAGGGCACTTCTTAAGTATTTGAGTTTCTTGGTGAAAACTGGATCGGGTGAAGCGATTCGAACGCTCGACCCCAACCTTGGCAAGGATCGGCACTTATGCCGCGGTCCTGAACAGCAAGTGAAGATGGGTGCATGCTCCCGCAACCATCTTTTCTGGCGTCGATCGCAAGTTATGATCGACGCCAGTCCCCGCAACCATCTTTACTTGCTCGGGGCGCAAGTGAAGATTAGATCCTGCCCGTGCAGCCAGGCATCGGGGATGAAGCCCAGCACCAGATCCCGCACCACCTCGGGGGCGGAGAAGAGCAGTTTGTAGCCAGCGTCGTCGTCTTGGGGCATGGGGAGGGATTGTAAGGGGATTTTGTGGCGGGGGGCGACTGGTTCAAAAATGTCACTCACCACCCCGGCTGGATGGACCATGGCTGACCAACGGGTATCGGCACGCGCCCGCACAACGCCATGCGGCAGTCTGTGCCGGGCGCGGCTGGGCAAGCCGGGGAGCAAGGCCGCTGGTGTTGCTCTTGACCGGATGATCGCCAGCGGTCAGGTCGATTTCGGCCGCGGCCAGGTGATCGACCTGGAGCTACGGGTGCGGGGCTACGCGGTCGAGGTGCTGCGGGTCTGCCCCATCACCCCGGCGCAGCGCATCGAGGACAAACCGGCGGACTTGCCCTTCCTGGGGCGGGTGCGGGTCCAGGTGCCGGAGACCGGCGTCCTGTTGCGCAGGCGGCTGGGACTGGGGGATAACGTCGAGGTGGTGGCCCCGGCCGGGTTGCGCCTGGTCATGCGCGAGCAGATGGCGAAGGCGGTGCGGCATTATGAGGCGGCGGATGGTTTGGCGGAGGCCGCCGGGTAGGCCGGAGCGCGAGAGTGGCAACGCCCCTTGGTGCGGGGGACCTGTTACCGCCGCCCGGAAAGGGAGCGGGGGGCTGGCTCAGGGGCGGAAGACATCTTCCAGGCAAGCCGCATCCAGGATCCGGTCAACCCATTGATTGATGTCCTCCTCGGAAGCCGAGGCAATGCGGGCCAGCACCTCGGGCGGCAGGGGATCAAAGCGCCGGGATAAGAGTCGTTGCAGAACCAGCGCCTCGCCTTCCTTTTTGCCTTCCTTTCTGCCCTCCCTTCTGCCCTCCTTTCTGCCTTCCTTTCTGCCTTCCTTCTGGCCTTCCTGTTTGTAC
>JADHED010000239.1_pt1 | contig 74847 bp, 52 predicted proteins | sample 8952041 | NCBI WGS metagenome assembly JADHED01 (sample SAMN16124423, study PRJNA663239) | bioreactor sludge metagenome | isolation source: sludge (control) | place: India:Bengaluru | collected 2018-09-08
CGGGCGGTCACCGAGGTGGCGCCCCAGGCCGCCTTGGCGGCATGGGCGGCGTCCAGGGCCAGCTCGATGTCTTCTTCCGAGGATCTGGCGACCTGACAGAAGGCCTGGCCGTTGACCGGCGAGACGTTGTCGAAATACTGACCCTTGACCGGGGGCACCCACTGACCGCCGATAAAGTTGTCGTAACGGTCGCGGAAGTGGACGACGGCGCCGGGGGTGTTGGGATTGGCGTAAATCATGTGGAGTCTTCCTCGCGTTGGTGGTGATGTTCTTTTTCTGAACGGATCAATGTGGTGCCCGTCTTAATTGGCACAAGTGCCAGTTGGCGCGCGGCCACGGGCCTGGCCGCGCGAATCGTCATTAGGGGCTCCAAATCGGTCTCGATCACCGCTTCCCGGACGGCCTTGGCGACCATATCAGTCGGTGCTCAGGTTGCGCCGGTCCACCACCCGCTTGGCCTTGCCGGCGAAGCGCTCGATGGTGCGCGGCTCCACCAGCGCCACCTCGGCGCGGATGCCGGCGACGGTGTGGATCTCCCGGGCGATGCGCTCGCGCAGGGCCTGCATCCGGTCCATGCGATCGGAGAAGAGCTCGGGGCGGAGTTCCACCTGGACCCTGACCCGGTCCAGGGTGCCGGGGCGGTCGACCTCGATGAGATAGTGCGGCGTGGTGCCCTCCACCCGCAGCAGGGCCTCCTCGATCTGGGAGGGGAAGACGTTGACCCCGCGGATGATGAGCATGTCGTCGCTGCGCCCGGCGACCCGGCTCATGCGCATGGTGGTGCGGCCGCAGGGGCAGGGTTCGCGCCACAGCCGGGCGATGTCGCGGGTGCGATAGCGAAGCATCGGCCAGGCCTCGCGGGTCAGGGTGGTGATGACCAGTTCGCCGGGCTCGCCCTCGGGCACCGGCTCCAGGGTCTCCGGGTCCAGGCACTCCACCAGGAAGTGGTCCTCCTGGATGTGCATGCCATGGCGGGCGGCGCACTCACCGCTGACGCCCGGGCCGATGATCTCCGAGAGGCCATAGTTGTTGAAGGCCTGGATGTCGAGCTGGTCCTCGATCTCCCGGCGCATGTCCTCGGTCCAGGGCTCGCCGCCAAAGTGGCCGAAACGCAGGGACAGGGCGCGCGGGTCGATCCCCAGCTCGCGGGCGCCATCGGCGATGGTCAGGGCATAGCTGGGGGTGCAGACCAGGACCTCGGGGTTCAGCTCCCGCATGATGTCGAGTTGCCGCCGGGTATTGCCGGAAGCGGCGGGGATGACGGCCGCCCCCACCCGCTCGACCCCGTAGTGGAGGCCGAAGCCACCGGTGAAGAGGCCAAAGCCGAAGGCGATCTGCACCGTGTGTTCCGGCCTGAGCCCCCCCGCCACCAGGAAGCGGGCGCAGAGCCCGGCCCAGGTCTGCAGGTCCCGGGCCGTGTAGGCGACGAAGGTGGGCCGCCCGGTGGTCCCGGAGGAGCCGTGGATGCGCGCCACGTCCGCGCGGGGCACCGCCAGGAAGCCCAGGGGCTGATGCTGGCGCAGATCGGCCTTGGTGGTGAAGGGCAGCCGCCGCAGGTCGTCCAGGGAGCGGATGCTGCTTGAGGTGAGATCGTGCCGCCCCAGGTGATCGCGATAGAAGGGGACCTGGGCGACCCGCCCGACTAGGGCGCGCAGCCGCTCCCGTTGCAGGGCCGCCAGTTCAGGACGGGGCAGGGTCTCCGCGGGGTCGTAGATACGGTGGTCGCTGGCGGGGACGGTGGTTGGCATGAGACGGGTACTCTTCAAAGGCGAATCTTTCACCCCTCCTCTCGTCCCCCATGGGGGCCCGTGGCGGACCGTCGGTCCTTCCGCCAGACTCACCATGCCCAGGTCAGGCAGGGACGGGGAGAGGTGAGAGGAAGGGCGGTTACATGAGGAAGGCGAGGCTAGGGCAGGTGGCTGAACAGTTCCTCCGCCGCCGTCCCGCGCAGACCGGCGGCGTCAAGGACCTGAAGCGCCCGATCCGGGTCCTCGAAGCGCAGGACCAGAACCGATTTACCCTCCCGGCGCAGGGCGAAGGCGTAGAGGTACTCGACGTTGAGCCCCGCGCCCTCCAGAACCTTGAGGATCTCGGCCAGGCCACCGGGACGATCGACGACGTCCACGGCCACCACCTCGGTGAGGTTGACCACCCAGCCCGCCCGCTCCAGGACCTCCTTGGCTCGCTGCCAGTCCCGGACGATCAGGCGCAGGATGCCAAATTGGGCCGTGTCGGCCAGGGACAGGGTCACCAGGTTGATACCCTCGGCGGCGAGGGCCTCCAGGGGGGCGCCCAGATGCCCGGGACGATTCTCGATGAAGAGGGAGAGCTGCTGTAGCTTCATGGTCGGTTGACGACATCGCTGAACAAGGGTTGGCCTGCCCGGAGCGGATTTCAGCCAGGGGGGAACAACCTGAATCCCTCCTTGCGGACTTGACGACCGAATTCCCCGCGGTCGACCTCCCCACCCGCCGCCCCCCTTTAGCCAAGGTGCCCAACCGGCAACCGCATCGCGGGGGATAAGATTCCGAGGGACCCGGTCAGGGACGGGTGGGCCAGGGGGGAGCGTTACTTTACCACCTGGCACTGCCTGGCCGGCAGTACCTGGCAAAAAACGCCCCGGTTTGATGTATTCTGCCGCCCGGCCGTCCGCCCTGGATCTGGACCAGGGCCCGCGGCCTTCATCCAGGCTTCTCCTGGCGTCCAAACATCATAAGGGGGCTTCCATGGCTGGCCATGCCACGCTGGATTGGATCGACATCGTCGTCATCGTCGGTTACCTGCTGACCACCGGCTACCTCGGCTGGCTGGGCTACCGGGGCACGCGCACGGCGGCGGACTTTCTGGTCGGGGGGCGCAGCGCCCATCCGGTGGTCATGGCGGTCTCTTACGCGGCCACCTTCATCTCCACCGCCGCCATCGTCGGCTTCGGCGGGGTCGCCGCCATGTTCGGCATGGGGCTGATGTGGCTCACCTTCGTCAACATCCTGTTTGGCATCCTTTTGGCCTTCACCCTGCTGGGTGAGCCTACCCGGCGCCTGGGGCATCACCTGTCCGCCCACACCTTCCCGGAACTGCTGGGGGCCCGCTATCAGAGCAAGGGCATCCAGGTCCTGGCCGGGCTGGTCATCTTCCTCTTCATGCCCCTCTACTCGGCGGCGGTGATGACCGGCGGCTCGGTCTTCGTCGTCACCCAATTCGGGGTCAGCTTCGAGGTGGCCCTGCTGGTCATGGCCCTGATCACCGCCGCCTATGTCATCCCCGGCGGGCTCAAGGCGGTGATGTACACCGACACCCTGCAGGGCTTCATCATGATCCTGGCCATGATCTACCTGCTGTGGTTCACCTACTCCAGCCTGGGCGGGATCGAGCCGGCCCACCGTACCCTGACGGACCTGGCCGACCTGGTCCCGCCCAGCCTCCAGGCCATGGGCCATGAGGGCTGGACGCGGATGCCCGCCTTCGGCTGGGGGGCGCCTGGTTATGACCTCTGGTGGACGGTGGTCTCGGCCATCATCCTCGGCGTCGGCATCGGCGTCCTGGCCCAGCCCCAATTGGTGGTGCGCTTCATGACCGTCCGCAGCCGGCGAGAACTGGACCGCGCCGTACCCACCGGGGCGGTCTTCATCCTGCTGCTGGTCGGCACCCCCTACCTGGTAGGCAGCCTGTCCAACGCCTGGTTCGCCCAGCACGGCCCCCTGCTCACGGGCCAGGTGGTCAAGGAGATCGACCCCGCCAGCGGTCATGCCCTGGTGGGCCTGATGAAGGAGGCGACCCCCGGTCAGTGGGCGCCCGTCATCAACCCCAAGACCAACCAGCCGACGGTGGTGCCCATGGCCATCGCCAGCCGCGAGGCGGCCCGGGACCCGGCCGGCCAGCCCCTGGAACTGGTCAGGGGCCGCGCCCCGAGCGTGGTCTACGCCAAGGGCGAGCCGGACCAGATCATCCCCACCTACATCAACACCGCCCTGCCCCGCTGGTTCGGGCTGATCTTCTTCCTCGCCCTGCTGGCGGCGGCCATGAGCACCATGTCCAGCCAGTTCCACACCATCGGCACCGCCGCCGGACGTGATCTTTTCGAGCGGCTGACCGGCCAGCCCGGCCGAGAACCCAGCGTGCTGGTGATGCGCGTCGCCATCGTGATCGGCCTGCTGGCGGCGGTCACCATCAGCTACACCGTCCGCCAGGAGTACGTGATCGCCCGCTTCACGGCCATCTTCTTCGGTCTCTGCGCCGCCACCTTCCTGCCGGCCTACATTGGCGGGCTCTTCTGGCGCCGGGCGACGCGGACCGGCGCCCTGGCCTCCATGCTGGTGGGCATGGGCTTCTCCCTCTTCTGGCTGCTGCTGATCAAGTCGAGGGAGGCGGGCGCCATTGGCCTGGTGCAGAAGGTCACCGGCGGCAAGACCAGCCTGCTGGCGGACTATCCCAACTGGCCCATGGTGGACCCCATCGTCATCGCCCTGCCCCTGGCGATCCTCACCCTGGTGGTGGTCAGCCTGATGACCAAGCCGGTGGACCCCCGGCACCTGGAGGTCTGTTTTCCCAAGGAGCGGTTGCGGTAGGCCCGGCATCCCTGGTCCCTGAAGCCTCCGAACCCGACGCACCCGGAGCCACCTTTCCCAGCTTTTGGGACCCAGGGATGGCCCCGCCCGTCCGCCACCCTGACGCTATCGACCTTTCTGACATTCGCCCCGAATCCCCGCGGAGAGACTCATGCTCGGTATCCCAGACCCCATCGTCCTGACCGCCTTCCTGGGTTGCATCGCGGTCACCCTCATCAGCGTCATCTATGGCCTGATGCGGCGCAACGCCGCCCGTGACGAACTGACCCAGGAGGACCGCGCCTGGGCCTTGGAGGAGAAACGGGTGGAGGACGAAATCTGAGGCCTGGCCCTTATCGGGACCGTAAGCCACCCACCTTCAGCCAGCGTCCCTTATCCCGTCGCGGATTTGCGCCCGAGATGGTTTCGGGACATTACCTAAGGTGCTTCACCCGGCCGGGCGGGGATTGAGCGCCGGCAAGCGGGGACGTTCGATACGGGGCCGGCGGTTGCGAGCGCGGTGACCATAGCCCCGCAGGCTCTGGGCGCGGCCGAGCTGGCGGGCGAACTCCTTTTTCCAGCGCGGGAAGTCGATGTCCTGGCCGCCATACAGGGCCCCGTCCAGTTGCCGCAGCAGGCGTCTGACCTGCTCCGGGTCCGCGCCGGGCCGCAGGCGCAGGAGCTGACCGGCGAGGCCGGGCAAGGCGCCGGGCTGGGCGGGGAGCGGGCCGGACGACAGATGGCGACAGGCCTGCTCCTGGAAGCGGCGCGCCCAGACGGCGGGGTCGGCTTCGCGGTTGGCGCCGTGCAGACAGGACAGGAAGCGGCTGGAGGATGGCAGTAGCCCGCGCAGGGCCTCGCGCAGGCGTCCCCAGAGGGGTGCCGGCTGGAGGCGATCGCGGACCTGGCCCCAGCGCCGGCTGGCCGCCCCCGCGGCGGCGCGGGCGCCACGCCCCAGGCGCGCGCCGAAGGTATCCTGGCCCAGCAGCGCCGCGGGCGCCAGCAGGCGGCCGCGGTACCAGAGCCCGATGCCAAAACCCAGGACTGGCAGCAAGAGGCCAACGAGACTCAGCCAGATGAAGCCCGCGTCCTCGCGGAAAAACAGGGATTCCTCCGCCGCGGCCCTGGCGTTACCCAGGCCCAGGGGCAGGCTGGCCCAATCGCGACCACCCGTGACGACGTTGTACCAGGGGATGCGGATCTCCGGCAGGTGCACCCGCCCCCCCTCCCGGGGCACCAGGGTGTAATGCTCGACGCGGGAGCCCTCCAGGCGATCGCCAGCCGGGGACACCTTGGCCTCGGTGAGGACGCGCTCCCGATAGACGCGGTAGTCGGGAGAGGCCAGCATGGGTTCGAGACTGGGGAGCTGATTACCCATGGCGCCCACGGCCTGAAGTTCCAGGACCAGGGCGACCGGCTCACCGGCACGGATCTCCTCGGCACCATCCAGGCTGGCCTTGAGCGCCAGGGAGCGCAGGGGCAGCCAAGGTTGCACGCTGGCCAAGGGGGGACGCGCCTGGAGACGAATACCCTCGCCGCCACTGACCTCGAAACGCTGGCGGCCGAAGCCGTAGGCGTCACCCGCGGTCTCCCCCGTCACCTTCAGGGGCGGCAGGGCCAGGTCAGCGGCGCGCAGGGGGGTGAGGACGTAGACGAATTCGGTGAGGATCTCGCGACGACCGTCCGCGGTCCCGCGGGTGCCCGCCTTGGGCCCCTCCAGCTTGGTCACGATCAGGTCATTGCCGCTGGTCAGATCTGGCGTCGCGGTGGCCAGATTCTGGTCACTGACGACCCGCAGGTGGAGCAGGACGTTCTCCTGGACGAAGGGCTGACGCTCATTGAGCTCCACCTCCAGCCTTGGGCCGCGACCGCTGGAGGCGGGGCTCCCGGGCTGGCCCCAGGGTGAACCGTACATACCCCCGGTGGGGCCCGCGTAAGGACTGCTCGCGCCCCCGGGACCGGCCATGCCCCAGCCCGGGAAGGCCCCGAAGGGCGACCCGATGCCCGGGGCGGTGGCAGTAGGTGCCATGCCCCCGGGTCCCATGGCCTGTCCGCCAGGGGCGAAGGGGGTGGGGGCCTGGGCGGGAGCCGGAGCAGACGCGGGAAGCGAGGATGAGGGGGACGGAGCCGCCGGTGCGGGCGACGGCGCGGTGCCTGATGGGGCAGGCCGGGGCCAGAGCTGCTGTGGTTGGTGGAGTTGGGCTGGGGCTGGGGCTTGGGGTTGGGGCTGACCGCCAGCGGTTGAGAGCGCGGATGGCGGCGTGGCCGAAGCCGGGGCCGGCGTCGGAGCGGTCCAGGCTGGGCTGGCGGGAGGCGCCATGGGCGCGAATCCCGGCCAAAAGCCGGGAGCGGATGGGTAGCCGAAGGCCGCCCCACCGGGGGGCTGGCCATAGGGCAATCCGGGCGGCATGCCAGGCGGGAAGGCCTGACCAGGCTGGAGGGCCCGTGCCCATTCAGGGGCCTGGCCAGGCTGAGGGCTATGACCAGGCTGAGAACCGTGACTTGGCTGAGGTCCCTGTCCCTGGGGAGGGGCAAGAGAAGGCTGGGGTGCCTGACCCGGCTGAGAGCCAGGACCCGACTGAGGGACCGGTCCCGGCGGGGCCGCTTTCGTCTCTGGGAGTTGGGCCGGGGGCTCCCCCCGGGCATTCGTGGGCTCCGCCGGCCGGAACTGCCAACCGGGTGGGGCATAGGGATTGGCGAATCCCCAGGGCTGATAGGGAACCTGGGCCAAGCCGCTGGCGGGCAGCAGCCCAAGGGCCAGGGTGAGCGCCCCCGCGGACGCCATGACCTTCGCCCCTCTAGTCGCGGGGCGCTGGTGCAGGTAGGAAGGGGCGTTCAGCAAGAATTTAGGACTCATGACCGTATCCGTTCAGACCCTCACGCCCCCGGAGGGCCTCGGCGACACAAGCTGCTGATTCTCTTACCCCTCCCCCCTGGTGGGGGAGGGTTGGGGAGAGGGGGTCTGACCAGCTACTCATAACCACCCCGCCCTCACCAGGGCCGCGTCTCGCGCGGCGTGCCGCCGGAGGCGCGAAGCTGGCGCAATTCTTCGATCCGGAACTGGTTGCGGATCAGTTCCGAAGGATCACCTTCCACCTGGCGCAGGCGCTGTTCGAGGATGGCGGCACCAGGACCGGAGCTGGGCTGGCCACCGAGGGCGCCGACGGCGGTACCCTCCCCCGCGTCCAGGGCCGGCTGCTGGCCGAGCTGGTCGAACTGGTCCACCGCCTCGGCGCTGCCGGGCTCCGGGGCGCTGGCGGGTGGCGTCATGCCGGGCTCCTCGGGCGGGCGTTCCCCAGGCCCACCGCCCCGCGGGGGACGATCCTGTTCACCCGGACCCTGCTCACCTTCCCGCTGTTGTTGCTCCTCGGCCTGGCCCTGGGCGGTTTGCTCGGGTTCCGGGGCCTTGCCCTGACCGGTTTCGGTCTCCGGCTTGGGCTCACCCTGGCCCTGATCCTCGGGCTCACGCTCCCGCTCCCCACCGGCGGCGGTCTCATCCTGGGGCTTTTCCCCCTCCTTGGCCTCGGGCTGTTGCTCCTGCTCGCCACCACTGGCCTCCGGTGTCTGCTCCGGGGGCGGCTCGCTCGCCATACGTTCGCCGGCCTTATCCTTCTCGGCCTGTTCCGCCTCGGGCCGCTGACGGTCCTGGGCCTGCTCCTCCGCCTGGTCCTCCTGGGCCCCGGCGGCCGCGGCCTGCTGCTCGTCGGGCTGTCCACCCTGGGTGTCCTGGTCGGCCGCGGCCTCGCCCTCCTGGCTCTCCTGGGGCTCGGGCTCGCTGGCGCCGCTCCGCTCCTGCTCCTGGGCCTCGGACCCCGCCGCCGTCTCCTCCCGCTGTTCGCCCTGGCTTGCTTGAGACTCCTGGCTCTCCTCACCGGATTCACCCTGGGAGGATGACTGCTCGGCGGACTGCTCAGACTCCTGGCCCTGCTGCGCCTGCTGACCCTCCTGGGACTGCTCGCCTTGCTGGGATTGTTGCGCGTCCTGGGACTGCTGGGACTGCTGGCTCTCCTGCGATTGCTGGGATTCCTCGGAGGATTGCGACTGCTCGGACTGCTCTGACTGCTGCTGCTGTTCCTGTTGCTGTTGTTCTTGCTCCTGCTGTTCCTGCTGTTCCTGTTGCTGTTGTTCTTGTTGCTGTTGTTCTTGTTGCTGCTTTTCCTGCTGTTGTTGTTCCTGCTGCTCCTGACCGGCCTGTTGCTCTTGCTTCTGGGCTTCCTGTTGCTGCTGCTTTTGCTGCTGTTCCTCGCGCTGCCGTTGCTCCCGATCCTGGCGCTCTTGTTCCTCTCGGGCCTTGCGCTCGGCCTCCTCCCGCTCGCGCTTCTCGCGCGCGAACTTCTCCTGGTCGAGACGGGCCAGGACGGCCCGGGCCAGGGAGAGGTTGTGCCGGGCGTCGTCATGACCCGGGTTATGACCCAGCACCTGCTCGTAAGCCGCCGCGGCGCCGGCGAAATCGCCGACCTGGAAGCGGGCGTTGCCCAGATTGTAGGTCGCGTCCTCGGCGACCTCGGGACGCTGCTCCAGGGCGAAGGCATCGGCGGCCTCGACGTGGCGACCCGCCCGGTAGAGGGCGACGCCCCGACGATAGGGATCACTGAACTCCTTGGCCGCCCCGCTGTAGTCGCCTTGCCGGAATTGCCGCTCCGCCTCCTGCTCCTGGTTGACGAACCAGCCGGCCTGGGCGGTAGCGGTCATGACGAGGCCCGCGAGCAGGGCAATCGAGAGCGAGTTAGACCAGAGGGACATCAGGTTTCTTTCCCACCGGGGAGCACCGGCAACGCCGTTGCGACGCGGATCGAGACGCTCATGACCGCCGCCGCCACCAGCCGCGCCCGCGGAAGCGGGGCAGCAGCAGGGCCATAACCAGCAGCACGGGCAGGGTATAGCGCTCGTGCCAGACACGGGTCCGTTCGTCGCTGGCCTCGGGGGGCAGCTTGGCCACGGCCGCCGCGGCGAGCAGCTCGCCGGTGTCGTCCTGGCGATAGTCGGCTTGGCGATAGAGGCCGCCCCCGGCCTCGGCCAGGGCCTCCAGTTGTTGTTCCCCCAGACGGGAGATGATGGCCTGGCCACCGCGATCGGTCAGCCAGCCCCCGCCGCGCCCAGGCACCGGGCCGCCGTCCTGGGTGCCGATGCCCAGGACATGGAAGCGGATCCCCTGGTCCGCCAGGGTCCGCGCCCGCTCCGGCAGGCCCTCCTCGTCGAAGTCGCCATCGCTGATGAGCAGGATGGCCCGGGCACTGTCCTCGGGCAGGCCGGCGAGCAGGGCCTCGGCCCGGTCCAGGGCGCCGAGCAGGCGGCTGCCCTGAAGCTGGGTCAGGTCCGTGGCCAGGGCCGGCAGGGTGTTGAGCAGGGTCTGGGTGTCCTCGGTGATGGGCGAGAGGACGTGGGGCACCGAGGCGAAGGCGAGGAGGCCGATGCGCACCTGGCGGTTCTGCTCGATCAGATCCTGGATCTCCTGGCGGGCCCGCGCCAGGCGATGGGGGGCGACGTCGGCGACCTGCATGGAACGGGAGATGTCCAGCAGTATGAGCAGGTTGTTGCCGGGGTGAAAGAGGCGGACGTCGGTGTAGTCCCAGCGCGGCCCGGCCATGCCCGCCACCAGCAGCGCCCAGAGCAGGGACCAGAGCAGGAAGCGGCCCCAGCGTTCGTGGGTCTGCAACTCCCGGGTGCCGGTGAGGTGCGGCAGAAGGTGGGGGTCGGCGTAGCGGTGCACCGGCCCGCGCGCCGCCCGAGCGGCGCTGCGCCACAGCCAGAGGCCCACCGGCAGCGGCACCAGCAGGGCCCAGAACCAGAGTGGCTGGGCGAAGTGGAAGCCAGGCTCAGTCATGCGCCGGCCTCCGGGCCAGGGGGGGTGTTGTGGCCGTCAGGTGACGACCAACGGGCGCCGGGGTGGCGGGTCTCAATCACTCGCGGACCTCCGGGCAAAGCGGCGCCGCCCCTCGGGGAAAAGGCCGAGGCCGAGGAGGGCCAGCAGGGCCAGGCCCAGGGGCCAGCGATAGAGGGGTTCCGGCAGGTAGGCGGTGCGGGCCTGGGCCTCGGTCTTCTCCAGCTCGTCGATGCGCCGGGAGATCTCCTCCAGGGCGCGGGCGTCGGTGGCGCGGAAGTAGGCCCCACCGGTGGTATCGGCGATGGCGCGCAGGGTGGCCTCGTCCATGGTCAGGTCCTCGCGGTAGCGGATGGCCCCCTCCTCCGGGATGGGGATGGACTTGTCCTCGCTACCGACGCCGATGACATGGATGCGCACCCCCAGGGCGCGGGCCAGGGCCGCCGCCTCCTGGGGGGCAAAGCCGCCAGCGGAGTTATCGCCATCGGCGATGAGGATCATCACCCGCGAGCCCGCCGGACGCTCGCGCAGGCGCTTGGCACCCAGGGCGATGGCGTCGCCCAGGGCCGTGCCCGGGCCGGCGATGTTGGCGTCGATGCCATCGAGGAGTTGGCGGGTGGCGCGCCGGTCCAGGGTCAGGGGCGCGAGGACGAAGGCCTGGCTGCCGAAGACGATGAGGCCGACGCGGTCCCCCTCCCGGCCGTCGATGAAGCGCCCCATCACCCCCTTGACCACCGCCATGCGGTTGATGGGCAGGCCCTGGGCGCTGAAGTCCAGGGCCTCCATGGAATGGGAGGTGTCCACCGCCAGCAGCAGGTCGTAGCCCGGGCTGCTGACCTCGGTGTGAGGGGTGAGCCATTGGGGCCGCATCAGGGCCGCCACCAGGGAGACCCAGAGCAGCACCATCAGGGCGAGGTGGACCCAGCCGGCGATCTGGCGCCCGGGGCGTCGGGCGCGGTAGACGGCCTGCAAGCGCTCCGGGTGGGGGTGGAGCAGGGTCAGGCGCTGGCCCTCCAGGGTCTCCTCCTCGCGGACCTGGCGCTCGGGCCAAAGGCGGGGCAGCAGGAAGGGCAGCAGGAGCAGAAGGGCGGCCCAGGGCCAGTGGAATTCAAACACGGCGCCTGTCCTCCACCAGGACCCACTGGTAGGCGGCGTCGATCAGCGCCAGCCAGTCCCCACGATCGGCCGCCTTCGGGAGTGGGGTCGGAGTGGGAGCGGGAGCCGAAGCCATGGCTCGGGCGTGAGCCATCGCCACCGGGGGGGCATAGGGCGCGTCCAGCAGCAGCCGCCCACGGGTCCGCCAGTCGAAGCCCTTGGGGTCCCATTCCGCCAGCCAGGCCAGCCAGGCCTCACCGACCAGGCCTGCACAGGCCTCGCGCCCTAGCCGGGCCATGGCGACGCGACGCAGCAGCTCCGAGAGCTCCACCGCGGTCTGCTTGGGGTCCTGGGCGGCCGCCCGCTGGCGCAGGTCGCGCAACTGGCGGCCGGCGTCCCAGCGCCAGTTACCGATGCGCAGCACCGGGATGGGCGGGATGCGCAGCCGCAGGCTGGCCCGGTAGCGCCAGGCCAGATAAAGCACCAGCACCAGGGCCCCCGCCACCAGCCACCAGCCCAGGGCCGGCGGCCACCAGGAGACCGGGTCCAGGCCGCGAATGTCCCGCAACTGGGAGAGGATCTCGGGCGGGGCCTGGGCAGGGACGCTAGGGGTTGTGGTTGCCACGGCGCCGCCTCAGACCGCCCGCACCCGGGCGCGCTGTTCCAGGTGATGGATGAGGGACAGGTGGATCTCCTCGTCGGTGCGCACCGGCAGCAGGGGGACCCCCAGCCGATAGGCCATGGCCCGCAGGATGGTGCGGCGCTCCTTCCAGGTCTCAAGGTATTCCTGGCGCGCCTGGGGGTCGTCGGTGTCGATCTCGATCAAGGAGCCATCAGTACCGGTGAAGGTGGTCACCCCCATGGCGGGGATCTCCCAGTCCGCCGGGTCGTCCACCGGGATCAGGGCCACGGCGTTGCGCTGAATGAGGGTGCCGAGGATGGGCTCCAGCTCCAGGGGGTCGCGATTGAGATCGGCGATGATGAAGACCAGGGAGCCGGTGGGGATGCCACTGGTGGCGCGGCGCAGGGCCATGCCCAGGCAGTCGATGGATGCCTCCTTCTCGGCGCCGGGGACGGTCAGGGCGCGCAACAGTTGCCAGAGGGCACGCCGCCCGCGGGCGGGGCGAAAGTGCTGGAGGCCGGCGAGGGGGTCGCCGAACACCAGGCCGCCGACCCGGTCGTTGAGCCGGCTGGCCGCCCAGCCGATTAGGGCGGCGGCGCGGGCCGCCTGGACGGACTTGAAGGTGCCGCGGGTGCCGAAGCTCATGTGCGGCCCCTTGTCCACGCACAGCACCACCGACCGCTCCCGCTCCTCGCGGAAGACCTTGAGGTGCGGCTCGTTGATGCGCGCCGTCACCTTCCAGTCCATGTAGCGGATGTCATCGCCCTCGGCGTACTCCCGCACCTCCTCGAAATTGACCCCGGCGCCACGGAACACTGAGGCATAGAGGCCGGCGAAGGTCGAGTTGACCAGATGGCGCGAGGGCAGGCCCAGGGTGTGGGCCTGGTGGCGCAGCTCCAGCAGGTCGTCAAGGCGGGGGTAGAGGCTCAAGGTCGGGCCAGGTCAGATCAGGGGATGGCGACCAGGTTGAGCAGGCGGTTGATGAAGTCGTCGGTGGTGATGCCCTCCGCCTCCGCCTCGAAGGTGAGCAGCAGGCGGTGGCGCAGGATCTCCGGGGCCACCGCCTGGATGTGATGCGGGGCGACGAAGGAATCGCCATCCAGCCAGGCACGGGCCCGGGCGCAGCGGGCCAGGGCGATACTGGCGCGGGGGGAGGCGCCGAACCGGCACCAGCGGCCCAGATCCGGGTCGTAGACGCGGGGGTTGCGGGTCGCCTGCACCAGGTCGACGATGTAGGCGTTGAGCTTGGGGTCCAGATAGAGGCCGGCCACGTCGCGGCGCATGGCGAACAGCTCCGCCTGGGTCAGCTTCTTCGGCGGGGCCCGATGGGTGGTCTTCTGCTGGGCAAGGTCCAGTTCCAGGATCTTCAGCTCCTCGTCGCGGCTGGGGTAATCCACCACCGCCTCCATCAGGAAGCGGTCGAGCTGGGCCTCGGGCAGGTGGTAGGTGCCCTCCTGCTCCACCGGGTTCTGGGTGGCGAGGACCATGAACAGCTTGGGCAGCGGGTAGGTGCGCTGGCCGACGGTGATCTGCTGCTCGGCCATGGCCTCCAGCAGGGCCGACTGGACCTTGGCCGGGGCGCGGTTGACCTCGTCGGCCAGCAGGATGTTGTGGAAGAGCGGGCCGGGACGGAACTCGAACTCGCCCTTCTCGTGACGGTAGATGTCGGTGCCGATCAGGTCCGAGGGCAGCAGGTCCGGGGTGAACTGGACGCGGTGGAAGTCGCCCTCCAGGGACTCGGCCAGGGCCTTGACCGCCGTGGTCTTGGCCAGGCCCGGCATGCCCTCCACCAGCAGGTGGCCATCGCTGAGCAGGCAGATGAGCATGCTATCGATGAAGCTATGCTGGCCGATGATGCGCGAGGCGATGTGGTCGCGGACGGGTTTGAGGTCGGCGGGGGTCATGAGGCAGGGATTTCCGGGTTCAGACACGACGAATAGGCCCGCGCGCGGCGGACGACAAGGCTCTCGCCAGGCACCGAGTCCCGGGTCCTCCCCGGATAGTTCTTGATGTCACCCTGCCCTCAGCGCCAAGGGCTGAGCCGATCTGAGCTGATCTGGGGGCGGGCCGCGCCGCGCCGGCCATCGGTGCCTGGCCGGCGCCTCTGGCGCCGGTGCTCACGAAGAACCCAGGCCAGAACGCGAAGGCCCTAATGCTGACGACTTTGGCGCCATCTTGCAAGCCTAAGCGGTGATTGGGAATTTTTCTGAAGAATCTAAATATTCCAATATGCTTATGTCACCGCCACGCCGCGGTCGCGCGCTGGGTGGGCCCGCGTCGCGCCGCCGCGGACCTCGGTCTGGCCAGGGTCGGCCCCTGGCGCGCGACCAGGCCCCGCCCGAAAAGCGCTTCCGTTATACTGCGCCCCCCTTCCAGCCTGGCCCCGCGCGCCCAGTCCCGAGCCCCCGTCCGCTCCCGGCCCCGCGCCGGTCACACCCCCGAGAGCCGTCCCGCCGTGATCGAAAAACTCCGCAACATCGCCATCATCGCCCATGTCGACCATGGCAAGACCACCCTGGTGGACAAGCTGCTCCAGCAGTCCGGCACCCTGGGGGAACGTTTCGGGCCGGTGGAACGGGTCATGGACTCCAACGACCTGGAGCGGGAGCGCGGCATCACCATCCTGGCCAAGAACACCGCCCTGCGCCTGACCCTGAATGGCGTCGACTACCGCATCAACATCGTCGACACCCCCGGCCACGCCGACTTCGGCGGCGAGGTGGAGCGGGTGCTGTCCATGGTCGACTCGGTCCTGCTGCTGGTGGACGCCCAGGAAGGCCCCATGCCCCAGACCCGCTTCGTCACCCAGAAGGCCTTCGATCATGGCCTGCGCCCGATCCTGGTGGTGAACAAGATCGACAAGCCCGGGGCCCGGCCGAGCTGGGTCATCAATCAGGTCTTCGAACTCTTCGACCGCCTGGGCGCCACCGACGAGCAACTCGACTTTCCCATCGTCTACGCCTCCGCCGTCAACGGCTACGCCAGCCTGCGCGAGGACGTGACCGAGGGCGACATGACCCCCCTCTTCCAGGCCATCATCGACCACTGCCCAGCGCCGGAGGTGGACCTGGAGGGCCCCTTCCAGATGCAGATCTCCACCCTGGACTACAGCAGCTTCGTCGGCGCCATCGCCCTGGGTCGCATCCAGCGCGGTAGCGTCCGACCCAACCAGCAGGTGGTGGTGGTCAAGCCCGACGGCAGCCGCCGCCGGGCCAAGATCGGTCTGGTCTATGGCTACCTGGGCCTGGAGCGTTACGAGGTCAAGCTAGCGGAGGCTGGGGACATCATCGCCATTACCGGCATCGAGGCCCCCAACGTCTCCGACACCCTGTGCGACCCGGAGCGGGTCGAGGCCCTGCCGGCCCTGGCGGTGGACGAGCCGACGGTGACCATGACCTTCCAGGTCAACACCTCGCCCTTCGCCGGGCGCGAGGGCAAGTACCTGACCTCGCGCCAGCTCAAGGAGCGCCTGGAGCGGGAACTGATCCACAACGTCGCCCTGCGGGTCGAGGAAGGCACCGACCCGGAGAAGTTCCGCGTCTCCGGCCGTGGCGAGCTGCACTTGTCCATCCTGCTGGAGAACATGCGCCGCGAGGGCTACGAACTGGCCGTCTCCCGGCCCGAGGTCATCTTTCGCGAGATCGACGGCGTCATCTGCGAGCCCTACGAGCAACTCACCGTCGACGTAGAGGAGACCAGCCAGGGCGCCATCATGCAGGCCCTGGGCGAGCGCCGCGGGCAGCTCCAGGATATGGTGCCGGACGGCAAGGGCCGGGTGCGCCTGGACTACGAGATCCCCTCCCGGGGCCTCATCGGCTTCCAGACCGAGTTCATGACCCTGACCTCCGGCACCGGCCTCAAGTACCACGTCTTCGACCACTATGGCCCCGCCAACCCCGGCGGTATCGCCCCGCGTCGCAATGGCGCCATGATCTCCAACAGCCAGGGCAAGGTGCTGGGCTATGCCCTCTTCAACCTCCAGGAGCGCGGCCGCCTGCTGGTCAGCCCCGGCGAGGAGGTCTACGAGGGCCAGGTGGTCGGCATCCACTCCCGGGAAAATGACCTCACCGTCAATCCCCTCAAGGCCAAGCAGCTCACCAACATCCGCGCCGCCGGCTCCGACGAGAACATCCTCCTCACCCCGCCCATCCGCTTCAGCCTGGAACAGGCCCTGGAGTTCATCGAGCACGACGAGCTGGTGGAGATCACCCCCAAGGCCATCCGCATCCGCAAGCGCCACCTCAAGGAGCATGAGCGCAAGCGCGCCGGGCGGGAGTAGGGCGCTTACAGGAAGACTTCACCGTAAGACTGATCATTCGATTAGTTGTCAGCCCTGGCCGCGCCTTCGGGCCATCATCCCGCAACGTCCGGACCTGGGGTGGTTAGTGTTAGGCACACCCTCAGATCAGTAAGGGCTGGTAATCGCTGGCGAATAGGGCGGCCTGGCCCCCGGTGTGCCAGAACAGCACCCGCGCCGACGGATCGAAAAAGCCTTTGCGGACCAGATCGATCAGGCCCGCCGCGGCGCGGCCGGTGTAGACCGGGTCGAGCAGGATGCCCTCCTGGCGGGCGAAGAGGCCGATGGCTTCCCGCTCGGCGCCCGTCAGCACGCCGTAGCCGGCGGCGCAGTAGTCGTCGTTCACCAGGACGTCGGCGGGGGTGAAGCTGATCCGCGGTCCCAGCCTCTCGCTGGCGGCGCTGGCCAGGGCGGCGACCTCCCGCCGGACCCAGTCCGCCGGGTGGTCGTTGCTGATGCCTAGCACCTGGCCCTGATAACCGAAGACGCGCTGCCCCAGGACCAGACCGGCATGGGTGCCACTGCTGGAGGTGCAGAAGACCATCCAGTCGAAGTCACCACCCGCAACCGGGACCTGTTGCGCTAGGGCCTCCTCCACCGCAAAACAGTAACCCAGGGCGCCCGTGGGGCTGCTACCCCCCACCGGGATGAGGTAGGGCGCCCGGCCCTGGGCCGCCAACTCCTCGCCGGTGCGTTGCAGGACCTGGTCCCGGTCGGCACGGTCGGCCACCGGGACGATATCCGCTCCCAGGATGCGGTCAAGCAACAGGTTGCCGGTCGCCGCCGCGGGCTCGGGGCCGGCCAGGACCAGGGTGCAGTCCAGACCGAAACGCGCGGCGGCGGCCGCCGTCTGGCGACAATGATTGGACTGCCAGGCCCCCGCGGTCACCAGGGTGCGCGCCCCCAGGGCCTGGGCCTCGGCGACCAGGAACTCCAGCTTGCGGGTCTTGTTGCCCCCCAGGGCCAGTCCGGTCTGGTCGTCGCGTTTGATGAAGAGCCGAGGCCCGCCCAGGGCCGCCGACAGGCGCGGCAGGGGCTCGATGGGCGTGGGCAGATGGGCGAAACGCAGACGCGGAATGTTCATTGGTCTATACCCAAGGGACCTGAATATGCAGTTGAATTTGTATTGGAATTTTCGGCCGCGCCGAGAAGGCTGCCAGTATCTCAGCATCCACCGGTTTTTCCAGTCGCACCCAGTACCGGCCATCACCCATTGGCCCCAGGGCGGGGGGAGGATGACGGCGTGAGACAGACCATCAGGGGTAACGTGTGCCGCCCTCTCACGGATTCGCGACGGACAGGACGCAGAAGCCAAGGTCTGCTAATGTCTTCCCCTAACTGAGCTTAGCACCGTCAAGGCCGGATCATCCCCGTTGATCTAGCCCAGACAGACGGAACAGAGGAGAGCGATGTGGACTGAATCGACCTGGCATAAGCCCATGGTCGCCTTGCTGTTTCTGGCGGCCCTACTCGCCTTGGCCTTCGCCGCCAGCATTGCCCTACGCCCCCCCGGTGCCTACCTGCCGTTGTTCGACGCCGGGGTTTACAGCCTGGTCCAATTCCTTTCCACCGCCGTCGTCACCCTGCGCGCCATTCATGATTGGCGCGGCGGGTCTCCTCAGCGCTTCGGGTGGGCCGCCCTCGCCACCGGCTGCCTCGTTTACGCCCTGGGTGACGTCTGGTGGGCGGTCCACGGCCGCTGGGTCGAGGAACCGCCCCCCTTGCCCCTCGAGGACGCCCTCTGGGTGTCCTATTACCCCCTGGTGTTCATCACCATCTGGCAACTCATCGGCAAGGTCCCGCGCCGAAGTCGTAATTTTCTCGATGCCCTGGTGCTGGGTGGAGGAACCTTCGCCTTGCTGGCGCTGGCCCTGCAATCCTGGCTCTCGGGACTCGCATTTCCTGCACTGGACAGCACCTGGCTGCTGACGGGCCTTTATGTTGGCCTGGACCTGATCCTGATCGCCATCAGTATCCTGCTGGTCCTGGTGCAACGCTTCCGGATCTCCTGGGGCTGGTGGCTGATCCTGGTCGGTTTCCTGGCCATTGGCCTGTCAGATACCCTGTATTGGATCCAGGTTGCCCGCGATAGCTACGTCGAGGGGACCTGGCTTGACTTTGGTTGGCTGCTCAGCGACCTGGCCTTGGCGGGCGCGGCCATCACCGGCGTGAAGGCCCTGCCCCCCACCCAAACCCTGACCATGCGCGGCATCCTGCCCGCCTCGCTGGCGGTGATCGCCGCGGCGACGGTCCTCGCCATTGGGCTGGAAGGTCCCTTTGGCCTCATTTCCCGTATCACCGCCCTGGCCACCCTCGGCCTGGCCCTGATCCGCCTGAATTATGCGATCGGCGATGCCGTCGAGGCGGAAGCCGCCAAGCGCGTCGGCGAAGCCAAATTCGAGCGCCTCTTCCATCTGGCTCCCATTCCCCTTGGCTTGGTGGACCAGAGGGGCACCACCCTGCTCGTCAACGAGCAGTTCACCAGCACCTTTGGCTACACCGCCCAGGACATACCCACCCTGGCACGCTGGTTCGAGATGGCCTATCCTGATGCCGAAGATCGCCGCCGGGCCACCGAGTTCTGGTCCCGCGACCGCCAGCGGGCCAGCGAGTCCAATCCCTTCCTTGGCCCCCGCGAATTCCAGATCACCTGCAAGCAGGGGGATAGCCGCCAGGTGGAAATTTCGGGGATCGGTCTGGAAGACGGCTTTCTGGGCGCCTTCACCGACATCACGGCGCGCAAGCGCTACGAAGCCGAGCTGCAAGCGGCCCGGCAAACCGCCGAGGCCGCCAGCCACGCCAAGAGCGCGTTCCTGGCCAACATGAGCCATGAAATCCGCACCCCCCTCAACGCCGTGCTCGGACTGGCCCAGCTCTTGGAGCAAGGTGCCCACGACGCCCAGGAGCGGGAAATCGCCGCCCGCATCCAGATGTCCGGACAATCCCTCCTCGGCATCATTAACGAGATCCTCGACCTCTCCAAAATCGAGGCGGGGGAACTGCGTATCGAGTACCAGCCCTTCGACCTGAACGCCCTGATGACCAGGATCGAGGTCCTCATGGCGCCATTGGCCAATGCCAAGCACCTCTCCCTGCGGTTGGAACCTCCCGACCAACCCCTCGGCCTCCTGCTCGGCGATGCCTTGCGCCTGGAACAGGTGTTGAACAATCTGATCGGCAATGCCATCAAGTTCACTGAGCAAGGGGAGGTGATCATCCAATTCGGGCCCTGCGTCAAGGAGGACGGGGCCGCGCACCTGTGTTTCGAGGTATGGGATACCGGCATCGGTATTGCCCCCGCTGATAAAGAGCGACTTTTCAAGCCCTTCAGCCAGGGCGAGACCGGTATCACGCGGCGCTTCGGGGGTACGGGGCTGGGTCTAGCCATCTGCAAGCGCCTGGTCGAGCTTATGGATGGCGAAATCGGGGTGGAAAGCCAACCGGGTCTGGGCAGCACCTTCTGGTTCAGCCTGCCCCTCCTCCCGACCGATCAACCCGCGGCCCCGGCACCCGCCAGCGCCCACCCCGCGGCGACCGCCCCCGGGCCACGCCTTGCGGGTCGTCGCTTCCTGGTAGCCGACGACGCCGACATCAACCGGGACCTGCTGGCCCGGCTCCTGAGCCGGGAAGGGGCGGAGACGATCTCCGCCGTCGATGGACGACAGGCGGTGGACCTGCTGCGCTCCGGCGCCGGTGACATTGACGCCGTGCTCATGGACTTGCAGATGCCAGTGATGGATGGCATCACCGCCACCCGCCTCATCCGTCAGGACTTGGGACTGGCGACCCTGCCGGTCATCGCCCTGACCGCGGACGTCATGCCTGATCAGCAGCGGGCGGCCCTGGATGCCGGCGTGGACAAGATTCTGACCAAACCCCTGGATCTGGACCAACTGGTCGCTTGCCTGCACGAGCGCACATAAGCCGGACCGCCAGGCCAAACGGGGATCGATGGCGGTTAGCCAGCGACCAGAAACCCCCGCACCTCCTCGTGGAAGCGCGCCGGCGATTCCACCATGGGCAGATGGCCGCAGTCCTGGAAGAACACCTGCCGGCAGTCATTCAGGCGTTGGGACAAGGCCGCGACGGCGGACAAGGGGGCGATGGGATCGCGATCCCCGCTGAGCACCAGCACCGGGGCGCTGACGCCATCGAGGGCGGCCCTGAAGCGCGCGCTGTTGGCGCTGACGGCGATCTCCAGGGCGGAAAGGGGGTCGGTCGTGAGGAAGTCGCGCACCCCCTCCCGGACCATTGCCGCATCCTGGGGCCACTGCCTGAGGTAGGGGGCGGCGATGGCCCGGCTCAGGACCGGATGATCAGCGACCCACTCCAGCCAGGGTCCCCAAGCCCCGGCCCAGGACCGCGTGAGATTGAGCCAGGGCCGCCACCAGGTGAGCGCCAGGTTCATGGCGCTATGGGTGTGCATCAGGGCGTAATGTTCCAGGTCGTCCCGCACCAGCCCCATGCTGGTGAGCACCAGGCGGCGCACCCGCTGGGGCTGGCGGGTGGCGACGGCGACGGCCACCACGGCGCCGAAGGAGTGGCCCGCGAGGTCAAATTGGGTCAGGCCGGCGCGATCCGCGTACTCCAGGGTCAGGGCCGCCAGCCCCTCGGGGGTGAGCGGGGCCGCCCGCGGCGGGGTTTCGCCATGCCCCGGGAGATCGAAGGCATGCACCTCGCGAATATCCGCCAGGCTGGTCAGCGTCTCCTGCCAGTGATTGGAGGTCCCGCGCCAGCCATGGATGAGAATCAGGGGCGCGCCGCTCCCGAAGCGGCGATAGGCCAGCGGGCCGCAGGAAAGACGGATGATCTGGGTGGGAACGGATGCGGCCATGGGTTTGAGGTCCAAAAAGGGGGGGGGTAAAAGGCGGAAGACCGCGAGCCTGGATTCCCGGCCGGGTCAAGCCTGACCCGCGGTGAGGGGGTTCAGATCCACCCTGGCATAGATCTCGCGGAGCGGCAGGGTGCAGCCGATGGCGGCGAGGTCGACTTCCGCATCCGGGCGATCGTCATAATATTCCAATAGCCAGTGCCCATTCGCCTGGCGGGTAAAGACATCCACCCCGAGGCGATCCTGGGCGATCAGGACATAGTGGCGCAGGCTGGGTAAGCTCCGGTAGAGGGCGAACTTGCCGCCACGGTCGTAACCCTCGGTCGAGGGGGAGATGACCTCGACGACGACTTTGGGATTGGTGAGGACATCCCGGCGCTGGTCGTGGAAGTCAGGCTTGTCACAGACGACCATCACGTCCGGATAGAGACAGGCATCGGCAGCTTCGATGCGCAGGCGCATGTCATTGGCCAGGACCATGCATGGACCTGATTCCAGACGATTACCTAAGATTCTGATAAGGTTGGATGTTATCAGGTTGTGATTGAAACTGGCGCCGGTCATGGCGAAGACTTCGCCCGCGATGTATTCGTATTTCTCGTCGCGACTCTCGCGTTCGACGGTCAGATAGTCCTCGAAACGGTAGTAGGGCTTGGGCTGGATGGACATGAGGACCTCCCGTTGGAATTTTTTGGGATGATAACCCGATGCTTATTGGTGTGCGCCCTCTTGATGCCCCGCGGGATGATCTTGGCCAGTTTACGGATTACGGGTGACGGGAGGGGACGGAGGACATTTAGGGAATGTTCCCGTTGCGGGTGGACCAGACCGAGGATCGGAACAACTGGCAAACCAGTTGCGATGGTATAAATAAGATACTCCGGGTTTCCTCCCCCTCTCGGACCACCCCCGACCTTAATCTGGAGCCTTCGCCATGCCGCGGCGACTGAAACCGACCCTGACCTTCCTCCTGGCTCTCTGCTGGGGCTGCCATGCCATCCAGGCCGACGAAGTCCAGGTCGCGGTGGCATCCAATTTCACCGCGCCCATGGAGCGCATCGCCGCTGATTTCGAGCGCGCTACCGGCCATCGCGCCCTGTTGTCCTTCGGCGGCACCGGCAAGTTCTACGCTCAGATCAAGAACGGCGCCCCCTTTGGCGTCTTTCTGGCCGCAGATGCCAAGACCCCGGCGCGGCTGGTGGCGGAGGGGGATGCCATCGCGGACAGCCGCTTTACCTACGCCTTCGGTCATCTGGTGCTCTGGTCCGCCCAGGAGGGCATCGTCGATGACCAGGGCGCGGTCCTCAAGAGCGGGGACTTTCGCCACCTCGCCATCGCTAACCCCAAGACCGCGCCCTATGGCACCGCGGCGATCGAGGTCCTGGCCAGGCTTGATCTGCTGGCAAAACTTCAGCCCCGCATCGTCACCGGCGAGAACATCGGCCAGGCCCATCAGTTCGTCGCCAGTGGCAACGCCGAACTGGGCTTTGTCGCCCTGTCCCAGGTGGTCGTGGACGGTAAATTGACCAAGGGCTCGGCCTGGCTAGTGCCGAATGACCTTTACAGCCCCATCCAGCAGGACGCGGTTATCCTCAAACAGGCGGCGGACAATCCGGCAGCCCAGGCCTTGGCCGACTATTTGAAGGGCGCCGCGGCGCGGGGCATCATGCTGACCTATGGCTATAGCTTCGCGGAGGGTGCCGGCCTGTGCTTGAAGGGATCGACCTTGCAGCCATCCTGCTGACCCTGAAACTGGCGGTCACCACCACCCTGATCCTGCTGCTGGTCGGCACCCCCATCGCCTGGTGGCTGGCGCGCACCCGCTCGCGCTGGAAAGGGGTGGTGGGGGCCCTCGTCGCCCTGCCCCTGGTCCTGCCGCCGACGGTGCTGGGCTTCTATCTGCTGATCAGTCTGGGGCCCCATGGCCCCATCGGCCAATTCACCCAGTGGCTGGGCATCGGCCTGCTGCCCTTCACCTTCGCCGGCCTGGTGGTGGGGTCCGTCTTCTATTCCCTGCCCTTCGTCGTCCAGCCCCTGCAGAACGCCTTCGCCGCCAGCGGCGAGCGGCCCCTAGAAGTGGCGGCGACCCTGGGCGCTGGCCCCTGGGACCGCTTTCTCACCGTTGCCCTGCCCCTGGCCCGACCGGGATTCGTCACCGCCGCCATCCTCGGTTTCGCCCACACCGTGGGGGAATTCGGCGTGGTGCTGATGATCGGCGGCAACATCCCGGAACGGACCCGGGTGGTGTCGGTGGCGATCTACGACCACGTCGAGGCCCTGGAATACGCCGAGGCCCACCTGCTGGCGGGGGGCATGCTGGTCTTCAGCTTCCTGGTGCTGCTCGCCCTCTATTCCCGCAATGCCCGGCCCTGGACCTGAGGCGCTGACGGCCCCGACCAGCGCCAACCTCCAGGCTGGCGTCCAGGGTGGCCTCCAGGCTGTTGTCCAGCCTGGCGTCCAGACTGCCCCCCTGGTGCGGGTCCGCTTCCGCTTGCAGTGGCCGGGCTTCGCCTTGGAGCTGGACCAGTGCCTGCCGGGCCGGGGGGTGACGGCCTTCTTCGGCCCCTCGGGCTCGGGCAAGACCACCCTGCTGCGCTGCATCGCCGGCCTGGAGACATCCGGCGAGGGCTGGCTGGAATTCCAGGGCGAGGTCTGGCAGGACAACGCCCGGCGCCACTTCGTCCCCACCCACCGGCGGCCCCTGGGCTATGTCTTCCAGGAGGCCAGCCTCTTCCCCCACCTGTCGGTACGCGGCAACATCGACTATGGACGCCGGCGGGCCGCGCGCCGGCAGGGTTCTGTATGGCCGGGTGGTTTGAGCGGGCTGAACTGGATGCGTTTGCCAGGAGGGCCACGGGCATCTGGCTCTGGATGTTCTTCGCAAGCAGCGGCCCTGCCGTGCGAGGCCAGCCATGGCTCGGTCACAGGCGCCGGCGCCGGACCAGTCTCCTCACCCGAGGTAGTGACCCCTGTTGGGCCCATATCCGGCGCTGACCCTGGGCCGCTGGATGTGGCGCGCATCATCGACCTGCTCGGCATCGGCGCCCTGCTCGACCGCATGCCCGATCGCCTCTCCGGCGGCGAGCGCCAGCGGGTGGCCATCGCCCGCGCCCTGGCCGCCCAGCCGCGCCTGCTGCTGATGGACGAGCCCCTGGCGGCCCTGGACCCCCAGCGCAAGGCGGAGATCCTGCCCTACCTGGAACGGCTCCACGACGAGCTGGCCATCCCGGTCTTCTACGTCAGCCATTCCCCGGAGGAGGTGGCGCGACTGGCGGACCATATCCTGGTCTTCGACGCCGGTCGCATCCGCGCGGCGGGACCGGCGGCGGAGATCCTCGCCCGCCTCGACCTGCCCCTGGCGCGGGACAGCGAGGCCAGCAGCTTCCTCGATGGCCAGGTGCTGGCCTGGGATGCGGATTATGACCTGATGCGGGTCCAGGTCCCCGGCGCTTGCCTCTGGGTCCCCGGCAAACGGCGCCCGGTGGGTGCCCGCGTCCGGGTGCGCATCCAGGCCCGGGACGTCAGCCTTTCGCCCGAGGAGCCGCTCGCCTCCAGCATCCTCAATGTCTTTCCCGCCCGCATCATGGAGTTTGGCGCCAGCGAAGGCCCCCGGCTGCTGGTCAAGCTCGGCCTGGAGGAGCCTGGCAGGACCGATACAGCCTCCTGGCCCACCCTCCTCGCCCGGATCACCCGCCAGTCCCGCGACCGGTTGGGCCTGACCCTCGGGCAGCGGGTCCATGCCCAGGTCAAGGCCGTGGCCTTGATTGACTGACCCGGATGTTGTCCCCGTATCTTGGCCACCAGTGCCCGGTGGGGCTGACCGAGGTTGATGTCTCTCCCGGCCGGCCCCATTTGCGCTGATTCCCTAGCGATGCATCCTGACTAGAAGGCACTAGGTATGTCACCGAAACCCCTGCTCGGCCCCTGCGATTCCTATCAGTTGGAACCTTTCGCCTACGAATGGGCCTGGACCATGGCCCGCGCCCAGGAGAACAACAACTGGGCCCCGGAGGAGATCGCCGTTGCCCCGGACGTGGCGGACTACAAGAACCCCGCTACCGATCCCAAGTACAAGCACCTGTTCGAATCGGTGATGGCCCAGCTCACCACCTTCGACATCGAGCGCGGCGACGACGCAGCGGAGACCTTCCTGTCCGTCTTCCAGCCCGCCGAAATCCGGCACTTTTTCAAGCGCTTGGTGTGGGAGGAAGGGCTGCATACCCGCAGCTACCGCTACGTCATCGAAAACCTCGGCATCCCCCTGACCATCTACGACACCTGGAAACGGGTGCCGGCGATGAAGGCCCGGGTGGAGATGGCCCAGCAACTGTCCGAACCGGTGTTGCAGTCCATCAGGCGCCAGATCGAGGGCCGGCCCTTCCACGAGATGGACCTGGCGGAAAAACAGGCCCTGCTGCGCTCCCTGGTGTTCTGGTTCCTGATCTTCGAGGGCGTCTGGTTCTGGGTCTCCCTCCTCGGCCCGGTGCAGCAGCTCGCCCGCCTGGGCTGCTTCAAGGGTGGCGCGGAGCAATTCACCTACATCGCCCGCGACGAACAGAGTCACATCGGCTTTGGCGTGGCCCTGATCCGCGAGTTCATGGCCCAGTACCCGGAGGTGGTGACGGCGGACCTGCTGGCTACCATCACCAGCGACACCAAGCGCGCCCTGGCCCTGGAGGGCGAGTACATCGCCTACTGCCTCAAGGATGGCCCGATCCTCGGCTACTCCGCCCCCGACCACCTGGCCACCGCCAAGTTTTTCGCCAACATGCGCCTGGGCTCGGTGGGCCTGCCGCAGCCCTTCGACGACGCCCATCACGCCTTCCCCTGGATGTCCGAACAGATGGAGCTGAAGAAGGAGAAGAATTTCTTCGAGACCCGGGTCACCGAGTACCAGGCCGGCGGCGCCCTGTCCTTCGATGACGCGGACGAGGAGGGGTCAGGCGTGACCGGGGATCTCTTTGCCGCCGGGGTCATCGCCCCCCGCCCGGAAGAGCCGCCGCCGGTCGTGGCGCCCCCGGTGGCGGAGGATAAGCAGAGCGTGCAGGCCCTGTTCCCCGCTGACGATCCCTACTTCAGCAAGCATGACCAGTCCCAGTGGGACGACCCCCTGGCGGTACCGAAGAAGTAGGGCGGTAAGCACGAGGGCGACGAAGCTCCGCAGACTCAACTCGCCCTTTAGCCCACCCCTCCGCCGCTCTGGCAGGGTGTGCAGTTACACAGGCATGAGCTTACAGAGACGGAGCTTGCCGGAAAATCACCGGGCGACAATAGCGCCTCTCAGTGGTGCAATTTTTTGTCAGCGTCAGACAAATGGCTCGGCACAATGCCGAAACGCTGTTTGAAGGCCCGGGTAAAGTTGTGTCCGTGGCCATAACCCATGATTCTGGCAATGGCTTCGTTTCGCAAAATGGCCCTTTTCGCGCCCCGCGACCGTAGGTGTCCGCTTGGTCATTAAAACCAGTCTGAGTCGCTAACCGTTTTATTCCAAACGCTTTCGCGCCTGCTCCGCCAAGGCCTGGGCCTGGCCGTAGTGCTCTCGGGCGAAGCGCTCCCATGCCTCCTCCAGCTCCGCCCGGCGTTGGGGCCTGGAACCCGGGGCCTGCTCCGCTTGGTTCGGGCAAGCGGCTGATCTTGGGCCCCAGGAGGAGTTCCTGACCCGCGTCGGAGAGCAGAAAGTCCATAAAGGCCCGGCCGGCCTGGGGGTGAGGCGCCTGTTTGACCAGGCCGACGCTGGCCTGTGGCTGGAGGGGCTCCAGCCGCCCGGCGGCCTTGAGAAATCCTCAGGGAAGGAGGTGAGAACGGATGCAAGACGTTTGAGGAAGGTAATATTTGGTAAGGTTTCCCCTCGCCGGCATCAGATAGACTGTGCTTGACGGGTGGCGTGGGCCACTCCCGCTGTCCGCTCATCAGGATCATGACGTTAGTAAAAACATTTCATAAGACTATTCCAGAGCGTTTTACTCACCATGTCGATCAAGTCGATGATGACCCCCTCCCTGCAGGCGGCAACATTGATCATGTTGTTTTTCCATGCTATCGAGGCCAGCGCGGCAGATTGGAGCGAGGATTCCAAAGGTTACACTTTGAACTGTGATATCAAGAACATAGGATATGCTTACGGACGCGCTGACGGACAGTGGAAAACTTTTGAGGCCTGGTTCTCCCTTCCCGCGGATACCGGGGCTAAGTTGTGGTATGGATGTCGGGATGGGGGAGGAAAAACCCCGATGGAGGAACCTGACTATGACTTCCATTGCGAGGTCAAGGGTGACCAACCGGGCGCGTCCTTGTTTATCTCCCGTGTCCATGATGAACTCCACATCAAAGGCTTGTACCCTGGGTACATCTCTTCCCATTTTGCCTGTAGAAAGGTTGCCGAGGCGGCGAGGGTGGAGGTGAGAAAGAACGGATAGTGACCAGGGTGCGTGATTTGCCGTTAACCCCCACTTGTCCTTTTTTGCATAACCCGCTTAAGATCATAGGGTTATGATTCCGGGGATTCCGACTTCCTCGTGTGTAGGCCCAATCCCCTGATGCCCTTGGTCCTCCCCCGCCATGCCCTGGCCGCCTGCTGGCTGCTCATGCTCCTGACCATCGGCCACGCGACCGCGGGGGAGTCCATGTCGGCCAATGGCGAACTGCTCGCTTCCTCCGGCCCGACCTGGTTGGGCAGCCTGATCGAGGTGCTGGAAGACCCCCAGCGGCAATGGGACCTGGCGGGGGTGATCGCCCTGCCGGACCGCCACTGGCAAACCCTGCCTGAGGAAACCCTGCGCCTGGGCCATTCCCCGTCCGCCTGGTGGCTGCGGCTGCGGCTGCGCAACGACGACCAGGTCAGCCACGCCCTGGTGGTGGAGTTGGCCTCTTCCCGGCTGGATCTGCTGGATCTCTTCCTCCTCCAGGGGGAGGAGGTCGTGGCCGGTTACCGCACCGGCGATCAGCGCCCCTTCGCCAGCCGCCCCCTGAACCACGCGCAGTTCGCCATCCCGCTGGAACTGGCCCCCGGGAAGGAGTCGCGGCTCTACCTGCGCCTGGATAGCCTCTCACGTCTCTTCCCGGCCCTGCCCCTGCGGTTCTGGGCGGCGGAGGCGTTCGAGGCCCATCGCCACCAGACCAATCTGGGCTGGGGTCTCTACTATGGCGCTGGCCTGGGCCTGCTGGCCTACCACCTGTTGCTGTTCCTCTCCACCCGCGACCGGCGCTTCGGCTTCTATGTCGTCTACCTGGGGGCCTTTTTGCTGCTGCACCTGGGGTTCGTCAGTGGCCTGGGCTTTCAGCTCCTCTGGCCCGCGCGGCCGGAGTGGAACAAGCATTTCGACCTATTGGTGCCGACGCTGCTGCATCTTCCCGCCACCGCGCTGGTGACCAGCTTCCTGGAGACGCGATCACGCCTGCCCATCTGGCATCGCTGGTTGTGGGGGCTGACCCTGGCGCTGCAGGCCTGCATCCTGATCATGTACGGCCTGGGGCCGGTGCCGGGTCAGGCCCCGGGCCCCGCCCTGCTCTGGTTCGTCCAACTGTTCATCGCCATGAACCTCCTCCTCGTGCTGCTCTATGTGCTGGCCGGCTGGCGGGTGTGGCGGCAGGGTTACGCCCCGGCGGGTTATCTGATCCTGGCCTGGTCCTCCTTTTTCCTCGGCGTCCTGGTCCATCACCTCAGCCGGTTGCCCGGCCCGTTACCCGCCAACGTCCTCACGGACAACAGCCTCACCCTCGGTTCCACCCTGGAATTGCTGCTGCTGGCCCTGGCCCTGGGCGACCATTTCAACCGGCTCAAGGCGGCGAACCTGGCGGCCGAGCGCCGGGCCCATGCCGTGCAACTGGCCTATACCGCCGACCTGGAGCGGCAGGTGGCGGAGCGGACCCAGGCCCTGCGCGCCGCGATGGCCGAGAGCCAGGACGCCCTGGAGGCGGAACGCCTGGCCCGGGAGGAACAGCGGGACTTTCTGGCCACCATCTCCCACGACCTGCGTACCCCGGTGGCGGTGATCGACAGCATCGCCCAGAATCTGGAGCTGGAAGCGGAGGGGCGCGCCGATCCCGATCCCAATCGCCTCCGCTACGCTCGGATACTACAAGCGACCCAGCGGTTGACCGGGCTGCTCAACGAGCAACTCACCGAGGAACGCTTTTCCCTGTTGCGCCAGGGGCCCCGCCGGACCCCCTGCGCGCCGGCGGAACTGCTGGAGGCGGCGGCCACGGCGGGGCGGTTGTTGAGCGGGCGTCACCTCATCCGGGTGGAGGTGGACCCAGCCAGCCTGCCGGGGATCTTCATCTGCGATCAGGAACTGACCGGTTTGGCCTTGCGCAGCCTGGTGGAAAATACCGTCAAATACACCCCGCCGGGGAGCCTCGTCACCTTGCGCGCCGGGCCGGCGGGCCGGCGGGAAAGCGATGGCCTGTGGCTGGAGGTGGTCGACAACGGTCCCGGGCTAGGGCCAGAGGAGGTGGCGTGCCTGTTCGATCCCTACTTCCGTGGCGCCGGCGCCCAGGGTCAGCCCGGCCAGGGGCTGGGCCTGCCGCTGGCGCGGCGCATGATCCAGACCCAGGGCGGCACCCTGACCGCCAAGTGCGCGCCCGACCAGGGTTGTCGCTTCCGCATCTGGCTGCCCGGACCGCGCCCTTACCCCTTCACGGGCACAAAAGCGTCGCCCTGAAACTATCACGCCCGCGTTTCACCGCGGGGCCGAGGCCCACCCGATACGCTGGCCAGTAAAAGTGAAGGTATCGGCGGGAAGAGGGCTGTCTTGGAAAGGATCTTGGTCGAGCTCGAAAATAGATAGACTGGTATTGATGGCGAGAGAGTCGACCAAATTGGGTGCGCGCCGCCGGGACTGAGTCTTCTCGGCCGGTGTTCAACGAGTCTGAAACCGATGAAAATCATGCCAATGAACGAACCCACTCCTCGCGTCAGCCCTTGCACGGAGGCCCTCATCTCCCCTTCCCGGCGGGAATTCCTGCGCTTTAGCGGTCTCCTGCTCGCGGCCCCGGCCTTGCTGGGCGGTTGCGGGGGGCGGGGAGGGGACCAGGTACCCGCGACGTCCTGCGCCCTGGGGGAACCGGACCAGGCGGAAGGCGCCCCCATCTACCTGGCCGACTATGAGCCCCCGGCCTACTTGATCGACGAGGTCGAACTCACCATCGATATCGGCCCGACGGTGACCCGGGTCCAGTCCCGGCTCACCTGCCGGCGCAATCATGGTGTCGGCCGGCAACCCCTGGTCCTCGATGGCCGTGAACTCCAGACCCTGTTCGTCGCCGTCGATGGCCAGCCCCGCCTCGTTACCGACTGCACCCCGGATAGCACCCGACTGACCCTCCGGGAGGTGCCGGATGCCTTCCGGCTGGAGACCATCGTCCACATCGATCCGGCGGGCAATACCAGCCTGGCGGGCCTTTATCCCTCCACCACCGGCTACTTCACCCAGTGCGAGCCGGAGGATTTTCGCCGCCTCACCTGGTTCCTCGACCGGCCGGACGTCATGTCCCGCTATACCGTCACCCTCATCGCCGATGTCGAGGCGTTGCCGCTGCTGCTGGCCAACGGCAATCTCATGGCCCAGGGCCAGTTCGCCGACGGGCGTCATTGGGCGACCTGGCGGGACCCTTTCAGAAAACCCAGCTACCTCTTCGCCGCCGTGGCGGCGCGGCTGGAGGTCCTGCGTGACCACTTCGTCACCCGGAGCGGGCGCACCATCGCCCTGGCGGTCTATGTCGAGCCGGGAAAACTGGACCAGTGCGGCCATGCCATGGCAGCGCTGAAGAAGGCCATGCGCTGGGACGAGGAGCGCTTTGGCCTGGAGTGCGATCTCGATCAGTACGCCATCGTCGCGGTCAGCGATTTCAACATGGGGGCCATGGAGAACAAGGGGCTCAACATCTTCAATACCCGCTATGTCCTGGCCGATCCGCGCACCGCGACCGACCGGGATTTCATGAACATCGACCGGGTGGTGGGGCATGAGTATTTTCATAACTGGACCGGCAACCGGGTCACCTGTCGCGACTGGTTCCAGTTGACCCTCAAGGAGGGCCTGACAGTCTTTCGCGAACAGGAGTTCACCGCCGATGTCCTGGACCCGGACACCGCCCGCATTGCCGATGTCCGCGCGCTGCGTGCCTACCAGTTTCCCGAGGATGCCAGCCCCATGGCGCATCCCATCCGGCCCGCCAGCTATGTCGCCATCGACAACTTTTATACCCCGACCATTTACGACAAGGGCGCGGAAGTGGTGCGCATGATCCAGACCCTCATCGGCCGGGAGGCCTTTGGGGCGGGGCTGACGGAATATCTGCGCCGTCACGACGGCCAGGCGGTGACCTGCGAGGATTTCGTCGCGGCCATGGGCGAGGTCTCGGGGTTTGATTTCACCCCCTTCATGCACTGGTACGACCAGGCGGGGACGCCGCGGGTGACGGTCAGCGAGGCCTTCGATCCCCAGGCGGGCCGTTACACCCTGACCATGGCCCAGTCCAACCCCCTGGCCCCGGCGGGCCCGCCCTGCCTGATCCCGCTTCGTATAACCCTGTTCGGGACGGATGGCGCGGAACTGCCCGGCACCGACCAGACCCTGCTGCTGCGGGAGAGCCGGCAGAGTTTCAGCTTCGAGGGCCTGAGCGCCCAACCCACCCCCTCGCTGCTGCGCGGCTTCTCGGCCCCGGTCAGCCTCGACTTCCCCTACAGTTCCGAGCAGTTGGTACTGCTCCTCAATGGGGAGAGCGATCCCTTCGCGGCCTGGGAGGCCGGCCAGCGGCGGGTGACCGCGATCCTGCTGGCGGCCACCGCGGCCATCATCGCCGGCAACGAACCCCTCTGGCCGGAGGATTACTTCGCGGTCGTCGGGCAACTCCTGGCGCAGCGGGAGATCCGCGGCGCGGCCCTGATCGCCGAGTGCCTGACCTTGCCCGACGAGGCCAGCCTGACCCAGGCGATCACCGGGGTGGTGGACCCCGACGCCCTGCACCTGGCCTGGACCGGCTTCCGCCAGGCGCTCGCGGCGCGGCTGCAAGCCGATTGGTGGACGACCTACGAGCAACTCGCGCCCCAGGGGCCTTACCGCTTTGACCCCTCGGAGATGGGCCGCCGTGCCCTGCGCAATCGCTGTCTGGCGTACCTGGCGGAACTGGAGACGGAGCCGGCCCGCGCCGCGGCCTGGTCTCAATTCCAGGACGCGGACAACATGACCGACCAGTATGCCGCCCTCGCCGTCCTCACCGATCACGTGGGGCCGCAACGGGAGGCGGCCCTCGCCGCCTTCTACGATCATTGGCGGTCAGAGACCCTGGTTATCGATAAGTGGTTCGCCATTCAGGCCGCCAGTCGCTTGCCGGACACCTTGACCCGGGTCGCGGAGCTGACCCGCCACCCCGATTTCGACTATGCCAATCCCAACCGGGCCCTGAGTTTGCTGCGTACCTTCGGCGACAACCTGGTGCGCTTCCATGCGGCGGACGGCGGTGGCTATGAGTTCCTGGGCGAGCAGATTGCCGTTATCGACGGCATCAACAGCAGCACCTCCGCCTACCTGGCCCGGGCCTTCGATTCCTGGCGGCGCTATGACGCCGGGCGCCAAGGGCATTGCCAGCGGGTATTGGAGGGCTTACGGGAGCGGCCGGGCCTGTCCAGGGCCCTGCTAGAGGTGGTGACTAAGCTTTTGGAAGGAAGCTCCGCCTGAGGGGGATGGCTTTTGCCCTCGGCCAACCTCGGCAGCAGCAGGTCACCCCTGATATTGTTCAGGCCCGACGGCCAGCCACCGGCCGCTTATGGCACCCCCTACCCTTCACCGGTGCTTAAGTTGTACCCCAAAGCTAAAGCCGGCGGCGCGCTCGGTCTTGAGGGGCAGTTCCTGACCACTGACCGCCTGCCAGCGATGGCGCAGCCGGCTGACCATGGTGTTCAGGCGGCGCTCGTCGTAGTCAAACCAATTCTCGCCAAAGGCCTCCACCAGGGCGCGCCGGCTGACGACCTGGTCGGGCGCGGCGGACAGGCAATTCAATAGGGTCAGCTCATGGGCATTGAGGTCCAGGCAATGACCCTCCGGATCGCTCAGTTGATGGCGCGCCCGGTCCAGGCACCAGCCCAGCCCCAGACGCCGCAACAGGGCATCGACGAAGCCCGCCAGTTCCGGAAAGCGCACGGGCTTGACCAGGTACTGATCGGCGCCGCCATAGAGCCCCGCCAGCTTGTCCTCGGCGCCGGCGCGGGCGGTGAGCAGGATGACCCCCACCCGTGGGTGCTCCCAGTGCAGCCGGATCGCCGCCTCGGTGCCGCTGCCGTCGGGGAGCATGATGTCGAGGATGGCCAGGTCGATGGTCGCCATGAGCGGCCAGAATTCCGCCAGGCACCCGGCCTGGCTGATGGTATGACCGCGGTGGGCGAGAAACACCGCCAATTCCTCGCGCAGGCCGGTCTCGTCTTCGAGCAGGGCGATACGGGCCATAAGTTCGTTCTTCCTCGTTCAATCCGCCCGCAGGGCCTGAATCGGGTCCAGCCGCGCTGCCTGGCGGGCGGGGTAGTAGCCGAAAAAGATGCCCACGGCGCTGGCCACGCCCACGCCGAGCAGGATGGCATCCGGGGACAGCAGAAACTCCCACTGGGCGAGGTAGGCCGTCACCCAACTCGCCCCCACCCCCAACAGGATGCCGAACAGGCCGCCGATCAGGGACAGGATCACCGACTCGACCAGAAATTGCTGTTGGATGTCCCCTTGCCTGGCCCCCAGGGCGCGGCGCACGCCGATCTCCCGGCGGCGCTCGGTCACCGACACCAGCATGACGTTCATCACCCCGATACCGCCGACGATGAGGGAGATGCTGCCGATGGCCCCGGCGAGCAGGGTGAACATGCGCATCTGCTTCTCCATCTGAGCGATGATCTCCTCCGGGCTGCGCGCCCGCACCGGCTGGCGCCGCGCCTGAAAATAGGCCTGCGCCTGGGCCATGGCCTCGGCGTTGGTGTGGCCCGGTTTCACCCGCGCCAGGATCGTGCCGATCTCCGGCTGCTTTTGCAGCCGCGTCGCCTGCGGCAGGGGGATCAGCACGGACTGGTCTGGCTCCAGTGAGGCGAGGCTGTTGTAGCTGGCTGAGGCCAGCACGCCGATGACGGTATACAGGCCGTCGCCGACGCGCACCGGGGCGCCGAGGGGCTCCGCCACGCCGCGCACCGCCAGTTGCCGGGCCAGGTCGGCGCCGATGACCGCGTAACGGTTCCCCTCGTCCAGGTCGCTCAGAAAGCGTCCTTGGGTGACCCGCAGCCGGGCCAGGGTCGGAAAGGCCTCGGTCACCCCCACCAGGCTGGCCCGTTCCAGGGGCTTGCCGCCCTGGCTGACGGTCTGGGACAGGGCGCTGATGCTGGGGGCGATGGCGACCAGGGCCGGCGCCGCCGCCAGCAGCCCGTTCAGGTCGGCGGGCTGGAGACCGCGCGGCGGGGCGCCCCCGCGGCCACCCCCACCGCTGAAGTCCTTGGTGAGGGTGAAGAGGTCGGTACCCATCTCCTTGAACTGGCGCAGGGCCTCCTCCTTGACGATGGCGCTGACGCTGACCATGGCGATCACCGAGCCGATGCCGATGACGATGCCGATCAGGGCCAGCAGGCTGCGCTGCTTGGCGGCGGCCAGGCTGGTGACGGCCTCGCTGAGGATGGCGGTATGGATCATGGCACCAGCAGCCCGTCGCGCATGGTGACGACCCGGTCGCATTGGCGAGCGATGCCGGGGTCGTGGGTGATGATCACCACGGTGATGCGGTCATCGCGATTGAGTTGGCGGAAGAGGGTCATGATCTCCTGGCCGACGCGGGTGTCGAGGGCGCCGGTGGGCTCGTCGGCGAGGATCAGGGTTGGCTGGCCTACCAGGGCGCGGGCGATGGCCACCCGCTGCTGCTGGCCTCCGGACAGCTCGGGGGGCTTGTGGTGGGCGCGCTCGGCCATGCCCACCCGCTCCAGCATGGCCAGGCCCCGCTTTTCGGCATCCGGGGTAGGCTCGGGCCGGTACACCAGGGGCAGCAGGACGTTGGCCAGGGCGCTCAGGCGCGACAGCAACTGATATTGCTGAAAGACGAAGCCGATGCGCCGGTTGCGAATCAGGGACAGGTGATCGTCATCGGCATATTCCACCCGGCTGCCATCCAGGTGGTATTCGCCGCTGCTCGGCCGGTCCAGGAGGCCGATGATATTCATCAGGGTCGATTTACCACAGCCGGAGGTGCCGGTGATGGATACCAGCTCCCCGGGCTCAATGGTCAGGCTGATGCCCTTGAGGACCTCCACCGCGGTGGGGCCGACGCGGTAAACCTTGTGGATGTCGCGCAAGTCCAGCATGGCTCAGCCGCCGGCGGGGGCGCGGGGCGGCGCCACCGCCTCGATGAGGTCCCCCGCCGCCAGCCCGCTCAGGATCTCAACCTCGTTCTGGGTGGTGAAGCCGGTCTGGACTGCCACCGCCTCGACGGCGGCCCCGGGCGCCGGGCGGCGATAGACGAAGCGCTTGCCACCCTCGGCGCGGACCGCCGCCAGGGGTACCAGCAGGGCCGCGGGATTGTCGTGGATGAGGATCTCGACGTTGGCCGACATGCCCACCAGGATACGCTCACGCAGGTCGTCGGGGATGGTCTCGACCGCGACCCGGGCGGTAAAGGCTGGGGCCCCCTGGTTCTGCTCCTCGGCGTGGGGCGCGATGGCCTGAACCTCACCCACCAGTTGGATACCGGGGAAGGCGTCCAGGGTGATACGCCCCCCCTGACCGGGCTGGACGCGGGTGACGTCGATCTCGTCGAGCTTGACGTCGAAGGCCAGGCCCGTGAGATCGCCAATGGCCAGCAGGACCTGGTCTTTCTGGTAGGTGGCCCCTTCCGCCAGGGCCTTGCCGGCGTCCTGACCCTCCTTGCCGCTACTGGGCGGTTTCATAGCCAGCCCCGCCACCGGGGCCTTGACCTGGGCGCGGGCCAGTTCTTCTTCCGCCAGGCGCGCCTTGGTCTCGGCATTTTCCAGTTCCATGCGCGCCACCTCCAGGTTCTCGGCGTCGCCCTTCTTCACGACCGCCGCCAACTCTTCCTCGGCATTGGTGAAGTCCAGTTCCTGATTGGCCAGTTGCTGCCGGGCCTGATCGTGCTCGGTGGCGGGGATGATGCCCTTGTCCAGCAGGCGCTGGGTTTCGGCGAAGGTCTCCCGTTGTTTTTCCAGGCTCATTCGCGCGCGGATCAGGGAGCGATTGGCCCGGGCCACCTCGCTGCCCGCCTCCCAGTTCGCGACTTCCAGGTAATGGGTATGGGCCTTGATGGCGGCGGCCTTGGCCTCGCGGTACTTGATGGCGGCCTCGCTGTCGTCCATGGTCAGCAATACCTGGCCCGCGCCGACCCGGTCGCCATAGTGGACCTGCAACTGGCCGAGCTTGCCGCCAAAGGGCGCGCCGAGATTGATCTGGTGCAACGGCAGGACCTTGCCGCTCAGGGCTAGGCCCTGGCTATGGCGCCGGGGGCTCAGGGTGAGGGTGGTGGCCCCTGGCGCGCCGCCACTGGCCGCCTGGTCGCCCGACGGCGGCGCTAGCGGACCGGGGGTGGAGCCCTGCCAGGCATAGAGGCCGACGCCGAGGAAGAGCAGGATGGTGAAGGCGGTGGCGGTGACGCGGATGACCTGGACCTTTTTCAGGGCCTGGCCCAGTTGCTGGTTGCGCTCCTCGGTCAGGCGGTAGGCGGCGAGCAACTCCTCATGCTTGAGGTGCAGTTCCGCCGTCAGGCGCTCCTCCGCCTCCCGCGCCGCCAACAGGGCGGTGATGTCGGTGAAGACGGCGATGACGCCGATCCGTCGTCCCTCGGCGCTGGTCAGAAAGCTGGTGGTCAGGTCCAGGGTAAGCTGCCGCTCGCCCTGGCGATAAGGTACCACCCGGTCGTGAGTCACCTGGGCGTCATAGACGGCATCGAGGATGGTCTGGTTGAAGGCGTCGTTGTCCTGGGCCAGGAAGGTCTCGGCGAAGGTGCCGGCCAGGGTCGCCTCCCGGTCGAGGCCGAGCATGGCGGCGGCGGCGGCGTTGAACTCGAGGATGCGCCCGGACAGGTCGATGACCAGGACGCCATCGGCCATGTTGGCGAGGATGCGCCCGGTGACCGCCTGGTGCGGGGGCGCGGCGCCCGGATGGGGTTCAGCGTTCGACAAGGGTCACCCCCCAGCGGTCGAGGACGATGCCCAGGGTGTTTTCCAGGCTCGTCAGGTCGTTGAGATAACTGATGATGGCGTTGACCTCGGCGTTCTGGGCGTTGACCAGGGCGTTCTGGTAGCTCAGCAACTCGAAGTTGGAGGTGCGGCCGGCCTTGAGCTTCTCGGTCTGCACCTCGACGTTCTTCTGCGCCAGCTCCCGCGCTTGGGTGTTGAGCTCGATCTGCCGGCGGCTGATCTCGGCCTTGCGCAGGGCGTTGATCACTTCGACCTCGATGTCCAGGCGCTGCTGGGCCAGGTCGTTCTCGAACTTGTCGAGGTTGATGCGCGCGGCGACGGCGCCCTGTTGGATCGACGGATCGTTCAAGGGGATGGTGAGCATCAAACCGACGCTCCAGTTGTCCTGGGGGCCCTGGCTGTCCAGTTGACCCAGCCCCTCGGTCTGGTTGTAGGAGCCGGTGAGGTCAAGAGACCAGAGGGTACTGTTCTCGGCGACCAGCAGGTTGAGCTTGGCGATCTCGTAACTCAGCAAGGCGCTGAGGTAATCGGGGCGGTTCTCGAAGGCCAGGCGCAGGGCCTCCTGGCGATCCTGGGGCACGGGGGGGATTGTCGTCTCGGCCAGCGCGCGGGGCTGGCTGGCGGGGTCAAGATCAAGGAGTCTGATCAGGGTGAGGCGGGCGGCATCCAGGCTGTTTTGCGACTGCAAGAGACTGACCTCGCGGCTGGCGACGTCGGCCTCGGTCTGGTAGATATCGACGGCGGCCATGCGCCCGGCGGCGATGCGTTCCTGGTTGATGGCCAGGGTCTGGCGGCTGCGCTCCAGGGATTGCTCGCTGATGGCCAAGGACTCGTTGCTCTGCACCAGGCTACGGAAGGCACTGATGGTCGAGACGACGGTGCTCATCAGGGTCTGCTTGAGGCGCAGGATGTTGGCCTGCTCATTGAATTGGGCCATGCGCACCGAGGCGGTGTTGACGTCGAGGCCGGCGCCCTTCAGCAGGGGTTGGGTGAAGTTGACCGTCCAGCCACGGGCGCTGCCCCAGTTGCCGAGGGTGAAGAGGGCCTGGCTGGTGCCCAGGAAGGTGATGCGGGCGCCGGTGGGCAGGAGTTGGGTCGCGGTGCCGGCGATGTTGCCGGTGCGCTGGCCATCCTGGCGATTGCCACCCTGGGCACCGACCTCGGTGGTGAGGAGGAACTTGGGGGAGAACTTACTCTCGGCGACGTAGAGGTCGTACTTCTGCACCACCCGGTCGAGGTAGGCGTTCTTGACCCGGGTATTGTCGACCACGGCGATGCGGATGGCCGCTTCCAGGGTCAGGTCTTGGGGCGCGGGCGTGGCGTCGGCGGTTGGCTTGGCCCCGGACGGCACGACCTTGGTGGCCGTGGCGGGCTGGTTCTTGGCGGGCTTGGCCTGGGCCGGCTTAGCCTGGGCCGGAATATCGTTGGCAGCCTTGCCTTGCGTAGGCTTGGCGTTGGCAGGCTTGCCTTGGGTAGGCTTGGCGTTGGCCGCCTTGCCTTGGGTAGGTTTGCCGTTGCCAGGCTTGCCCTTGTCCGCCGGGCTGGATACCACCGCGCTGGGGTTAGCCAAGCCCATAGCGGGCCGGTTCTCGTCAGGCAAGCGCGCGGCGGCGGCGCCGCTGGCGGATGGGGGCGCGGCCGGCGGCTGAGCTAGCCGCGGGGGCACGCCAGGTTCCTCGCCCTGATCGGCGCCATGAGCCAGGGGTAAGGCCGCGCTGAGTAGCACGCTTAGTACGGAGAGGAGCCTAAGGCCCCGCCAAATCAACCCGACTTTGATAGAAGGAACCTCAGGAAGGCATCACCTTAAGCGACAGAAAGGGCCTACCCAGGGCGCCGGTGGACCACGGCGGAGGGGGGGTGGTCGCCTGGCCAATCCGGGCGGAAACGGTTCATGTTAAGCGATACGCGACCGTCGGAACCTTACCGAATATTACCGGACTTGTTGCATTTAAGAGACAGCGAATCTGACTCAGACGTGGCGGGATGCCGCATATGCTCGCTCAGCACCCGCGTCTTATCCCGGCCCCGGGCATTGCTCCATCACCCGGTATCAGGTAGCAGCCCCCAATGGTAAGCAAGCGGACGCCCATCACGGCTTCGCTGAGCCATCATTATCGGCCTATGTCGACGATCCGTGGTGTATATCCAAAGCATCACTTCCTACAGAATGAATACTGTTCAGTACTGCCTTTTGGCATATCGCATATCTTCATGTTGAAATTACCGCAGGCAACTGCCGCCCAGCATACTCCCCATTCAGGTCCGTACCAGGTACCATACATATCGGTCCCCATCACATTCACATGTACATCAGGAGATGCCACTCCTCGCGGACAATCAGCCCCCGTATCAAATGTGTGTGTGGTGTACGGCTCCATCGACACTTTTATGTTGGGATTCGTTACCGCAAGGATGCACAGGCCATAATAAACTTGGACATTGAGCCTTACGCCCAATGTATTTGTCACCGTTACCTGCCAGGCATTGGCATTTAGCGGCGCATGGAGCAGTAGGGTGAACAGTACGGTAGTCAGTAGCGGTTTCATGATCACCTTTTGTTGTTAACGGAGGATGATAGTTACGCAAACAAAAAGAACGGGCATGGACATTGCCGCGCTCACTTCCGCAACTTGGGTGTCTCACGTATGTTCGTAAAACAGTTGCCTCCTGAGTCCTCATGAATATATCCTTTGACGTCATAGCACGCCGGCAAAGCTGTTCCTTCTATAAAATATGTGTAATTAATGTTGCCGGATATCGTGTACGATAACGGACAGATCCCGCCAGTTATTTCGCATGATTTCGCAGTATTAGCTGGGACGGTTACGGTACAATCCACCTGATTCCAAAAAAGGTGGCCACCATATACATCGATTTTGGTTTCCTTGGAACATTTGTTTTCAATCGTGACGGTATAAGCAAGGATGGGTGGAGCATTGCAAGCCAGCGGGAGTAGGATGCAGGCCATGCGCAGGCACTTGTTCTGTAGATCATATTTAATCATGCGGTGCGACCCTTACATAACACGATCATGCTGCGAGGAAGTTTCAGAATTGTGATTATGACAGAATCAGTTTGCAGGGCTTTAATATGTACAGAAGGAATATTCCTTCGAGCTACCTTCCGGCATTTTACAAATTTTAAAATTTACATCACTGCAACGTGATGCGCCGAATGCGGGTAAATCATACCAAGTGCCATACATATCCGTACCTTGAAAAGTAGCAGTAGCATCTCCTTTTTTCTTCCCATCAAGACCTTGTGAACATAAAAGAGTTGTATCAAAAGTGTCGGAGCTATTTGGATCAATTTGAAGCGGATGACTACCAAAAAGACCATAATATAGTGTTACAATTGCAGTAATATTGAAAGGGTTCTTCACAACCACTTTATAGGCATGGGCCGTCAGCGGAACTTGGAGGAGTGTCGCGAACAGCAGGGCCATCGCGCCGATTTTGTGAAGCACACCAAACGAAGTTGAACTCAATCGAGTTTTCATATTGCATCTCCTGGCTGGCAGAAGCCTCGGCAAGGCTCTTTTTTTGAAATCCTGACCGGCAGTACAGACCGATCATTTCTGCAACGGTATTGGTGACTTGGTACACCATAGGTCAGGCGCATGGCCCCATGATAAGCTAGATAAGGCGGTCGCAACCTTACCGAATATTACAAGGCCCCATCTCAATCAAGACCGGAACGACATATAGCATTTAGAGTTGTCTGGCCAATTATCCAGACTGAGTTACAATTTCCCATGCTCTCCCACCCCTTCCGCCCGTACGTTTACTGCCGTCAGAGCCGGCGCAATCAAGCCAACAGATTAGATAAAACAATAATTTTTTCACGATGATTTCTGGCTTGATGGTGCTTGAAAGCTAATATTTACAAAAATAGTAGGTCACCGTGTCCCCCGATTTCGTAGAACAAATCTTAAAAGATAGCGGCGTTTCGCAACGTACTGCGCCCCAGTTAGGATACTCATAAAAAGTTCCATACATATCAGTTCCTTGAATACGGATATCTTCCCGCCAGCCTTTAGTTAGTGTGCCTTCAAGACCGTTTGGGCATAACCACGAAGTTCTGATACATTCACTTGATCCAGCCGCTATTGCTTTACCTATTTTCTGGCCCGGACCGTAGTGCAAGTAGACATAAGCTTGATAAGGCGTGGGGTTCGCTACACATACAAGATAACTAAAGCCGTAAGAAGGCGGAACATGAACAAGAAAGAATGTCGCGAACAGAAGGGCGGTCGCGCCGGTTTTGCGAAGCTCACCAAACAAAGTTGCACTAAACCGAGTTTTCATATCGCATCTCCCGGCTGATAGCAGCCTTATCAAGTATCTTTTTTTGAACGATTGAAACCCAGTACAGGCCGATAATGTCTGCCACGGTATCGTTGACTTGGAACACCCTAGGTCAGGCCCATACCTCTATGATAGACAAGTTAAGGCCGTCGCAACCTTTCCGAATATTACAGGGCACTTTTCCTCCGTCCCCCCGCTTCTGTTAGTACCATCCCCCCGATACTTTTAGACAGGGCATCCTGGCACAGACATACCGGCGCCTTGAGGATCAACGACAGGCGGACGCGCGTGGGACAGGGGGTTGTCAGTCACAGTAGCCTTTGCAGGTACCGTTGCCATCAAAACATTTAGCGATGCCGCCAATGTCGGCCCAGTAGACGCAGCCCCAACATGTATTGCCGCAGCTCGAATACTTGTTGTTACAGTCCCTGGCGGGTTGCTGGGAGTCAGCGGGGTAGCCAAAAGAGTAACTAACCGTGACCGTGCCCTTACTGCCTCCTTCCCCGTTTTGATGACAATTCAGTTCAGCGGAGCCAGCACTGAAGGCTCTGCCAGGCAGGATGCCGAGGCTCACTGTCACCACGAGGGTCAGGATCGATGCGTGGAATTTGTTCATCGCGAGTGCTCCGTCAGATAGGCAATAAGCCCGCCAATGTCATCCCGGCATCACCCTCGGCGAGCAAAAACCCTGGCTGTCACCGGACGACGGTTGAGGTGCAGGTCTCTCCCCTGTTCACCAGGACGGCATGATAATCGCGACCCAGCGGCCCAAACCTTACCGAATATTACCGGGCGGTTGGCGCCAAACGTTCGTGTCCCGCTGGCCAGGTGCACACCCTGTCACCGGTCGATCAAGCGTCCCCCGGGTCGAGGGGGGATCTTCCCCCGGCCAGGGCCCGGATACCCTGCCCTGCCAGCAACCCCAAAAAGCCACAACCCACCAGCGTCAGGAACACATCACCCTGCACGGCATAAAAGGACAGTCCGGGACGCCAGCGGACAGTGGCGGAGGTGATCATGGCCTGCCCCGGTGGGGTCAAGGTCCCGGCACTGATGGCGCCGCTGGGGTGGATGAAGGCCCCAGACCCGGTATTGGTGACCCGCACCAGGGGGATACGGTATTCCACGGCCCTGAACAGGAGCAGCGCCAGGTGCAATCGACCGGCGGCGGGGTCGCCAAACCAGGCATCGTCGGCCATGGACACCAGCAGTTGACCACCCTGGGCGAGCCCCTGGCGGACGGTTTCGGGAAACAGCCCTTCGTAACAGAGCGACGGGATGACCTTGGCACCCTCCCCTATCGTCAGCACCACCCCCGCGTCACCGGGCTGGTAATGCTGCACCCCCGGGAACCAATCGCGCAGCCAGGGCAGCCGCTCCTCCAGCGGCAGGTATTCGGCAAAGGGGAGCAGTTTGCGTTTGCGGTACTTCGGGCCACAGTGCCCGTCGCCCTGTATTAACAAGGCCGCGTTGTGGTGGCGGTTCTGTGCGTCACCCTCCTCCACGCAGGCGAACAGCAACGCCTTGCCCAGCCGCCGGACGAAGTCGCCCTGGCCCTTGCCGGCCTCGCAGGCGCAGGACAGGGACGGGGGTACCTCGGGCCAAACCAGCAACTCGGTTTCCGGGTGTCGGGCCACCGCTGCCCTGATCAGGTCCGCTGCCGCGGTCAACGCCTCCGTCCCGCGCGGGCTCAGATAATCCAAGGTGACCGGCAAGTTGGGCTGGATGGCCGTGAGGGTCAGCGATGAGGCACCATGCCCGTTAGTCGCCGCTGGGGTGAAGGCCTCCAGGCGCAGCCAACCATAGGTCAGGAGGCCGGTAAACAGCGCCGTCAGGGCCAAGGTTTCCGGCAGGATGGGCCGGCCCGCGCGGTGCAGGTAAATCGCTTGTTCGACCAGGGCGTTGACCAGCACCAGCAGGAAAAACACCAGGGGCACGCCGCCCAGGTCGGCCGTCTGAATCAAGAGCGGGTGCGTAAAGAGGGCATTGGCCAGACTCCCCGGAAAGAGGTTGGGGAACAGGTAGACCAGGGCCGTCAGCGCCAAGGCATGGGCTAGCGGCGTCCAACGGCCCCGGTTGCGGCTTAACCCCTGATACAGGCCGAAGAGCGCGTAAGGCAGGGCGTGGTAGAGGGAAAAAAGCAGGGCGACCAGCCAGGCGCCGGGGTCCGCAAGCAGTAACCATTGCTGGGCGCCGACTTTCACCCACCAGGTCAGGAGTAGCCAGATCAACCCGCCAAAGGTCAGTCCCAGGGTCAGCCCACGCCAACCCTGGGTCCCCCGCAAGGCCATGAACCATGGCACCAACGCCAGAAACGCCAATGGCGCCAGCGCGTCGCTCTGAAAACTAAGCCAGACGATCAGGGCCGCGAGACAGACTAGCGCCATCCGCGGGGTGGAATGAAAATGTTCCATCATGATCATGGCCGGGCGCTTCTCCCTGGTGTCGCACCTCATGGCCGAGTGGGGTGTCGAGACGGTTAAAGCCCGCTTCCAGGGCCTGATCAGGGCCGACCTGATCGACCAACTCCTGGAGGGCTTCTCGGCCTATCGTGAGGTCGGCGCCGATGCGCGACGTCCCCCGCTGCCGGCGGTGGCCGGGGGCCAGCGGGTGACGGTCGACCGGGAACGATTCCAGGACTTGCTGACCACCCTGCTCGAAAACCTGGTGGGCACCGGCACCACCGACCTCCGGCTGGGTGTGGAAAGCGGGATGGAGAGCGACCACCCCACCATGGTGATCGCCATCCTGGCGCGCAACCGGTCGCCAGTAGCCAGGGCCGCGGGGCCCGCCCCGCGTCCTTACCTCCAGTGGCTGGCGGAACAGGCGGGCATCCGCGTGACCTCCGCCGCGGCGCCGGCCGCCGGGCTCCATGGCTATCGCATCCATTGCCGGCCGGTCGCGGCCGCATGACCCTCTTTCCTTTGGAAAACCAAGACCTGCCTTGGTGATCCAATCCGACCAATTCGATGAGCACGTCCTGGGGCGGACCTGATCCGTTTCAGAGGCTGTGCCGCAGCGAGAAGCTGCCTTTGTTGTCCGACATGCGGGCGTGATAGGACAGGTGCTCGATCTGGGCCGCGGCGAGGCGCAGCTCGATACCGGCCAAGGCGGCCTCGTCGCCGGCGTCTTCCAGTTGGGGTTCGCCGCGATAATCAGGCAGGGCCAGAGGTTTGCCGGTATGGGAGATGGTCATGACGCCCTTGTTCTTGCGCAGGATGGCGAGGACGGTCACCTTGCTGCCGGCAGGCAGGGCGCCCCGCAGAAAGCTGATGACCTCCTGGGCGGCGTTGGCCAGGGAGACGGCGGCGGGCACCCGCCAGCGCGCCTGGACCGCCTGCTCGACCAGCCAGCTCAACACTTCCCCCTGGGCACCGGGGTCGCCATCGCGGATGTTCCAGGTCTTGGTGGCGCTGAAGTCCTCCTTCTCCACGGTGGCCGGGCGCTCGCGCCTGAGGATCAAGGCCAGCGCCAGCATGGCGGCATTGAGGCCGATGAACAGCCAGAGGATGGACCAGCCGTCGTCATCCTCATCAGGCCCCTCGCCCCCTTGGCCATCCACTTGAGAAGTCAGGGGCGCTGGCGGGACCCGTTCCGCGACCTGGCCGGGGGCTGCAGCCTGGCCAGGGGCCGCAGCCTGGCCAGGGGCCGCAGCTTGAGCGGGGGCCGGGGTCTGAGCCTGGAACGACTTTGGAACCGCCCCTAGGGACACTTCCGGCGTCAGGGGCCAGGTGGCGTGCAGATTCCAGCCCGCGAAGAGCAGATAGAAGGCGCCAAAGGCCAGGACGAAGCGGGCGCGGTCAATGCCCTGGGCCCGGACCGCGGTCCAGCCCAGCAGGGCCAGGGCCAGGACAAGCCCGAGCAGGATGCAGAGGGCGTTGGCATAGGCCGTCCAGTCCGCCCCCCAGAGACCCGGCAGGGCCAGCCCCGGCGTCCCCAGGACCCGCGCCAGGGGCCCGAGCAGGTGGCCGCCGTCCTGCCAGAATTCCGCCCCGACATGGCCCAGGTGGCTAAGCAGCAGCAGGGGGATCAGGGGACGGGCGCCCAGGGCCAGCCAGGCGTCCGGGGACATGCGCCCCGGGTTGGCGCTGGCGGCCAGGCGCGACAGCGACCGCAGCAGCCACCAGGTGCCACCCAAGGCCAGCGCCATGAGCAGGGTCTTGATCAGGACCGGGTAAGCGGTCGCCTCCAGCCAGCCCTCCAGGGGAAGACGGCCGCTTTCCAGGGCGTTGAGCAGGCTGATCAGGCCCGCCAGGAAGGGGATCAGCCACAACACCACGGGCGCCATGGGGGACTCCGCCGTCAGTTCCGCCGCGGGCGCCTCGAACCGCAGTTGGAGGGAGCCATGCTGGCAGCGCTTGACGCAACCGCCGCAGAGATTGCACTGGGTCACCGAATCCATGGCGAAGGGCGACAGATGCATGGGACAACCGGCATAGCCGGCATCGGGGACCATGCAGTCCTTGGTGGTGCAGTCCGCGCAGATGTCCTCCCGGGGGCGCACCTTGAGCAGGGCGGCCCGGCTGTAGACCTGGCTCAGGCCACCGATCGGGCAGACATAGCGGCACCAGACGCGGCCCTGAAAAAAGAGGCTGAAGACGATGGCCCCGGTGAGGATGCTGAGGAGCAGGATGGCGGTCTGGCGAGGCGAATCGAGGATGCCCCGGGTCTCCTCCAGCCAGGACAGGAGGATGAAGGCGATCAGGATCAGCCAGCCCCCCTGTTCCTTGAGAAAGTCCGGTACCGCCCGGCGCAGACCGACCAGGCGCCGGACGCCGTCACTCACCTTGGAGAAGGGACAGACCCCGCACCAGAACCGCCCTGCGACAAGAAATAGCACGCAGAGCAACGGCCACCACACCAGCCAGACCAGCAGATTGGCGGGATTATCCTTGTCCGCCGGGCCAAACAGCAGGTAGCCGACCACGGGGACGAAGAACAGCACCGACAGCCATTGCAGCAGGCCGGGATACCAGGGCCTGCGCATCAGTCGGGTAAGCACGGCGGCGAAAGGGGCCATGATGATTTCCTTCCTGGCGGGAGGGGTGGGCAGGGTCATGAGAGGCGGCCATTCATGTTAGCCGATTGGCGACAGCCGGAACCTTACCAAATGTTACCGGGCAGGTTTTTCCAGGGGCTGAATCACCTCGGGCATAATAGGCCGGCATCCAGCCGGTTCCCCAGGGAGATATCGCCATGTTGAAGACCATCCGCGCCAAAATGCTGCTGGGTTTCGGCCTGGTGCTCACCGCCGTCCTCAGCCTGCTCGGTTACTTTTTATACGCCGAGGTCAAGGGCACGGTCATCCCCCTGACCCAGGAATTCAGCCAGGAGGTCTTGCGCGCCCGCTCGGCGGGTCTGGGCAATCTCTTCCGGGGCTATCTGAACGACATGCGCATCCTGTCCCGCGATGCCGTGTTTCGCAGCGGGGACATGGCGGCCATTCAGCGCGAGCTGGCCCACCGCATGCTCGGCATCAATCCCGATTACGAGATGGTCTTCTTCGCCGATGCCCAGGGCCAGTACGTCGGCTCCATCGGCGCGACCGGGCAGGTCGCCGACCGCGGTTACTTCAAGGCGATCATGGTAGACGGCCAGGACCAGGTCATCAGCGAACCGGTGGTCTCCCGCGCCACCGGGGCGACGGTCTTCGTGGTCGCCGCCGCCGTCACCGACAATCAGGGGCGGCGGGTCGGTCTGGTCGCCGCCACGGTGCTGCTGGATACCCTGTCCGAGATCGCCGGGACCATCGGCATTGGCGAGCATGGCTTCGGCTGGGTCATGGACCATCAGGGGCTCTTGATCGCCCACCCCAACGACCAGTTGCGCATGCGGCTCAACCTCCTGCACGCCGGCGCCCAGGGTTATCAGGGCCTGGAGGAGATCGCCCAGACCCTGGCCCGGGGCGAGGGGGGCGTGGGCACCTACCGGCGTCCGGTCGGCACCCTCTTTGCGACCATCTACAACCCCATTCCCAACACCCCGAACTGGGGGCTGGGCGTCTCGCTCCAGGAGGCGGAGCTGATGGGGCGGGCCTATGGCCTGATGCGCGCGCTCCTGTGGGGCATGGCCGCCGTCATGGCCGCCGTGCTGGTGCTGGTATTCCTGGTCTCGGGACGCATCGCGGCCCCGGTGCGCCAACTGGCGCAGGGGGTGGCCTATGTCAGTGCCGGCCACCTCGATCAGCGCCTGGAGGTGCGCACCGGGGACGAGATCCAGGCCCTGGCCGAGGATTTCAACCGCATGACCCAGAACCTCAAGGACCACATCCGCGACCTGGCGCGGGTCACGGCGGAAAAGGCCCGGGTGGACGGCGAGCTGCGCGCCGCCAACCGCATCCAGGCCAGCATGCTGCCGCGCCTCTTCCCGCCCTATCCCGACATCGCCAATCTCGACCTCTACGCCACCATGGAGCCGGCCAAGGAGGTCGGCGGTGACTTCTACGACTTCTATCCCCTGGACGACCGTCGCCTCTGTTTCTGCATCGGCGACGTCTCCGGCAAGGGGGTGCCGGCGGCCCTGTTTATGGTCATCGGCATGACCATCCTCAAGAACCTGGTCCGTCAGGGCCAGCCACTGGGGGAGGTCTTCGTCCAGGCCAACAACATGCTCTGTTCCGAAAACGACATGTTCATCACCGCCTTCATGGGCATCCTCGATGCCACCTCCGGGGAACTGGAGTATGTCTCCGCCGGCCACAACCCCCCGCTCATCGCCCGAGCGGGCGGGGATTTTGCCTACCTGGACACCCCCATCCACCTCTTCCTGGGGGGGATGGAGGGGGTGGGCTACCAGTCCTCCCGGCTGACCCTGGGCCCGGCGGACGTCCTCTTCCTCTACACCGACGGCCTCACCGAGGCCCAGGACGTCCGGGGCGCCTTCTTCACCGGCCCGCGCATGATCGCGGCGATCAACGCCCTCCCGGAGCGTCGGGTGCGGGAGCTGATCGGCGGTATGCGAGAGGCAGTCGCCCAGTTCGTCCTGGAGGCCCCGGCGGCGGATGACCTGACCATGCTGGCCCTGACCATCACGGCCGGATAGGCTGGCCCCAAGCATGATTCACATCGCCACCATACCCGCCGAGGGACTGGACTTCGAGACCTTTCTCGAGGTCCCCCGGACCATCCATGACCAGGGTTCGCGCTGGCGTGAGCACTCCAGCGCGCGGACCCGGCGGATGCTCGCGCGGGGGCTCAATCCCTTCTGGCGACAGGCTGAATCCGCCCTGTTCCTGGCCTGGGCGGGCGAACGCCCCGTCGGACGGATCGGTGCCACGCGCCGCAGCCTCGCGGGACAGGAGGCGGCTGGGACAAGAGATGGTTTTTTCGGCTTTTTCGAGTCCATTGCCGATCCCGAAGTCGCCCGCGCGCTGCTGACCGCGGCGGCGGACTGGCTGCGGGAGCGGGGTTGTACCCGTATGCTGGGCCCCTGTCAGCCGACGCCGGATTTCGACGGTTTCGGCCTGCTGGTGGAGGGATTCGACGCGCGACGCCTGAGCGGCGAATCCTTCAATCCCGATTATTATCCGGCCTTGTTCGCGGCCTGTGGCTTGCACCCGGAGAAAGATTATTTCTCTTTCCAGAACAATATGCTTGACAACCCGGTCTTCGAGCGCGAGATGGCGCGGCTGGGGCGGTATCGAGCGCGTCACGCCTCGGCCCGGGTGCGGTCGTTCGATGTGGCGCGGTTCGAGCGCGACACGGCGATCGTGCGGGACATCCTGGCGTGCGCCTATGCGGATCAGCCACTCTATGCGCCGCTGGATTTCGACACCTATGCCTTCCATCTCCACACGCTCGCGCGCCGGGAAGACATGCACTGGTTCCTGATCGTGGAGATCGACGGGCAGCCGGTAGGGGTGAACCTGCTGGCGCCGAATGAGAACGAAAGGCTGCATGGCGCGGCGCCCCGGGGGATCGGCACCAGCGAATTCAGCATCCTGCCTGAGTATCATCACACCCAGGCGGCCGCGGCGCTCTTCCATGACAGTTGGGCCCGGGCGCGACGCCAGGGTTTTGCCTGGGCATCCATGGCCTATCAGGACGAACACCATGTCAGCATGCACCGCATGCTTGAAAAGGTTGGTTCCTTTCGGGCGAAACGCTTCCGGCTGTATCAAATGCCGCTGAGCGCCGCGACCGACCCTGCCAGCACGAGACCGGCGTCGGCTCTCGCGCTCACGACCCGCCACCCTGGCACCGTCTGATGTCAGACCCGCACGGCGACCCCTTGCGCAAACAGGAGCGCGCGATCTTCCTCAGCTTCCTGCTGGCGCTGGCCGGCTTTCTGCCGACGGCCCTGGTCGCGGTGTTCTCGGGCTCGATCCTGCTCATGAGCGATCTTCCGGCCTACGCCCGAGGCATCTTCACCACCTTCATGGGCTGGAAGATCCTGCGCTCCATTCGTCGTGGGCGCATTCATGGCTACGATTACGGCACCGACAAGATCCAGTCATTGGCGGCTATCGTCGGCTCCCTCCTGTATCTTGGCACCCTGGGTCTATTTGCGGTCTGGGCGATCGGCCGCCTGTTCGCGCCGGCCGAGCTGCATCCGACTTTCACCCTCTTCGGCCTGTTGATCCAGTTGATCGACTGTGCGGTCAGCGCCTGGTTGTGGCGGTTCCATCGCAACCTCGCCAGGCTACAGGTTTCACCGGTCATGGAGATGCAATGGCGGGCCTATCGCGGAGACACTCTGCTGTCGCTGGCGCTCGCCATCAGTCTGGCACTGACGCTGCTGTTGGATGACTTTTCCTGGTCGGTATATCTCGATCCCATTCTGGCGCTGATCTTCGTCGCCTATGTCGGGCTGTCGTTCCTACCCGTCCTGGCCAATGATCTCAACGACCTGCTCGATAAAACCCTGCGGGAGGATCTGCAACTGCGCATCGATCGCCGCCTGGCCGAGCATTTCAATGACTACACGGCCTTTCATGGCGTGCGTTCGCGCCGCGCAGGGGGGCGGACCTTCATCGATCTCGCCCTAAGTTTCGACCCTGATACCCCCACGGCCAGCACGCTGAATACCGTCAGGCAACTGCGCGAGAAGCTGGAGGGTGATATTCCAGGTAGCGAAGTGCGCGTGGTGCTCATCCCCTGAGCGATCCGAATGAAACCCGAGCTTGGATCGAAGTCCCCCACCGGTGCTGGAGGCTTAGCCAAGGTCTATCCACTCCTGCGCACCGCGGATCAGGCCATTCCTCGCTCACAGGAGACGGTGCCGCCCCCTCACCTTGGGACCCACCAGTCAACGCGCGCGGGATGCTGAGCGTCCATTGAGGGGGCCAGGGTGCTTTGCTCCCAACGGTGTCCGGTTAAGGTCATAGGTAAGCATCGCGGACGATTATCTGGACCGTTATTTCGAGAGTCTGAGCGCCGCGCGACTCATGGCGAGAGCGTCTCCACCTCGAACCCGACCAGCGCGCGCCGCTCACTGCTGAACTCGATGCCAACCAGATGGATCGGCAGATCCTCGGCGCGGTATTTGTCGGCATAGCCACGCGCCTTGATCTGCGCGAGCGCGGTGCCCTCGGGGGCCAACTCGACGACCTTGAATTCGAACAGCCAGATCCGACCGTTGAAGCGCAGACGGAGGTCGAGGCGGCCATGGTGGCTGGCGTCCTCGGGCACCAGGTCGAGCCCCAGCGCGGCGAGGTGGCTGTAGAAGACGCTGGCGTAGTAGCCCTCGTACTGGGCGATGGGGTTGTTGCGGTACCAGTCGCTGGGGATGGCGGCGAAGAGGCTGGCGATGTGCTGGCGTAGGGCGTCGAAATCGGCGGCGACCAGGACATCGTAGAGGCGACTGACGGCGCGCTCGGCCTGCATGGCGTCGCCCATCAGCCCCTTGAGCAGGGCGTCGTTGAGGGCGGTCTCGACTTCGAGATTGGGATAACCCAGTTGGTACTCCCAACGCGCGCCGGTCTGGCGGGCGCCGGTGAAGGTGAGATAGCCGGTCTGCCAGAGCAGCGCCTCGGAGGGCATGTTCTGCACATCGAAGGTGGAGATCAGGGCCTCGGAGGCTCGCACCTCGGCCAGGTCGGGGGTGAAATAGCCCCGCTCGGTCAGCACCTCGACCAGAAAGGTCGGCGTAACGGTCTCGAACCACCAGGGGCGGAACTGGCGCGCGTCGAACAGTAGGAGCACATCGAAGGGGTTGTAGACCGCCTCCCCCGTCCAGTTGTAACCGTTGTACCAGGCGCGGATCTGCTCGCGGTCCAGGCCTTCAAGCTCGGGCGCGAAGACCCGGTCCAGGTCAGCCTCGGTATAGCCGCAGATCGCCGAGTAACGGGCGTCGACGGTGATGTCCTTGAGATTATTCAGCCCGGAGAAGAGGCTCACCTTGCTGAATTTGCTCACCCCGGTCAGGAAGGCGAAGCGGATGTGGGCATCGGAGTCCTTGATCACCGAGTAGAGGTTGCGCAGTCCGTCGCGCATGACCTTGGCGGTGGCGGGATCGGTCAGGTTGTCGAGGATCGGCTTGTCGTATTCATCGACCAGCACCACCACGCGGTCGCCAGTGGCGGCATGGGCGCCTTCGATCAGATCGCTGAAGCAGCTGACGATGTCAGTGGTATCCCGACAGCGGACGCCGAGCGCGACCTGGTTGTTGTGCAGCAAGGCCAGGATGCGACGGTCGAGCTCGGCGCGATCCTGAATCACACCGCCGCCAAAGCTCAGCCGAATCACTGGATAGCGCCGCGACCAGTCCCAGCGCTGCTCGGCCTCGAGCCCCTGGAACAGCATGGCATTGCCCTCGAACAATTCTGCCAGGGTGTCGAGAAAGAGCGATTTGCCAAAGCGTCGCGGGCGGGAGAGGAAGTAATGCGTGCCTTCATCAATCAACCGCAAGGCAAAGCCGGTCTTATCAACGTAATAGTGATCCCCCTCGCGGATCTTGCGGAAGGTCTGAATACCGATGGGTAGCTTTGATCGGCGCATGGCATGGGTCCGTGAGTCGGGTCGTCGGCGATTGGAGTCGCGATCGATCAAGGGACATGCTAGCACGGGTTTGTCCTGCGTCTTGGCGACCAGGCCCTGGCCGAGGATTTCAACCGCCAGAATCTGGACCGCCAGGGCCAGCCCCTGGCGGAGGTCTTCGTTCAGGCCAACAACCTGCCCTGTTCCGAAAACGACATGTTCATCACCGCCTTCCTGGGCTTCCTCGATGCCACCAGCAAGGGTTGCCGTAGGCCACCGAATCCATGGCGGAGGGCGAGGGGTGCATGGGGCAGCGGGAAGCGCTTGATCACGCCCGCGCGGCGGTGACTCGTTTGGCCTGGAGCCCCTCGCCGCCGGCCTCGGGCAGAAAGCTCACCGCCATGCCGACCTCAAGTTGCTCGAAACGGGGGTGCGCCACGTTCTCGGCGCTGAAATACAGGTCACCGGCCTCCGGGGCACTGATGAAGCCATAGCCCTCCTCCGGGAAAAGGCGGGCGATCTGGCCCCGACCGGGTACTTCGTGCGCCTTGACGTCCCCACGATGGACCCGGGCGAATTCCTCAAGCTGGCGCCGGGCATGGTCGAAGGCGTCGCGCAGGGCCACGTAGACATCCTCGTGCTGATCCCGGTTGACGACGATCTCCTTGCCCGGAACGCTGAGGTCCACCGCCACGGCGAACTCCTGTCCCTGGTGCTTGTGCTTGCCGGCGATGCCCACCGTGACCCGGCAGGCCATGATGTGCGGATAGAACTGGTCCAGCTTGTCCGCCTTCTCGCGGATGGCCCCCTCCAGTGCCTCGGAGGGGGGGATATCACGCAGGGTGATTTGCAACGGCAGTTTCATGATCTGGCCTCCCAAGACCGTGACCGGGATCACCGCCCCGCGGGCCCTGATCGTCATGCCCGCGGCCATGGATCCCCTACCTTCAATTGAAGACCCGGCCGGGAGAAAAGCAAGCGGATGATCAACCGTCGCCGCGACTCTCCAGCGGGATATAGTCGGTCTGACGGTGGCCGGTGTAGATTGCCTCGGCCGGGCGATGCGGCTTCCCTGGGTCTGGCTCTGCTCCCACCAGTGGCGTTGCCGTGGCGGCGGGGTGAGACTGAGCGGTTGCGGCCATGTCGCAGACTCCGAAGGTTGATCTGATGATGGTGGGTGGGGCTGCCAAGGTCTTCGACGGGCTGGCGCAATCTGGTCTGACACTGATCGCGGGGCATCGGGAACCAGGCACCAAGCCGCCGGCCTTGCATTGCTTTCGTTAAGCCAGTCGGGTCGTCACCCCCACGGTCAGACGGTGCCGGCCGCCGCCGCGGATGACGCCGCGCAGGGGGGCCACATCGCCGTAGTCACGCCCGACGGCGACCCGGACATGGTCAACGCCGGGGATCAGGTCATTCGTCGGATCGAGATCCAGCCAGCCGTCCGCCGGCACCCCCGGGGTGCCTGGGGTGTAGACCTGGACCCAGGCATGGGAGGCGTCCGCCCCCACCAGGGCGACGCCCGTCGCCGGGCAGGTCCGCAGATAGCCGCTGACGTAGCGGGCGGGCAGGCCGAGCAGGCGCAGGGCGCCGACCATGACGTGGGCCAGATCCTGACAGACGCCCCGCCGCTGGGCGAAGGCCTGCGCCACGGGGGTGTCCACCTCGGTACTGCGGGCCTCGTAGCGGAAGTCGCCATGGATGCGCCTCATCAGGTCGATGGCCCCCGCCGCCAGGGGCCGGCCGGGGGGGAAGGAAGGGGCGGAGTAGTCGCCCAGGTCGGCCAGGCGGGGCAGATAGGGCGAGGGCTGGACGAATTCGACCGCCGGGTCGAAGGGGGCCCCCGCCACGTAGCGCAACCGGTCCCGCACCGTTTCCCAGGGCGGCGCGGCCTCCGGCTCCAGCCCGGTGAAGCGCGGCGCCACCCACACCTGGCTGCGGGCGCTGACGCTTAGCCGCCGATGGGGCTTGAGCAGGGTGAGATAGCAGCAGGGGTTGCCGAAGACATCCCGACCTTCGCGCCGGCGGGCGGGGGGCGGGTCGACCTGGAGTTCATGGGCCAGCAATCGCTGATGGGCGTCGCTCAACGGCTGGAGAAAGGCCAGGTGATGGGCCAGGGAGACCGCCAGTTCGTAGTCATACAGGGTCTCGTGCAGGATCTCCAGGACGACGGGGGCCTGGGGCGCATCCATTGGGGCGGTCCGGACATCCGCTCCGCTCGCGACCGATTCCCCCGGGACGGCAGGTGACGGGCCCGGCGCCAAGGCCGGAGCCTGATCTCCGACCAGCCCAGCCTGGCCATGGGCCAGCACCTCATCCGCATCCGGGTGGTGACTCATATGTGCTTGACCTGGCTAGGCCCGTCGGCCAGGGCGAAATAGCGATGGCCAATCCCCTCGGCCAGGGACAGAGCCCGCTGACGCAGGTCCCGCGCCAGATCCCCGAGGATGACGGCGAGGGTCTCGTCATCCACGTCGCGCAGATCCTCGAGGCTGATCCCCACGCCCGCGGCGGGCAGGCGGGCCACCAAGGATGCCGGCCCCGCTCCGCCTTTGCTGTTGAAAGCTCTGGGGGTGGCGGTTGCGGTGACTGTAGCGCTGGCGGTGGTGCTGCCAGTTGCGCCACCGGCACCGGGCAGCTTGGACAGCTCGGTGCGCAGGCGCCGCAGCACCCCGGCGAAGGCGCGGGGATTGGTATCGTCGAGCACCAGCAGGTCCGCCAGGGCCAGCAGGTCCTCGTGCCCCTGGTAACGGGCGCGGAAGGTGATGGTGCTGTCGAACAGCTCCAGCAGATGGGAGACGCCGGCGGTGCTGGCCAGGGCGCGGGTGGCGAGAAAGACCTCCAGGCTCTGGGTCAGACCGACCAGACGTTCCAGGAGGCGGCCCAGGATCAGGAGCCGCCAGCCCAGGTCGCGGGTCATGCGGTCCGACTGGGCCCCGGTGGCCGCCGCCAGTTGCACCGCCAGCCGGTCCAGGGCCGGCAGGACCTTGGCCATGACGGGCAGGCCCTCCTCCGCCGGGCTCAGGCTGCGGGAGAAGATGACCCGCATGCGCTGCATCAGCGACCAGTGTTCGGTGGACAGCCGGTCGCGCAGGGCCAGGGAGACCCGTTCCAGGGCCTGGAGGTTGTAGAGGATGCCTGGGATCAGCCCCACCTCCGCCCCGCTGGCCGCCAGGCCCCGCAGCAGGGCCCGTTCGTAATCCCGGGTCGCGCCCCTCGGCCCCCCCTCCCCAACTCCGGCCCCGACCAGACCGGCCCTGACGCCCAGGGTGGACAGGGCCTCCAGCAGGGGCCCGCTGGCGGCGCCGTCGTCGGCGATGAACAGCAGGGTGGCCCGCGCCAGACTCACCTGTTGTTCGGTCCGCTCGGTATAGCGCCCCAGCCAGAAGAGATTCTCCCCGGTGCGGCTGCTGAGGGGACGACGGCGACCGCGCACCTCGTCCACGGACAGCTTTCCCGGGAGCAGGGAAAAGGCATCCACCGGCCCTGCCGTCAGCACCCAGGTGTCCAGGCTGGTACCGCCGCGCTGCATGGAGACGCTGGCCTCCTCGCGGCGGGCCACCCGGGTCATGCCGCCCGGCAAGAGCTGCCAGCCGCCCTGGCCATCGGCGATGGCATAGACCCGCACCAGGGCGGGGCGGAGCCTTAAGCCCCGGCCCTGCCAGAGGGGCGTGCGGGAAAGGCGCAATCGGCTCTGGATGGTCCAGGCATCCGGGTCCAACCCGATGCGCGCCGGGTCCGCGGCGAACACCGGCGAGGTCCGCCCCCCCTGGGGAAAGGTGCCCCGCGCCCGCTTGTCGTCCAACTGGTCCTTGACGGCGTCCCAGGCCGCCGGCTCGCCGCACCACCAGGTAGGCAGGGCGGGCAGGAGCAACTCCTGATCGAGCAGCCGGCGGGCGATGGCGGGCAGGAAGCCCAGGATCGCCGGCGACTCCAGGACGGCGCTGCCCAGGGCATTGGCCATCACCACCTGGCCAGCGCGGACAGCCTGCACCAGGCCGGGCACGCCCAGGGCGGAATCGGGGCGCAACTCCAGGGGATCACACCAGTCGTCGTCGACCCGGCGCAGAAGGCCATGGACGGGTTCCAGCCCCTCTACCGTCTTCAGCCACAGCCGTTCATCCCGCACCTGGAGATCGCCGCCCTCGACCAGGGTGAGGCCCAGATAGCGGGCCAGATAGGCCTGCTCGTACCAGGTCTCGCCGTAAGGACCCGCCGTCAGCAGGGCCAGTCGCGGCGGCTGACCACCGGCCAGATCCCGTGCCGGCCCCTCGATGGCATCCAGCAACCGCCGGTAGCCGCTGGCGATGTGCTGTACCCGCAGGTCGCGGAAGGCCTCGGGAAACTGGGCCATGACCAGCAGCCGGTTGTGCAGGACATAGCCCAGCCCCGAGGGGACCTGGGTGCGCTGGGCCACCAGCCACCAGCCGCCCTCCGGCCCCCGGGCGATATCGAAGGCGATGATGAGCAGATGATGGCCCCCGGCGGGGCGTACCCCATGCAGGGGCCGGACATAGCCGGGATGGCGGAAGACGAGGGCCGGCGGCAGCAGACCCTCCGCCAGCAGTCGGCGGGGGCCATAGAGGTCCTCCAGGATTGCCTGGAGGAGGCGGGCCCGTTGGGTCAGGCCCGCCTCGATGCGGGCCCAGTCCTCGGGGGCGATCAGGAAGGGCAGCAGCTCCACCGACCAGGGTCGCGTCGCGACACCCTCGGGGCCGAAGACGTTGTGGGTGACGCCATCGCGCAGGATCCGCTCGTCCACCTGGTGCCGGCGCCGCTCCAGTTCATCGGCCAGGTTCTGACCTGGGGGTAAGGGAGGAAGGAGATCGGCGAAGCGCGCCCAGGCGGGTCGAAGCGATCCGTCGTGCGCGCGCAGTTCGTCCCAGGCATCCAGGGAAGGTGGGGCGGTCATCCCGAAGAAAGGGTTATCGATCAGTCCTTTGGGCTTAGACTCCGGCTCCCGGGGACTGAACACCGCCCCCTCGGGACATGAGCTTGTCTCCTGGGGTCCGGCCGCTGGTCCCTGGTGGTCGGATGTCAGCCTCACAATGTTAGACGCTGGCCCGTCGGGGTCGGCCATCAGCTCATGCGGGACAAGACTGCTTGGGTGCCGTTCCAAAATGGCTCAGCCCGCGCGGCGCAGGTCCAGGGTGAAGGGGAAGTCGCGGCTGGGGCGGGCCGGCGCCACCTCCAGTCGCCCCGGGCTGTGGCCAAAGCGGAAGAAACGCGCCAGCCGGCGGCTCTCGGCCTCGTAGGCGTTGACCGGGAAGGTCTCGTAGTGGCGACCGCCCGGGTGGGCGACGTGATAGCGGCAACCGCCCAAGGAGCGGCCCAGTTCCCGGTCGACGATATCCACCGTCAGGGGGGCGTGGACGCCGATGGTCGGGTGGAGGGCCGAGGGCGGCTGCCAGGCGCGGTAGCGCACGCCGCAGACGAAATCGCCGGCGCGGCCGCTGGGCTGCAAGGGGGCGGCGACGCCATTGACGGCGATGACATAGCGGCTGTCGTCCAGGCCCTTGACCTTGAGTTCCAGACGTTCCAGGGAGGAGTCGACGAAGCGCACCGTGGTGCCGGCGGCCCCCCCCTCCCCCATGACGTGCCAGGGCTCCAGGGCGGCGCGCAAGGTGAGCCCGATGCCGCGGGTCGCCACCTCGCCGATGAGGGGGAAGCGGAACTCGAAGTGGGGGGCGAACCAGGCCGGATCGAAGGCGAAGCCGGCCTGGTTGAGCGCGGCGATCACATCCTCGAAGTCGTACTCGACAAAGGTGGGGAGCAAAAAGCGGTCGTGCAGGCCTGTGCCCCAGCGCGTCAGGCGGGTGGCGCCCGGGCCGCGGTAAGGCTGGCGCCAGAACCAGGCGACCAGCGCCCGCAGCAGGAGCTGCTGCACCAGGCTCATGCGGGCGTGGGGCGGCATCTCGAAGGCGCGCAGCTCCAGCAGGCCCAGGCGGCCCGCCGGCCCGTCGGGGGAGTAGAGCTTGTCGATGCAGAACTCGCTGCGGTGGGTATTGCCGCTGGCGTCGATCAGCAGGTTGCGCAGAGCACGGTCCACCAGCCAGGGGGGGACGGCACCGGGCCGGCCATCCCGCTGGCGCTCCAGCTCGGCCAGGGCGATCTCGATCTCGTAGACCTGGTCCTGGCGCGCCTCGTCGATGCGCGGCGCCTGGCTGGTGGGGCCGATGAAGAGACCGCTGAAGAGATAACTCAGGGCGGGGTGGTTGTGCCAATAGGCCAGCAGGCTGGCGAGCAGATCCGGGCGGCGCAGGAAGGGGCTGTCGGCGGGGGTGGGGCCGCCCAGGACGAAGTGGTTGCCGCCGCCGGTCCCAGTGTGCCGGCCGTCGAGCATGAACTTCTCCGTCGACAGACGCGTCTGGTGGGCGGCCTCGTAGAGAAATTCGGTATGGTCCTGCAGCTCGTCCCAGTCGTGGGCCGGGTGGATGTTGACCTCGATGACGCCCGGATCGGGGGTGACCTGCAGGACCCGCAGCCGGGGGTCGCGGGGGGGCGGATAGCCCTCCAGGATCAGCTTGACGCCCTGGGCGGCGGCCGTCGCCTCGATGGCGGTCAGCAGCTCCAGATAGTCCTCCAGATGCTGGAGCGGGGGCATGAAGACGTAGAGGACACCACTCTGCCCCCCCTGTTCGGCCTCGGCCCGGGGACCGTTGGCGCGCTGGGGATCCCGGACCTCCACGCACAGGGCGGTGCGAGTGAGCCAGCCGGCGGACTGATGGCGTTCCGGCCGGGTATCCGCGGCCACCGGATGGGGCCTGCCGGGCTGATGGGGTGGGGTACGCTCATTGCCGCCAGCCGCGCTCATCTCTCCAATCCCACCGGTACTATCAGTACTGCCAGTACCGACATTAGCCGCAGTCCCCCCAGCCTTCCCCCGCCAAGCCCCGGGATCTTCCCCATCATCAGTTCCCCGGCCACCGCCCCAACCGGCCTCACCGGCGTCCAGAAAATCGGGCCAGGCCTGTCCCTGCAAGGCCACGGCCCCGCCCTCGGCGAAGCCGTACCCTTGCTGGTGGGCGTCGTAGCCGGTCTGGAGGCGCAGTTCCGCGGCGCTCGGCAGGGGCGCGGCGGGGGCGAAGGGGTCCGGCACCGGCGTGAAGGGCTGATCGCTCCGATCCGCCCAGGGCAGCGAGTCCAGGGGCAGACGGTAGCCCATGGGCGAGTCCCCGGGGAGCAGATAGAGCCGGTCGTCGCGCGGGAACCAGGGGCCGGTGATCCAGCGCGGTCCCTCCTCGCCGGCGATCCAGTCGCGGCGCAAGGGCAGGACATAGCCGACCGGCTGATCCAGGCCCTGGGCAAAGACCCGCCGCAGGCGTGCCCGCTCCATTTCGTCGTCGAGGCGGGAATCGAAGGGGTCCACGTTCACCGGCAGCCGGCGCTCGCGCCACAGGTAATAGAAGGTATCCTCGTAGCCGGGCAGGACATGGCCCGGGTCAAGGTTCAGGCGCCGGCAGAGGGCGAGGAGGAAGGCGCGGGCATCGGCATCGGCGTAGCGGTGGGTCTGTCGTTCGTCGGCGAAGAGGCCAGGATCGTGCCAGCAGGGCTGGCCGTCGGCCCGCCAGCACAGGGACAGGGCCCAGCGCGGCAGTTGTTCGCCGGGGTACCACTTGCCCTGGCCAAAGTGTAGGAAACCGCCCGGGCCATAGCGGCCCCGGAGGCGGTGGATCAGCTCGGTGGCCAGGACGCGCTTGGTGGGACCCAGGGCGTCCGTATTCCACTCGGCGCCATCGCGATCGTCCACCGCGACGAAGGTAGGCTCGCCGCCCATGGTCAGGCGCACGTCCCCCGCCACCAGTTGGGCGTCCACCGCCCGGCCCAGGGTGGTGATGGCCGCCCACTGCGCCTCGGTGTAGGGCTTGGTCACCCGCGGCGATTCATGGATGCGGGTCACCGCCATCCGGTGGCCAAACTCGACCTCGCAGTCATCCACCGCCCCGGAGATGGGCGCGGCCGTGGCCGGCTCGGGGGTGCAGGCCACCGGGATGTGCCCCTCTCCGGCCAGCAGGCCGGAGGTGGGGTCCAGGCCGATCCAGCCGGCCCCGGGCAGATAGACCTCGCACCAGGCGTGCAGGTCGGTGAAGTCGGTCTCGGCGCCGGAGGGCCCATCCAGGGACTTGACGTCGGGCTTGAGCTGGATGAGGTAGCCGGAGACGAAGCGCGCCGCCAGGCCCAGGTGACGCAGGGTCTGGACCAGCAACCAGCCGCTGTCGCGGCACGACCCGGAACCCAGGGCCAGGGTCTCCTCGGGGGTCTGGACCCCGGGTTCCAGGCGGATCAGATAGAGGATGTCCCGTTGCAGCCGCTGGTTGAGCTCCACCAGAAAGTCGATGGTCCGCATCCGCTCCCGGGGGATGCTGGCGATGAAGGCCTGGAAGTGGGGCGTCAGCGCGCCTTTGGCGAGATAGGGCAGCAGGTCCCGTTCCAGCTCCGGGGCATAGCGAAAGGGGTAGTGGTCCGCCTCCGGTTCCAGAAAGAAATCGAAGGGGTTGTAGACCGCCATCTCGGCGACCAGGTCGACGGTGACCTGGAACTCCCGGGTCCGTTCCGGGAAGACCAGGCGCGCCAGGTAGTTGGCGAAGGGGTCCTGCTGCCAGTTGATGAAGTGGTCCGCCGGCGCGACCCGCAGGGAATAACTCAGGATGGGGGTGCGGCAATGGGGCGCCGGGCGCAGGCGCACCACCTGGGGCGAGAGGGACACCAGGCGGTCGTAGCGATACCGGGTGACATGGTTGAGTGCGACGTGGATGGACAAGGGGTTCTCCCGGACGGCTGGGCCAGCAGGCGACACTACCGCTTAGCAAGGTCCGCGCCAGTACCAAACCCAAAGTCACCCCTTCAGCCAGATTCGCCAGCTCACTAACAGGGGGAAAGAGTGCAGATCCTTCCCAAGACTTCGCCCCCCCTTCGGTATAGCCCCCCGTGGGTAGCGGAATGGGCCCGAAAAGCAAGATCCCGCCGCAGGGAAGAAGACGCTGGCGGTGCGTCCATGCGCCAGAATCAGGCAGGAACCGCCGCATCATGCCCACCCATGGGGCATGGACAGGCGAGGAGAGAATTCCCTCCTCGCGACACACCTGATTGAGCTGAAATCGAAACCTTATCCCCTCACCAGTCGCAGCCTCCCTGTGTCAGCCGACCCATGAGTAGCTTGAGGGAGGAGCGGGTGGCGTCTGGTGGGGGTGTCAACCGCATGGATGCGGTTGGCAAGCCTACAGGGACGTATTCACGGCGTCCCCCGCCAGACGCCACCCGCTCCGGAAGAGCCGCGCCATCGGTTGGCATTTCTATTGCTTAAAAACCTCAGCAATAGGAAACCTCCTCCAGGGATCTTCCTCCTGAGCCTATGGGTGACCCACCATGACCATCAATTGGAATCTGTACGATCCCCAGGGCGGCTACGACGAGCTCATCGGCGCCCCGGGCACCGCCCGCGCCCCGGCGACCCACCTCACCGACTGGCTGAGATCCCTGTCGGACGAGGAGATACGGTTGCGCAAGCTGAACGCCGAACTGGCCATCATCGACAAGGGCGTCACCTTCACCGTGTACAGCGATGGCGAGAACATCGACCGCGCCTGGCCCTTCGACATCATCCCCCGGGTCCTGCCCCTGAGCGAATGGCAGTGGGTGGAGGCCGGCCTCAAGCAGCGCCTCAAGGCCCTCAACCGCTTCATCGACGATCTCTATCACGACCAGCGGGTGCTTACCGACGGCGTTGTCCCGCGCGAGCTGATCGCCAACTCCAAGGGCTTCCGCCAGGAGTGCGTGGGCATCCATCCCGCCCACGGCGTCTGGGCCCACGTCTGCGGCAGCGACCTGGTGCGGGACGCCGACGGCACCCTCTACGTCCTGGAGGACAACCTGCGCGTGCCCTCCGGCGTCTCCTACATGATCGAGAACCGGGAGGTGACCAAGCGGGTCCTGCCGGAGCTGTTCGAGAACGTCACCATCCTGCCGGTGGATGACTATCCGGAGCGGCTGCTGGCCATGCTCCAGTCCATCTCCCCCGCCCGGGGGCCCCGCCACCAGGTGGCGGTACTGACCCCGGGCATCTACAACTCGGCCTACTTCGAGCATGCCTTCCTCGCCCGCAGCATGGGCGCCCAACTGGTGGAGGGGGCCGACCTGGTGGTGGGCAAGGATGATACGGTGTACATGAAGACCATCCAGGGCCTGACCCGGGTGGATGTCATCTACCGGCGGGTGGATGACCTCTTCCTCGATCCGGAGGTCTTCAACCCCGCGTCGGTGCTCGGCGTCCGCGGTCTGATGCGCGCCTGGCGCCAGGGCAAGGTGGCCCTGGCCAATGCCCCCGGTTGCGGAGTGGCGGATGACAAGGTCATCTACTCCTATGTCCCGGACATCATCCGTTACTACCTGGCCGAGGAGCCCCTGCTGCCCAATGTCCCGACCTACCGCTGCCTGGAGGCGGCGGACCGCGAATACGTCCTCGACAACCTGCCGACCCTGGTGGTCAAGCCCGCCAACGAGTCCGGCGGCTATGGCATGCTGGTGGGTCCCCAGTCCACCGCCAGGGAGCGGCAGGAATTCGCCCGCCTGCTCAAGGCCAATCCCCGCAACTACATCGCGCAGCCGGCCCTCAAGCTGTCCACGGCCCCCACCCTCTGCGATGGGGCCCTGGAACCGCGCCATTTGGACCTGCGCCCCTTCATCCTCCAGGGTCGGGATACCTACGTGACCGCCGGCGGACTGACCCGGGTGGCGATGCGCAAGGGTTCCCTGGTGGTCAATTCCTCCCAGGGTGGCGGCAGCAAGGACACCTGGGTCGTCGATAGCGAGTACGCCTGATGCTCTCCCGAGTCGCTGAACGTATCTACTGGCTGGCGCGCTACCTGGAGCGCGCCGAGAATACCGCCCGCCTGGTCAGCACTTACCATTTCCTGCTGCTGGACCTGCCCAAGGGGGCTCAGGTCGGCTGGCGGGCCCTGCCGGTGATCACCGGCGGTCAGGCCCAATTCGCCGAGCGTTATGCGCGGGCGGACGAGCGCAATACCCTGCGCTTCCTGCTCGCCGATGCCGCCAACCCCGGCTCCCTGGCCAATTCCGTGGCCTGGGCACGGGAAAACTTCCGTACCTCGCGGGAGGAACTGCCCGGCGAGGCCTGGGAGCGGATCAACGAGCTGCATCTCTTCGTCACCGAAGGGGTCGCCAGCGCTCTGGCCCGGGGGGGGCGCTTTGAGTTTCTCAGTGGCGTCATCCGTCGCTGCCAGCAACTCACCGGCCTGCTCCATGGGGTCATGAGCCGGGGCCATGCCTATGATTTCATCGACTTGGGCCGCTACCTGGAACGTGCCGACATGACCTCCCGCGTCATCGATATCGGCACCCAGGGCCATCCCCTGAGCGATCTGCCCCGGGACGAGGCGGTGCAGCTCGACGTTCACGTCTGGACCAGCATCCTCAAGGCCCTCACCGCCTATCAGATGTACCGCAAGGACCTGCGCATCGCCGTCAACGATACCGACGTCGCCGCCTATCTGCTCCATGACGGCAACTTCCCCCGCTCCGTGCGCCATTGCCTCAACGAGATCGAGGCCAGTCTGGGCAACCTGCCCCTGCATCGGGACATGCTGCGGCGGGTGCGTTCGGCCAGCCACTTGCTGGATCAGATCAAACCGGCGGAGCTGGGTGCCGCCGGCCTGCACCAGGGCCTTGACGGACTGCAGATCGGCATCTGCGCCATTCACGAGGGCATCCGGGAGACCTGGTTTCGGGGGTGATGGGGGTGGCGCTGGTGGCTCGCGTCATCTTGGGGCATGGGTCGGTTGCACCCTGGTAAACTGAGGGTGGACCGAAGGGGAATAGATCAACGCACCAGCCGCGCCTGGGGGGCATGAACCATGCAGCCAATCAGCGAGACGATGATTCAGGAACTGGTCGCCACCATCGTGCGCGAAATCAACCCCGATGCCGTTATCCTGTTCGGCTCCCAGGCGCGTGGTGATGCCCGACCAGACTCGGATGTGGATGTCCTGATTATCGACCCCGAACCCTTCACCCCCCGCCACAGCCGCCGGCAGGAGACGGCTCGCCTGTATCTGGCCTTGCGCAAACTGGGGGTGGCGAAGGATTTGCTGCTCTACAGCCGGGCCGAATTCGAACGCTTCCGGAATTCAACGCATCACATTATCGGGCGTGCTCAACGAGAAGGTCGGGTCGTCTATGGAAGCGCTTGATCATGCCCGTGGTTTACTCGTCATGGCCCGCAAGGATTTCGATGCACTGCGCGGCATGATCGGTAATCCTTTGTTTGCCGATGAGATCTTTGGCTTCCATGCCCAGCAGGCGATCGAAAAGTCCCTCAAAGCCTGGCTGGCCATGCGTGCCGTCGATTACCCCCTAACCCACGATCTATCGCGCGTGCTAAGCCTGTTGGAAGCGCAGGGAATTGACGTCGACCGATATTGGCCGCTGGTTGAATTGACTGTCTTCGCGGTTCAGGCCCGCTACGATGCTGACCTGTTGGAATCTGACGTACCTCTTGACCGGGTGGCCATCATTGACCAGGTCCATGACGTGCTGACGGCGGTTGGTGCTGGATTGGTTTCCGCTCAGCCAGACGACCTCGCTGGTGGCTAACGTGCCTATTAGGGGGTGAGCGCCTGCCGGGTCGGCAATCTGACCTACCTGTCCGGCAACTCCGTGCCATGATTCATGATGTCGATGTAGCCGGCGTAGCTAAACACCCGGTTGCGTTTTCGGGCGGTCAGTTCCTTGACGATACCGAGTTGCTCCAGGTGGCCAAGCGCCTTGTTGACCGTCGCCGGGGTGAGGCCGAGCTTCCCGATCAGCGAGCCCGAGGTGGCGAGGGGGTGCGCCAACAGCGCCTGGTAGACCTGGAGGGTAGAGGCCGCCGCCCGACCTAGGCGACTGACCTTGTGGCGATCCTGATTGGCCAGATCAAGGACTTGCCGCGCCGTTTCCACCGCCTGCGTGGCGGTGACGATGACCGCCTCGGCGAAGAAATCCAGCCAGGCTTCCCAGTCGCCGGTCAGGCGGACCTGGTTGAGCAGATCATAGTAATACTGGCGGTGGGTCTTGAAGTAGAGGCTGAGGTAGAGCAGCGGCTGCCGCAGCACCCCTTGCTCCCACAGCAGCAGCGGGATCAGCAGACGGCCCAGACGGCCGTTACCGTCCAGAAAGGGGTGGATGGTCTCAAACTGCACATGGGCCAGCGCCGCCTTGAGCAACGCCGGGGTGGGCTCGGGCTGGTCATGGAGGAACAGCTCCAGCTTGCCCATGCACTCCGGCACCTCGGCGGCCGGCGGCGGGACAAAGGCCGCGTTGCCTGGCCGGCTGCCGCCGATCCAGTTCTGGCTGCGTCGAAACTCCCACGGGGTCTGATGGCCGCCCCGGCCCCGGGTCAAGAGCACGCCGTGGATCTCGCAGAGGAGCCGCAGCGACAACGGCAACCCTCCTTCCAGCAGGCGCAGACCATGATCAAGGGCGGCGACATAGTTGCTGACCTCCCGCACGTCATCCAGCGGGACGCCGGGTTCCTGATCCAGCTCGAACAACAGCAGGTCGGACAGGGAGGACTGGGTCCCCTCGATCATGGAGGAGAGCACCGCCTCCTTGCGAATGTACATGTAATGGAAGATCGCGGTGTCCGGCAGCAGGGTCGAGACGCCGTCCAGTCGCCCGAGCGTCAGCAGCGCCTGGTCGAATTTGCCGCGCAGATCCGGTGTCCAGTCGATGGGCGGACGCGGGGGCAGTGGCGCGGGTACGAACGCTTGGACCCACTCACCCACCGTCGAGATGGTCACGTATCTACCCTGGAGTTCGCGCTTCATCCTACCTGCCTCAAACCTAAAACAAGATCCGCTTTTATTTTACTCTAAAGCAATATCCTAAAATAATATGCCGGAAAGGATCGCCCCCGCCAGGGTCCTCCGTGAGCATAGCTGCATAGCGTCTCATGCCCGTGGTTAGCTCGGCATGGCCCGCGAGGACTTCGGTGCGCTGCGCGGCGTGATCGACAATCCTCTTCTGCAAATCCAGGCGGATTCCTCCGGGTGTCTGATCTTCGCTATTCGGTCGCTATGGGGAAATTGGAATCCGGCACGCCCGCTGTTAGGACCTTCAACCCCAGGCGGCTGTACCTCAAACGCCGTTGCTCGACCGCGCTCCAGGGAGTAGGGTTTCATTTTCTTGCCCTGCTCGGGACCAATCCGCGGAATCAAAGATGGGACGCACGGCACCGACCCCGACATCCAAGACCGGCGCTGACCAGGTCCGGCACCGGCCACATCGCCGCGGGCTGGCCGAACGGGTCCTGATCAGCCTCATCCTCGGGATCGCCGCCGGTGTCTTCTTCGGCGAGTTGGCGCACGCCCTGAAGAGCGTGGGCGACGCCTTCATCATGCTGCTGCAGGTGGCGGTGATTCCCTATATCGTCGCCTCGCTGATGACGGCGCTGGGCCGGCTCACGCTCGACGACGCCAAGAAGCTGGGCCTCAAGGCCGGTGGCGTCCTGCTCGCGCTCTGGGGCATCGGTGTCGTGGTCCTGTTGCTCACGCCGCTTGCCTTCCCCGACTGGGCGTCGGCATCATTCTTCAGCACCAGCCAGGTGGAGGAAGCCAAGCCGGTCGACTTCCTGAAACTCTACATTCCCGCGAACCCCTTCGCGTCGCTGGCAAACGCGGTGATGCCCGCCATCGTGGTCTTCAGCGCGTTGATCGGCGTCGCGCTGATCGGGGTCAAGAACAAGCAGTCTCTGCTGGAGCCCCTGGCCGCGCTGGCGGAGGCCCTGATGGCGGTGACCGGCTTCATCGCCAGGCTCGCCCCCTACGGGGTCTTCGCCCTGGCCGCCAGTGCGGCCGGCACCCTGAACCTTGAGGAACTCGAACGTCTCCAGGTCTACGCCGTCGTCTACATGACGATGGCCATCATCCTGAGCTTCTGGGTGTTGCCGGGGCTGATCACGCTCGTCACGCCGCTGCGCTACACGGACCTGATCCGGGCCCTGCGCGGGCCGCTGATCACCGCCTTTGCGGCGGGTAGCGTGCTGATCGTGCTGCCGTTGCTGGCCGCGGCGTGCAAGACGCTGTTGGATGCGGTGCGGGAAGATGGCGACGGCGCAGCGGACCACGCGACAGTGGATGTCCTGATACCGGTCGCTTACAACATCCCCGGACTCGGCAGTATCCTGTCCCTGACCTTCGTGTTGTTCGCGGGCTGGTACATCGGGTCTCCAGTCCCCTGGTCCGAGTATCCGCTGTTCGTCGGTGCCGGGCTTGCGAGCCTGTTTGGCGGCACGATCCTCACGATCCAGTTCCTGCTGGACCTGCTCAAGCTGCCGCGTGACCTGTTTCAATTCTTCGTCACCATCGACGTCCTGGGCGCCCGCTTCAGCACGCTGGTCGCGGTGATGACGATCAGCGCGACCGCGCTGGTGGGCGTTCAGGCACTGCGGGGCCGGGTGCGCCCCCGCCTGCGGCCCCTGCTGCGTTTCACGGCGATCACGGCGGTACTGGTGGTCGGGACGCTGCTCGGCATCCGCGCCTTCTATACCTACGTCATCGTCGCCCCTTACACCAAGGATCAGGCCCTGCGGGAACTGCACCTCCTAGCGGACCCGCAGCCGGCGACGGTCCATCGGGAGATGCCGGCGACGCTCAGTGCCACGGCGACCGGGCCGGCGGATATGGCAGGGATCCGCGCACGGGGGGTGCTGCGCGTCTGCTACGTCAACGACGATTTCCCGTCGTCGTTCTTCAACGCCGACGGCCAGTTGGTCGGGTTCGACATCGAACTGGTGCACCGCATGGCCCGCAGCCTGGAACTGCCGCTGGAGTTCCTGCCGGTGCAAGGCGAAGGCAAGGAGGACGCGGCGCGCCTGCTCCAGGCCGGGGTGTGCAATCTCTATGCGTCGACCATGGGCATTTCGGCGCGGCGCATGGAGGCATTTACCATGACCGTGCCGGTATACACCTCGTCGGTCGGGTTCATCGTCCCCGATCACCTGCGCCACGCCTTCCAAAGCTGGGATGCCATCCACGAACGCGGCGCGGCGCTCCGCATCGGCGTTCCCGGCAACCCGGAGGCACTCGCCTTCGCGAGGTCCATGCTGCCGCAAGCGGTCTTGGTGCCGCTGAGTGGTCTCGGCGCCCAGCGGCAAGTGTTCGAGTCGGGGTTCCCGGAAGTCGACGCGATCGGTGATCTGTCGGAGGAGGGTGCCGCGTGGACGCTGCTCTATCCCCGTTTCACCCTGGTCGTGCCCAAGCCGACTGTCTTCACCCCGCAGGGCTTTGGCGTCGCGCGGGACAACCAGTCGCTCGCGCAAACGCTCGACGCCTGGATCATCGAGGAGAAGGCGAAGGGAACGGTGGACGCCCTGTACCGTTACTGGATGCTGGGGGATGCGGCGCGGAGCGCCAAGCCGCCCCGCTGGTCGGTGATCCGTGACGTGCTGCACTGGGTCCCGTGACCCGGCGCCCTTCCATCAGCCATCGGGTGGCGTGATAGGATCAGGTGCCATCGATCGAATCCGACCTGCAAGAGGGTGCCCTGCCATGACCCGCCGCTCCCTGCCCATCGGCATCCAGACCTTGCGCAAGATCCGCGAGGGCGATTGTTACTATGTCGACAAGACCGGTTTCGCCTTACGGTTGATTGAAGAGGGCACGCATTACTTCCTCTCCCGCCCGCGGCGCTTCGGCAAGTCGCTGTTCCTCGACACCCTGGCGGAGCTGTTCGCGGGTAATGAGGCCCTCTTCCGGGGGCTGGAGGCGGAGCACCGCTGGGACTGGTCGCGGCGCTATCCGGTGATCCGGCTGAGCTTCGGCGGTGGGGTGGTGCGGCAGCTGGCCGAGCTCGAGGTCAAGATCCGCGAGCAGTTGGCCATCAATCAGGAGGCACTGGGAATTTCGTGCGAGCAACCGTCGCTGGCGGGCTGCTTCGCGGAGTTGATCCGCAAGGCCCACGCCGCCACCGGCGAGCGCGTGGTGGTGCTGGTGGACGAATACGACAAGCCCATCCTGGACAACATCACCGCGCCGGCTGTCGCCCGGGAGATGCGCGATGGCCTGAGTAACCTCTACTCGGTGATCAAGGACTCGGACGCCCACATCCGCTTCGCCTTCCTCACCGGGGTCTCCAAGTTCAGTAAGGTCAGCCTCTTCTCCGGGTTGAATAATCTCAAGGACATCACCGTGGATGCGCGGTACTCGGCCATCTGCGGCTATACCGAGACCGATCTGGACCGGGTCTTCGCCCCGGAGCTGGCGGGGCTGGATCGGGACCAGATCCGCGCCTGGTACAACGGCTATAACTGGACCGGCGAGGCGGTCTACAACCCCTTCGACGTACTGCTGCTGTTAGACGCCCGTCAGTTCCGCCCCTGGTGGTTCGAGACCGCGACCCCGACCTTCCTGATCGAGGTGCTTACGCAACGCGGCTATTTCACCCCGGACCTGGCCCGCCGCCAGACCAGCCTGGCGCTGCTGTCGAGCTTCGATGTCGAGCATATCGACAGCGATGCCCTATTGTTTCAGACCGGCTATCTAACCATCCATGAGGTGGAGGAGCCCTGGCTCGGCCAGTGGGTCTATACCCTGGGTTATCCCAACCGGGAGGTGGAGAGCAGCCTCAACGCGGCCTTGCTGCCGGCCCTGGGGGTGAATGGCCAGCGCGCCTTCAGCCAGCGCATCGCCCTGGTGCAACGCCTGCAAGCGGTGGATTTCGCCGGCATCCAGGCGCTGATCAGCGCCCTGTTCGACGGCATCCCCGCGGATTGGTACCGCAACAACCCCATCGCCCGTTACGAGGGCTACTACGCCAGCGTCTTTTACAGCCACCTTGCCGCCCTGGGGCTGGACCTGGTGCCGGAGGATGCCAGCCACCAGGGCCGCCTGGACCTGCGCCTGCGCTTCAACGACCGGATCTGGTTGTTCGAGTTCAAGGTGGTGGAGCTGGCCCCGGAGGGGGCGGCGTTACGGCAGATCAAGGACAAGGGTTACGCCGACAAGTACCGCGCCGAGGGGCAGCCGATCCATCTCATCGGCATCGAGTTCAGCCGCGAGCGGCGCTCGCTGGTGGGGTTTGAGGTGGAGACCCTGGACCGCGAACCCACTGCCGCCGGATCTTCTCCACCAAGGCGTAAGCCTCCTGCTTGAGCCCCTGAACCCCGAGGTTCTCGCTGAGACCAGGATGACGGCCAACATGAGGGGCATCTCGCCAAGCTCCGCCATGCGCTCGCCGAAGCGCGGCACCAAAACTCTTCGCGCAGTACCCCCAGCATGAAACCGGCACCGAACACCAGCGCAAAGTAGGCAAGTCCCGCCTTGGTAGGCCGCATGGTTATGCCTCTAAGGCCTGTCCGGCGGGCTGGCCAGGATGTCCAGGCGGAAGGGCGGCAGGGCGGCGATGGCCAGGCGGATGTTCTCCGCCCAGGAGTTGCGCAGGGCGCGTAGGTAGGGATCATCCTCGTCGAGGCGGCGGTAACGGTCCAGCACCAGGGAGTCCCGCTCGTAAAGCAGCAGTTCCACCGGCGGGCCGACGGTCACGTTGCTCTTCATGGTGGAGTCCATGGAGACCAGGGCGCAGCGCGCCGCGTCCTCCAGGGAGGTCTGGCGTTCGACGATACGGTCGAGGATCGGCTTGCCGTATTTGGCCTCGCCGATCTGCAGGAAGGGGGTCGCCGCGGAGGTGGTGATGTGGTTGCCCTCCGGGTAGATCATGTGCAGCCCCGGCGGCTCGCCGGCGATCTGGCCGCCGAGGATGAAGGTGGCGGCGGGGTTGAAGCCGGCGTTGGGGCCGTCCTTGTCCACGTAGCGTTTCTGGCGCTGGCGACTGACCTCGCCGAGGTAATCGGCCACCTCATTGAGATAGCGCGCATGGGCCAGGGGGCAGTCGGGATCGTCCTGGAATTCATGGCGCAACTGGGCCACCACCGCCTGGGAGGTGGCCAGGTTGCCCGCCGTCAGGATCACGAACTGCCGCTCCCCGGCAATGCCCAGGGTGTGCATCTTGCCGTAGCTGCTGACCTGGTCCGAGCCCGCGTTGGTGCGGGAGTCCGAGGCGAACACCAGTCCCGAATCGACGCTTATGCCCACGCAGTAGGTCATCGCGAAAACCCTCCTCTGAAACCTGAAGCCAACTTAACCCTTCATACCCCCCTCTCCCCAACCCTCCCCCGCCGGGGGGGAGGGAGCAAGAGAATCCGCGGCTTGCGCTAGCCATGCCAGACCAGGCCAGACCAGACCTGGCCAGACCAGACCAGACCAGGCCAGACCAGACCAGGCCAGACCAGACCAGGCGGCAGGGGAGGCGAGAAGGCTTGTAAGCCAACAAACTCACGGGCGCGCAAAAAGGGGGCCCGAGGGCCCCCTGGCGTCCCTGCCACTGGCGCATCAGAATCAGTACCGATAGGCGCTCTCGCCATGGGCGGTGATGTCGAGGCCCTCGCGTTCCTCGTCCTCGGGGACGCGCAGACCGACGATGAGGTCCACCAGCTTGAAGGCGATCAGGGCGACCAGACCCGACCAGAGGATCGCCACGCCCACGCCCCAGGCCTGGCTGGTGACCTGGGCCACGGTGTCGAAGGGGGCGACGGTGTTGGCGACGTAGTCATAGACGCCCACCCCACCTAGTTCCGGATTGGCGAAGACGCCGGTGAGCAGGGCGCCCACGATACCACCCACGCCATGGATGCCGAAGACGTCCAGTGCATCGTCCGCGCCCAGCAGGCGCTTGAGACCATTGACGCCCCAGAGGCACAGCAGACCGGCGACCAGGCCGATCACCAGGGCGCCGCTGGGGCCGACCCAGCCGGCGGCGGGGGTGACGGCGACCAGACCGGCCACCGCGCCCGAGGCCGCGCCCAACAGGGAGGGCTTGCCCTTGAGCAGGGACTCGGCCGTGGTCCAGGACAGGGTCGCGGCGCCGGTGGCGACCATGGTGTTGAGGAAGGCCAGGGCGGTGAGGCCGTTGGCTTCCAGGTTGGAGCCGGCGTTGAAGCCGAACCAGCCGATCCACAGCAGGGAGGCGCCGACCATGGTCAGGGTCAGGCTGTGAGGCGGCAGGTGCTCACGGCCATAGCCGATGCGTTTGCCCACCAGGTAGGCGCCCACCAGGCCGGCCATGGCGGCGTTGATGTGCACCACGGTACCGCCGGCGAAGTCCAGGGCACCCTTCTGGAAAAGGAAGCCCGCGGTGGCGGCGGCGGCCTCGGCCGCGGCGGCGTCGGTGTAGGCATCCGGGCCGGCCCAGTACCACACCATGTGGGCCATGGGCAGGTAGGCGAAGGTGAACCAGAGGATCGTGAACAGCATCACCGCCGAGAATTTCATGCGCTCGGCGAAGGCGCCGACGATGAGGGCGGGGGTGATGGCGGCAAAGGTGGCCTGAAAGATGATGTAGGCGAATTCGGGGATGTAGACGCCCTTGCTGAAGGTGGCGGCCACCGATTCCACCGTGACTCCATTGAGGAAGAGCTTTGAGAAGCCGCCAAAGAAGGCGTTGCCCTCGGTGAAGGCGATGGAATAGCCATAGACGAACCACAGCACCATCATCAGGGAGAAGATCATGAAGACCTGCATCAGCACCGACAGCATGTTCTTCGAACGGACCAGGCCCCCATAGAAAAGGGCCAGACCGGGGATGACCATCAGGGCGACGAGGGCGGTGGAGACCAGCATCCAGGCGGTGTCGCCCTTATCGACGGTGGGGGCGACGGCGACCAGGTCCGCAGCGGGTTTCAGGGCCTCCTCGGCCCCGGCGACCCCCGCCAGGGCGAGCCCGAGGCCCGCCAGCGGGATGGTTAACAACTTATTCATGCGAATAACCTCTTCACAACATCCAAGCAACAAGCACCCAGGGGCTACAGGGCATCGATACCCGTCTCGCCGGTACGGATGCGCAGGGCCTGTTCCAGTTCGGAGACGAAGATCTTGCCGTCACCGATCTTGCCGGTGCGGGCGGCACTGATGATGGCCTCGATGACCTTGTCCACCAGATCCGGCTCCACGGCGATCTCGATCTTGATCTTGGGTAGAAAATCGACGACGTATTCAGCGCCGCGATAGAGCTCGGTATGGCCCTTCTGGCGACCGAAGCCCTTGACCTCGGTCACAGTGATACCGGAAACGCCGACATCCGACAGGGCCTCGCGAACGTCGTCGAGCTTGAAGGGTTTGATGATGGCGGTTACCAATTTCATCTTGGAATGCTCCCTGATTGGCCAGGCACTCGGCCTGGCGGCATTAAAGAAGGGGGTGGAGGTCAATCATCAAAAGGTTTTCAACCACCCCACCCAGAACTTGGGATCGTTGTTGTAACCAATCTCGTCATCGCCGTTGTTCTGATCCCAGTTGAGGCTGAAGGTACCGAAGTCCCCGGCATCCTTGGTGAGGCTGGCACCGTAATTCCAGTAATCGGCGCTGGCCGTCCGGACCAGGGTCTCTTCGCCCAGCAGGACCTCGTAGGGGATCTCGCCGTTCTTGAAATCGGTATAGCCGGCGCGCAGGCTAAAGCCCAGGCCATAGGGCAGGTCGCTATAGGTGAAGGCGCCGGAGAAGTACCAGTCGCCATCGTCATAGAGGCCCTCGTCATTCTCGCCATAGACGGTGTAATCCACGCCCAGCTTGAACCACTTGTATTGCAGGCTACCGCCAAGTTCCGCGAAGTTGAGATCCTGGCCCTCCGGATAGGCGTAATAGATACCCTTTAAACTATAGGTCAGGTCCTCGACGATGCTATTGGTATAGCCCAGGTAGAGGTCCACCTCGGCGCTGGGGTTGTCCTCGTCCAGATTGAAATCAACGTTGGATAGCCAGGTCCCGGCATAGAACCCGCTGCTGTGACTGTAATCGACGCCACCCTGCACCGCCGGCTTGTCGTCCGTCTGGGTGATACCGCGCCAGACGTAATTGCTCACCACCCCGATATTGGCGCTGACGCTGTGCTCGGGGGGCGGATTGCCCTCATCGTCCGCGATCAGGGTCAGGGGAGCGGCCATGAGGGCGCCAGCCAGGCTGGCGTGTAACAGGTTGTGAGACTTCATGGGCTGATTACCTCGCTCGATCCAATAGGTCTGTTGGAATTAGGGCACGCCACGGAACGAGCCGGGCAATGAGGATGTCACCAGCGTTGTTGCAGAACCCATGCCAACTACCCAGCAATACCTGTCAACTGGCGTCCCGGCTACCACCCGACCGAATTGGGGTCGGAGTGTCGCCGTGCTCAGGATGCGAAACGGGACTTCCCAGTCCCCCTTTCG